>Ga0153995_1000017_pt1 | contig 36477 bp, 42 predicted proteins | sample TSNC079MetaG_FD_104678 | JGI IMG/M metagenome (GOLD analysis project Ga0153995, IMG submission 104678) | Attine ant fungus gardens microbial communities from North Carolina, USA - TSNC079 MetaG | ecosystem: Host-associated > Fungi > Mycelium > Unclassified | place: USA: North Carolina, Lumber... | reverse complement strand
TCTACCGATCATTGATCGCGACATCATACCCCTCTTCTTCGAAATGGATTAAATAACGAGCACAACGATATGGACAATCTGAACGGAGCGGTGCCCGATTCAAGCAAGATGCTCTAACTATGCGCGGCAGCGCCCCAAGTGATTCATTCTGAGACAATCTGGGTGACCACCCTTGTCCCAAATTGGGACAGATTCGGGCTGGTCCGGAGTGCCAGTTCCTAGCATTTCAAAGGTAAGATCCCACCTGTAGCTACAAATATTGGAATACTTGATCCCTGAACTGGGGTTTTGCCGTATCGACACTACGGTTTGAGGAGAATGGCGGGGGATGTTGTCGAAGAATTTGTTGAAGTATGTAAAAGTGGTGACGGCGTTGGCCGTTGTAAGCATTCTCGCAGTAGAAGCATTTTTCATATACCCGGAATTGCAAGAATATTGGCAGAATCGAGATAATCTTCAGTTGAAATGGATACTCGGCGCTATAGTGTTCGCGGCGATATCGATGGACAGCTTCGCTCAGGTTCAGCGTGTTCTTTTGCGCTCCGCGGGTGTCCTAGTCCCCCATAGGGAGTCTGCTGCCGCAGTATACTCCGCAAACTCGATCAGTATGACTGTACCAGGAGGACCAGTCCTCTCTACTGCTTTTCTATACAAAAGACAGAGGGAGTGGGGCGCAACGCCGGGCATTGCATCGTGGCAGCTTCTAATTGGAGGAGCACTACAGGGGATCGGATTGGCAGTGCTGGGAACCGTAGGCGCAGCATCGTTAGGGACATCCGGAAACAAATTATCGCTGGCGATTTCTTTAGCCGGAACGATCATTCTAGTCACAATCGGAGTATTTTTCTCAAAAAGTAGCGCGGCGGCAGAGACGTTGACTACTAGCATTCTTCGTCAAATGAATAAGGTGTTTAAGAGGCCGGTTGATTCTGGAAGCGACAAATTTGTCAGGGTATTCGGTCAGCTAAAATCCGTAAAAGTACGTAAGCGAAGTCTAATTTCCGCTTTCTGCTGGTCTTTGTTCAACTGGGTATGCGATATTGGATGCCTGCTCTGTGCATGTTACGCCACCGGATTTGATATTTCGATTGCTGCCGTCGCGGTAACATATTCGGCGAGTAAAGTAGCCGGCACAGCTACACCTTGGATTCCTGGTGGCATCGGCGTGGTTGATGTGGTTCTAATTGCGATGCTAGTATCAAATGGAATGCCATCAGCGGAGGCAGGACTAGCAGTATTGGTCTATCGCATTGTCAGTTTAGTTCTCGTTGTCGTGGCTGGTTGGATTATATTTCTCTTTAAATATAGAAGCTCAAACGGAACTGAAGGTCGACGACCCTCTTCACAAATTTTATGAAAGTTTCGAGGAGAGTAAAAGTGACTAATTCCGGCTGTCATGGCGCGGTCCGATTTCTCACGGTCGCAATTGCTCGATCATGCTGGCACCGCCATGCCGGCGCACTGAATATATTCGGTAAACTTCTAATTTGAGCTATTCAGTCTCTAGACCGTAAATTTTCATTTTTCGATACAGGGAAGATCTGGATATTCCCAAAGATAATGCAGCCTTTACTCGGTTCCCATTCATTTGCCTCAATGTTCTGACTATTTCCAGGCGTTCAGTTAGCTCAAGCCGGTTTACGAAATTGGATTCTTCCTTGATTGATCTTAGTTTTTTCGTGCTCTCCACCCTTTCCGATAATATCTCTATTTTTATAATTAAACCAGCTGACAGATTGTCAATTTTTACTGGATAAGAAATTATATGAACTATTCGACCCGAGCACATCATAACAGTGATCGGACGTTCTTGAATTTTGAATGCGTATTCTTGACACTCCTGCAATTCATCGCAGGAGAGTAAAGATCGAGCTCTAAGGCTGGACATGAACACGGACTGTCCCACCGCGATAATCGCCGAGGACAATTCTTCGGATTTTGCGGAGCCCTGAATTCGCATAAATTCATGCAAAAGAGCATAGTGGACATCAAAGTTCATTCCGACTCCCCGAAAATTCTCGTACTCACATGTTCGAAGACGCAAAAGCGTTGGTGCGGCATTGGTGCGGATCACGTGGTCGCTCAATTGGGCTGTGTACACCGCGATCAATAACAGGCTGCCGTGCACACGACCAATACGTCGACTCAGCGGGCAAGTGCCACCTACAGATGCACAAGCCGATCCCTCTCCCCTCACCCGTGTGTTGCACGAAGCATTGCTGAAATATAACCATCTATGCTCCGCATTACAAACCGGCCGGTGTGTATGTATTGAGTTCTCTGGTAGAACTGGTCCTCAACTGCGGTTATGCAAGATTCTCTGCGTCGAAGGGATGATCCGACTGGCCGGTTCTAGGTGCTCTGGCCGGCTTTCGTCAGTGCCAATTGCTCCACCTGTCGCATTCAAGCTCGCTCGCCGACATCGTGCATGATCGAATTCCCGCGAACAAACCTCCACCTGCGGCTACGCATACCCCGAGCGTGCGTGAGCATCGACTTCTTCGTCGACATGACGAGACGTGAAAGTGGTCGTGAGAGTTGTGTCAACATTATGCTTGGGGTCACGTTCATTCAACACCGCACCCAGCGCTGTCAGAAGACTCTATGATCGAGATGCTTACAGCGCGATCCGTAATAATGCTGCGCGCCGCAGGTGATCTTGCGATAATAAGAAGATATATACGCACCATATACACGCCGACGAACTTTCACTATTTCTTACAGGGATCGATTACCTACCAAAGAAGGCCCGCACCAATTTTACTGGTGCGGGCCTTGCTCAGCACTGCATCAATGCGGCTCACTCCGGGTCATGGTGACCAGCAGTCGCTCTTCGAAAGAGAAAAGTGACTGGTCAGCGGCGGTGGGCGCAGTCTCCTCGCTAGCGATTAGGAAGTTTGCCAAATGGCGCAGTTTTCAGCACCCACCGATATACCAGGCGTTTACGGGCCAACTTGTACCGACCCAGCGTGGCATCAAAATGGTCTCACCGGGACCAACACATCTGGTGTCATTGCCGCCAATGTTGTAATCAATCTCAATTCGGACATTATTATTGGCGCAGTGATTATAGACTCCTGTGTTACCTCCCTGCGAATAGCCGCAGGGAGAAGCATTAGCGGTTCCCGCCATGGTTAAACCACCCACAGCAACCGCAGCCGTTGCGATGCCAGTTACTGCTATTCGAGTTACCAATGAACGCGGCATTTTAACTTCTTCCTTCTTCAATGATTAGCCTAAGGTCATTACGAAGATAGATCGAGAGTCTTCCATTTCTTGCTTTCTCTCGAAAATGTGTCCTAAATGCGTACATGCGGTTGCTGGTTGATTCATTCTGCGACACGCTTGTTCGCGAATTGGTCCTTTATTTCTCAAGCGGGGACACCTATTGAGGATTCTCCAATTGGGTCATGGGAACCTCGCTTCGGCCCTGTATCGCATGAACAGAATTGAGTCGTTGAGACTCGATCTAGTCAGAGTCGAGCCTTGGGTTCTCGTTGTACGAGATTCCAGCCCATCGCTGGAACGAGTGCTCCGAGCGCAGACCAGGAAAGGGCTCGACCAATGATCAGTCCGATCATGAATCGGTAATCGAGACCTTGTCGATCCGCATCAACTGGAAGTCGTTCAGTCGGGAGCTGGCGGTGCCCAATCGTGAAGCATGGAAAATAGATTTTCTCGGCCCAGAAGGGATTGAAGACGATATCTTCGGTTCACGGCGACAGCCATGCACCCTGTCGACGTCTTCGAAGACTACAGAGTGAAGGTCACCGCCATCCTCGTCCCGCATGGAGGTTTCTTCCCCTCCTACGTATACCGATTCGAAACCGCTGACGGGTCGGGCACTTTCCCGGGAGATACCGGTTGCAGTGACAAGTCTCGCTGAACTCGCGGCCGACACGGACATCCTCGTCCACGAGGCAATCGACGTCGACTACTTCGCGCGGCTGTGGAACAACAATGGAGCGTTGCAGCACATGCAGGAGGCACATTCCAGCTCGCAAGACGTTGGTCGGGTCGCGACGGCAGCCAGCGCCAAGAGTCTCGTGCTGTCGCATATCGGCCCCGGGGGGGACTCCCGGTTGGTGTCCGACGACCAGTGGCTCCCCAGGGTGACGCAGACCTACGCCAGCCCCGCCACAATCGGCCACGACCTAACCCAAATCGAGGTCGGGCAACGTCAACAGGGACAACCCCTAGCGCTCATCCCTGGTCGTCGATTGCTCGCCCGGTGTTGCTGTTATCAAGTATGTCGGGCAGGTGGCCGCAAATGGAACAGATGCTCGCAAGCGTGATTCTGCGGGAAAACCGATGCTAAATCATCTCGTCGAAAACATCCGAAAGGCCCCCACCGGATCCCGGCGCGGGCCCTTCTAGTTGTATGAGGCGCGGACGTTAGTTACGCGGTGCCGGCGGTAAGCGGCGGGCGGACGTCCTCCGCGTGTTGAATGCGGTCGGTGGTAATTGTAGTGAACATTCCAGACCTCGACGGCGGTGCGCCGCTCAGCTTCGCTGGTGTATTCGCGGGAGTACAGCAGTTCTTCGGCGAGGATGCGGTTGTAGCGTTCGACTTTCCCGTTGTGTTTCGGCGTGTACGGCCGGATCCGTTGGTGTCGAGAGCTTCCCCGCGAAGTCGTGAAATCAGCGGCCCGATAGCATGATCCGTTGTCGGTGATCACGCGCTCGATACGAGTGATTCCGTGTGCGGCGAAGAAGAGGCGTGCGTTGTTCATGAAATCGATGGCCGTTGCTGCGGTTTCGTTGTCGCGGGCTTCGGTGTACGCCAGACGAGTGTTGCCGTCGATCGCGGAATGCAGGTACGTGTAGCCGAGGCTGGTCTGCTTGTTCTTCGTTTTCCGCCGCTGGGATCGTTTGGCCTTGTCGGAGCCGCGGCCATGAACGCGCCATCCGCCGCCGTCGGGGATTTTTCCGACTTTCTTGATGTCGACGTGCACCATCTGTCCTGGTCGTTTCGCGATGATGACCTGCGGTTTTCGGTTGTTCTCGCCGTTCGGGTCGATGAACCTGCGCCGATTCAGCCCGAGGTTCCGCAGGATTTTCGTCACGGTCCGGCGAGCAATGACGATGCCGTCGGTGCGCAACTCGAACGTGATCCGTGAGGCCGACCATTTCCGGGTCCGGCGCATCGCTTCGATCTCGGCCACGATCCCTGCTGCCGTGGCGGTCGGGTGGTGGATCGGTGTGCTGGATCGGTCCTGCAATCCCAGGTCACCGTATTGGCGATACCGGTTGACCCACTTGGAGGCGCATTGTCGTGAGATACCCATTTCGGCGGCGACATGGGCGATCGGACGGCTCTGACACCGCTCGATCAGGCGTCGCCTTCCTTCCACAGTCAATGGGGCATTACGGTGTGTCACAGGGCTGGTCCTTCTTGCTCGAGAACGGCTATGTCGCAATTCCCATTCTCGCGCTGAGGACCAGCCCGTCTACTTCAGTCCCGCGTCAGCAACGTCCATACCCACAACACCTAGCCTTCAGTTTTTGAATTCAGTTCCCGTCACCGAACTTACGGTGGGGCATATGCGGAAGTCGCGCCCCACCGGGGCTGGGGATGTCCGAGTATTGCAATGAATCACGGAAACCGTTTTGCGATGGCCGCGATGATTTCATTGGGCGTGTGCTCCTGGATGAAATGCCGCGCATGAGGTAGTTCGACGACGTCAAGGTCGGTGAACGTCTCGCGTATCCGCGGGATACACGCTTTCGGACGGAACACCATATCCCGCATCCCCCACACGGCAAGAGCCGGTTTGTCCCCCAGTAGCGCGGGCACGTCCTGGGCAAGTTGGGCCAACTGTGTTCGTGCGGAACGGATTTCCTTGGGCATGACCGCGAGTCCACGCCGCGATTCCTCTGTAGGTTGCACATTGCGATAATGGTCAGCCTCCTCTTCGGTTAACGTGCGGCCAAGTTCCCCGAGCAAGAAACGCTCCACAAGGAGATTCTGCTCGAGTATGCGGCGTTGCATGGGTCTGCTACTCATGATCACGCTGAATGCTTGATTGGCCAGTGGCTCGATCGGCCAGAACACCGTGTTGCCCAGCACGATCCCTCTGACTCGATCTGCCCGCTCGGTTGCCGTGCCCAGCCCGATAGGTCCACCCCAGTCCTGCCCCATCAAGACAAAGCCGTCCAACTGAAGATGGTCGATCAGTTCACCTAAAATCGTCGTGTGCTGTGAAATTCTGTATCCGAAATTCTGCGGCCGCTCGGACAACCCGAAACCCAGGTAGTCCACCGCAATGCACCGGTACCGGTCGCGCAGTCCAGCCACGATTTTCCGATAGAGGAAACTCCATGTGGGGGAGCCGTGGCAGAACACAATCGGCGGTCCCGTCCCCTCGTCGATGTAGTGAACTCGACCGGCAGACGAGTCGAACCAGCGCGACTCGAACGGGTACGCAGTCTTGTCTGGAACGAAATCGATCATCATGTGGTGCCTCCTTGTCCGACCTATCTCCCCATGTCGCGCAATAGACCCAGCGCGTATTCGAATATCACGCACGCCATTCTCGCTACACCTGTAGCAGCAGTGTGTTTGCTACGCTACACCTGTAGCATCGAATCGTGTCTACACAAGCGACTGGCAGCCATGACCGTCGAGAGCTGATCGCCAACAGCGCCATTCGCGTCATTGCCCGCGACGGAGTTCGCGCGCTCACTCACCGAGTGGTCGATATAGAAGCCGGAATCCCCCAGGGCGCGACCTCGCACCATGCAAGAACTCGACTCGCACTCCTCGAACTCATCGTCAACACCCTTACCGAACGCGCGATAGCTGACGCCAAACAAGCTGCAACCTTTCTCAATGCAACGGCACAAGGTGAGCACCAACTGAGCATTTCTGATCTGGCAGGCGTGATCACCGAACTTGTCGAGACACTCTCGGACCGCCGCGACGACATGAAAGCGCGCTACGCCCTTGTTCTCGAACTCGGTGACGAACCACTGCTTCGAAGAAAGCTGACAACACAGTCCGAGGTTCACGCCATAAGCCGAGAAGTGACAGCGATACTTTTCGACAGAGCAGGTCTGCCGAGTTCCGACGAACGAGTCGACGAGTTGATCACCCTCACGGATGCGCTGGTCTTTCACCGAACGGTCATCCAAGAGAACACATCCCCTGAATCTATCCTTACTGCCTATCTGGGAGGCGTAGACTCCCTCCCAGGCGGAGAGTCGTGAGATCTGCCCGACTCAATCGAGCTGCCTGAGAACCCAGCCATCGTCGATTTTCGACCATGGATTCCTACCCGCCACCCGAGCTCAACGACTCGAATTCACACGAGTCCGGCGCCTGATCCTGCGCCCTCGGAGTTGCGTTGCCGCACATATTATTCCGACAACCAACGGCGAAGGAACAGGTGCCGCCGTCGCTTGAAGTTGAGACAAGCACTTTCCGAAAACAGCGCAGTGAACTGCCGAGCTATACACACTACGGAACAATCAGGCCGATCAGCTCCACCACTGCAACACATTTCGAGATAATCCGGTGATTCACTACTCATACGTCACGAGCCCTCCGAACAGATCTGGTCCTGGCCAGCGCGATGCCACCCAGGAGCAATAGTGATGCATGGCAGCGACGCGATGGACTGCCCAAACTTTGGGTATATCGCTGCCGCGTCAGGTCCGCATTTCCCTCCCCGATCGACGGGTCCGACAGCGGGAGTGTTCCGTCACATATCTACCATCGAAACCGCCATATTGTTAGTAGTTAGTAACTACTAACAACTATCCTCGGCGGGGTGAGTAAACGTGAAGTCAAGCGAATGACCGCCCAGCAGCGACGCGAACAGCTGCTCGCTCTGGCAGCCGAGGAGTTCGCCGCAGCTGGCCTGCACGGCGCGTCGATGGAATCACTCGCCCATCGCGCGGGAATCTCGCAGGCCTACATCTTTCGACTGTTCGGCACCAAGAAGGAACTGTTCCTCCAAGTCGTCCAGCATGCGTTCACACACCTCATCGACGGGATGGACCGCACAGCCGCAGACACCGCAGGACCCGAATCGGTTGCCGTGATGGGCGAGTACTACAACAACGCCACTCTGTCGAACCGCACCGAGTTGCTGGTACAACTGCAAGCCTTCGCCGCATGCGGCGACCGCGAGGTTCGCGATGCGGTGCGCAATCACATGGCCGGAATGTGGACGGCGACAGCCGATCACACGGGTATGCCTCCGGTGGCAGTGAAAAGCTTCCTCGCCTACGGCATGTTGCTCAACGTCGCCGCGGCTCTGGACATCGACGACATCGACACCGAGTGGGCGCGCGGCATCCGCACCCGCATCCACGCCGGACTGTTCGATCATCTGACCGACGAGAACAACCAATGAATGCCTCCACAACCCCCGAAACACACCACAGCGGAACCGACAAGCGCGGCGACACCAACATGGTGGCGGCACTGGTCTTCATCGCATTGGTGGTCGCAGCAATCGGAAGCTTGGGAGCGCCCCTCATCACGTCCGTAGCCGAGGACTACGACGTTTCACTGTCCACCGCTCAATGGACGTTGACCATCACACTGCTGACCGGCGCTGTCGCTACGCCGCTTCTCGGGCGCCTCGGCGCCGCCCACCGGCGACGAAAAGTCGTCCTCTCCACTCTGACCGTCGTGGCGCTGGGCAGCGTGGCGACCGTCGTGCCCGCACCGTTCGTTGTGCTCCTGCTCGGGCGGGCAGCACAGGGGATCGGATTGGGCCTGACTGCACTGATGATGGCGACCGCCCGCCAACACCTCCGGGACCGCGCAGAGGGCACGATCGCAATGCTGTCCGTGGCCTCCACGGTCGGCATCGGGGTGGGATACCCCATCGCGAGCTTGTTGGTCCAAGTGTGGGGCGTCCGCGCGGCATACCTTCTCGGTGTCGTGGTCGCAGTCGCCGCGCTGATCACCGCCGTCGTTGCACTCCCCGCTGACAGTACGGCCGCGCCGGCCGAGGAGTCGGTGGACTGGTGGGGAGCGTCCCTTCTCTCCGTCGGACTTGTTGCGGTGCTTGTGGTTACGAGCCAGTCGAGTTGGTGGTCGAGCAGGCCGATGGTAGTCGTATCGGTCCTCCTCGGCGGGGCAGCGGTGTTGGCCGTGTGGGTCGCCGTCGAGCGGAAAGTGGCGCATCCGCTGGTGGACCTGACCGCGCTGCGGCACCCGGCGGTCGCTGGCGCCAACCTGGTCATGTTCGTCTCCGGTATCGCCATGTACTTGCTCTTCACCCTGATCACCCGCTTCGTTCAGACTCCCCCGGAGGTGGGCTACGGTTACGGGCTCAATGAGGTCGAGGCGGGCTTGGTGCTGGTCCCGTTCTCCGCGCTGGGTTTCGTCGCAGGACGTGTCGTGCCCAAGGCGCGCCGCAAGGTCAGCCCATTTGGTCTACTCATCGCCAACGGTGTCGTTATCGCCCTCGCGTGTGTTCTGTTCGGCACCGTCCGCGACATGGGCGTGGCGTGGCCGATCGCGATCATGGGGTTGTTGGGCTTCGGTGTCGGCGGCTTCTCCGCCGCGATGCCCCAAGTGATCCTGGCAGTCACACCCTCCGAAGAGACCGCGGCCGCGATGAGCGTCAACCAGGTTGTGCGTTCGGTCGGCTTCTCCATCGGTAGTGCCGCCAGTGGTGTGATCCTGGCCGCGCACACCATGACCGGGACCTTCTCCCCCACCAACTCGGGCTACTCGACCGCAGCGTGGACCGCATGCGCTCTGGCACTCCTCACCATCGTGCTCACTGCTGCAATCAACGCCTCTCGGAACGACCGACCACCGTCGCAGTGAAGAACCGAAGAAGCAACACAGTCACTGCAGGGCGATTGGCAACGTGCTCGACGTCTAAATCTACTGCGCACCAATACATGCTGTAGCTGTACGGTCACCATTCGTCTGCGCGGACGAGTTGGTAAGTCGAACGGCACCAGCCCGGCTGGCGACTGACTTCAGCAGCGATCTCCAGGGACTGTTTGGCAGACATGTGCGCCACCAACACCGCCGCATCCTCCACCGGCCCACATGTTTGTGTCGCGTGATGCCGCGGGCGTGGCGATCCAGAGCGCAGGCGGCTAATGGCCGCGATGACACCGATTCAAAGCCGACCGGTACGGTTAATCACCATGCTCAACGTTTGCCGTCGCACCGCGATAGCCGTCCCCACACTCGCGTTACTGACCTGCATATCCGTGATGGGTGCTCCTGCAACGCAGGCACTTCCAATTCTTCCTGCAGGTTTCGTCGATGACGGAATCCTTCACGGCGCCATCGGGCACCGACAGCGAGGTAACCTTCGAATCTCGCGGAATCACGTTCTACGGGAGCCTGAGGACACCATCGGCATCGCAACGATCCGATCTCGCTGTGCTGCTACTACCAGGCAGCGGGCCGACCGACCGCAACGGCAATCAGGAAAGCGCGATGGTCTTCCCGAATACGCTCGCGCATGTGGCCGACGCACTTGCTACCCAAGGTATCCCAACACTTCGCTTCGACAAGCTCGGATCCGGACGCACAGGCCTCGGAGACACATCACCGAACGATCTCGACTACGGCTTCGACATGCAAGTGGAAGACGCCCAGGCGGCACTCGAATTGCTCGGCGATCTGACCGCCACGACTACCACCCGCAGGGTCGTACTCGGGCACAGTGAAGGCGCCCTGACCGCACTCGCCCTGCAACAGCGCACTGCGATGCCGATCGCGGGACTCGGACTGCTACAACCCCTCTCACAGCGATACCTGGATCTCCTCTCGTACCAGATCAACGCAAGCCTCGACCGCAACGTGCAAACTAGACATCTTTCCGAGGCCGATGCAGACACCACACGTGGCAGTCTCGCTCGCACAGTACAGTCCCTGCGAGAAAGCGGCACCATCCCTGCCGACCAAAACCCACTGCTAGAAACTGCGGGATTCGTCCCAGTCAACGCACGCTTCCTCTCCGAAGCCGACCGCTACGATCCAGCCGAACTCGCAGCTGCACTACCACATTCAATGCCCATCCTGATCACGTGCTCCGAGAAGGACCTGAACGTCAGCTGCGACCAAGTACAGCGTTTGCACTCAGCACTCACACCCGAAGCAAGCACATTCGTACAGCTGGCGAGCGCGAACCACGGCCTCGGCGACATCGGCGTACTTGCACCAGGTCAATGGGACGCGATGGCACCCCTGCCCCTCTCAGGTCAATTCACGCAGGCACTCACACAGTGGACAAAATCGCTGGAGCACCGCTAGCCCAAAGTCGGACACAAGACACAAAGTCCAGGCAGTGTCGCCATGCAAATCGCCGCCCCAAGACCGATTACCTCGCACCATGTTTCCGGAAAACCACCATTGCTAACGCGGCGCTACGTAACAATGCGATCCCGGGCGCCATACCCCCCGATTGCTTGACGGAATCATCCACCCACCGAGGTGAATACGCCCTCCCGCCCCGCAACTATCGCCGGCCTCTCTCCGACTTCACGCACCCGCAGGCCAACTATGTCCATTCCACCAGCAGCTTCAGGTATCGAGTTGCCTGACCCGAGGCACCCGAAACTTGTACCCGTCCTGATCCTTCACAGGCTCCCAGCCGAGGTCGACCTGCGAGCCGATGGTCAACACGCGTAACCCACTCCAAGTGATAGAGCCGACGTGCACCCAACATCCGCCAAGTGTGTCCGGCCAGTCGACCACGCCCCATTCCTCCTCCGTATGCCACTCCCGCACGGTTCCGGTTTGCTTGCTCCGAGGAGGGACGATGCCACAACTGAGCCGAAACAATTGGCGTGCAAGGGTCTATCTCGCTAACGGTGTTTCGGGGGGTTTTCCATCAGTAAGTTTCCGATCCCGGCCAACGATCAGCGAACGTGATCGCAAACGCATTAAGAGCAGGCTTCCACCTCGTTATCCATCGTGTCTGGCCCTTGCCTGTCGGGTCCACTGACCGCGTCACCAGATAGAGGCATTTCAGCGCAGCAGCCTCGGCAGGGAAATGCCCCCGAGCTTTCACCGACCGCCGGTATCGGGCATTCAAGGACTCAATCGCGTTGGTGGAGCACAGCACTCGCCGTATCTCGATTTCGTAATCGAGGAACGGGATGAACTCCTGCCAGGCGTTGGTCCACAATCGGATAATCGCCGGATACCTCTCACCCCAGTGCTCGGCGAGATCATCCAGCGCCGCGTGAGCGGCAGCCTCGGTCGGCGCCGTGTAGATCGGTCTGAGATCGTGTTTGAGTGCGTCCCGGTGTTGACGTCCTGAGAGCCGAAAGGTGTTGCGGATCAAATGCACGACGCATGTTTGGACCGTCGTGGCCGGCCACACGTTCTCGGCGACCTCCGGCAGGCCTTTCAATCCGTCGCAGACCAGGAAGAACACGTCCCGGGTGGCCGATTTCGGATGTCCGTCAGCACGCTCATCCAGAACTTGGCGCCTTCACCGCCGGTGCCGGCCCACAATCCGAGCACGTCGCGGTGTCCGTCGAGGTTGACGCCGATCGCGGCGTAGATCGGCCGGTTCGCGACCTGCCCGTCCCGGACTTTGACGACGATTGCATCGACGAAAATCGCCGCGTATACCTCGTCGAGCGGGCGGGCAGACCAGTCCTGCATCTCCTCGAGGACCTTGTCGGTGATCCGCGAGATGGTCTCTTTGGACACCGAGGCGCCGTAGATTTCGGCGAAGTGGGCGGAGATCTCACCGGTCGTTAATCCTTTCGCGTACAAGGACAACACGATCTCGTCGACCCCGTTCAACCGACGTTGGCGCTTTTTGACGATCTGCGGCTCGAACGTCCCTTCCCGATCACGAGGGACCTCGATCGGAACGTGACCGCTGGCCTCGGTCAGCACCGTTTTCGATCTGGTTCCGTTTCGAATGTTCGTCGATTCCCGATCGGGCGGAGCTTGGTTTTTGTCGTGCCCGAGGTGCTCGGTCATCTCCTCGTTCAGGGCGGTTTCCAGGACGGTTTTGGTGAACTGTTTGAGAAGGCCGCCCGGCCCGGTCAGCGACAGCCCCTGCTCCTTGGCCAGACGCACCAACTCCGCGGCCGCCGCAGCTTCCGCGGAGGGCTCGGCCCTCTTCTTCGTCACATCTTCCAGTGTCGTCATCTCGGCACCTCCTCGCCGAGCATTCACTCAGCTTCTCGGGCCAAAACACCGATTGCGAAACAGTCCCGCGTGCAACGCCATTGCACGCTTGAAGGGTCGCTTCGCTCCCCAGCAAGGAAAGGTGGGGGCTCGGTGTGGGTCGAATGACTCTGTCAGCTGGACGGTTAAGCTCAGGGAAGTTGATGTCATCCACGCGTGATAGACATCAACTCGTCACAAGGGCCTCAAATGTGGTCCTGTCACGCACCGGGGGGGACCGTTCGATGCTTGTGGTTGTGCAAGGTGAGGGAGAGCTGTCGAGCACTGAGCGGCAGCTAGTCCGTTGGCTTGAGGGCTGGACAGTTGGATCCGAGAACGGGATCGGCGGAGTGGCCGCCGCCAACTGCAGGATCCCTCATCCGACAATGGGCTACCGCCAGGTCGACATGATCATCTGGACCCCGTATGCCTGTGTGATTGTCGAAGTGAAGGGCTTCAAATCACCGCAATCAGGGACAGTCCAGATCTCGGTAAACGGCGAATGGACAATCGATGGGGAACCTGCAGCGCTTTATGTATCCAACGCCGGCTCAAACCCTGTCGATCAGATGGAAAAGAACGTATTCGCGACAAAGAACCACTTCCAGGCATCAGACATCCGTCCGGACTGGGTCCACGGTTTGATCCTGCTGTTTCCGATGCGCGGCGAAAAGCTGACGTTGAAAGCGTTCGACTCGTCGAGTCGACAGAAGCATAACGACACCGTCAACCTCCGTGACGGAACTGACGTGGCCGTGGGACGGCTAAAACCTCTGCGCCGCTATCTATTCGACCGCCGCGGCGAGCAGCGACATCCATTGTGGAGTGCACAAGCGGTTGCGAAGGCATTCGAGACCCTCCAGATGACAACGATTTCTCCATCACTGGAAGCCATAGTCGCCGAGGGCTTTCCCAGGGAAATCGAACATCCCTACAGACGTCGATCGGCCGCCGCCCCCAGCCCGCCGACCGCCCCTCCCCGTACACAGCCAGACCCCCCTCCGATTGCGAACAGCACCCCACCATCCGCAAAGGCAGCGCCGGCAGCACAACAAAGCTCACCAGTGCCGCAAAGACTCCCCGCAGCACCTGCCCCGCTCGTGAGCACTTCGATGCTGGGTGGAGCGCGTCCGACCCCGATCTACACAAACTGGAACACCCCTCGCACGCCTTCCTCCAACGGGGCGCCCGCACCCCACCCAAACACACTGCCCCGACGAAAGATCCGTGTACCTCGCCGCCTACTCAAGTTGACCCTGGCCCTAGTGATCGCAGCAGCCTCCGTGAAGGTGGCCTCCGCATTTCTCGCAGACCGGTTCCCTGAAACAGAACGATTCCAGTCCCCATCCGGCAACCTGGCATGTGAGATCACCGGCGAAACCAGCAAAGTTCCTGCTCGGGTTACCTGCTCCGCCGCCACATACTTCTACATTCCGCCGCCATCGCCGCCAGATTGCACTGTGGGCGAGTTTGGTCACGCAATCACTCTGACCCGAAACATTGGCGCCCACTTCGCTTGCACACCAGGACCCAAGACGGCTGCGACAGGCATCCTCCCCTACGGTTCCACTACGACGCTCGACTCGATCACGTGTGCAAGCTCGACTGAAGGCGTCGTCTGCACAGACGACACAGGCCACGGTTTCCATATCGAGCGGGACACCTACAAACTTTGGTGATACCTATCCACCTCGAGGGGACCGCCACCGTAGTGGTCCTGTCACAGACTCGTCATCACCGCGCCAGGACGGTCCGGGAGAATGCGATACTCCGGGATCTGCGCCACGCCGAGGCGATGGTTGAACGGCTGCTGGCACGGGAATTGCAGTGCCACTTCCCAGTCGATCATGGTGGGCGTGGTCGAGCCGAGCAGATCGTTGAGGGTTTGGGTCTGCGGAACCCGCGGCGGCGTGACGGCGACCCACTGATCACCCTGAGTGTCGCTGTCATCGACCACAATCCGGACGGCGTTCGCCGCCAACGGAAGCTGATCGAGCGGCACGCGGAGGTGTCGCCAGGACGTGGCGGGGCCGATGTCGATCGGCAGGACATTGCCCAGGTGTGGACAGTCCCATCACCGTCGCGGACACCGTAGTCCAGTTGTATGCGGGCACCCGGGGTAGCGATGCCATCGGTATTCACCGAATACACCTGCCCCGCGACCGACATCGCGACAAGGTCACCGCCTGCGGGCAGCGCGTACCAGTCCGAGGTCAGCGACGCCGGCCCACTCGTACCGTAGGTGCCGAGGACCGGCGTCGTTGCCGCGTCAAGCCCGAAGGGCAAAGCAACGCTACTGCCGTTGACACCGGAGGCGCCTTGCCCACCGGCGGTCCCGGCCGCGTTACTGGACTTGGCACCCTCGTTGTCGATCGAGTTCGCTATGCCCTCGGACGCGGACTCCTCGTCGGACGTCAGGTCGGTGGCCACCCCGTTCGGGGTGAATCCGGAGCTCTGCACGCCGAGCGCGTTTGCAGGGGCGGCGGTGAGGGGTTGCAGCATGGAGGCGTTGGGATCGGTCTCCACCAGTACGTCCTCAGCCAGTCCGCACGAATTCCCGGCGAGGGCACCGGTGTTGGATTTCGCGAGCGAGAACGACGGGTACTGCGCAATGGCGCCCTTGGCCATCGAGAGCACGAAAAATAGGACCATGAACGCGGCCGCGACCATCAGCGGCGGGATAGACCACACTCGGCCCGCAGACGCGGATCTGTCTTCGTGCAGTTCCCGGAAGAAGCACCACGCGGCCACGAGCAGCATCACCGCAGTCAGGCCGAGCAGGAACGTGCCGGCACCGTGCCCGGCGATCATCACCGGCTTGTCCCACCACGGAATACCCCAGCTCGACACGTACCACCAGTTGTTGCTGCTGGTGAACGCCAAAGCGACGATGAACAGCACGGCGTCGGCGTACAACGCCCGATTGCGCCTCGACCGCAACACCAGCGGACCCACCGCGACCGCGGTCAGCACAGCGAGCGAACCGGCCAGGCCGGCAAACACCCCGAAGTGGTGTGTCCACTTGGTGGGTGTGAACATCATCAGCGCCATCGCGGCGACGGTGATGCCAATGATCCGGCGCGACGGGCCCGACGCGGTTCCAGGAATCCGCCCGCCGCGGCGCAACATCATTAGCAGGCTGGCGATAATCGAGAGCACCATCACGAACACCCCAAACCGGCGTGCGAGGGATCCGTCGGCGTTGATGACGAACAGCCACTCGTAACGCTTGTACTCTTCGAACCACGCGTTCGCCGGCGGGATCACGTGCACGCGTTGCATCTTGAGGACCCCGGCAAGGGGTCTGGTCCGCGAACGACGCAACCAGTACGACAAGACCCGCGGCTACGATCGGGCCGAGAACGGCGACATTGGCGAGCTTGAAATGGTCGTGGCATTGGGCACCGACACCCCGACCTCGATCACAGTCGTTGCGACGAGGACGTCGACTTCCCCTGTGGCGAAGGAATGCATCACCTCGGCGCGGTCGGCGGGCTTGAGGCGACCGGTCACGACGGCGATGCGCAGCCCGGACAGTGCGCCTTCGTCCAATGCCACTGCAGTCTCTACCGCCGCCGCTGCCTGTGCCTCCGACTCTTGTCCCGCCTCCGTCTCCGGCTCTGCTACGAGGGGGCACACGACGAATGCCGGCCGTCCTGCGTCGACCTGGGCGCGCACGAACTGCCAGTGCGTGTGATCGGCATCGTCGAGGGGAACAACCGGCTCCCACAGGGTCTGAATCGGTGTGCGCCCGGGCGGCAGCTCGTCGAGGATCGAAATGTCGACGTCCCCGAACTGGGTCATCGCCGCCGTGCGCGGAATCGGCGTCGCCGTTGCACCAAGTTCGTCGGCGACCGCGCCGCCGGGACCTTTGGCGATGAGCGCGGCGCGCTGGTTGACGCCGAAGCGGTGCTGTTCGTCGATCACCACCAGTCCCAAGCTCCGGAATACGACGTCCTCGGACAGCAGCGCCGTGGTACCGACGGCGATGTGAATTTCCCCGGATTCCAACCCGGCGAGTGCTTCGCGGCGGGCCTTAACTTTGTTCTTCCGTAACACGAGAACGGCGCGTAGGCCGAGTTGTTCGCAGGTTTCGGCGATTTCTTCGTAGTGCTGCTGCACGAGCACGCCGATGGGGGCCATGAGGGCAGCCTGGTGACCACCTTCGATGGCCATGAGCATCGCCCCAATCGCCGTGGCGGTTTTTCCACTGCCGACGTCGCCCTGCAGGAGTCGCTTCATCGGCGACGACGAACGCAGGTCCTCGGCGATCTCTTTGAGGGCGCGGTTCTGCGCGCCGGTCAGCGCCCAGGGCAGTGTCTCCAGCCACCGGCGCGTCAACATTCCTGTTGGGGTGTGCACGACTGCCGGCCGGGCTTTCGCAGCCGCTCGGTGCACGCCCATCGCCAACTGCATACGCAGTAGTTCGTCGTAAGCGAGTCGGTCGCGACCGACTGTGGCGTCCTCTGCGTTGTCCGGTACGTGGACAGCGCGCATCGCAGCGAGCCGTGTGGGAAGCCCACGGGCAGTTCGAATCCGGTCTGGTACGGGGTCATCGAGGGTCGGGATACGTCGAAGGGCGTCGAGGGCGGCCCGGTGCAAGGTCCACGTGCTCACTTGATGCTTCTCGGACTGGGGGTAGACCGGCATGAACGGGGCCGTGGCATCCTTCATCGGCGCGATCAGCGCGCCGGGTATCTGCACAAATCCGTTCCACTCGGCCACATCCCCGTACAGGAGCACCAAGTCGTCTGCGCGGAATCGCTGCGCCATCCACGGAGCTTGGAACTGAATGGAACTGACCCGATGCCGTCCGACACCGACTTCGATGCGGGCGTACCGCTTTGCGTAGTCGGCTTTCGTGGAGACCACTTTCCTACGGTTGCGACGTTCTTCGTGCCCGGTCGTAAATCAGCCAGCGCAGTGATCTGCGAACGATCTATGTAGCGCAACGGGATACGCATCATCAGGTCGTACACGCTGCTGATTCCAGCGGCGTGCAGCCGTTCCAGTTCTTTGTCGCCGACCCCGGCGTCATCGCGTATCCCCGCCAAGTCGTCGATCGGCACACCCCGAAGACCATCGAGTGTCCCTTCGAATTCGAGTGGCGGTTTGTGGGAAGGCAAATTCAGGACTGCCGCTGCCGAAAGCACCGGCACTGTTGGCAGCTCCACCTCGTGGCGTGGCCGCTCCGACGCCGCGGCTGTCGCGACTTGCGAGACCCGATGCTGCCCAGCGGGCTTCAGCTGCGCATTCGGTGTCCCTACGGGAGTACGCAGGGCTGGATCGAGCGGCTGGACCGATGGGCCGGCGCCGAATGCCAGCCTGCCAACGAACACCGGCTCAACTGGTTGCCGGAGCGCGGGATCGGTGGGCTGGCTGGCCGGACTCGCACCGAACCGCCGGACAGCCTCCGGTACGGCGATCGACGGTGACGCAGGTGCCGGCGTGACCAGCGACTGGACGTCGACCCCGTACGCCTGGAGCTCGTCAACGAACTGGCTCAAGGTCGCTTGTACGCGTGTGGTCACAGTGGGATGCCAGGAGGATGCCTTTGCTGCCGCCGTCAGCACCGGCATGCGGATGCCCGCGTCCAGCAGGACTTGCACCGCGCTACGGAGCTGCCCTTCGGTCACTGTCGTCACTGCCCTTCCCTTCACTGTGAACGCGCGATTGTTCGATCATGACGGCGGGCACCGACACATCCCTCTCCTGTGAGCGTGCGGGATTTGGACGCTAACAAGTGGTTTCGCCACTGGATCGGCTCGACGATCGACTACTGCCCCTCGCAACGAAGAGCGTCGTACGCCAGCGCGCAAGATCGCTCAGGCTGCATCATGTTCACCGTCGTCATCACTCCAACGACCCGACAAGCGAGCGCAGTGCGGCTCGTGGAGCGAATCCCACGTTCCGCACGTGCACTCAGGGCGGGCCGAGATTCGAAAGTTACGATCGTCGAAGTAGGGCATGTTCGTCTCCTGGCGTCGCAGATCAACCGCGCAGTTGGAGACGACGTTACGAACACTCTGCGGGCGGTGTTTCACTGTGCCACAGGAAAACTAGAACCATCGGCGGATTAGCCCTCTCCCTCGCCTCGCCACCGCTCCGAAACAGTGCTGCCCCCTCGACGGATTCACCGTCGAGGGGGCAGCTGCACCGAGCCTTGATTATCCGATGCAGTCACCGGCGCCGGTGACCGGTGCCGGACGCTTAGCCAACCGCACCCCAGCCGCATAGACGAGACGGGCTCGTGCAAGGCAGGTTTCACCGGCAGTCGCCACCCACATCAGATCCCTCCGCTACCGCAGCCTCTTTCACTGCCCGCAAATTGGTGTTGGTGACAGCAGGATCCGGAAATGCATCGACAAACCGTTGCAGAGCACTGACCCGCTCGGACAGCGCACGAAATCCGTATTCCATCAACCGGATTCGGCCATTCCCCCACGCTCTTGCCTGAGCTGCACGCGGAGATCCGTCGTCGACCGGTTCCGTGGGGGCCTTGTCGTGCACGGAGATCAGCCGATGGCCAGCCACCGCGATCTGCCGCAGTTCCTCCTTCAAGTCGAACTCGGTGCGATATTCGTCGAACAACGGGGAATGCCATGCCGGCTGCGTGGTGATCATCTCCACTGCGTCCTCTGCGGCGACCACCAACTCCATCGTCTCCCGCTGAATCCCGATCGGATCAGTCGGCCAGTTCAGGTAGGTGACGGCGTCTTTGATCTGGCGAACAGCCGCACGGGTCAGTCTGTTTGTCCGCTCACAAATCCAGTTCATAATCGTTGGGACGACCCCTTCGCGGAACGTCCCGCCGGACCACAACACGGCAAACCCAAGCGCCGACGCTGCGTGCAGCCCGATTAGGAACTTCCCTGATTGATCCTGCGGGCTGCTCACGGCTTCCCACAGCGACTGATCCGCCTCGGCATATTCGATCCGCAGGAGTGCGACAATCGCGATCCCTAGGAAAGCGCCGAAGAGAACTGACCCCAGCAGTCGGCGCACGGACAGCTGCGGGCGACTTCGGGGCGGGGGGTATTCACCCGCTTCCACTGCCGCGACCATATTTGGGGGAATCGCGGACCAGTCCACCACCCGATACTGGTGGGATCGGCGCTGCGCCGACACCATCTTCGGGGAGCGCGGCTTCGCGCGTCTCCTGCTCGATGTCGGATCTGCTGGTGGTGCGAGTGCCCCCTTCGTGGTGTCCTCAGTGCTTGCCGTTCGCGTATCCAGTTCAGGCACGGCGTCATCTCCAGTGGCTGGTCTCGTCTCGCCACGGGCAGTCACCGCGACTGCGGGTAACCCGGGAGCGAATGTGCCCACATCGTCCGATACCCCGTCTCCACCCGTTCAGTGGCACACAGCCCGACCGCGCTGACCCCGCTATCCCCGGTAACTCATCGCAGGTTCCGAACCCTCATGCACCGTCTGGATGCGGGCGCCCCCTGTCGACGGCCGGCGCCAACGCAGAAACAGTGACCATCGAGATACCTGCCGTCGCCATGGCGAGAGCGGGACCTCCATAGCGTTGATTCGCATCGAGGGTTTCGATGATGTTGTCCGCTACTGCGGCGGTGGCGAGGTAGAAGATTCCGGCTCCGACCGACAGGACTACGCCGACCACCATCCCGGAGAAAACCCTCTCTGCTGCATCTTCGTTTGCGTAGCGATGGGCGCTACTCAGATGGCGGGATGTACATACTAGTTGTTACAGTGACGGTGTGAACGCACGAGAACAACTGACGGGAGCTATGACAGAGCTTCTGTGGGAGCGTGGATACGCCGCGACGAGCCCGCGCGATGTGATGGCGCGCGCTGGGGTCGGCCAAGGCAGTATGTACCACCACTTCAGCGGGAAACACGAGCTAGCAGTCGAGGCGCTGTCGACCGTCACCAAAGACTTGACCGGCGAATCCTCGTTACTGGAGGGTGAAGGTTCGCCACTGGAGCGGATAAAGCGTTACCTATCGGTTCCGCGCCCTGGAACCCAGGGATGCCGGGTGGGTCGGATGACTCAGGACCCGCAAGTTGTAGTGGATGCAGAGCTCATCGCCATTGTCGCAGGAGCCTTCGACACAATGTTGGACCGCTGGGAGCAAGCGATCTCTGACGCGATCGCCGCAGGAGAACTCCCTACGACCATCGTCCCGACGGAACTGGCACGAACGCTGGCTGCTGTCATTCAGGGCGGCTACGTGCTCGCCCGGGCGAAGGGCGAACAGGGGCCGATGGATGCAGCGATCCGGGGCGTGACCTCGCTGCTCGACGCTGCCCAGTCCGCTGTCGGCACCGATCATTGATCAACCGAGAAGGAGAATCACTTGACCGTTCGAATCGGAATCAACGGTTTCGGCCGTATCGGCCGCAGCTACCTGCGCGCCGCACTGCTCAGCAAGGCTGATGTCGCGGTCGTCGCGATCAACGACATCGCCGACGCCGCGACACTCGCTTCGCTCTTGGAGTGGGATTCGCTGTCCGGACACTTAGACGGCGTGCAGGTCGACGGAGACACGATTGTCGTTGCGGGGGAACGCATCCGCGTCACATCTGAGCGCGAGCCGTCCCGCATTCCATGGGGTGACGAGCGCGTCGATGTCGTCATCGAATCGACCGGACGATTCACTGACTCCGGCAGTGCCCGCCAACACCTGACGGCAGGAGCGCGCAAGGTCATCATCTCGGCGCCTGCAGCCGGTGATGTCCCCGCGATCGTGCTCGGGGTCAACGACGATGCCATCAACGTGCCGGCAGACGTGTTCTCGAACGGGTCCTGCACCACTAACTGTCTGGCCCCGATGGCGAAGGTATTGCACGAGGCGTTCGGCATCGAATCCGGGCTCATGACTACGATCCACGCTTACACCAGCGACCAGCGCCTCCATGACGCTCCACACAGCGACCTTCGGCGTGCCCGCGCAGCGGCACTGTCCACGATCCCTACTTCCTCCGGCGCCGCCAGCACGATCGGGCGCATAATTCCAGAACTGGACGGAAAACTAACCGGCCTGTCGCTGCGCGTGCCTGTACCGGTCGGATCGATCACGGACCTCACCGCACAACTCTCGCGTCCCGCGACCTCCGATGAGGTCAACGAGGCATTCCGCGCTGCGGCACAGACTCCTGGGCTGTCGCCTTACCTTGCATACTCGGAGGCACCGCTCGTCTCCGCCGATATCGTCGGCAATCCCCACTCGGCGATCTTCGACGCACCCCTCACACAAGCTATCGGGGATCAAGTGAAAATCTTCGCCTGGTACGACAACGAATGGGGCTTCTCCAATCGGCTAGTGGAACTCTCGCAGCGTATCGGCACATAGAAGTCTGACGGGGCGTACGTGTGCTCTCATTTCATACGACTTTGCAGTTCTCGTCCCAGGTTTGCGAGCGTACGCGGCACTCGCAACGCTCCCGTACTGTAAGGAACAAATATGGTTTAGAAAGTCGCAGTCAGGACCATCTGACACATATTCAACCGGGTGGATAGGTTCAATACCGCCACACGGCTATACGCTGATCGACAATTGGCGATCAGAAGTCCATTCCGAACATATTATTTCAACGCTAGTTGGGTGAACACGCGTCGCCGATCGCCACACCAGTATCAATAACGTGTGCTCCTGAGGCGAATTCACGTAAATTGAGTAAGGGTTGAGTAGCTGACAGGCTATATCGAACCGAATGATGTTGCTGGATTCACCTTGACCGCAAGTCCCAACGATGCCGCTTCGGCCACAAACTTCGCCGGCCTCCGCCATGGGGAACGGCTGAAGCGAGAACCAGCCCTCCCCGACTCGTACGCATCATCGAAGTGCGCTCGACGTTGAGTCGAAACTCTACGGGCATGACTGAACGCGTCAAATATGCTCTCTCTGAAAGTTTTACGAATTCAGACCACTCCGCGTTTATCATTGGGAGAACGTGCATGCACGCGCGCGATCTCGACGGCCTCACCCTAAGTGGCCGTAGGCGCATCGCGCGATCTGTGCGATGCGAGTACACCGAGCGCGGTAAGGCAGGATGCTGCTGCACCATTCAAGACCTGCGAACCGAACGCGATTTTGCGCGCAGACTCGACGGCACGACCAAAAAAGATGGCTTGGCAGTTTCGAATAAGTACACGGAAAAACCGCGGAACACTCAAGCACGTGAATAATCTCTGCTTTGTCGCGGCCAGATGAGTTCTCCTAGTGCTGGATTCAACTACGAAGCTCCTACGTCCACCGATCTCGGAAATTTTAGCCAGAAACTGTTGACATATGGGCCGAATCAGGTGAACTATAGTTTGCGTGGGGGAAATGCCGAGCCCTGTCTGTCGATACCCGACCGCGCTCGGCTCAAACTCGGTCGTGAACGATCGGTGTTTCGCAGGGTTGGGGCTCGGTATTTTAATTCACGTTATCTCTATGTCCACCGGCTTGAGGAACTTTCGATTCTCAAGGCTATGACGTAAGGACCGGAACGAGTGAACGCTGGTTATGTGGGGGAAATGCCGCGATTGCCTTTCGACAACCCATCTGCACTCGGCATCGACCCGCAGATGCGCGCAATACAGAAGGAGTCGGCGATCACCAGGGTGCAGACCGCCGGCGCCGATGCCTGGCTCGTTACCCGTTACGACGAAGTCAGAGCACTGCTCGCCGACCGCCGACTCGGTCTCAGCAATCCCAATCCAGACCAGACGCCCGTGAGTGCAGCCAGAAGCTTCATGGTCGCACTGATGGCGGGCGACGACTACGCCACCGAAGCCACCAGGCATGCTCAGATGCGTGAGTTGCTTGTGCCTTTGTTCTCCACTGGGCGGATGCGCCTGCTGCAGGGCCGGATCGAGCACCACGTGGACGACCTTCTTGCCCACTTAGCGGCAAGTACTCCGCCGGCAGACCTGCACCGCGCGCTGTCGTTTCCGCTACCGACAATGGCGATCAGCGATCTTCTTGGAGTGCCGTCGGCTGACCGGGAACGGTTCGGACAGTGGGCCCGAGGAACATTCGACCAGAGTGACAACCAGCACTCGGAGAATACGTTCCAGTTGGTCGTCGACTACATGACAGAATTGGTGGCACACAAGCGGATCGAGCCCGGCAACGACATCCTGTCCGAGTTGATCGCGGCGAAAGACGGTGCATTGTCTGACGCTGACATTGCCCATTTGGGGAACGCAGTGCTGTTGTTCGGCTACGAAACCACCATTGTGCGTATCGATCTGGGCACGTTGCTGCTGCGTAATCCAACCCAGCGTGCCCTGCTGGCCGAGAACCCCGGACTTGCACCGGCCGCAGTCGAGGAAATACTGCGCCTTGGCGTTGGAGGTAAAGGATCGAACGCCCTGGTTCCCCGCTACGCGTCTCTGTACGTCGGCCTACTGTCTCTGCTCGACCACTCCCACGACCTATCCGGTCAGCACATAGCCTTGCTCAGCTACGGATCAGGGTGCGTCGCAGAATTTTTCACCATCACTATGCAGCCTGGATACCGCGAGCACCTTCGTGCCGCAGACACTCAGCGTTCCCTGGCCGCCCGCACACCGATCTCACACGAGCAGTACCTCGCCCTTCGAAACAAGCCAGCGGACGACGGACACGATCGCGAGTTTGATCTTCAGACAACGAGCGGATTTCGTCTAGCCGCAATCTCGGACGAACAGCGAATTTATCGCACCACAATCGAGCACGTCGGTGCAGCGACCGGCTGAGACAGCTTCTCGGGAGATCTGCGCTGTGAGGTCTTCCTGTCCGGACGATCTTCATCAGTAGGCGAGGTGTGGGGCCGGGATCTGTTGCACCCGGCCCCACACCATTGATGTCACTGCGGTTGGTAGACATCCCATTTCACACCGCCGACCTCGGCCTGCTGGTCAAGCCGTGATGCATCGTCGGGGCACGCGATGCGTGCTCCTTCCGATGCTCCATGTCGAACACCGCGAGAGCTGCCCGGCACTGCTCCCGGAAGCGGCCGGATTTCGAGCGGTCGAACCAACCTTGAACTTGCGACCGTTCTACATCGGGGCCGGCGACGACAAGTCCTTTGCCTCGTTGGAGGCGGATGTAGCCTTCGCCGTCACGGGCCGCGGTGAAGTACTCGCGAGTCAGGTCGTCGCGCATCGAGTGATCACCTGAGACAGCGGAACGCGGTACCGTACTGACGGTGCCCCCGTCGCCGGACTTCGAAAGTTGGAACGTCTCCGCGCCCGGGAACGTGCTCGTCGTCTCGACACCTGGTGGCACGATCGCAGCGTGGAACTGGCCCATCACCGACGGACATGGCTATCCGTGAAACCGGACCGGCGCCTGAGCACTACGTCCAGGACAACAGTTTTGTCGCACACTTCATCCCCGCCGGAACCTTCCTGACCGTCAATCGCGAGGACAAAACTCATGACTTCGGACAGTGCCCCGGCAGGATCAACCAGTTTCATATCTTCGGGAACATTCTGTGCCTGTGGTGCATCTGATTCCCCACCTGGACACGCTCCGCAGGATCCACATACGGTGGCGGCCGAATGTCAGACGAGGCCGCGGTGCACTGCACTTCTGGAGAATGCAGTCGGCTTCTGAAACTGACAGCCGTACCCGCTGACCACACCGATGTGGTCAGCCGCCCTCATCTCGCAATTGGCTGACCACATCGGACCTCCGTCCTGACCCGACCGACGGAGATCTCCTGTCAGAGCCCATTACTGGACTCCGAGGTGTGACGGCTCCAATTCACGACGTGAGCCATTCGGAAGCGGTCGAGACCGCTACTCCACGTGCAGGAAACAACATTTCCATGAGGAACCTGTGTACCTCCGGATCGGGGTCGGCGCATGCGTCAGAGAGCACCTCCACCTCGTAGTCGAGATCAGCCGCGGCGTACACCGTTGCCGCCACCATGGCAGAGCTCGCTACGCCACAGACAACGACTCGGTCGATTCGTTTGCTACGCAGCACCATGTCCAGATCCGTGCCAGCAAATCCGCTGGCGCGGCGTTTGAGAACCACCGAATCTGCCGGATCAACAGTGAGAGCGTGGACGATCGAAGTGTCCTCGGATGTGTCGTGAAAGACCTCACCCATCGAGTGGAAGTGCTGCATCACAGAGTTGTTGGGATGGACATCGGTTCCGTTGGGCCGAAGCCCGGCGCGCAAGTACACGATGTGAGTACCTGCGCGCCGAGCCAACGGAATAGTTTCTGCGAGCACGGGAACCACCGACCGGGCGAACGGGAACTCCCGAACGATACCGGTCTGGACATCTCCGACGATCAACGCTGTCCGCTTCTGCGTGCTCGAGTTCGTCACAGCTTGTCCACGCTGTCGGTCGCCACGTCGCCGCTGTTGACTGCGATGCCGTCGCCTCGAACACCGAGTGCTTCGGCGCGTCGCCCTACCGTCAAGAGAATGATCAGGCCGACCACAATTACTGCGGCGATGGTGAGCAGGGCGTAGGTGTAGCTTCCGGTCGCGGTTTCGATGGCTCCGGTGACGTAGGGGCCGATGAATCCGCTGAGGTTGCTGACCGAGTTGATCAATGCGATGCCGGCAGCAGCAGCAGCGCCCGTCATCGAGAGGGCCGGAATACGCCAGAATTGCGGCATCGCGGTGTAGATACCCGAAATGCTGACGCACACAGCAATAATGAACAGTGCCCCGTTCTGGGTGAATGTGGCACCAACGAGACCGAGCGCCCCGAATGCCATCGGCACGGTCGTGGAGAACACAGCCGAACGTCGTACCGCAACCCGTGACCACAGCACCATCACGACAATGGCGGCGACGGAGGGTATGGCAGCAAGTAGAACGCTGGAGACATTTGCTGCCGACCCGATGGAGGACGACAGGTTTTCGATCATGGTCGGCAGGAAGAAGGCTATCGGATACAGGCCGAAAACGATTGCGAAGAACGCGACCGCGAGCGCCCACGTTCGGCCGTTCGTCAAAGCCTGGCGCATACCTGTCATTGCGCCGTGGCTGACTTGTAGGGCTGCCTCTTCGCTCAGAATCTCGTTGACATATACCTTTTCGTCAGCCGTAAGCCATTTCGCTTTCGATGGCTTTTCGGGCAGGAACATCAAAATGATCACGCCGACGATAATCGTGAGAACACCCTCGACGACGAACAACGAACGCCATCCGGCGATGCCCAGTAGAGCCTGACCCCACTGGAGCAGCGCTGCGGCGATGGGTGCTCCGATGATGCTGGAAAGCGGGATGCACAGGAAGAACGCCGACATCGCCCATGCTCGTTGCTTTTTCGGGAACCAGAACGTGAGGAAAAGCAGGATGCCGGCGGCGAGCCCGGCTTCCGCGAAACCGAGGATCACGCGCGCGATGTACAGCTGGGTAGCTGATTGGACCGCCCCTGTGACCGCTGTGACCATGCCCCAGGAGATGATGATACGACTGATCCAGATGCGGGCACCGAACCGTCGCAACATCATATTGCTGGGGACCTCGACCAGGACGTATCCGAGAAAGAACAGTCCTGCCGCGAAGCCGAGCTGCGCCGTGGTCATGCCCAGATCGGCCGACATGGGTTTGGCGATGTAACCGAGATTAGCTCGGTCGATGTAGCTGATGACATATGCAATTCCGACGAGGGGAATGATTCGGAACGCGATCTTGCGCCAGAGTCGGCGTTCAGCGTCCTCATCGAGCACAATCGTGCGGCCTTCGTTCATGGCACGGACCTTCCAAAGTGGGTGGTGGACGGATACCGCTAGCGAGCGGCCGACACTGCTCGGACAGATTCGGTCTCGCCGAGGAGAACCTGTCCGGCGCCGAGGTCGATGACTACTCCGTAGTCACGGAGGGCACCTTCGATGGTGACCTTCTCGTCGAGGACATCGTCGAGGACGTGCTGCGGATCACGGTTGAAGGGATCACCGTGGCCACCGCCTCCTGCGGTGACCTGACGGTGGCGGCTACCTGCCTGCACCGTCAGATGTGGTTTCGAGGCGATGAGCTGTTCGGCATCTGTGCCGTGGTCGAGGAAGTTCGCCGATGGGGCGCCGGCGCCACCGCCGTGGAGTCCGTAGGGGAATGATGTTCTGCGGTCGGACCGAATTTGGACGCTGGCGGTCTCGTGCAGAACTGTCATATCGCGGAAGGTGGACACTCCTCCGCGGAAGGTGCCTGCGCCTCCGGTGTCCGGGAGGTAGCCGTATCCGTCGATGCGGATGTGTCCGGATTTTTCGAGTTCCTCGATCGGGGTGTTGGCGAGGTTCGCACCCAAGGGGCTGATGCCGTCGTTACCGTCACCGGTCGGCGTCGCACCCCATGATCCACAGAGGATGTCCCACAGGATCACCGAGCTGCCGTCGGATTCGACGAGGCCCACCGCCACCGAGTTCGGTCCACCGTCACCGGCGGCCGGTACCCGGTCCGGGAACGCCGGTGCCAGAGCTCCGAGAACAGTGTCGATGATTCGATATGCCACCAAACCGCGTGCTCCGCGAGCGGATGGGCGCTTTCCGTCGAGAATGGAGCCTTCGGGAATGACGAAGGTGAACGGGCGGTAGAAGCCGCTGTTGGCGGGAATGTCCGAGCCGAGCGCGCCTTGGAGGGCCGCGTAGCAGGCGGACTGAGTGAACGAGGCGGTTGCGTTGAGCGCGGATGCGACCTGGGGCGAGGAGCCGGTGAAGTCGAAGGTGATGTCATTGTCAGCGATGGTCACGGCGACTTTGAACGGGATCGCACCCGAGCCGAGCCCGTCGTCGTCGATCTGATCCTCGAACAGGTAGCGACCGTCGGGGGCGCTGCTCAATTCGGTTCGAACGAGTATCTCGGAGTAGTCGAGTAGTTCGTCGATCAACCGCGTGTATTCGTCGATACCGTACTTTTCGACGAGGGCCCGAAGCCCGAAACCGCCTGCATGGCTGGCCGCCAGCTGGGATTCGAGGTCTCCGCGCAACAGATCCGGCTCGCGTACGTTTCTCAGGATCACATCGAGGAACGTGGAGTTGAGTTCCCCGCCCGCTACGAGACGCGAGGGTGGGATCTGGATACCTTCACCGAAGATCGAGGTCGACTGCACTGCCATCGAACCTGCCGCCCAGCCGCCGACATCGGTGTGGTTGACGACGGTGACCGTGAACCCAATCAGCTGCTCTCCGGCGAAACTCGGTGCGACAGAAAAGATGTCAGGCAGATGCATGCCACCCTTATCCGGATCGTTGAGGATGTAGACATCGCCGTCGGCGATGGAGTCTCCGAACTCGTCGAGGATGGCGTCGATAGCGGCAGGCATCGACCCGAGGTGTACCGGGCAGGTGTTTGCTTGCGCGATGATTCGGCCTTCTCGATCGCACAGTGCGGTCGAGAAGTCCATGCTCGATGCGACGATTTGGGAGTGCGCGGTGCGCAGGATGGTGATGGCCATCTCGTCGGCGAGTCCGGATACTGCGTTCCGGAACACCTCGAACGTGGCTGCGTCTCGGATGATGGTGGTGCTCATGCGGTGACCTCGATATCCGTCCAGCTGATGATGATGTTGTTGTATTCGTCGAGATGGGCTGTCGTGCCCGGGGGGACGAGCGTGGTGGAGTCCATGTCTTCGATCACGAGAGGCCCTGCTTCCGGGGTGCCTGTAAGGTGCGCTCGCGCGATGACAGGGGTGCTGATTGTGGTCTCGAAGCGGCAATCGCGGACCCGGCGGTCACCGGGATCGGTGTCGGTTAGCGTCAACGCCTGATCGATTGTGACCTTGTTCGGGACGAATCCGCGGACGCGGATGTTGACGATTTCCACCAAATCGTCGGCACCGGATCGCCCGTAAGTCTTGTCGTGCTCTGCATGGAAACGTTGTTTCACCTCGTGCATAAGTGCGTCGTCGATCTTTCCTTCCGGCAACGGAATTCGAAGATCGAACCGCTGGCCGTGGTAGCGCATGTCCAAGATTCGATCGATACGGACGTCCTCGGATCCGAGGTGCTCGGTGACGGTAGTCGCCAGTTCGTCGAACTCGTTCGCGAAGCGTTCGAGCGAGAGGTGTTCGGCGCGGAACGGGGTGACGGTCTGGTATTCGCTGTCGGCGACGAGGAGCCCGAGACTACTGAACAGACCGGTGTGCACCGGGACGATGACCGTTTTGATTCCGAGTTCACGCGCCAGCGCGGCGCCGTAGAGCGGTCCGGCACCGCCGAAGGCAACCATCGTTGCTTCTCGGGGGTCGCGTCCACGTTCACTGGTGACCGCCTTGACGGCTTTGGTCATGTTGGAGATGGCTACTTCATAGGCGCCTCGCGCGATCGCACCCGGGTCGGTGTCGATGCGGTCGCTCACGGCGCCAAGGACTTTCGCTGCCAATTCCGGTTGGATCGTCACTCGCCCGCCTGCGATGGCGTCGGGGTTGAGGTAGCCGAGGACGACGTTCGCGTCCGTCAGGGTTGGCCGTTCTCCGCCCTGTCCGTAACAGGCCGGTCCGGGCCGGGATCCTGCGCTGCCGGGACCGACGTGGAGTGCTCCCGCCGAGTCCACTCCGATGATGCTTCCACCGCCTGCACCTACTTCGGCGATGTCGATCGAGGGCACGCGGACGGTGTATCCCGCTCCCTTACCCATACTTCGCGTGATATTCATGCCGCCGCCAACCTCGTAGTCGTTGGCCAAGAACGGCTGCCCGTTTTCGATGAGAGATGCTTTAGCGGTCGTTCCGCCCATGTCGAAGGCGACGACGTTGTCGAGGTCGAGCAATTGGGCGAGCTTCTGAACTGCGATCACACCTGCTGCCGGGCCGGACTCGATGATTTGTACGGGACGCTCCACCACTGATGGCGCATCCAAGAGTCCTCCGGATGACTGCATGATCGAGAACGGAGCGTCGATCCCACGCTCGCGGAGGTTGCGGCCGAGTTCAGTGACGTAACTGTGCACCACGGTTCCGACGTAGGAATTGACCACCGCTGTACTGCTTCTCTCGAACTCGCCCGGCTCGGGCGAGATGTCGACCGACGAAGTCACGTACACGTCGGGCAGCAACTCCTTGAGTCGCCGCGCGACCGCCCGCTCCTCTTCAGGTCTGACATGCGAGTTAATCAAACACACAGCCAGCGCTTCGATTCCGTCCGCCTCGAGCTGACGGGCGAGGGCATCGAGTTCGTCGAGGTCCACAGCGGTTTCGATGCGTCCGTCTGCGTGGATCCGCTGATCGATCTCGTAGCGGTGGCGGCGCCGCGCCAAGGGTGTGGGCTTCTTCCACGACAAGTCGTAGAGGAGCGGGCGCCGCAGTCGGCCGAGCTCGAGGACATCGCGGAACCCCTTCGTCGTGACCAAAGCCGTTCGCGCGCCCTCCATCTCGAGAATGGCGTTCGTTGCCACAGTGGTGGCGTGCAGGACTGCAGAGATGTCACTGGCCGAAATGTTCGCATCCGTCATCGAGGCCGTCACGCCGTCGATGACGCCTGTCCCGAAGTCGGGCGGTGTCGACAGTACTTTCATCGGGACGATGCGGGCGTCGGGGCCGAGGGCGATGACGTCGGTGAAGGTGCCACCGATGTCAGCCGCCACGCGCCACGGCGCATCGACTGTCGGATCAGCGGAGTGGGACGGGGTCATTGAGAGGCCTTTCTGAAGACAAAATTTCGACGAAGATCAACACCGGCGCCACGATCGAGTGGGCATCGTTGGGCGTGCCCCGCTGCGATTACGTGCACGACCTGTGGTCCGCGTCACTTCAAGCTAGCTGCAGTGAAAGATATTAACAAGTGCTAATTAGGATCTTTTACATCTACGACACATATTTCTTGGGTGGGTTAAAGTGTTCGTAATCGAAAGACTGGTGGGAACAATGAGGTACAGACCGGCGCTACTGCTCGAGCACGACGTCAGCGGGTCGATGATGGACCGTGCGTACTTCACGCTCAAGCGGGACATCATCGAGCTGAGGAGGCCACCGGGGCAGCACTTCACCGAACCCGAGGTGGCCGCTTCGATGGGCTTGAGTAAAACTCCGGTCCGTGAAGCGCTCGCGCGACTGCACCGGGATGGTCTCGTTCAGCCACTGCCTCGCGCCGGCTACGTGGTGTCCTCGGTGACGTTGGGTGATGTGGCGAACTTGTGCGACATGCGTACGCTTCTACAGGGCGAAGCCGCGGCTCTCACCGCGACCCTGGGGCTCGGTGCGGCTCAGTCCGATCGCCTTGTGGAGTTGTGTGCAGATGACAACTACGGCCAACTCGGGGGACCCCACCTGGATGCACGGTTACGCGAAAACTACGAGTTCGAATCCATCATCGCCAACGGGTCCGGTAACGCACGTTTGACCCGTAGCGTCGTAGAGGTCCTGGACGAGATAGAGCGAGTCGTTCGATTGGCCGTGACGCTGGCCCCGTCGATGCCCGAGGCGCGTATCGGTGAGCGGGCAGCGATCGTCGACGCAGTCATCGCCCAGGATCCCGAGGCTGCGCGGTCAGCGATGCAGCACCGCACGAGGTCAGCGCGCCGCGAGATCATCGACGCGCTGACCAGCAGTCATGCAGTGACATCCACGCCGATCTTGCTGCCCGGCTAACCGCAGTGGACTAGGCCCGCGATCCTGCCGACCTGGCAGTGGCAACTGTTTCGGCCACGCGGTCACCCAAAGCCCGAACATCGGATTCCTCCGCGCCGTACAGAAGCCTGACGTGCGTATCAGGGCCGGAGAACCCCCCACCGGACAAGGCGACCACTCCCGCATCTAACAGGAAACCCTCCAGATCCTCGCCCCGGCGGCCCGTCGCACTCAGATCTGCGAACAGGAAGATCCCGGCCTGAGGAAGGACCGCAGGAATCTCGGCCGCGGCGAGCGCGCCGTGCAGTACGTCGCGGCGGGCTTTCATCGTCGCGAACTCTCGATCCAACCACTGCTGAGGTCCGGTAAGTACAGCGGTGGCTGCGGCTTGCGGGACATCGCCGACGTTGATCACGTCCCACTCGAGGGCCGCGTGAATCTTGTCGATCGTGGCTGGGGAGGAGTGCACGTAACCGATCCGCCAGCTCGAAAACGCGTAATTCTTGCTCAGGCTGGTGACGGTCACCAAGCGATCACGGTCTCCACCCAGCGCCTGCATAGGGGTGTAGCCGGGTCCGTCATGGACATATCGCTCGTACGATTCGTCGGCAAACACAATCAGTCCGCGCTTATCCGCCAGGGAAAGGACGGCGCGGAGTTCCTCTGCCGTCGGAACATTTCCCGTCGGATTGTTGGGATTGCACAGCACGATGGCCGTAGTTCGTTCCGTAACAGCCGCTGCGATCTGGTCGAGATCGAGCGACCAGCCCATCTGCGCTGTCGAACACACATACCGTGGGATCGCGCCGGCCATCCGAATCATCCCGTCGAAAAAATACGTGGGAGAAGGGACGACAACCTCATCCCCTGCTGAGAGCAGGGCCCGGAGAGCAATGCTCATCCCGTGCTGTGCGCCGTGAGTGATCAAAAGCTCCGTCTCGGCATCCACGGCGACATCGTGCTCTCGCGTCAGGATCTCCGAGATGGCTTGACGTAGATCCACGGCGCCACGGGTGCGACGTGCAAAGACCTGGCCTGCAGCTTCGGACGCCGCTTCCACCACATGGGGCGGCATGGGCACCACAGGTACTCCTCGAACAGGGATGACGTCGGACCCCGACAAGACAGACAGCGCAACGCGCTCGGTGAAAGCAAGGGCAGGCAAGCGATCGAACATCAGACAACTCCTTTTATGATCTCAATGAGAGTAATTTAGTATCTCAAAGGTGCACGTTGAAAACAACGAAAAGTACCGAGAGGTGCAAACAGACCATTAGAGGTCAGAAGAGCTGTTGGGATGCGGCCACGCGGCCGTTGCTGCGATCCTCAGGCACCTGCGTTGGTCATCTCGCGCAGCACGCTCTCACCGAAGGGAATTTTCATGCCAACAATCGAATACCGTAACGATGTCGCGGCCCTCCCTCTCCGTGACGGTGAGAACCGGTTTTCCATCGACTTCATGAACAGCATCCACAAGTACCTGGACTCCCTCTCGCCCACGGCCTCCGGTCTCGTGACCACCGGAACCGGCAAGTTCTATTCCAACGGTCTCAGTCAAGCTTCACCAGAGGTGGATGCATTCCCGCAGCCTTCTCTCGGAGCTTGAGTGTGTCCTGAACCGCATCCCTCACTTTTCCTGCGCCTACCGTTGCAGCGATCAACGGACACGCCTTCGGAGCTGGTGCATTGTTCGCTCTTGCGCACGACTACCGGTTCATGCGCAGTGACCGAGGGTATTTCTGCTTCCCCGAGATCGACATCGATGTGCCCTTCACCAGGGGATGTCTGCGCTGATTCAAACCAAATTGTCGCCGGCGTCAGCACACGTAGCGATGACCACCGGTCGTCGCTACGACGCCCCGGCTGCACTCGATGCGGGTTTGATCGATACCGTCACGAGCAACGACCACCTTCTCCAGAGTGCTCTTTCCCACCTCGTTCCGCCTGTCACCGGGAAAAATGCCGAAACCTTGGCGGCGATCAAATCCACCATGTACTAATCAACGACAACTGCATTGCTCGGAAACCAACCGTGACGGAGGACGCGGCGTCCGGGGGAAGATCGGCTGTCACCACCGTCGTCTCACGGCGCATCAATCCCCGACAACACGAGGCATTCAACGAATGGACACGCAACGGGCCCGCATACGCCCACCGATTCGACGGATTCCTCAAAGGCGGCTGGCTACGCGAAAACAGCAACTCAACTCTCACGCATGTCCTCTATCGGTTTGAAACGCATGATCACCTGAAGGCATGGCTGGAAAGCGAGGCACGACTGACATGGTTGGCGCAGAACACCGACTTCGCTGCAGTTGCGACCACTAGACAACTTACCGGGATCGAGGTTTGGTTCGATACTGGCAACATTCGCGAACCAGGCACCCCCAACGCATCGCCGGTACCTCGATGGAAACAAACAACCGTAGTCTGGCTGGGTTTTTTCCCAGTGAGTTTGGTGCTCAATTACCTACTCGGGCCACATTTAGTCGAATGGTCCATTCTGGCGCGAACACTACTGGTCACAACACTCTGCACGCCGTTCATGACGTACGCAGTGCTGCCGTTCCTTACGACGCGGCTCTCATTCTGGCTCACGCAGCAGAACATACAATCATCCGGTAACCGCTTCTCGCTACGGAAGGCATCGACCGTGACCGGGTCCACGTCGATCACGGAATCAGCGGCCGGCAGACTTAGCGGCCAGGACTAGGCAACGCTATCAACGACGCCCGTGAAGGCGACATTTTCATCTTCTGCGTGATCACACTCGACTGCCTCTCCGCTCTGCGAAGGACCTCCACGAGACAATGATGCGACTCACGGACAAGGGTGTCGCATTCGCGACCTACGTGCGAAAATCTATGACCCACCGATCCGGTGGGCAAAATGTTCATCGGCAACCTCGGCCCCATGGACGAATTCGAGTCAGACCTGATCCGGAGTCGAACGCGGGACGCAGCTGCGTCCGCCGGCAAGAGGAAAGGCAGGCAACACAAACTCGCACCGAAAGAACACGCATACCTCGTTGCAGAAGTACAAGATTAGCAGTTCAAGTTCCAAACGCTTTGCAGGAAAACAGGTTTGGAGAGATCGACGCTGCACGCAAACATCGAGTATGAGCACCGAACGGGACGTCGGAATACTTCCCACGCTCTGCAACTAGCCTGAAATCTGTCACGCCAACCCTAGACGAATCTCGCCTCGTTCTACGCGCCAAATAATTCGGAGAAAAACATGCCAATTATTTCCGAGAGTCACAGTGCGGCCGACCTTCCGCAATCGAATTGTTGAGAGTCTCGAAACCCGTCCGAAAACCAACTGTCTCTCAATACTTCCTGTCGTCGAGTTCTGCGACACCGTGCCCTTGTAAGCACACTTTCGGGGTACGCCAGGGTCTCGACCGCCCATCAGGACCCGACTCTGCAGACGGACGCTCAGACGGCCCGCGAGTTGTTACATGATCTGGACGGACGTCGCATCCGGCTCCAAAAACGATTGCCCACAGCTGGCCGCAGTAATCGAACACCTTCGACCCGACGACACCCCCGCAATGTGGTGTTGGGATCGCCTCGGACGAGGCCTTCCACACTTGCTGCGGTCGTATTTCATTGCTGTGCAGCGACTTCCGTCGACGAAATGACAAAATACTGTTCTTGGTAAATGTTTCGGCTGGCATTCTGCTGAGCTGCAATAGATCCAGCCCTTGTCGGATGACTCGGTATGAATTGTCAGTTATGTCGATTCTTTGGCAGCGACGCAATCAAGACCCCGGCCCTGCACGTCGAGCCGGGGCAGTTAGGACGTCATCTGCGTTGAGCACACAACTCAGATGACCCTCTTTCGGTGCGCGGTCGGGCATCCGTGCGGCCGCGCACCTTCAACGA
>Ga0153995_1000016_pt1 | contig 37072 bp, 49 predicted proteins | sample TSNC079MetaG_FD_104678 | JGI IMG/M metagenome (GOLD analysis project Ga0153995, IMG submission 104678) | Attine ant fungus gardens microbial communities from North Carolina, USA - TSNC079 MetaG | ecosystem: Host-associated > Fungi > Mycelium > Unclassified | place: USA: North Carolina, Lumber... | reverse complement strand
GATCGTTGCCCGCTTCGCGCCAACTGACGTATCGGCGCGATCTAGCCGGGATGCACGCTCAAATCTTCGCTGACGCTCCCAAGGGCCTATCCAGGTGATGCGAACCACCAACGGCCGGAAATCTGCTGCTCAAACGATGCCGCGGGCGGAAACGAACCCTCGAAGCGCCCAATAAGCCACGGACAGGCCAATCTGAAACTACTCATAGGGCACGGTTTGGGCTACACTCCTTCTCGTACGACTTCCGGACATAGCCCGGAACACCATGACGTGGGATGCGAACCCAGACGTCACAGGTAGGCCCCCCGCCAACGGCGGGGGGCCTACCTATTTCCCGAATTCCATCTCCGGCCCTTCGACCGTCGACGGCTACGCCTGGCGCAACGCCTGAACTGCCGCCTCACCAAGAAGACTTCCGATCCGGGCAGGATTTTGCAGGACCCTCTCTGTCACCTTCGAAGGCAAGGCGATTAACTGCCGATCGCCACTGCTTAGCCACAACACGTGGACTCCTCGGTCGACGAGACGTTCAACCTCGGCGACGACGTCATCGGAGTTGGGCAGATCACCGTCGGTCACGATTGCAAGCACGCGAGCGCCACTCTGGCCGCCTAAATCAAGCTCCCGCTCCAGAACGCGCAATGCCGCCGGCAATCCTGACGATCCGCCGCAGATCGTGGGCACGGGAACGGACGCGTTGTTAGCTCGTACCGGCAACAGAGATGCCTGATGGTTCCATGTCACCGTCGCGGTTCGGCCTTGAAGTTCGGTGACCGCGCGGGCCAACATCCACGCGGCGACAGCAGTTGGTTGCGCATACTCCTCCATCGATCCTGAAATATCCAGCGCCACGCCAACCTTGAGGATCGGATTGCGGACCGTCCGCCGTCGTGTCGAACTCCAGGGTGCAGCCGTCGGAGTCACTCGCGTATGAATCTGCGCCTGCCGGCGCACGAGCTGCGAGGTTCGTAGGTTGCCAGGAGGAGCGGTAGTCGGCACCCTCACAACGTCTACGTCACGCATGGACGCGGATGAGAGTTGACTCGCCAAGATCTTCGCTTGCCGATGCTCGTCTGCCATAGGTCGTCGGAGTTCATGGCGGTGCTCAACCTCGCGAGCCTGGCGGTAATCTGCCACGACTTGCGCCGCACGGGCGCGCGCTGACTCCTTCTCTGCGATCGCACGAGGCGTTGGATCGACAGTGCCGGTAGCTAAGCGAAGTTCAGTGGCGGCTTTGGCTGCGATCGCAGCAAGAGCTCCTCCAATGGCGCTGTCGACGTCGAGTCCTTCGCGGGCACAGCAGCCGGCGTCGCCCGTGTCATCGAATTCGGTTGCACTGTCGTCTATCCGGCTTTCGAACAGTGACGAGATGATCTGCGCTGCTCTCGCCAGAGTCGCGATGTCGCCGTCCGACGCCGCGACCACGTTGTCGGTCTGTTCGCAGATGACAGAAATTTGTTCGGCGCTCAACCAGTCTTTGGTCAGGGCATCCAAGTCGGGGAGGTCCTCGAGATCGAGCACACCTGCCATGGCCCGCCCACCGATCAGCACAAGCATTCGGGCTGCTTCAAGGCGATTCGTCGGCTCGGCACGACCCAACAGGTGCGCGACCGATGCTTGCAACCAGCGTCGCGAATCGGGCCGGCACGCAACGACTCGGCCTTCCATACGCGGTTCCTCCAGCAGTGCAGCCCACTCTGCGGCACTGCCAGCCAATCCGGGACGCCGCACTGAGTGTGTGGCGTGCCCGATCTCGTGTGCAAGAACCCCGGCGAGAACTGGAAAACGTGCGCGGTCGCGGGCGTCGCGTAGATCTATCCGGTCAGGTTCGGGGTGCCCAGGAAGCGTTCTGGTCGCGTCGATTGTGACGGTGGCCTCGCGGTGGTTGAACAGACCGGCGGGGGTCGATCCCGAGGTCTGTGGAGAAATTTTGACGAGCACATCACGGCGATGGGTGAGGGTTTCCGTCCACTCACATAACCGGGCGCTCAGACGTCGCCAGTCTGGATGTGTCGGTTCTTGCCAGGGCACTTCGCGCGTGGCTGTATCCATCGGTTCGTCTCCTGCGACATTGGGCTGGGCTATTCGAGTGTGTCCAGCACTTCGCGCCGTGTTGCAGAAGTCGAATCAGTAACCCCAAGTTCGAAAGCGCACATCCGAACAAATCGAGCAATAGTCCTCTGCGCGTCGGTGTGTCCATCGATCGCCCGACGAATAGCCAACGAACCAATCCGTGCCTCGTTCCCAGAGCACCATCCGCCCGTCACCACCACAACTCGCACATGTGAACGTGACGCCGAGAAGCGCACAGTCCTCCTGCCCATGACCAGAAGAAAGATCCTCGTTCATGCCCGTCACTCCCCCTCTGGTCCATTGGCTCACCAATACGCACACCGACGGCTGCGCCGGGGCGGTAGACGGTAACTGTTGCGTATGGGTTCACCAGGACGAGTGTCTGCACGATCGGACCGACAACGAGTGCTTGCGGGAGTCACCATGAACCACGATTGCAGAGCACGGCCCGAATGAGTCACCGGGCGAGTTCACTCACAACAACTGATGTGATCTGACTCTCAAGTAAGTAGCGCCGGTTGCTACTTGTTTGCAGGATATCGTTGACTGGATGACCAGAACCCGACAATCCGGGTTACACGTTGCGCACTGCGCGGCGTGGTGCAGCCCCGACGAGGAGTCCACGATGCAGAAAGCGCTCGCGGCGTTTGTGCTCAGTGCGACAGTGCTTCTTCCTGTCGTGGCAGGCTGCAGCAGCAGCGCTGAAGGTTCGTCGGTTGGTGCGCCAGAGGTAGATGCGCAGCATTCCCGGGGAACCGAATTCGTCAGTCAGCCAGGAGAAGTCGGACCGCCGAGGTGGTCGGTCCTCAAACCTGACGGCTGGGCCGTCGACGACGACACACCAGGTTTCGACGACACACTCAGCTTCACCCGGAAAAGGACCGCGACAAGTCCCGCAGCACGAGATGTCGCGGGCTTCGCATCGAAGAACGCACCTAACCCGGATGTCGGCTCTGCCGAACTGCTTCAGGTCGGAATCGACATGGTCACCTCTGCCGCGAAAGGCGCGGAGGTGACATCCACACCGACAACAATCGACGGACACGACGCGATGGTCATCGAGACACACGGAGACTTGGGCTATCTCACGCTCGCCTCCAAGTCGACGGCGATCGCGGTTCCTCGCATCGATGGGCCAGGCTTGGCGATCCTCTTCCTGACGACCACTGTCTCCGACGGCGCGACTCAACAACAGATCGACGACGTCGAACAGCTTCACAACACCATCAAGATTCTCTGAAAGGGCGGCGACCATGTTCGACTTGATCGGCGAGCTGACATTCCCGGACACCACCGCTTTCACTGACGAGCAGCTCGACTCTGTGACTCGCAGCGCCGAAGCGGGCGACGTCGGCGCCATGGTTACTGTGGCCGTAGTGATGTGTTCGCGTGACGATTTCGGCGGCGGCGCAGTGTGGTTCACCCGCGCAGCGGAAGCCGGTAGCTCCATCTCCATGTTCTGGATGGGACTCATCTCGATGCGAGCAGATGACTTCGTCGCCGCGCGAACGTGGTTCGAGGCAGCGAACAACGCCGGAGATGCGCGCGCTCACGACATGATCCTTCGACTTCCGATGATGATGGTCAGCGACGACCCCGACGCGACCCGGACCGCAGCACAGGCAGGCGATCCGGACGCGATGTACAAGCACGGCCGCGATCTGAGCGTCGACGGACATCGCGATGAAAGTTTCGACTGGGTGCGTAAAGCGGCCGAGGCGGGTCAGATCGACGCGATGACCGAAGTCGGTGCCCAGCTTCTCGATACCGACCAACGCACCGGGCTCGCGTGGTTGGAGAAGGCTGCCAGCGCCGGTCACATCCGGGCGGCGAACCTTTTGGGCGGTCATTTCATCAAGGCGCGTGTGCACGGCCGGGCACGGGTGTGGTTGGAGAAGTCAGCCGCAGCGGGTAGCGGTGAAGCGATGTACCTGCTGTCGGCGTCGTATCTGGCAAGTGGGGACACGGAGAAGGGTCGGCGTTGGATGACAGCGTCGGCTGATGCCGGGTACGCGCGGGCTGAGCAGTTGCTGAAGGAGAAGGGCTACCCCCGCCCCTGACCGACCGACTAGCCGCCATCGACGAAACATCCTTCACAGGTACTGAATTGAAAGGACCGACAGGCATGGCGGACGAGCAGGCGCCGATCGACTACACCGCACTCCCTGCGGACCTCTCGCCGACGGACGAATCGCGGGGTGCACGCTACAGCGCCGTCGATTTCGATGTCCCCCATGAGCTTTCCCCACCACACCGCGGCAAGACCGGAAATTGATGAGCGCGCGTACCGGAATTGCAAGGAAATTCGAGTTACCGCGATGACCACGTTCTTCGCCGTGGCGGCTGGCGCCGCGGCCGTGACGTCGATGATCGTCTCGACGCCGCCGGTGATGCACCGGCGCCACGCCGGATCGATCTACTGGTCTTCGTGGGTAGCGGCGATCGTTTTCCTGTGGCTGGCCGCTCCTCAATATTCGATCGTCGGCCCGCTGATGTTGGGCAGTTTCGCCGCGGTGTGGATGGCGTGGCGGTGGACTCCTTTCCTGACGAAGAAGCACCCCAACGGATTCGACGACGTCGACATGCTGTGGCTGACACGGACCATCGATCGGAACAAGCGACCGGTGAACCGATACGACAAACCGGGCTACACGCCCACCAACCACCGCATTCGGGACCGATGAAGGAGCCGTGCCATGACTGATCCGTACAAAGATCTCCCGGAGGCGCTGTATGCGCAGTGGGAGCGGCGATGGGGTCCCGTCGCCTTCCTGGGCGTGATGATCATGAGCGTTGTCGCCGGCGTCGGGGCGATCGTGATGTACGAGGCCACCTCCACCGTCCCGTACGCACTCGGTATCACCGGGGCACTGTGCGGCATCCTCGCCGGTGTATCCATGTTGACCGTGGCGTCGCTGCGCCCGAGAGCGGCAGATGTGTCCGGTGCGGTCGGCGGCGGCGGAACGTTCACTCTCACGGCAGCGAGGCAGTGGGCTGCGGCGGGTTGGCTGTGGTTGGCGATGCTCGGCCTGGGATTGCTGTTCCTCGGCATCGGCCTGAACTACGCCGGCCGCGCCGACGCTGGTATCGGCCGAACCGATCTGGCGCTCGGTTCTTTCAACACCAACTGGTGGATGGTGATGAGCGCGTTCTCCCTCGCGGTGAGCCCCTTCATCTCGCTGCGGTACCTCGGCGCGTTCCGTGTATCGATCGATGACGACGGGATGCTGATGGAACTCGGCCGCGCCTATCGCGGCTACCTTCGCTGGCGTGACGTGCACACAGTTAGGCGTGCTGCGCGCGGACAGTACGCGATCGATATCGTTCTCAAACCCGATGTCCGCGTGGAGAACACCTCACCCAGTTCGCCGCTCTTTCGCCTCGGGCCGGGAATCATCACCGAAGACTCACCGTTCCAGACCGGCTACGTGCACCTCGAGTGCGGCGGATGGACAGGTGCCGAGAGCACGCTGATCGAGGAGATTGTTCATCACGCGCGCGCCGCCAGTACGGAAGCATGACAACCCCTGAGCCCCACCCCTGCCGTCCGGTGTGGGAGCCGCAGTGGCCGCAGAACGTGTACTGGCTTGCTGCCGGGTTCGCCCTGATCTTGACGGCGTGCACCCCGGTGATGTTTGCGCTTGCGGTCGCGGTGTCCTTGTCGCGGACGGACTCGACGGGCGCGTTGGCTGTCAGCTATTTCGGTCTTGTCGTGGTGATGGCGGTGGGGTCGGCGCAGTTCTGGCGGTTGGCGGGACTCCGTTTCCTTGCGCGGCGTCCGCACCTCGGGGTGCACGTCGACGGCGCCGGGACTGTGAGCGTCGTCAAACCCCGGATGCTCATTGTTCCGGGAGTCATCGGACTGTCAGGGTGTTTCGTGTGTTGCGCGGCGCTGGCCTGGGCGTGGTGGATGGGCTGGCCCTCGGCGTCCATTCCGGAGGGCGATGGCCGGAAGGAGGCAGCTTGGGCCGCCTCCTTCGCGGCGTTGGCGCTGGTGGGGTTGATCCTCGTCGCGATAACGAAAGTGACGGTCACAGTGCACTTCACCGCCGAGGGAATCGTTGCGGAGGAACGCCGCGCTGCCCTGATCTGGGACCGCCGATCGGTATTGCGGGCGCGGTGGAACGAAATCGAGGCCATCCTCCCGGACACCATCGTCGAACGGCACAGCATCTTCACATCACGATTGCCGGTCGTCGACTTTCGGGTCGTCGACTTTCGGGTCGGGGACGGCGCGCAGGTGCAGGGACCGGCGTGGGCGTACAGCAGGATGCGGAATTATCGACTTGCGTTGCACAAACTGGCGGTGGAGCCGAATGTGTTCCTCGCGGTGCTTCGTCAGTTGCACGAGAACCCGGAGTGTCGCCAGCACCTGGCTGATCCCGCATTTCGTGAGATGTTCATCATCCCGCCGTTGCACCGGCGATGGAGCCTGCTCGACCACGCACCCTGAAACGCACTGCACTGCCAAGCATTAGAGGACCACGACCTACCCTGAGGTGAACGATGAGCAAGTCAGAGGCGGCACGAGAGCGGCAAGTGAAGGTCAGTGCGGACAGCGCAACTACCCGGGAGCTGACATGACGAGGAATCCGCTCCGAGAGGCGGAAGAGAACGCCCCCCACGGCGTGGGATCGTTGACCGATACCGAGGTCTCCGCGTTCAGCGCGACCGTCGACTACATGCGCTCCGTCATTCCTGCCGCGTTCGGGTTGGAGTGGAACGATCCGGTGTTTTCCGGCGACGGATACGTCGTGACGGAACTTCCGCGCAGTAGCGGTGGTTACTTCGTCGGGTATCGCGGGGTGCGAAAGACCGAGAACGGGTACGCCGTCATGTCCGGGGATGAGCGGCGCTACGAAGGCGCGTCGGTGACCTTCAGTCGGTTCCAGGACGCGGTGAAAGGTTATGCGGCAGAGGTGATCGGATCGTTTCGGATGCACCGCAGTGGCCGCTACCTGGGGTATGTGGCGTGGATGTGGAATGGCACGACCGGACCTGGTGTGGTTGCCCAACCGCTGAATCGGTCGAATACCCAATTTCGCTATTCCCTGGAAGATGATCCGAGTATCTGGCTCGAAGGCAGAACGACGGCAGCGACACTTTCACACGGGCTGGGCATGTCGATGTCGGCGTTCATTGCCGCTGTCATCGCCTACCCCAAGGTGACCGGCAAGGACGCCACGGCCTGGCCGAAACCGGTACAACCCTGATCTGGGCACCACTGCCTAACCATCCCGAAGCCGGAGTCGTTCGCCATGTACCTGCGAACCGGCGGGATGCACCGGACTCAGAAATCAGGTGAACGGTGGTCAAACGAGTTCCCAATCGTCCCTGAGATCGTCTGGGAGCGTATGTACTTGCTCCAGTGATGAGATGAGGGTGCAGTGGTGGTGATTGCCCACTCCGACGGCGCCGGCCGAGAGTATGAGCTCTTCGAAGACCTGGTCTATTCTGTCGCCGGTTGGTTTGTTGAAGTACAGCACCTCGCATTCGTCGATGCCGGTGAGTTCTGATCGTGCTTCGGGGTCGTTGGACGAATGGGCGAGAATCGTTGCGGTGTCTCTGTCTTCGCCTTGTTGGTAGTTGTACCTGGACAGGACCGACATCACGGCCTCTCTGTCCAGCGGCACCGGGACTTTGTTTTCGCCGAACCGCAGGATGATCATGATTGCTCCCATGTGCGCTCACTGTATGCGGGTGAAGTCCATACAGTCCACGACCAAGAATGACGAGCGACCGGAACCAAAACAGATGCCGCATCGGTTCACGATGCGGCACCTCGCTTCTGTTTCTTCGGTCTCAGCCAGGCGACTTGTCAGCGGTCGCCTGGCGCCGTGATCGTCAGAACCGGCTCCCCGCAGTCCCCCGGACCGATCTCGATCCCGAGGACGACCCGTTCCGCATCCGACGCGCCGGGTGCGTTCGGCACGACATACAACGAGAAGTCCTGGCGCCCGCTCAGGTTTTGCCGAGCAGCTGCCCGAAGGATGTGTCCAGCCATGGTCAGGACGTCCCAGAGTCGACCTGTCTCGTCCTGTAGCGCACCGTTCTCGTCATTCCATGCCACCGCCAGCCCCCATGCGTGTGACGCGATCGCTGTGGGCAACAGAATTCCTTGCTGACCGGCAAGCGCTGTGACGTCGCGAAGAGTCCCGTCTGTCAGTGCATCTGCGCGACTGTAGGAGTGGATGGTGTCTTCGAACGGAGAAATTACTTCGGTCATTGTTGTCTCCTGGCGCATCTCGAGTGGTTGGTCTCGAAACCAATCTACGAACCCCGAACCCGCGTGTTTCAACAGTCTCCCTGGGTCGAAATGGGTTATTTCCCAATATGTTCAGATTAGGTCGAACCAGGTCGTTCCTGTGGGCTGACGTCCGTCATGGTTTCAGGCGCTCGTCACGAAGCGAGCCCTGAGTCGCTGAGCGAATCCACCAGTCCCGTTACTCTCGGCTGAAACTGCATAGCGCCACCGCTGAGGTGCCAGAGCAACTCGCTGCCCCGCGCCGAAAGACGCGCTCGATCAGCCCGTCGTCGAAGTACTCCTTCTCCTTCGAATATCACAGTCATCGCTGTGCTGCGGCATGCTCGCTGTCATCGTGCGGTGGAAGCGCACTCGGGCCCTGGCCTCGCGTCCGCGGGCAGTCCTTCAATGTTCGCTGACTGGAGGCGAGGTGATCTGCCGAATGAGGACGCCGAGATGCGAGGCCTGGTAGCCCACTTGGAGGCCTATCCGCGCATCCACCACGCCGGCATCGGAGGTCGTCAGCGCCTAGTCGGTGTTCAACTTCGGACCCGGAGATCACGGGTCCCTGTCGACGTAGCTCCGTCGAAACCTCTGTATTCCATAACATCTCATCCCTTGTCAGCCCGCGTTCCACTGATTGACGGCGAAGATTCGACTAGGCGATGCTTCACGCCACACTCACAGATGACGGACAGTGCCTCGTCCGCAGCTCTGCCATGCGTGCGGATCGTTTTCACGTTGCGGCAGAGGGGCTTCACGTTGAAACACCCTTTCCCGCGGACTCGTACGGTGATGACACTTCGAGCGAACGCCGCTACCCGTCCCGATCAGGAGAACTGACATGAGCACGACCGTCGCAGGATTCGCTGTGCAGGATCCAAGCAGCCCGGATTCAAAGGTCTACGCGGCGTTTGCGTATCGCGACGGCACCACTTACCGGTTTGCGACCACATCCGGCGGTGAAGGTGCGTGGGTGTCCCGAAACATGCGCAGCCAGCAAAACAAGACTCTGAGCTCGGCAGATGAACTTGCTGACATCATGGCGAAGACGTGGATCAGCAAGCGCGGTCGCGGGTACCAGCAGCTCCTCGCTGGCCCTGTGACATTCGAGGTTCCAAGTGCCCTTGGGGAGATCGATCCCGCTCATTTGGTCAGCGCGATCAGCAATGAGATGCCCGTGCTTTCCGCAACAGATGCCACCGTCTCACGAACCGTCCTGCACGCTTTCTCCTCAATTGCGCCGGCGCAGTCCGCTGCGACCGCACCTCCATCTGCGGCGCGCACCCATCTCGATGTCGATGCATCCGAACGCAACGGCATCACCTTGCCCAACGGGAAAGTGATGTATCCCAGACAGGTCGCGGGCCATACCGATGTCGCGATGCTGCGACATCTGCGCAGCACCGATTTGTACGTTCGATTGCACGGTCCTGCCGGCGGCGGCAAGTCGACAGTTCCCTACGGGGCATTCGGCGACGAGCTCGTTGTGATGCACGGCCACGGCGACACAACTGTTGCGCACTTCGTCGGCCAGCACGTACCGCTCCCCGACGGCGGATTCGAGTTTCGAGACGGCCCCCTCACCCGAGCGATGAAGGAAGGGAAACCGTTCTTCCTGGACGAGGCATCCCGGGTCCCGTCGGAGACCATTTCCGTACTGATGTCGGTAGCCGACGGCCGTGGCACGCTAAATATCGACGATCTGCCGGGATCAGCGCCGATAGTTGCAGCTGACGGGTTCTGGATGATCATCGGGTACAACGAATTCGGCCAGGGTGTGCGGCCTCTCGACGACGCGATCAAAAGGCGCTTTCCCATCGCAATCGAGGTCACCGCTGACTTCACCGCGGCGGAATCGTCGGGGGTCGACCCCAGGGTGATCAAAGTTGCCCGAAATCTGCACACGCAGAATGCAGAGGACCAGGCAGACGGCGGCCTCGGCACGTGGGTTCCGCAGATCGCAGACCTCCTCGTGGCCCAGCGCGTTCTCGACGCCGGACTCGGTGTGGAAGTTGCATTGGCGACCTTGGTGTCGGCGTGCACCATCCCTGACAGCATCGAAGACGTTCGGGAGGCAATAGAAGCGGTGTTCGGTTTCGAGGCGCAGGCACTCGTCCTCGGTGGCCGCGCATGAGTGCCCCGATCGCCGGTGTGCCGACTACGTTGCCGCTCCCCTTGTGGCGTGGCGGCGGGACCATGCACGACGCTTCGGCACCAGGCGCCGACCTGACTTCCTACCGCCTGCTCGGGGTGGTGCTCGCTTCGGATGTCGACGAGGACGCGCTGACCTACCTCGAGCAGGTCGTCGGGTACGCGTGGCCGGCGAACATGACAGGAGTACCGCGGATCAGTGAGGGCAGAGTGTCCGTCCATGGCACGGTGGTGGTGTTCGACGCTGATGTGCGTCTGCGGCAGAGCCGCACCCGTTGCCGAGAGGAGGCGACGAAGGCACTGACCGAGCAGATTCGCCAGTACTACAGCGAGGGATCGCTCCTACGTCGGGACGGTACCCGTCTCGTAGATCGTCCCGAGAACGTGGACTTACCGGAGGTAGTCGGATTCATGATCGGGTGACGCGCCCGGGAATCAGCACACGGGTAAGGCCCTACCCGTGCCGTGGCTGCGGATCAGTCATTCGAGCCCATTCTTGGATCGTTTGTCCTTGGATCTGTTCAACAGCCACATTCCGCCGCCGACTACTACGAAGGCCACGGCACCGACACCCAAGACCTCGGCGAACGCCAACCAAGATGAAGATTGGAGCCCCGCCGTGAGAGAACATACGATGAGAATCACCAAACCAGCTGTCAGGCCTCGGGTTTCATTTTCGCGCACTCCCATACTCTCCCCTAGCTGGAGTTCGGACAGCATTGTTTCTTGCCGCATGTCGCCTGCTGCCTTCCCGCGAAGAACCGTGGCCATCACACCGGCGACCAGCCTTGCGAGTCCAGTGCTGAGCCGTACTGGTCGCAGTTCCCTTTTCTATGGCCACGGAAGGACCGAGGTTAGCTGTTGTAGCCACCCGCTTGGAGCTGCAGAGCCCAATGCTGTGCGGCGGCAACGTCCTCGGAGCGCAGGCCGAGTTGGTCGTCGATGTGCAGGGTGACAGTCGGCACGCCGGCCGCGGACCGGTCAGCTGACCACTGGTGACTGGCCGCATTGTGCTCGTCGTCAAACCACCACACCGGCCGGTCTCCGACTCCTGCGATAACCGAGGACAGCTTGAACATTCCTTGGTCCGCGTCGTTCAGCAACGGCAGGTATGGCCAGTCCGGAACACCGAGTTCCCTGCTGTACACAATTGCTTCGTCCTCCCAGCCGGTGCACCACCACACATCCGCGCACTCGGATAGAGATGTCAATGCGTCCGCAAGGGGCACCGATACCCAACCCTTGTTCCATCCGCAGGAGACACGGCTCCAGGGGGCCCATCTGTCGTCCAGGTCGTGAGACGCGCACATCGGGGAGCAAACGCCGTCGATGTCGAGGAGAATCAGAGGGCGATCAGTCATAACTTTGCCTGTCTTCGTTGGAGTATCAGTGAGTGATCTAGCGGCGCTTACCATTTCGAATGACTTTGCTAGAAATTGTGTTTCGAAGTTCGAATGGTGCTGCTGGCTTTTGTCTGTGGCTTCACTGCCACCGTTGATCGGCGACTTCGCCCACGGCATTTTCCTGCCGACGGACAGCGTTGCGGTGGAGCCGTGTGGGCCCGGGTCCTTGGGAGGCCCGGGCCCACATCGGGTTAGAACCCGCTCACGTCTACCCGGTAGACGCCGCCGTCAGCATTGATTGCCTCGAATCGGTCGGCGATCGCTCCCCGAAGGTTCGTCGTCAGGATCTCCACGTCGGGTGCGGAAACGTCTACGCCGCCGAGAACGCTGACACCGGCGTCGTCGGTGACGTCGTCGAGTTCGTGGTGCGGTCCTTGTGACGACCAGTCCAGGTGCAGGTATCGGGCGGTAGGGACGTGCTCGCGCAACTGCGATGCGATGAGCGTGACGCTGAGCGTTTCGATCAGGACGTCATTCTGGTCCTTCTCAGCGATGGCAGCGTTGAGTTGGGCTTCGAGGTCGGCGATGGTTGCAGCTGGTTTGGTCATGAGGTCCTCCGTGGTCGGTAGGTGATCCGATATCTCCGATGACGTTACGAAGCGCCGGTGGCGTATGTTGCAGTGCTTCAACACGACCGGATGCGAATACCGTTGCCGAAACAAAAATCCCCACGCCGTCGCAGTCTCCGCATGGGGATCGTCGGGCTTGAATGGTGTTAACCGCAGCTGCCGCCGCCGTCCCCACCGCCGCCACCGTCCGAAGATCCGCCGCTTCCGCAGTCAGAAGACCCGCCATTGCTGTCGAAGCCGACGTACCCCGGGTACGTACCGCCATCCCCGTAATTCGTACTGCGCCCTCGGTATCCGCCGCTCTTGCTGACTACGCCGCGCCCGAAGCCGCGGTTAACACCTTGATTTCTGCGTTCGTGGGATCGCACGGCGTCGAATGCGAGATAGGAGCCGCAGGCAAGGACTATGACCAGAAACAGAACTACGATTGTCATGGGCATTCTCCCCAGCATTCTCAGAGTCACCAGTGTTGGCGTCGACGTCAGTATGCGGGCGCGCTTCTCCACCTCACACCAAGACATTTCGCAAACCATCAGGCCACGCAGTCAGGTGATCGATTCGACGTCTTCGGGGGAAGGCCGAGTAATCCGCTGGCCTGGGAAGACAATCAGCAATGGGGTGCCGGACAGCCACTGATCCTCGCCCTCGCGACCACCGTCCCAGCACAATCGCCAAATCCTTTTCGGCACTGCAACACCAAGGGGTGCGCCCCGGAATCGTCGACATGCATCAGGACCGGGAACGACGAAGCCCCGGGCGACATGGAGGAGTGCAGATGGGATCGGTTGGGATCGCGGTTTCGCGTGACGAGAAGACTCGCGATGTGGTGCTGGCGCATGTCAGTGACGGTCTTGGGGTGAGATACGAGCTGGTCGACCACGCATTTGTCGCTACCGGCCGTGGCCGTCATGGGAACTGGTCGGGCGTGATGTACGCGCTGGTGCGTGATCGGAGCACGGGCGAGCTGCTGATGGACCTCTATCTGCACCTGCGCGCTCGGGAGACACAGTTCCGTTCCAGCGAAGTGGTCATCAAGGCGGTCAGCGAGACGAGCGGACCTGTCGAGCATTGTGGAGTGCCGATGCGGATGCTCAACGCCCTCTCCGATCCTGCTAACGACTGGGCTGCGCAGTGGCGCCGGAACGCCGAAAAGTGGCATGAGCGCCGCAAAGCCGCTCATGCCGCGGTCGGAAAGACCGTTCGTCTGCCCTACTCGCTCAGTTACCGGGAAGTGAGCACTGATGTGTTCACCGTGGTGTCGATGAACCGGTTCGCTTCAAACGATCCTGGACTGGTCGGTCTGACGCTCCGCGCGCCAGCTCGGTGGTGGGAAGCGGGCCTTGAGGTCCTCACACATGACGAGGCAGCGACGACTTAGCCGCGGCCGTGCACGGAGACCTGCCTCACGGCGCCCGTGCACTCCAACACTGCAGCGGACAGCGTCGAAACCATGTCGCGAGGGCCCGAGATAGGGCCGTATGCTGGCGAAAGACTAACCGAGATTCGAGCTTCTCCAGAGGGGAAGGGAAATGGGGGCGGTCATGACGGACGCGGCGATTGCAGGCGTGACACTTGATGAACGCATCAATACGCTGTTCCGCGCCTGGCGACGTCAAGGAGAGCCCGAGCAGACCAATGACGAGGTGGCGGCAGCACTGACGGCCGCCGGCACGACGCTCACGGGCGGCGATCTCGCAGATCTCCGCGCCGGGATCGTCAGCGACGCCGATCCCGCCGTCCTTTCCGCGATCGCCCGACATTTCAGGACGCCTGCGGAGTATTTAACAGGGGACGACATTCTTGAGACTCACGAACAACTCTTGCTGCTGGAACGGATGGCTCAGCTCAAGGTACGCAGCATCCTCCTCCGTGGAGAACGAACCGCGGCGGATCGGCGCGCGCTTATCGAAACGTTGAAGCCGCAGTCTGCATCGGGTAATCAGTAGCGAGCTCGGTGCGCGGTCATCGTCTGCTCGCGAAACCTGCGCGCGCGTGTCCACTGCCGCGCAACCGCGGTGATCTCAACGAGCATCTGCTCTGCATCAGGTGAGGCCGGGACAGTCGCTGTAGATATCTTGTCCAGGCCTGCGTCGCGACGGGCGATCGCGTTCTGCAATTGAGCTGCCCGGTACACAGCGGCCTGTTCGTCAGTTCCCAAGCCTTCGTCTGCCATCTGCTGGTCCCACCGGCCGTCGTCGATAGGTTCGGCGTAGGGACCCAGACGTTGCGCCACCTCGAACGCTTCACTGGCAAGCCTGATGCCGCGCTGCCGTTCGGAAAGAGCTCGACGGTCGCGAGACGAACCAAAGATCGCTCCTGGAGCCGCGTCCGCCAACGCGTCCCACAGTTTGTGCACTCGCATTTGGTCTATTGCTCGACGAGTGAACAACGTACGAGCGGACAGCGCAACAGCGACAACCATCATCACCGCATACAGCCAACCGTTGGTATTCGATTTGATGTCGGTGAGTTCATCACCGGTCTTCTGGACCGTCAGAGCTGCGGAGACGAGCATCGAGACCGACTCGGTGAGCATCGAGACAAAGAAAATCAGTACCCCACCGACTGTTACCCGGGCCTGCCAGCTCCTCGTCTCCCCCCAGTTCCGGATGTAGTCGAGCGTGATGGATCCCAGTCCGTACACGTTGAGTAGTGCGTAAAGCCCGAAGTAGGCAATCGCCCGCCATCCCCCGGCCTGTTCAACAGTGACTCCCAGTTGTCGAGCGGGGGCAGATAGCAAGACCAGCGCAACCCCGAGACACGTAGCTACTGCGTACATAACTGGCTGTTTCCACGGGGATTCAGCGGGGTCCCACGCGTTGTAGACACCTATCAGTGCGGCAATCGCCCAAAGGATCAGGACGTGGACGAGGGTGCGGGTCAACGTCGACCCGAGCTCCGGGACAACGAACGATGCGACTGTCGGGTCTTTCAGCGTCAACGCCAAGCACGCAAAAGTGAGCGAATGCGTCAGCCTGAGGTCGTACATGTTGTAGCGCAGCATGATCCAGCGGGCACCTATCACTGTCCACACGAAAAGCAAGAGCAACGCGTGGACAGGCGCTGGAATGGTGTTAGTCATGCAGGGAACTCCCCGAGAAATGTCGACATCATGCGGTGACGGCGGCTATCGGTTCTGCCGCCCCGGGCACGGTCCATCATCAGTGTCGCCAGGTACTCGGCCTCGAATTCGCGACGTGCACTGAAACTACTTCGACCTAAGAGGGCCCGTACGGCGTCGGGGTCCAAGTCAGGAAGCCATTCGGTGAGACCGTCCAGGTCGAATGGTGGAGGCGTAAGCGCATCAGGCGCTTTCTTTGTCGATAGCTCGTGTGCGAACAGCATGTGCCCGAGTTCGTGGCAAATGGTCAGGTCGGCCGTCAGCGCCGGCGCTTCGGCCGAGTAAAGCAAGTAGTCGTGGTCGTCTGTGTTGACCCAGAGTCCGCAGACTTTGTCCTCGGTCGCGTTGTCAGAGTCGTTCATGACGGCCGGTGGAACGGCGGTGACCGTGATCGGTCGACCGCGACGCTCGGCGATCTGGTCGACGAGTTCTCGGCTGTTCCATGGGTCGGGTAGGACGAGGTCGTTGAGTATCGCGAGTGCGCGCCGCTTCGATTGCGCCCGGCCGGTGAACATGCACTCTCCTCCTTGCCCTGGTTCTGCTTGACCTAATAGTGCCTGTCGAGCTCAGCGGGCCACGCGCGCACCCAGCACCGCATTGATGCGAAGTCGGATCGCCGTGTAGTCAAGGTCGAAAGCGAACCTGTGGCGCTCGCTCTGCGCCACCGACTGGCCCCACAGGCTGGCTCGGCCGTCGCTAGCGCGATGGATGTGGCCGGTGAGGTCGGCAGCGGACAGCACCACTGTCGGGTCAAGCATTGCTGCAGCGGCAACGGAGTCATGAGAGGTGTAGATCGGCTCGGCGCTGCGGTAGGTGGTTGTGCAGTAGCGGTGGTAGTCGGTGGTGATGTCACGGACGAACGCGGCTGTTGTGCTGTGTTCGGCGAGGGCGGTCAGGTCTGCCCAGGGCATGCGCAGTCTGCCGGTGACATTCATACCCACCCAGGTGACCGGGCCGGGCGCTGCAGCGACTGCAGCAGACGCGGTGGGTGCGTGGTTGGTGTTCGTGTCACCCTTCTCCAGGAATAGCGGTTGTGCTGCACTTTCGGTGTCCCTGCGGCCGACAGGGCCCATGCCTCCCATGATCGTCACCGCCCGGTAGCGAGTCAGTATCAGTGGATCTTGTTCGAGTGCTGCGGCGACGTTGGCGAGCGGACCCAGACACAACAGATCTACTTCGGAGGGTCGCTCACGGCCGACTCGCAAGATCTGGTCGACGGCCGACTCTGCCGATGCCGTCGCACCCGAGGGCGGCACCAGCCCGCGATCTCCGAGTCCGTCGCTGCCATGAGGGGACGGAGCCTTGGGTTGGCGACCTGGCCGCGACTGGCCGATACAAACAGGGACGTCGAGGCGATCGGCTGCAGCAAGAACTACAAGTGCATTGGATGCGGCCTGCACTTCCGTGCAGTTACCGAAGACCGTGCCGATACCGATGACGTCTGCGTCGGGCTCGTTCAGAACAGTGAGGAGGGCGAGCGCGTCGTCGACACCGATGTCGGTGTCGACCAGTACGGATCTACGCACCGTTATTGCTCTTCTCGCCGGGTTTCCCGTTTGTCCCGCGCTCGCTGCTTCATTCGGGCGGAGTGGCGACGTTGCCATTCCTCGTGCTTGACCTGGAATGCGGCGTCGTGTTCTTTCCACAGTGGTTTGGCCGCGTCACGGCGGGCGGTCAGAACCTCGACCGGTTCGGGGCCGCCAGCGAGCGATGGGATGAGCGCGCCGTCTTTGTATCGCTCGAACAGGTCAGTGAACAACCATGCCGGACAGCCCTCGCCGCGCAGGGTTTCCACGGCTTCTTGCTCGTCGTCGATCCACGCAACGAGCGGGCTTTTCTCCGAGTACTTGCTTTCCCATCGCCACCACTGCCGGCGTTTGACATCGAGCGCCGGCCGAACGGTTCCATCAACCCACAGACTGCGTGATTCGATATGCCCGGGAGGTAGGGAACTCGCGCGAATCCAGCGATCCGTGGCGGGAAGGAACTGGTCGAGTCGGGTCGTCGTGTAGGCGATGGTGAATCCAGCGGCGTCTAGTTCGCGAACAAGTTTCCCTCCGGCGCGGATAAGTGTCGCATTACCGAAGTTGGCGTGGAACGATTTCCAATCCCGATCGGCATAGTTCGGAGCGGCGATGAAGTGTGCGAACTTGTCCATGTTCGCGATCACGCCATCGATGTCGATCATGACGGTGGGGCCGGGACGAGGCGCGGAAAACCACGGCTTGGGCCGGTCTTTGAGGGACCCGGCCTCCTTGCGCTTCGCCATCGGGGGCGATCCTCCCGTCTTTCGCGGTATCTACCTCCGTGGATAGTAGTGGGGATACCGGCGGAGATCGGGAGACACCCCGTTTAGTGGCCGTTTGGTTCTCCGCTGATTCGAGCTGCGGAATCATCGCCCCTGGACATCACGTAGATCCGAGACCGGTCGAACGAACCCGATAGCTCGCGACGAGTGTGTACCCGAAACTTCACAGTGCCACACCGGCACTGGCCGACCAGTGCGAGATCCCAGGAAATGGCACCCCTCGTTGTCAATCAACGAGGCAGATTACGAGCACTGCCCGTGGGCTACGCCACCGAAAGGCTTGCCATTGAGCGCGGATCTTCGGAACCCAGGTTGAGCTGCACCAGTTGTTCGTCCGGCCACAGCGCTGCCGATGGTGGCGGCCGCAACGGGGTGAGAACGTTGCCCATGTCCAGGTCGTGATGGGACTGCCACATCTCGCGCAATCGCTGAAACTTTGTCCACAGTTCGCCGAAGAGTGCGGGGTTGATGCGCTGTACGTCGACGCCTGAATCAGCAACGGCGATGCCTGCAAGCATTGTCGGCCGCGACCATCGCCACGGCTCCCACACTCCCGGAGCCTCTGGATTGGTGCAGTATTCCTCAGCCTTCATTCCAGCGACCAGCTGGAGACCCACCTTCGAATCAAGCCGTTTCGGCCTTCCCGCGAATGATTCCTTGGATTTGTAGTCTCCGATGATCAGAATCCCGTTCGACTCGAACCCGATGTCGATCGTTCCGGCGTAACCGATCGTGTGGTTCCAAACGGTTGCCTCGGCAAACACCGGCTTGACGTCGTAGCGCGACCACCAGTTGTCGAACTGCTCGGCATATCCAATTTGGCCGTGTTCAGCCAGATCCTGTCGTGCTGCGGCGATTTCCTCTCGTGTGCCGACGCCCAGGAAGAATCGTGCGACCTGCTCGGCGTAGTCATGGACGCGGTCGCCGCGGATCGATGCCTGCTCCGCGAGCCATTCTCCTGTTCCTGCGATCGCTTTCCTGGCGGCGCGGTCAGAGTCGCGGCGGCGTGCGCGCGCCTCCTCGATCGCGGCTGTGACATGAGGGAAAGCGGCGAGGGCGTCACCGCCAGCCAGATAGGCCTTCATCGCATCAGCGGCCATCCGGCCATGCCAGCCATGGAGAGTGTCCGGCGCATGTCCGAGCACTGTCGTGATCGACGGCACTCGCGGTTCGTCCCCGACGAACCGTCCGTACATCCGCTCCCACGGAGTGGCATGAGCGAGCTTCGGTTGCGTCATGCGCTGATCGCTCTTGCCCGCTCGATTCGACGTGACTCCCGTAGCGAAAGCGCAATGCGAGTTTCGGGGGTCAGGGCGATGAAATGCTCGCGCCCATCAGCTGGCTCGCGATCGGCAGAGAAAGCCGTGATCAGGGCTTCGTCTACTTCGACGGCGTCCACGCCCATGCGGGAAGCAACGTGAATGATGACGAAGTTGTCCCAGATGCAACGCCCGGCGGTATCCCGTCGCGATCCGATTTCGACCGCTGTGAGCGATGGTTCGGTAGCACGAGCCGCCTCGACGATCGCGAGTTCAGCGTCGGTCAGTGAAGTAGGCATCGCAGGTGCTCCTTGCGTTCGTCGCAGCGAGATTGGGTGATCCGATTGCGGCAAACGTATTACGCCCCTTCACCGGTGTTGCAGTGCCCGCGTCGATGCTCATCCCAAGTTCGTGGTTCGACGGGCATCCCATGTGGACCAGTGCCGGACAGCTTGTGGCGAGGCATGCGCGCCCAGGGCCCAGTTCATGGGCACTTACGCGCGAGGCCGGCGGTTCGGCCCAAGTCAGGTGCGCCGTCGAAGTCGACACCGGTCAACGGAGAGTCGTCAATCCCGACGTCCCACGCCTTCTTACAGTTCAGAGCTGAGCTGTCAGACCGGCGATGTCGCGCTTGGCCAGGTCGATCTCATGGCGAAGGGTTGCGAGCAATGCGTTGTTCCGTGTCGGCAGTCCACGCCCGGCAATGCGCGCCGAGCGTTCGGTACGTGCCAGATCGATGGCATCGCGCAGTTGTCGGGTCGTGTCGTGGTGAATGAATCCTCGCAGTTCGCGCAAGTCTGTCGTTCCGACATCGAAGAGTCGCTGCAGGTTCGGGCTCCACGCTGATCGAGTCGAGTCGCTGGGGCGGCTGCGGAGCAGGCGGTACAACGCGGTCGCGATGTCGATGACTCGCAAACTCTTCATGATGTGCGTTGCGGTAGGAACGCCGTGAAAAGCTCCATCGACGGTGACCTGGAATCCCGTGGTCGGGTCGATTCCGATTACCTCATCGTGGGCTGGGGTGGAGCAGGGAAGCAAGTTTCCGATGGCCATGGTGCACTCCGCTTTTCATCCGGTTCGTGGTCTGACTGCCCTATGGTGTCGCGGCGACGGTGGTGGTGTTGCAGATCGTCACGGTGATGTTGTCAGGCACAGGAGGCCACCACGGCGACCGTCGTTATTGCCGCGGTCACTACGCAACTGACTGTTCCGAGCGTTGTGGCCGCGACCGGATGGCGATCCATCCAGCGGCCGATCGCATTGAGCATTGCCGGCTCGATGGCTTCGATCCGTTCGATCCATGTGGGCGGAGCAACTGTGACGGGGGTGGGCCGGTAGGTGGGTCGGCGGTGGGACTGAATCTGGTGCAGCATCACGGCGATTCCTTTCGGTGGTGGTTACCGGTGACGCTACGAACGGACTGGCCTGATGTTGCAACCGTTACACGGAGGCGCACAACCCGAGGATCAAATTTCGGTGCTCGGGATCGGGTTTGTGGCCGAAATACCCCTTCAAACTTCCTCGTGATCCTGCGAATACGGATTCCATGCCCATAGAAAGCACTTCGGTGTGCACACTGCTCTCGTAGTCCTTGCCGACGTACGAGGTCACGAAGTCGTCGGGGCGGACGTACTCCCCTTTCGCGTACCGCTCGACAGGGTGCCGCGTGCCGTCCGGGCTTGTTGTGCGCCGTTCACGGAACGCGATGCACGCCACCGGGAGACTTGGTTGATGCGCTTCGACACGATGGGACAGCTCGTGCACGCTTGTCCGATGGGATGATTCCGGGCTGGATTTACTGTTGGGCACACGCATTTCGGAGAGAATTTGCGTTCGGTTGTCGGTGAGCCTCAGCTTCCACCGCCACCTCTTGTCTTCGTCCCGGACCGGAACCCACTTCGCGGTCCCTCGTGGATATCCGAGTTCGGCGACGCGGTCGTGAGGGTTCTTGTCGGGGGTCGCCGGCATCTCTTTTCGGGTACGCCAACTCTGCTCTTCGGACGGGTCGTCGGAGTAGTCGAATTCGTTGATCTCGTTGATGGACAGGCGAGATCGGCTGTTGTAGAAGGCTCTGGCGGAGGATTCCTTGACGACCATCGGCAGTCCTCGCGATGCTGCTTCCATCCAGCTGTCAGGGAACGATTGCGATGCCTGCGCGATCAGGGTGTGCGCCCGCGCCGAGGAAGTGGGGTGTATCTGTGTCGTGGATGTGCCGTACGGCCGATATCTGGCGAGGGTGGCGGCGGCAATTTGGCCTTCCTTTGTTCCTCTGCGCATCATCGCGTCTTCGAGTTCTCGTCGGTGCGCCGACAGCAGTGCCGCCCGTTGGTGGAGTTCACTGTGACGAGTGTTGATCTCCTGCTGCGCCTCTCCCCGCTCTTCAGAGGACATGTACCTGACTTTGCCGGAGAGGATGTGCAGCCTTTCTGCGTACGCCTTCTGATCTCGGCTCAGTGCGTCGATGTCGGTGTCGAGCTGTTGGCGTTGCGATTCGATGTGGGCGATCTCGGTGGCGTCGAGTTCGCTGGCAACCTGGTGGTCGATCTGGGTTGCCACGAGTGCGCCGACACGGCGGACAGCGGATTCGTATCTTTGCGCATTCTCTGCTGTCTCCATCGTCTGATAGGCCGACCATGCTGCAGCGACAGCGGCAGTGGCTTCGGCTACGTCGTCATCTGACGGCAATATTGCCGGCGCGAGGGTGGTCATGTCCGGACCGGTGGGGTTCGGAGTAGCTGCAGCTTTCTGAGCGGCGTACAGCGCGCGGCGATAGTCGCGGCGCCGGTCCCCTCGCTGGGAGGGGCAGCGACGGGGGCCGCCGGGGTCATTGATGCCGTTGCACACAGCTGGGTCTCCTGGGTCGATCCACGATGCGAAGGGTGCTCTGATCTGGGATTTCGGCGTCCCGCGCCCCAATTTGGGTGGCGCGCGTGTCGTGCCGTTCACCGCGTGACAGTGGTGACACGGCATGATTGCGTCACCACCGCAACTGTTTCCCATTGAGAAGAGGCCTCGCTGATGCCCGCCCGCCGCGCAGCTCTGTCCGAGCTCACCGACGCCGAGTTCGTGCGTGCGGTGTTGAAGGAACTTGACTCGCGCCGAACATTTTCCACAGTCCGTGATCAGCTCGGCACCTTGCTGGCGATGGGGCCGACCCTGACTGCCGCTACCGAAGCTGGCGTCGGACAGCTCGTCGAGGATGCGCTCACCCGTGCACGAATGTTGATGGCCGAGCAAACGCTGGTCCTCGAGCAGCCCCTGTTCACTGCAGTGGAGGTATCTCAAGTTCTCGGGGCACGTGGGGGCGGCAACAGAACCGCCGCTGCCCGTGTGCGAGCGCGCGGTGACATCATCGGGCTCGAGGTCCAGGGCCGCTTCCTCTTCCCTGCTTTTCAGTTCGACATTGCCCAGGCGCGAGTGCATCCAGTCGTCGCCGAGGTCAACCAACTGCTCAACGCGCTCGCTGCCCCTTGGGGCGTCGCCCTCTGGTGGCTGACCGCACAGGGGCGCACGACGCCCATCGACCTGATTGGTCGGGGCGAGAAGCGGTTGCGGTCGTTGGCCGCGGCCGCAGAGGTCGGCTGAGGCTGTCATCGGGCCAACGGCACCAAGCACAGCAGCATCACCAGCGACACGATCGGACAAGCCGACCACCCCAAGCGAGCTGCTTTTTGCCATCGTCTGCCTACCATCCGCGCATGCGCGCTGCGATGATCCTCAAGGGACCTCGCTCGGGACTCGGAGACGACCGCGACGGCGGGTGCCACGAGCAGCACAATCACGCACCCCGCCATCACGTACAGGGGCCACGGCAACATCTCCAACATGCCGGTGATGGTGCCGTGCAGGTTCTCCGTTCTGGATAACTCCTGCTAGCCGCCTCTGGACAGGGTGGAGCGTCGCGGCAAAGACGCGATTCACTCGTCGCCGGGAGCCAGAAGATCAACGGCGAAGTGCACTGTTAAGCGCCCCTGGTCGCCCTAGTGGCACCCCGGGCCAGTTTCCGCATTCTAGGGCCGCTCGGGGGTTCACATGGCGGTGCTGGAGAAGTCGTTGCTGCCAGCCGTGGTCTTCGCGGGGTACGTGACACGACCTTCGCGACGCAGTCGCCGCATCCTGCGGCCGAGCAGGAAGAAGACCAGCGTGAACACGACCAGGCCGCCGGCGGGGATCGCGACCGCCAGGAGCAGGCCTGCGTGTGCACTCACGGGGACCATCTTGCCCGTCGAATGCCCGCACCGGCCGCTGAGCGGCGGTGACGTCTCCAGATCGTCTGCCACGGCCCGAATTGGCATGCACAGCACACCGACTCAGTACCGGCAAACGATGCCCTCGACGACCCGGCGGTTGTTGCGGAACGGACGTCCACCCTGTTCGCTGACAGAGGTAGCAGGGGCTCGATAAACGCCCACTAGGCGTCGGACAGGTACTCGGTACGTGACACGCGGGCCTCGCCACCCGCTACGGCAAACACGCGATCGTCTACCGAGCTGCCGTCCTCATCCACGCCGCAATCGCCTAGACCCACGCTTTGTCAGACACGCCCTAGGTCGATCTACGCGCCGACGGGCCGGACTCCGCTCAGTAGATGGGGCCGGGCTGCTCGTCATCGCCGCGGAGTCCTTGCCACAGGTCGTCGTCCTGTTCGACGACGAGACCGCGGCCGTCTGCCGCTCCAAGCATTGCGATCATCGCCCCTTGACGGGTGTTTTCGTCGGCGACGCCGTAACCGCCTGGCGGAAGCACCTCGACCTCGGCGTTGATGGCAGCCAGCCTGCGGGCGGCAAGCACCAGATCCGGGTCGCCGGCGAACACTCCCCCAGACCACGCGATAGCACGGGCTTCCCCGGCGATCCGGACGGTCACGGTGTCCTTTTGTTTCGCCATCTCCTCGTCTTCCTGCCGGGAAATCTGATTGTCGCCGGCACTGTGAGGGTAGGGCTTTCGTTGACCACGGCTGATCACAGTGTCACCTTTGGTCGGTCGAAGAGCCGTGCCGCTTCGGTGAGCGCCGAGTTGACCATTTCTGCGATGGCGTCGAGGGCTTCGTCGACCAGTGCAGGCCCGGTCCGGGTCAGGCCGGGCAGTCCGTTGTCGAAATCATCGACGATCATGTCGAGAGTCGAGACGGTGTCTTCCTCGACTCGATGAAGGGTTGCGACGAGTTCGAAGAACTCACTGCCGCTGTCCCTCATCAGTCGCTCACCTGAGACCGCGACGACGAGGTCGGGTCGGTCAGTCGCGTAGAACGCTGACGGATGCTCCGCGAGTAGGTCGAGTACGTTCTGTGCGCCTTCGGGGCCGGCGAAGTCTTCCGCGGTCAGCTCACCAGCGGAGTCGGCGTTGTCTTTTCTCTGGATGTGCAGCATGGTGGTGCCTCTCGAATCGCGTGTTCTTTGGATTCGACGATGCTCTCGCTGAGGTGGAGTGTTTCAGGACTCGCTCTCGGTGAGGTGCCGCCCTCACCGAGAGCTGTGGGGTCTTGGGACGCGGCCCTAGTTGGCGGCGCGGTGTTCCGTTAAGCGAACCGGGCCAATAGGGCTGCCCGTTGGTTTTGCCCGAGGCCACGGATCCTTCGGTTCTCGGCGATGTCGAGTTCAGTCATGGCGTTCTTGGCGCGAGCCTTCGCGAAGCCCGGCAGTGATGCGAGGAGATCGATGACCTTCATTTTGCCGACGATGTCGTCTGTGTCAGCGCGGGCAACGATTGTCGCGACGTCTGTCCGCCCCTTCTTGAGGTTTTCTTTGAGTAGTGCGCGGTCGCGGCGTACCGCGGTCGCCTTCGTCAAGGCGTTCGCGCGGTCCTCGGCGGTGAGCTGGGGAAGAGGCATTGCTTCTCCTCGGGGTGTCCGATTGTGGGCGGTGGGGCGGGGGTGTCACACCGTCGCGGTCGATGATGCAGGAGCCCTTCTCCACTACCTCTTCGGCCGACACTTGCCACCCAAATCCGCGGCCGAGTTCGCTGTGCAACAAAGGAAATCGTTGTTCGTAGTGTCCTTCTCATCGACTTTCCGACAAGGAGCACACGCCATGGATCACAATGCACTTTCCATCCGCGCCACGACGGCCCAGTATCCCGACGCCTGCGGGGCGACCATCGATGTCACGGCGATCGGTCATGACAACAACCCCGATGACCCTCCGGTCTGGGAAAAGGAGGTGTCTGTCGCACGCGGTGGGTCCGCAGCTCGGAACCAACAGTGCGCCGACGACGCGCTCATCGCACATGGATACCGGCGAACAGGGCAGTGGGTGTGCAGTTCCGATCTGACCGGATACCCATCGTGGACCGCCGAGGTCACCGCGATCTGACACACCAGCTGCCCATCGCGAACGGCTGACGTCCCCCTGGAAGGCGCTCGCCTGGCGCGATGCCATCTGGGCTGACGAAATTATCGACCGGTTCCGCGCGCCTCTACGCGGTACCAGCGATCACCAATGGAGAACGCGACACGACGGATCGGTTGTCCTCCACATTCGGCGAGGGTGTCACCACTGCATGACACGATGACAGACAGAAGCTAATCGGCGACGGCGATCTCATCGTCAACTAAGACTTCAAATTGGGGGGAATTGTGACCGACTACGAAACCGAATTCCAGACCGCATTGAATCGCGGTCGTATTTATGCCACCGTCGCACAATTGCGCGAGGCTCCAGAGGGAACGCCGATCACCGATAGTGAAGGCCGACACTGGATCCGCGGGTTCAACGATGCGACTGAACGCCGGTGGCGTCGCCGAAAAGCACCGAGGCTGATCTGGGTGAGGATTTCCGGCGATCAAGCCCGGTGCCCGTCCTCCGAAATCCCGCTCCCCGCACGGTATACAGCCATTGAGGACTTCTGGACGGTCGACGGATCGCCGACGCTCGTCGAAGGTCCGCCCACGCCATTTCCGATCGGGGCGATCGTCGGGGGTTGCGTCGGCGGCACGCTGTGGGATGAGGCTGATGTCGCTACCCGCCGTTACTGGTTGGGGCTCGGACTGACTCCGGTTCCAGCCGACTCGTTCGTCGCAGGCAGTGTCGGCGATACTCCCGACGTCTCACCGTGAAATGAGGCGGAGACACTCGCCCGTGCCTCCTTGTTAGACATCAGGGAACCGAGCACACACGGCGGGTCCGAGGCCTCGCTGCCGCCCCCTGGATCAGGTTTCCCGATAGCTTCGAGGAGCAAGACCGATCGGAAAGGATGAGGCGATTGGTGGACAAAGACAGTCCGTCATTGTTGATGATCGACGCTGAAACCGCTCGCGATCGCGACGACGCGATCTCTGCAACCAGACTGCCGGACGGCGACGGATGGTCACTCGAGATCCACGTCGCCGGTGTCGCTGATGTCGTTACCCACGGTTCGATCGCCGACGAACAGGCATTCCTTCGGGGTGGGACCCGCTACCTCCCCACACGCACAATTCCGATGCTCGGGGAGGAAGCAGAATCAGCTGCCACGCTCACCGAGGATGCCGACCGCACAACTTTGCAGGTCACCGCCATAGTCGACCGAGACGGCGCTCTCCACGACGTGAGCGTGAGCAGGGCCAGAATCGCTGCGGGCCGCTGTGTCGCGCTCAATCATGGCCAGGTTCCGTCGATCCTCGCTGACCAATGCCACCCGCTGCACCAGGACGTCGCCGCCGCAGACGAAGCGGCGCAGGTGCTGCTGAATGCGCGCAGGGCCAGCGGCGCGCTCGCGATCTACGATCTCGCCGCCGGCTGGGCGACGGACGAAGACGGTTCCCTCGTGCGAATCGAGGCGCCCAACCGCACCAGTGCATATGTCATCGTCCAAGAAATGATGATCGCCGCCAACGAGGCGGTGGCGATGTGGTGCATCGAGGCGGGCTTGCCAATCCTCTTCCGCAATCATCGGATGAACCCGGTTGCCGGGAGCGCCGAGGACCTGATGCACGAGTATGTCGCCGCCTCTGGTGATGCGACGCTGTTCGACAAGCTTCGAAGCCGGATGCTCGCAGCCGTACGGCCCGCGACTTACGAACCGACAGTGCACGGTCACCACTCCCTTCGGTTGGCCGCGTACACGCACGTCACCTCTCCCCTGCGGCGGCTGGCAGATCTGGTGAACCAACGAATGATCTTCGCTTACCTTGACCACGACCCCGTGCCGTATTCCGGTAGTCAGCTCAGGGCGATCGGGACCGATCTCAACCGTCGTGCTCGGGAGCGGCGTGAGTTGAAGAAGAACAGCTTCAAGTCTGCGAGCAAACGGATCGTCGCCCGCCAGGCTGCCGGCGACCTCTCGGTCTTGGACGCCGGCGGGTTCACCAAGGTGCTCAAGAGTCTGCGGAGCCAGCCTCTGAGCGAGGATCTCGCGATCGAACTGAAACGTCGCTCGAGTACCGACCAACTCTCGGTAGCCGATATCGCGTTCCTCATCGACGCGGTCGATCCTTCGTGGAGGGCGTCGCAACTGGACGTGGTGGACCAGATGTCGCTCACTCACCCCGAGATGGCACCGAGCGCCGCGGCGGCGTGGCGACAGATCGATCCGGAGCGGCCTGCGGGCATCGTCGAGTTCGAACAGCATGGACCGTCACACGATCGCTCTTTTGCGGCGAGGGCGACGCACCTGGGCTGGCAAGGTCCGTGGGTTGTTGCGAAGTCGAAGAAGGCGGCCGAGCAGGGAGCCCTCTGGGCGGCGGTACGGGCGCAGCTCGCTGGTGTCGTCGTGGCGGACAGTGCCCCGGACTGGCCCGTTGCCGCCGTATCGGAGGCAGAAGCACCGGTGGACAGCGACTACGCCCCCGCGCAGAATCCTGTGGCCAAACGGAGGCCAGAGAATGAGGCCGCGGGCTCGGTGGTCCCGATCGCATTGGGCGGTGCCAAGAAACAGAAGGCGCTGTCGAACCCCGTTGCCTGGTTGATGACGCTGGCACAAAAGGAGAATGTTCCGGCTCCGGAATGGGTGTTCGACGCTCAGGGGCCTGATCATGCGCGGCAGTTCGTGGCCACCGTGTATTTCGCGGGACGAACGCACACGGTGGCGTCGGCCACGAAGTCCAAGGCCAAGACCCGGTCCGCGACAAACCTGATCGAAGCTCTGTTCGCCGACTGTGCGGAGTGATCGGTGCCGCTCGTTTCCCCGGCGGCTTCGGAATGAGGCTCAGGCAGCGGGCCTGATGTTCAGATCGATGTGTAAGCCTGCAGCCGAGACCATGTTCACCAGTGTGTCCAGGCTGAACAAGTCGATCTTTCCGCGATTGAGGTCGGAGATGCGGGGTTGAGTGACGTGGAGTCGCTCTGCGGCGTCCTTTTGGGTCCATCGTTGCGTCTTGATCTGATCGGCCAGTGCCATCATGAGGCGAGAGCGGAGGCGCATGTTCTCCGCCTCCTCCGGGGTGTTTTCGAGTGCATCCCAGACGCTGTCGTAGGTGTTCTCGCTCATCGCCGGTATCCTTTCCTGCGTTCGTTGTCGAGTTGCTTGTATCGGCGGGTGGCGACGTCGATGTCGCCTTTGGGTGTCTTCTGGGTCTTCTTCTGGAAGCAATGCAGGACGATCACTCGGTCGGCAAGTTTCGCGATGTAGACGATGCGGAACGCTCCGTGTTCGTCGCGTACGCGAATCTCGCGCACGCCTGCCCCGATGGTGACCATCGGTTTCCAATCGTCGGGGTCGAGGCCTTGCTGTATCCGGTCGAGCTGGTATCCGGCCTGTCGGCGGGCGGAGTCCGGGAATGCTCGTAGGTCGTCCAGCGCGGTGCCCATGAACTCGATTCGCTTCACAGTCCGTTTATACAAAGTCTTGTATATCAGTGTTGCACGATGTCTTCGCACCGACAACTCTGCGTTCACCTGCACTGCAGGTAGTGGATGTGCGAACCCGGCGGTGCGGAAGCTCACTCCCCCGACACTCTCGACGGAACGCGTGGATCGACGTACTCTGAACTGGAGTGATTCATTTTGGACCAGGAGGTGAGTGGTGATGACAACCCTCGAAAGCGTCACGCCCCAGCAGAGCCTGGTTCGCGCCGCCGCCCGACGCCGGATCGACAATCTCGAACTGAACCGCGCAATCTTCCGGGCCTCGCGCGACCAGAATCTCTCGCATCGCCAGATCAATGCCGTCGTCACGGATCTTTCCACGACCACAATCCAGCGGATCCTCGCCCGATTCTCCGATGACCCCTCGCTGCTCGACGAAACACCAGCCGAGGTAATCGACAAACGCGCTGCCGGGCTGATCGACGACAAGACCATGATGGACAGGCTCCTGAACTGGCGATACACCTTCGGGCGCGTGCAGTACGTCGATGATGTCGCCACCGACGCCTACGCAAGTGGTGACTGGGACGACATCGAGCAGGCTTACTATCGCGATCGACTCAGCGATGAAGAGTTCAGCAAGCTCGTCGACCGCCAGAAGACGCACCTCGAACGAGCGGCCCGCGCTCAGTGACAGACGATCACCAGTTGCGCCGTGCTGTCGCGGCGCAACTCATCGCCATGTCGGCCCCAGGAAACCCGTTGCACACCGACGCGGACCACAACACGAGCATCCGCTATGCCGGCGACGCCCGGCGCTTCGCCTTCCGTAAACGCGTCGTCGGCGAATACCTTGACCGGCAAACACCGGAACGAGGAGGATTTTCCGGGGTTGTCACGGCCGGGGCACCGGGGGCTGGCAAGAGCACTGCGCTGGGCGAATACGGCGCAGATCTAGTCGGCTTCCGAGTCCTGGATCCGGACATCGTCAAGGACTATCTGATCGAGCAAGCGCTGATCGACGGGATCTTCGACGACATCCTCTCGCACCCCCTCGACGACGGTCGCACCGTCGCGCCGCGTGAGCTGGCAGCCCTCGTGCATCACGAATCGACTCAATTGATCGATCAGATCCGCCGGATCTGCATTGCACAACGCGAGAACATCGTGGTCGAGGGCACGCTCAGCTGGAAGGGGCTGGCACCGAAGCTCGTCACCGAGTTCACCGAAGGTGAGTACCGATCCGTAGAGATCCTCGCGATCGAGGCCGACCGTGATACCTGCCATGAACAGGCGCTTTCCCGCTGGTGGTCCGGACGCCGTCTATGGGCCGATGGCGCGGACAGGCTCGGTGGCCGCTTCACACCACCCGCCGCGATCAACCTCTGCTACTCCGACACCGAGTCGTCACTGTGCACGGAGCACGCCGTCGAGTTCGAAGAGCTCGCGTCCGCCACAATCAGTCACACGCACCTCGCCGTGCTGCGCCGCGACAACTCCGGCGCGCTGGAAACGATCCTCGAACGTAGACACCACAGGACCGACTAGGCGATCATGCGGCACCTACGTACGTCCCTTCAGATCTGACGAAAACCACACCGATCGACCGCGTAACGCTTATCGAGCACCTCGACGACGTCACCGACCGACAGTGACCGATGCCCACAGGCACGGTATTGCAGCACAGCAGCTTTCGGCGTGGCCACGAAAGCCGGATCGTCGCCGACATTGAGGTCGAAGAACACCTGCTCGAGCGCTGCGGCGATCCCGGCAATGGTGGGTAGCACCGACATTCGGTAGGTAAGTGCGGGTTCGAGGACGTGAGCGGGCCGATACCCGTCGATGATCCCGAGGGGGCGGCCGGCGTTGTCCGTGGTGGTGTTGAGGTAGACGACCACAACGGCATCCGTGGCTTCGGCTTCGTCGGCGGGGGCGCGGAGTGCGAGGGTCTCGGCTGGGTTCGGCGATTCGAGTGTGTCGGCCATGGGGCTCCTTCGGTAAGTGCAGCACGGTGCTGCGTTCCTCCATACCGTGCCGCTACCGGGTCACCGGAGTTGCACTTCGCATCCGCGCCCCGCTGAGGTGTTGTCGTTGATGTCGACGGGCGGTGGGTTCAGGTGACCTGCCGATAGCCGGAGCGGACCGGGTGCAACCGATCGACATCGATGCGCACGACACGGTCGATCGGCACCCGCTCACCGGTGGCACGGGCAACGCCGTGCGTGATGTGACAGACCGCCTGCCGGTTGCTGTAGACCTGTTCGATGTCGGTGATCGTGAAGTGCCGGATGGGATCCCTGGAGGGGTTGTTGTCGGCCCATTGTTGCCCGACACGGATAGCTGTGCCACGTTTGTTCTCCACTTCGGTGTGGTGGATGTTCTTGCTGCTCATAGGTTCTCCTCGGTAGGTTTCGCAGGGTCATTGAGGTTCACTGTCTTCGTCGCGGCGGTAACCGCGTCGACGTGACGACAGTCTTCGTAGCGGCGCTAGGTGTTCCAGCTCAGGAAAAGCGGACCCGGTGGACCGGGCTGTGAGGTTGGACAGACGAGTCCCAAGGTCGCGAGCCCGGCCGGCGACGCGGCCGGGCTCGCGCGGTGGCGTCACCTGATGGTGATTCCCGTGCTTGTGCGTTTGATGGTGACTGTGGTGTTGTAACCGAAATGTCCTGCGTGCTCTATCAATCCATCTGTGTAGTCACCTTCACTGAGCGACTGAAGGAAGACCTCGTCACTGTCGCCATCGGTGAAGTCGACTTCGACGTTGCCGGAGGGGAAGTATCCGTCGTCGTACTCCTCGCTGGTGATCTCGATCTTGCGGATCGTCCTCCCCGTCTGTTCCTCGAGGTCGTCAAGGATCCGCTCTTGCAGGGTGCGGAACGGGTACTCGCCTTCCCCTTCCATGTCGGAGACGCAGAAATACGCGGTCGAGCCATCACGCTGCCACGGCCACGCGCCCTCGCTTGACGGTAGGTATTGGAGGCAGTGACTTACGAGCCTGCGGATTTCGGTGGGCAGCCCGGTGATTTCCACGGGTTGTTCCGTTTCGTCCGTGTACGTGATCTTGTCGAAATTTCGCCACGAGTCGATCCCGTGGACGGTCACCACCTCACACGAGGATTCAACGGATTGCGCCGCCAGCGCGAGTGCGCGTGCCGTTGTGGATCGCAATTCCGCTGCGCGGGCGTCAATCTCACGTCGAAGTAGTCGCTGATGGTTGTCGATGCGTTGCACTAGATTCGGATCGAGTATCGCTGTCATCGTGGCCTCCGTATGCCGTCGGGTTGGTACGTCTTCGAGCTTTCGGCATTACCGAGGCTGAGTTGCAGGGCGCGATCATTGTTCTGCGCGCTGCGGCAGAAACCAGCAGCAAGGAGTGCCGCCAAGATGAGATCGGGCGATCAGGTGTGGTTTCATCAGCGAATGAAACGATCGCTCACAACGGTCATTCAGGGGGGACTCGCAGTTGCCGGCGCAACCATTCTGGTTTCGTGCGGCACTGCTTCAGACTCCGCTGAGACGACCTCCACGACGCCGGACAGCACGACATCCACAGCACCAACGACGTCGGTGTCGCCGTCCACCGTCACAGACGTCGAACCCGCGCAGTTCCAATTCGCACCGGATAGATACCGTTTCGCCGTCGACGGCACTCCTCGACGTGAGTGTGTGCTCTCTCCCGGTATCTCCGCATCCGAAAGGACTGTGACGTGTTCAGTGCCGTTTCCCGCAGGAACTCCCGAGGTCACCGTGCCACCGTTCGGTAGCGGAAAGCCGAATGCAGTGGTGTTGGGGCCGCAGGGGTATTACCCGACGATCATCGAGTCCGGTCCACCTGGGGCGGCTCTGCTGACGGTCAATTCCCGTTTGACGGTAGGGAACACGACCTGCACGGCGATAAGTGGCGGGTTCGAGTGTGCGGTCGGCGAAAACGCGGTCCGGTACGTCGACGGCGCGGTGACGTTGGCCGGCGCTCAGGCGACCGTTCCGACCACGACAACCGAAGTGCAGTCGACGATTTCGGCGACCACTCCACCACCTGCAAACGATGGCCCGATGGACGTCTACACGGACAGCACCACGCCGGCCGCGCCTGGGACAACCTGCGGTGCAGCCACAGGCCGGCGGGTTGTCACTGTGGTCAGCGGACCCATTTCCTGCAGTGACGCGATCGCGGTTATGGATACCTACTGGACGTTGCCCGCCGACGGGAACTACGGCAATGCAAATATCCGTCAGTTCGACGGCTGGAGCTGCAGTGCCCCAACAGCTGTGAGGTCACGTGAGCTCGGTTACGGGTCGCGGTGCTCGAAGGATGACGTGACGTTGACGACGCCGCTCGGCGCATTCTGAGACAACAGGCACCTCGCGGAGTGATGTCCCTGATTTCGGGGTGTGAGGCAAGGACAGCTTGGGATTGTTCGCCGCCGCACTAGGCCGCTGCTGTCACTTCGGTCTCGACGCGGGGGTCATCGTCACAGCATGGTGTGATGAGCCTCCCTCGCTTCGGCCGCTCGTAGCATTCGCTGTGCGTGCAGATGCCGCCGCTGGAGAGCGGTGTAGCGCGCCAGACGTGAATCCTCACGGGATGCCATCCTGCGGGTTCGTTTCACCCCGAGGGCCGCTCCCCTGGCTGCTGCACGGTCATTGATGAGCGGAGTCGACAGCGCCTGCATCTCCTTGTCGATCTTCTGAACGCGTATGCGCCAATACGATGCGGGCCGATACTTCCTCGGACTCGTGGAACGCGGTGGTTCAGGATCCGGTAGCTGTACATACGGAATGTCTGCATCCAGAACGAAATCCGCAAGGAGTGGTGTCCACATCGCCCGAATGGTGAGCCCTTCGCCTTCAGCGGTCGCCGTGTGCTGCTCGCTCCACGCCCTCTGCCTCGCCAACAACACGTGCTCGACATAGGCGTCCCCTGTCAGTGGGTTGCCGTGTTCGGTAAGTGCGGCGTTCAGGAAATTGTCCGGAGCAGTCGTGTACTCGCTGGTCGTCGTCATTCGGATCTCCTCAGGTCATCTGCGCATAGTGATCGGAAGGGACGCTACGAACGCCGGACCCGCCATGTTCCAGGAGATGAGCCCAGGACACGCAAGGCATGCACCAACGGTGGACAGCGTCAGGTGGTCGAGCGGAAAAGCAGAGATGACTCGGGTGTGCCGGAATACCGTCCCGTCACAGCTCGGTGCGGGGCCGAGATGATGCATCCGGCCCCGCACCGCCGACGTCACTGCGCCTGGTAGACATCCCATTTCACGCCGCCGACGTCAGCCCACCGCTCGAGGAACATGGAAGCCTCTACGTCGAAGTCGATACGCGCGGGGTCCAAGGCACCGGCTGCAATGAGCGTGCGGGCCTCCGTGCGAGCCCAATCGGCGAGGATCGCTTCCGCGTCGGACTCGGAGCCGACGACGGCGACATGGTCGGAGTCACTCTCGTCGGTGCTCTGCATCTGCACGATCCACACGCCGGTGATCGGGCCTCCGGAGTACACCGTTGTTCCTTCGTCGCGATGCAGGTCACCCGCAGCGTCGATGCGGTGCCGCCACCGCTCGTAAAGTTCATCCTCGCAGGTCACCGTTCCGCTGAATCCTGCATCCGCCAGGATCATCAGCATCTGGTCGACTGCACGCGACCGCCCCCACCCGCAGGTCGTCACCATGAACTGATCGCCTGCGCGCACCACTTCCGTGGAGTACTCGTCACGGGAGATCCCTAGCGCTTCGGCAACCATGAAGGCGATGACCTCGACGAGCGGTGTCCCAGTGGTTTCGACCTCGTCGCCGATTTCGGGAATCGCCCGCAGTCGGTCAACGACCGTCGCGAGAATGTCGGCGGTGGCCCGCTTTTCGTCGATCATCAAATTTGCGGACGAATAGATGTCGTTACCCATCGGTGTGCTTCCTCGCTGTCGCTGATCTGTCGGTGTTCTGTCGCTACAAGATTCGCGAGTAACACCCTTCGATGTTGCACCTGAAAGGGATAGACACCGACACATCGAAATGAGGAAACGACTACGCCAGCCCGTACGCCACGCGTAGACGCCTACGCACCGGTCCCGGAATCCAACGTGTCAACCCCGGAGTCACCTTGATGCGCTGCCCCAGAATCCGCACATGGGTTTCGACGGTTACCTCGACAACATTTGCGGGAACTCGACTCATGACAACAACTCCACTCCCCCGAAAGCTCGGGACTCTATGTGCACCCTCTGTGCACGCTCACTTTCACCCACTGCCGGGCACCGTGTTTCGGAACGAGAGTCCGTAGTCGACGTTGTGGCTGCTGTTCGTGCGCGAGCGGTGAGCTTCCGCCTGCCTGGTCACGGTGCCGCAGGTGCCATGTGTGGGACCTAGCTGCGCTGGAGATAGTGCGCGTCCTCACCGAGGGCCAATTCCACTTCCGCCCTCAGGGTGGGGCGTCGCTTCAATAGTGGGTCGGTGGAGAGCATTTCATGTGCGTCCGCACGGGCGGCGTGCATCAGCTCCGCATCGGCCAGCAGGTCCGCGACCAGTAGTCCAGCTCGGTGGCCGGCTTGGGCGCTGCCGGCCAAAGCGCCCGGGCCCCGCAGTTCGAGGTCGACGTTGGCGAGCTTGAAGCCGTCCGTGGTCGCGCACATCGCGTCCATCCTCGCCTGACCGACGTCGGACACCTCGCCGGTCAGTACGCAGAATCCTGCGTGCTTGCCGCGGCCGACGCGACCTCGAAGCTGGTGCAATTGGGCGAGGCCGAAGTTCCCCGCATTCAAAATGGTGATGGTCGTGGCATTGGGCACCGACACACCGACCTCGATCACGGTCGTTGCGACGAGGACATCGACTTCCCCGGTGGCGAAGGAATGCATCACCTCGGCGCGATCGGCGGGCTTGAGGCGACCGGTCACGACGGCGATGCGCAGCCCGGACAGTGCGCCTTCGTCCAATGCCACTGCCGTCTCTACTGCCGCCGCTGCCTGTGCCTCCGACTCTTGTCCTGCCTTCGTCTCCGGCTCTGCTACGAGGGGGCACACGACGAATGCCTGCCGTCCTGCGTCAACCTGGGCGCGCACGAACTGCCAGTGCGTGTGATCGGCATCGTCGAGGGGAACAACCGGCTCCCACCGGGTCTGAATCGGTGTCCGCCCGGGCGGCAGCTCGTCGAGGATCGAAATGTCGACGTCCCCGAACTGGGTCATCGCCGCCGTGCGCGGAATCGGCGTAGCCGTTGCACCAAGTTCGTCGGCGACCGCGCCGCCGGGACCTTTGGCGATGAGCGCGGCGCGCTGGTTGACGCCGAACCGGTGCTGTTCGTCGATCACCACCAGGCCCAAGCTCCGGAATACGACGTCCTCGGACAGCAGCGCCGTGGTGCCGACGGCGATGTGAATTTCCCCGGATTCCAACCCGGCGAGCGCTTCGCGGCGGGCCTTGACTTTGTTCTTCCCTGGCACGAGAACGGCGCGTAGGCCGAGTTGTTCGCAGGTTTCGGCGATTTCTTGGTAGTGCTGCTGCACGAGCACGCCGATGGGTGCCATGAGGGCAGCCTGGTGACCACCTTCGATGGCCATGAGCATCGCCCCAATCGCCGTGGCGGTTTTTCCACTGCCGACATCGCCCTGCAGGAGCCGCTTCATCGGCGACGACGAACGCAGGTCCTCGGCGATCTCTTTGAGGACGCGGTTCTGCGCGCCGGTCAGCGCCCAGGGCAGTGTCTCCAGCCACCGGCGCGTCAACGTTCCTGTTGGGGTGTGTACGACTGCCGGCCGGGCTTTCGCAGCCGCTCGGTGCACGCCCATCGCCAACTGCATACGCAGTAGTTCGTCGTAAGCGAGTCGGTCACGCCCGACTGTGGCGTCCTCTGCATTGTCCGGCACGTGGACAGCGCGCATCGCAGCGAGCCGTGTGGGAAGCCCACGGGCAGTACGAATCCGGTCCGGTACGGGGTCATCGAGGGTCGGGATACGTCGAAGGGCGTCGAGCGCGGCCCGGTGCAAGGTCCACGTGCTCACTTGATGCTTCTCGGACTGGGGGTAGACCGGCATGAACGGGGCCGTGGCATCCTTCATCGGCGCGATCAGCGCGCCGGGCATCTGCACAAATCCGTTCCACTCGGTCACATCCCCGTACAGGAGCACCAAGTCGTCTGCGCGGAATCGCTGCGCCATCCACGGAGCTTGGAATTGAATGGAACTGACCCGATGCCGTCCGACACCGACTTCGATGCGGGCGTACCGCTTT
>Ga0153995_1000015_pt1 | contig 37255 bp, 51 predicted proteins | sample TSNC079MetaG_FD_104678 | JGI IMG/M metagenome (GOLD analysis project Ga0153995, IMG submission 104678) | Attine ant fungus gardens microbial communities from North Carolina, USA - TSNC079 MetaG | ecosystem: Host-associated > Fungi > Mycelium > Unclassified | place: USA: North Carolina, Lumber... | reverse complement strand
GCCGGGCACCGAGAGCAGGTAGGAAATGAGGAGCAAGGTGACAAGTTTCACTCACCCTACAAATCACTTGTTCGTTACCTTGACTTGCTGGACGATGGCGGTGTACCCAAGGAGAGGCGTCTACTTGCAGCACTAGGGCCGCGAGTTCTCGCATTGGCCGCCGAGAGGACTGCTGGCGCACATCCATATTTGACGACGCCGACACATACGGCCACCGCGCGCGCCATCCTCGGGAAAAAATTCCTCGCGCCGGAAGCGAAGGTTTTTCTCGGACAGGATTCAGAAGAAGCGCGGCGGCACGGACGTCATGCGGTTGGAGAGAATTCACTACGACTGCGCAACTACGTCAAAAGCCTTGAACTGCAAGGATTCACCGAGAGTGATTTCGCAAACAACGGCAGCGATTCGTTGATAGATTCCCTTGTTGCATACGGCGACGCGGCAGGGATTGCAGAGCAGTTGCACCGCCACCTCGACGCTGGCGCAGACCATGTGGCAATACAGGTTGTTCCAACTACTAGGGACCCCCTGCCGGCTCTCCGGGCACTGGCACCAGCATTGAACTCTTCGCAAGCTCATATCGCAAGCGAAAGATATGAATAGGAAATGCATGATGTTCTCTGTCGCTACTGCACTACTGGTCATCTTGGCCGGATGCGATCAGTCGGTACACTCCGAAGTTGAGGGTCCCACCTTTGTAGGTGGGCTACGAAGCTGGGAGACGTCCTCAGCTCGTCCGGAGACGCCCCGGCTCACCTCCTTTAATAATTTCCGGGATTTGGCCGGACCGGTGGGCTACGTCACGGCCGATGGTGGAGGCTACGAAAAGGCGTTATGTGGATAGCGCGTGCGACACATCACTCAATACCTGCCGATGAAGTTTTTGAGACCTGAAGCTGGTGCTGGTCTCACATCTGATGTCGGGGGAGAACTAGCTCATGCGCGGCAATCTGATGGATCTCACGCACGATGAGTTCGTACATTCGTCGTCGATCGGGTAGGACGAGCTCAGCACTGTTACGGGCACATGCCGGATGCTTGAGATCGACACTCTGCTGTTCTGGTTGAAAACATGCGCGACGAGTCTCCCGGTTTCGACGGTAAAGTCGACCGCTGGCAGATCTTGAGAGTTCCAGGCGCCCAAATCATCGGATTGATGTAAGCGTCGCGAAGTCCGGGACTGGTTCTCCAGAAGGGGCAGAGAGGGATCACAGTTAGGGTGTGAACGGGTTTGTGATGACACGATCACACCCGTGGACGAGAAGACTGCACTGTACTTCTTGGCGTTCATGTGTAACTACTGTATGGGCAAGCAATCGATCAAACCCTGAAAGCCGTGACAGCGTGCACGGTGAGGACGTGGCAACGCTCCCCGTCGAAATTGATGCGCACCCTACACCCGGGTGACGAGATCGAACTGACAGCACCGCTGCAGAATCTCCCGCTTCAAATCGGCGCACCGTGATTCATTTTGCGGGCTGGCGGCATCGGAGTTACCCGCAATGGCAGCAGTACGCTCCCGACTCGGCGCGGAATACGCATTCGACTACGCAAGGCGCAGCCCGAAGCGCACCCTTCTGCCGGAACTTCGTACGCTGCACCGTGTACGGCTGAAAGTCTGCGTCGAAGACGAAGGTATCGGCTTCGACGTGCAGTCCATGGTGGACGGTGGCTAGGAAATGCGGAATTCTATATGTGTGGCCGATTCGGTTAATGGACGTTGTTCGTCGGGCATGGTAGAGCGAGCGCTCCCAGCGCCGAACGTGCGCTTCGAAATACTCGGCAACGCTGAATGGCGCTAGGCTGAGGAATTAACCGTCGCCATAGCCAGGCCCGGCATGGAGGCAGCGGACTCACTTCTCGACGCTCTGCAGCGAGCCGGCGCCGACGTGATGTTCGACTGCCGTGAGGGAGAATGTGGACTGTGGTAGCTGGAAGTGGTATCAGTGCGACGGCACCATCGACCATCGTGGCGTATTCTTCAGTGAACAAGAAAAGCAGCGGTCGAACAACTTGCGTCTCTCGCGTCGCAGATTCTGGCGGAGGCACAACATTGACCCTGGCCGTGCCGTAACCGCATGCTCCATGCTCACTTCACTTTCCCGGGTTCGGGTTCATAAGGGGATCAAAGCAGAAATTCGTCCGATACACCTCGGACTCGGCGGATGGAAACCACGTTGTCGAGGACGCCAGCAACTTCACCTATCTGAGGTCGCTGACATCGATACCCAAGTTCCGTGAACGACACTTCCGCGGAACCGTCCGTATCAGCGGAAGCGGAGAACTCCCGGGGTGCTGCTGTCCGATCCTTAGGTTCGTTTTCCGACAACCGAGAAAGTCTTCGGTGGTCGGCCATTGCGGAGGAGCACATTTGATTCGGTAATCGGCCCTTAACAGTCCGTCGCACCGCTCGGATGGGTGTGGGAGGCACTGCGGCAACGACATCGACGGTGAGAAGTCTGCGATCTCGGCTTATTCCACGAAGCGATGGACACGCAGCGAGTCCGCAGTGGCTTATGTTCGTTTTACGGTCGAACCAGGAAGCCGCTCCGAAGATCGTTTCAGGCTCCTCGGGGCCTTGCTGCCGTGCCACCGAAAAAGACATAGGGAATCGGACATGAATCTTGCTTTGAACAATGGAATCGAAATGCCCGCTGTGGGTTTCGGCGTCTGCCAGATCCCGCCGGAGAGCACGTCCTCGTCCGTCGCTGAGGCGCTACGCGTCGGTTATCGACTGGTCGATACCGCGGCGTCCTACTTCAACGAACGGGAGGTGGGCGAAGGGATCCGTCGCAGTGGGTTGGATCGGTCGGAGGTGTTCATCGAGACGAAGCTCTGGGTCAGTGACTACGGCTACGACGAGGCTCTGCATGCGTTCGACAAGAGCGCGGGCAAGCTTGGCGTCGAACACATCGACCTGCTCTTGCTGCATCAGCCCCTCACCACCGATTTTGGGAGGACGATCGGCGCGTACAAGGCGCTGGAGACGCTACTGGCGGAGGGAATGGTTCGTGCGATCGGGGTCAGTAACTTCATGTCCGGCGACCTCACGGCGCTGCTCGGACAGACCGATGTGGTGCCTACCGTGAATCAAATTGAGGTGCATCCCTATTTCACTCAGTCTGCCGTGGAGGAGGCGAATGCAGAGCACGGCATCCTCACTCAAGCGTGGTCACCGATGGGAGGTATCACCAGCTATCGCCGAGACAGCGAACGGTCGACGTTCAACGACCCGGTAATCGGCGAAATTGCGTGCCTTCATGGCAAAACTCCCGCGCAGGTCATGTTGCGATGGCATGTGCAAGAGGGACGTTCGGCTATCCCGAAGTCCGTCAACCCGGAGCGGATCGCGTCGAACTTCGATGTGTTCGACTTCGAGCTCAGCACCGCCCAAATCGCCGCCATCGATGCGCTCGACACCGGTGCCCGCGGTGGTCCCGATCCGGCTTCGGTGACCCTGGAGGCGTTCCACCGGGACATTCCTGAGGTCTGATCGGACGGGGCCGATGGACCACCGGTGTTCAGGCCAGAAGTGGAATCGACGACGCCGAATCGCCGTTTAGGCTCAACGCAATCGACACCGATTGGACGGTCTCAGACGAGAACCCGGTGCGGGTTAGGGTGACACGGATCCTGCGCGCTCACTGCAGACTTCGATCGCGACTGGCCTTGATGCCGCGGACTCGCCGAGCATCGGGAACGAGCACCAGTCTTCGTAAGATAACAGATACTTCAGGGGTGAACTATTCGATTGCTATACTGGTAGCGACTAAGTCAGTTCTACCGGTTGTTGCTTCTATAAGTTCCGGATCGAGCCGTAGGTACGACTATAAGTTCCGGATCGAGCCGTAGGTACGAACTTTGCACACAGTCGAAAATAACCGCAACTGCGCTGATTCGAATCAAGTCCGTCAAGCTCAGATCCTCGACTCGGCTGTTGTACTGCGGCATCGCTCCGAGCCCAAGCGCTTGGCAGCCTCGGGCTCGCCGGTCACGCACTCTCCCCGCCGTGTTCGCGGGACGATGGATTGATGACAATTCCCCTGTTCGAGTTCGCTGCCGCATCGGAGATAGACACACCTAGCGCCCGAGCTGCCTCCGCAGTGCTCCAATAGTCAGGGGATAGTCACGGGCAGCGATCTGCTCTCGAATCCAAGCCGCGAATCCTGGCACAGCTACCGATTTCTCAGGGACTAGCGATCGTCCGCGCCGAGACTAGCCCTAATACGGCGCTGTGGACGGAATATCCCCAGCTTGCTCTGGAGATAGTCCAACATTCGGCTATGTGTGACTTTATGGAGACTGGTATTCGACACCGGATGTGCATATTCTTCCAGGGCGACGCCGGACTTTCCCTGAGATGCGGTGAAGCAATGGCTCGTCGGAAACGCAAGTCACACTGTAGTTTCGGCGAGGTGTGTAGGGTCGCGCGCCGATGGGATTCATGGATCATCGTCGTGTATCGGCCCGCCGCTCTGGTGTATCCCAGAGCGGCGGGCCGTTTCGATCCAGTGTCGGCACTATTCGTCGACCTTGGAGACAGTGGGTTAGAAGGTGTGGACGATCCCGTATTAGAAGGTGTGGACGATCCCGTAATTGGCTCTACTCGCGTGCGTGGTAGTCGAGGCGGATGCGGGCGTCGTCGCCGACTGCGCTTGCGCTTGGTTGTCAAGGTTCCATTTTCCTTGTAGAGCAAAGGAATTTCCGGTTGCACGGTGGGCTAGGTGAAGTCGTCTTCTCCGGCGACGGCGAGATCACCGGAGACGAAGCGACCGTCCGCGGATTCGCCGAACTGAACGCCCGCACCGCTCCGTGAGCAACGACCATCACTATCCGGGTACGACGGTCCTGCGAAACCGACTCGGATACACCGACCCTCAGACGCTCGCACAAGCCGAAGCCCTCATCGCTGTCACGCGAATGGCGGAGCTGGCAGCGAACCCAATTGACGGACACTTCGACTTCGCTCACCTGCAAGCGATCCACCGGCACTTACTCGGTGACCTGTACGAGTGGGCCCCAGTGGCCAGCGAGATCCTGGACGAACGCTTCGTGACTGTGGTGGTTGACGTAGACGCCGCTGTTGATGTCGGTGAACACTCGATCGAGTTCACCGGTGACGGCGGCGCGTGGGTCACGCAGGATGCCGAGATCGCCTGGCGCAGTGTCGATTGTGCGGATTTCACCAGCCACTCCCCGGACATCGGCAGCACCACCCTAAAAACCGACCTGAGCGTCGGAAAACAGATCGTCTACGGCGGCGGAACGAAACACCTCTGTGTCAGCCGGGCGTGACGTGGCGAGTGTTCAGGGGAGCTGGGCTCACCAGTCGTAGAAACAGAACTGCGACGCCTCCACAACGCCGCACGCCGCGTAGCCGTGTAGTCATTCCCTACTGCGGCAATTGCTGGCTCGATCTCCAGTTCGGGGCGATATGAAAAGGGAGTTGCGGCGAGTTCAGCGCTCACACTCGGCTTCTGTCCGGTATCGATGACCTCCTGGCCCACGCCAAGTTCGTTCGCTCGGCGAGGGTGAGACCCGACGACCTCAGCAACCGCGGGACTTCAATCGAGAACTTTCGGCGGAAACCCGGGCGGACACCGTCGGGGCACCCATCGCGAAGTACCCATCTCGAACCTCTCCTAGTGCGCATCAAACCCCGGGACAGCGACGAAGTTGTGACCGCAGTGCCCGCAGCGACGGATGCCGGAATCTTGGCCGGCAGGACGGATGAGAATACGTATCCGCCGTAAACATCGTGGGATAACTTTTGGGATTGCCCTTTTCAGCCAGGCGTGCCATAACTGTCGGAGTTATTGGCAGCTTGTGCTGCATACGTATACACTCGCTTTGAGTGGCATGGACCACAGTTCGAGTCACGTCTGACGTAACAGATGACCGCGCCGGTCACAGATGGCTGGTAACAGATAAGGGAAAACAAATGACGATAGTCGCTGCATCTCATACAGCAATCGATACGGAAGACCTCAAGCTCCCTCAGCGTGAGAGCATCGAGCGGGGGAGTACCTCCTCGGTGCGATCCACAGTCGAGAGCGTTATCGAAGACATTCGGACCCGCGGTGACGCAGCGGTGCGCGAATACGCTGAGAAGTTCGACGATTTCTCAGCCGACACCTACTTGCTCTCGTACGAGCAGCTCGACGAGATCATGGCGCGGGTTCCTCAGCAGGTCATCGACGACATCAAGTTTGTGCAGGAACAGGTTCGGGTGATGGCCCAGAAGCAGCTCGACTCCCTCTCCGACTTCGAGATCGAGACTCTGCCTGGAGTTTTCCTGGGGCAGAAGAATGTCCCGATCCAGGCGGCGGGAGCGTATATTCCCGGAGGAAAGTACCCGCTGCTGGCCAGCGCCCACATGACCATCGTGACTGCGAAGGTGGCGGGTGTGGAGCGAGTTGCGGCTTGCACGCCCCTAATTCGCGGCGAAGTTCCAGATGCCACGGTCGCGGCGATGCACCTGGCTGGCGCCGACGAAATCTACCTCCTCGGTGGGATTCAGGCGGTAGCCGCGATGGCTATTGGAACCGAGACCATCCGCCCGGTCAACATGCTTGCCGGTCCCGGCAACGCATTCGTCGCCGAGGCGAAGCGTCAGCTGTTCGGGGAAGTCGGCATTGACCTTTTCGCGGGACCGACCGAGGTGCTCATCGTCGCAGACGAGAACGCGGACCCGTTCATCGTGGCCGTTGACCTGCTTTCACAGGCAGAGCACGGACCTGACTCCCCGGCAGTGCTGATTACCACCAGTGCCGACCTGGGGTACGCGGTCATGAAGCACATCGACACCATCCTGATCGACATGCCGACTCGCGACTTCGCGGCGGCCGCGTGGAGGGATTGGGGCGAGGTCCGCGTCGTGAATACCCTCGACGACGCCTACGCGTTGGCCGACGAGTACGCCTCCGAACACGTGCAGATTCTGACCGACAACCCCCGCGAAGCGCTTGATAAGATGCACGACTATGGTGCCTTGTTCCTTGGGGAGGGAACCTGTGTTTCATACGGAGACAAGGTTATTGGCACCAATCACGTCCTACCCACCCGCGGCGCGGCCCGTTACACCGGTGGCCTCTGGGTAGGCAAGTACCTGCGAACGGTGACTTATCAGGAGGTCACCAACGCCGAGTCAAGCGCCTTCTTCGGCGACCTGTGTGGGCGTGCCGCCCGGGTGGAGAGTTTTGAAGGGCATGCACGCTCCGGCGACGTGCGGGCCGCGAAGTACCGGGGACAGCCGCTGTCCTGGTCCGACCACACCTTTACTGCTTAACCGACGCCGTGGTCAGTACCACACTGGCGGTCAGGGTCCAGTGAGACGGCTAGGTTGCTGCCATGACCGCGTGGATCGAAGTGCTCACGGCTCTGACTGCGGGAATAGGAATGCCCTCTCCGAGAGGCAATTCACGAAGCCTGCGCGCAGGGGCACTGAGTCGTTCACGGGTGGATTTGCCTGCAGTAGTCGGGGTACCGGGCCATAGTGCCGGGTTTGGCGGCACGGCAACAAGATTCGTATCGAGGGAAATCGACGGCGAGCCGATTTATGCGGCAGCGTGACCCCGCAGCCTGCGATGTAGCGATCCATTGAATTTGTCCGCCTCGGTCGACAGGTCGGGGTGTGCCCTCCATGTCTGTTGCACAGATACGGCGTACCTCACCACGGATCGAGATGAGCAACTGAGACTGCGTGTTGGGTGCCGCGACGGGCATCGCGACATGCACGGCCCGCCCGCTTGGGTGAATGCGGGCGGGCCACCAAGACTGCGCATCGGATGCGCGGGAACCTTTGTCGCCGAGAAGAACACATTTGATGAGACCCGTGCGTTGATGCGTGCGTTCCTGGATTGTGGGCATGGCGGAAAAGTGCCGCGCGTACGTGCCGGACTTTGGTCTACTTCAGCTCGGGCAAAGCGCAGGAGGAACAGTCGGTAGGCGAGCCGCTGGAGTCGATTTTGCGCCGCGGGTTGGACTCCGTCGTGGATCATCTCTTGTCGACGGATTCGACGCACGCTTCGAGGTCGGCTTAAACCTGATCTTGGCTGCAGCGCCTGCAAGTGGCTGATCGATACTTCGACGAGAGACTGTTCGCCGCTGTGAAGGTTTGAAAGGTCCGATCCGAATACGCCATTCCGGTGCCGTGGGTGCCCTCGGCGTAGGCCGTCGAAGTGCCCACGACTACGGCGAGACCGGTCGCTGTGGTCAGTTCGGCCAGGGCCAGGACAGAAAGGACGGTCACGGCCGAGTCCGTGATTCGGGCTCGGGGCATCAGAGCTTCCTTTCTCCTCTACGAACGTGGGGTATTGCGCGTCACTTCACCTTTGAGTGAGAACAATGCCATGCCCAGGGCTGATTGGTCGGCATTCGTCCTATCCCCCTTGACAGTCAGGCAAGATCAGGTCGTCGTCGGTGCGAGCCCTTTCGTTCATTTCGAGTTGGAACACCAGTTGAGCGAGAGTCCCCGGTGTGACGCCGGTGGCCGTGATGCTGAGCATCCGGTGAGTGAGCGTCGTGTTCTCGTCCCGTGTAAGTTTGTCAGTCATGTTGTCACCGAGAGCATTTCGTTCATTCCTTTCGTCGTGTCGTTGATGCTTGCCGGCGCGCGTCAGAGCCAGTTGGCGACGGCTCCGTGTCGGGAGCAGGTGCCTTTGCGATACCCGCGGGCTGGTTTGGTCAGCGAACTTTTGCCTCAGAGGTTCTGATTTCCGGACCCGCAACCGATCGGGCGCTCGTGTTGCCGGGCAACGAGATCCGTTCGAAACGAATCCCAGTTAGGCCGTGCGCTGCTACGATTTGCTTGCTGACCAGAATCGGTTGCACCGTTTCCGGCGGCCTCGAATCATCATCCCTTGCGCTGTAGCGGCTTGTTTGCAGCAGGCCAGCACGATGCGCGCCACTTCAATCGAAGGACCTACGGTGTCTGCGTCACGTTTCCTGCCACCCCAATGTCGTTCGTTCCCTTGTTAACTAGCGCAAGCGTGTGAGCAGGTACTTGAGAGGTGTCCCGACCCGAAGTCCGTGGCGCTGGGCTTTTACGACATACCGTTGACGGTCGTCAGCGAGACGAGTTTCGACGAATGCAGCAGCGACCTCGTCCGTTACCTAAAGTCAGCTATGGATTTAAGCCTGCAGGTTCTGGTGCAGAACAGTATCGGCGAGAACGGATTCATGCGCTTTGACGTAACGGACTTTCGGGTGATCGCGAGGTTGAACCGGGTGATATCGGATCGTGGTGGCAGACCGAGGGCCGCGCGCAGGTCACCGAACGTGTGCATCCGAGCTCGCCGACCTTGCCGACGTATTGAGCGACGAGCGATGGAAAACCCGTGAGGCCCGCCTACTGGCTGTGGATGATCGACAGAGATGAAGGTGACGATGATCCGGAGTCGTACTCGGCGGCCGAGTGGGTCGTGGAGTTCTTCGATGTCGAACTCAGTCCTCTGACGAACTTCCGAATCTTTGTGAACAGTGATGATCCAGAGTTCGAAGACGCTGGCGTGTTGACCGTTCGCACGAGATTCTTGCTGTGGAATGCGTTGTCCGACATGAGCGTGGACTTGGGCTCGTTGACGAACGATTGGTCCGAGTGGGAGTCGTAGGTGAAGGAATACATGCCCTTGATGGTTCAATCTCAGCCCCGCGTGTGGTGGCGCGAGATGTGCAGATCGGCGCAGCGACTCTGCACTGCTGCTCGTCTTGGTCGGTGGGACGAACTAGTTCCCCGGACCCCCGCCGAGGAAGCTCTGATTTCACTGACAACACGCGTTGAGTACGTGGAGGCGGCGCGTGAACGGATCAACATGACGGGTCTCGCCGGGCAGTACGAGTCTCTTCCCGTGTAGGAGGAAGTCGATATATGGGACGAGGTCCTCGGTGCGCTCACCGGTGATATCGACATCGAAATCGTGTGGTCTGCGGAGTCGTTCGCTCGAACGGATCCTGTTGATGAGGTGAACCGCTACCTCGCGATGGATGATTATCGTCCTGAGGCGTGGCATCTGTCTGTGCGACAGAGTTGTCCCGCGCATGTTGCGGCCTACGTGACTGTGCCATTCAGGGGTGGTTCGGGGTCGGTCAGGGCGTGATCAGGTTGAGTGCGGGTCGAAGGTGCCGGCGACCCTCGCGACGGCCTTGTGTCTAGCTGTGCAGGGCCTTGCCGGCGATGGAACAGCTTCTGGATTCCAAGGCCGCTGGGGGGTTCACATGGTGTTGGTGGAGAAGTCGTTGCTGCCGGGTGTGGTCTTCGCGGGGTATGTGAGATGGCCTTTGCGGCGCAGCCGCCGCATCCTGCGGCCGAGCAGGTAGAAGACCAGCGTGAACACGATCAGGCCGACGGCTGGGATCGCGATCGCCAGGAGCAGGCCTGCGTGTGCGCTCATGGAGACCATCGCGCCTGTCGAATGCCCGCACCGGCCGTTGAACGGCGGTGACGTTCCCGGATCGTCTGCCACGGCCCGGATCCGGCCGCAGAGTTGTTCCGCGCCGTTGACCAGTGCAGTAGCTCATATTCTGGTGATGATCGTCCGCAGCACGAAGCGGAAGACCACCGCGGCACCGGCCACCACGTCGGCGAGGAGAACCCCGACAGTGGCACCGAGGACGGCGGCCGCTGCGATCGCCAATGCGACATCAGCAGATGCCGGTCGAGGACCGTTGATCGCAGAACCCTCTCCATGCTGCTGCCGTAGTCACGTAGACCATGCGGTGGGGCCCGGGCAATCGTGGCCTTGCCGGCGTGCGATCTGTGAACTGTCCGAGAGGCGGAGGTGCCAGCGGAACTATGCGGCAGTGTTCGCTGTCCTGTGGCGCAGCAGTCGGCCTGAGTGATCTTCGAATAGATTACTCTCTATTGTATTGCGCTGCAGAGTCTTCGAAGTATCTTCATCGGGTGACATGAGGTGGCTATGGCTTTCGCTGAACCTGCCTCATGCCGAGCGGAGAAGTCCACGATGCTTCCTGCTCCGACACCACGGGGAACGCCCACGTGGTGTCGGTGTGACATCAGCGCTAGCTGTGGTTCATCGTGTGATTCACAGTTTTGCCAGCATCGGGAGGAGTGCCGCGCCGGTGGAGATGGTGATCCCGGTGGCTCCGGCGACGATGCCGAGTAAGGCTCGTAGTGATGCGGTTTCGCTGTCGGCAACGGTGGACCGGGAGGTGGCGAAGGCGCCGCAGATCGCCGCGGTGACACCCAGTGCGAAGCTGAGTTCGATAATCCAGAACGCCGAAATAGACAGTGCCCCTATGATGATCGACGCGGTGGGGAGTCGTGAGGGTTGTTGTGTGTGCGGATCGTTGTGATCGACGGAGGGGTACATGGGGTTTGCGGTTTGGGGGTTGCCGGGGATGGTGGCGGTCATGTTCCTCCTTCGTGGTTGAGGTGTGGCTGATGTCGTGACGAGGGCATGGTCGGTATCGCAGGTCTGAGGTTCGATCGACCGGCCACTGTGACTCGGGTCGGGCGTCTCGCATTATGTGATGCCAGCCTCAGTCAAGTTAGCACTCTATCGCTCCGAGTGCTAACTAATTGCGTGAAGTAAACGTAGATGGCCTGTTGTTTGGGGAGATGCCCGATCGTCAGTCCACCGGCCGCGTGCGGTTATCCGTCACGGTTGGTGGGCGGGAAATGTGATCAGGAGTTGAGCCGATGCGGTGCACGTGTGGGACGGATCGGGTGAATGTTCGTTATCGAGTTCGGTCCCGGCGTGAACGTACTCGTGCACACGTGACGCCTGTCGGGGCGGGGAAGAGTGCGTTGCTGGCAGGATTGCTCGTGGTGGTCGAGAGGTTCGGCCAGGATGGAAGGAAGGTCAGGTTATGGCGCGCGGCACTGTGAAGTGGTTTAACGGGGAGAAAGGGTTCGGGTTCATCTCTCCTGAGGATGGCAGTGGGGATGTGTTCGTGCATTATTCGGGTATTGCCGGGTCGGGGTACAAGTCTCTCGAAGAGGGGCAGTTCGTGGAGTTCGAGATCGGGGACGGTGCGAAGGGTCCTCAGGCTGTCGACGTTCGGGCCGTGTGAGGTAGGTGTGGCCAGGGCGGGGGAGTCCGGCTCCCGCCCCGTGGAGGCTGAGATGGCTTGTGCTGGCGCTGGTCCGGTCCCACGGCGGCGAGATCGCGTGAGTGATCCTCCATTGTGTCCGTGTTTGATGCCTGCTGCCGTGATCGTTGTGGCTCCTTGGCTACGTGGCGCTCCGGTTGGGGTGTGGATGCACAGAATGCTCCTTGCGAGGACTGAGGCGCTTCGGCTCTCGTGCGTAGTTGGGTGCAAGCGTTTCGAGCCTTGTGCTTGCTCGTCGTGTACCTGCCCGGCGGGTGGGCGCGAGTGTGGTCGGTCGGGTCAGGGTGAGGAGAACCGCATCCATCGATGATGGGTCGGGTCAGCTCCGTATGTGTAGGCGTGTCAGGACGAAGGCGGCAGCGATTGCGGAACCGGTGGAGACTCCCTCCCACGGGTTGCTGCTCATGGCGCCCACAACCACGCCAGAGAGGATTCCGGCTGACAGGGCAAGGGTTCCGTCGAAATGCGCCGGACGATTGTGGTGCATGGACCCAGTCTTCATTCCTGGCAGAGCTTTGTCGGCGGTCGACAAGCTTCCGGATTCCAAGGCGGCTCGGGCTCACATGGCATTGTTGGAGAAGTCGTTGCTGCCGGGTGTGGTCTTCGCGGGGTATGTGAGGCGGCCGTCGCGGCGCAGCCGCCGCATCCTGCGGCCGAGCAGGTAGAAGGCCAGCGTGAACACGATCAGGCCGCCGGCTGGGATCGCGACGGCCAGGAGCAGGTCTGCGTGTGCGCTCATGGAGACCATCTTGCCTAGGAGTGTGGCAGGGGTGCCGCGGTCACTGTGCCCGGCGTCGTGGTTGGCGACGGTTGCTGCGCGTGGACGGGTTCGGTCGAGAGGGCCGCGGAGGCGAGCGAGATCACCGTCAATGCTTGGCCGAGCTGTCGTCGGATCATTGCACCGCTCCCGGGGGTTCATTCGCGTGTACGCGGACTACCATTCTGCGCGAACCGGCGGCGCCGGCGTATGGGTTGGGCTATCTCCGGTGGCCACTTCTGTGGTCGAGTGACTGGTCTTAGTTCTGAGAAATTAAAGGATGTAACATGATTCGTGTGAAATTGTCCAATTGGAGGGGGTGGATCAGTCATGCCAGGAAAGATTCGAGCGAGAGGGTGGCCGCAGCGCGCCACGGACGTGATCGCCGCGGCCGGCAACCCGGGGCCCGCGTTATGGCGCGGTAGGACCGAGGTCAGTGGGAACGCGCGATTGCGTGATACTGCAGATAACATGAACGCCAATATTTTTCATCGAGACAATGAAGAGGACTTCTGTGGCCGAAATATTGATTCGCCAACTCGTCGACGATCTCGACGGAAAACCTATCGAGACCGGATTGGGCCGTCAGGTCACGTTTTCCTATCAGGGCGCTGACTATCGGATTGATCTACGCCCGGCCAATGCCGACAAGATCGACGCGGCGTTCGCCCCGTATATCAAGTCTGCGGAGGAAGTCTCCGCTGCAGGAAAGGCACGTACGACAACCTCGACCGCACGCAAGGCGTCAGGGTCTGGTCGATCAGCGGAGCAACTGCAGGCAATCCGGGAGTGGGCAGGGAAGAACGGCTTCGAGGTTTCCCCGCGTGGGCGAATCAAAGCCGACGTCGTCGATGCGTTCGACGCCGCACACCGAAGAGTTGTGAGCAGCATCTTTTCTCACTGATACCCAACGCGTCCCGCACCGGCATTCCGTGATGCTCGTCGATGAGAGGGAGTGAGAGGGTGTGAGAGGGAATTGGTTCAGGCGAGCTCGAGGCCGTCCTCGGCGGCGAACACCAAACGGCCGTCGTCGAGGGCGATCGCCCACCGCAGCACCGGCGCCCAATCCCGTCCCAGTTCGGAGTGGTCGATGACGGTATCGGCGTAATCCTCGATCACCACCCCGGCCTGCGGTGCGGTCTCACGGGATCGCGATCCGGAAGTAGGGATCACGGTGACCCGCGACCCGACCGCAATGAGTTCAGCGCGTTGAGAGTCAGAATCGGACACAGCTCTTATTCTGGCAGAAATCCGACTTACCGACCTGTCGAGATCGCTTCCAGACGCTCGATCTGGTGCCCACTGTCCGGAAAAACGCTGGACGTCACTGACAAAGACGGCGCGCGCGCATCGGGCCGCGCCCAAGATGGACTCTCACGCAGCGTGGTTTGATCAACTCGGTCTTGTAGAGACCATTGATCGTCTCGGCGAGAGCAATGTCGTAGCTCGACCCGGTCGCCCCGATCGAGGCATCGATTCCGACCTCAATGAGCCTGTCGGTGAACGCAATTGACGTGTATTGCGACCCGCGGCCGTTGTGGTGAATGAGCCCAGACAGGTCGGTAATCTCTTCTCGGCGTCGGGTCCAGATTGCGTGCTCAATCGCGTCGAGCACCAACGGTGTCGTCATCGTCGTAGACGTCCTCCAACCCAGAATCCGCCGTGAGTACGCATCGATGACGAACGCGATGTACACCCAGCCCGACCACGTCGAAACGTATGTAAAGTCGGCTACCCGCAACATATTTGGCGCAACCGGGTTGAACTTTCTGCGTATCGAACGCGATGTTTCAAATCGGGACTAAAACCCCTGGCGAAAATGCCTAAAGCAACAAGTTTTCACCTGAAACGACTCTGAGCTGGGGTAAAACCAACCCGATGGTTTCGTTACCGAACAGAGACGTCGTATCCATGACCTACCGACAAGTAGCCCTTTAGCGTGAGCAACGATTCGCGACTCTCAGCCTTTACACAGGAACCCCTCGAGTTCAGGACTGTGGGTGCGATCAAGTTCAGCAACCCGGTGTCCGGCATCCGCGGAACACCACAGACATGCGATGAGGGGTGAAATGGCCTTGAAGGCTGCAGAATTTAGGTCCCGAAATCGGAATATCGCTCGGGCACTGGCAGTTTCGATGACAGCGATGTTCTTGGTGACAACACCGGTAGCGGCAAGTATGGCGCAGCCGACCACCACGCCGAGCAATGATGCTTCGATGCCGCTCAGTCAGGAGATCGATTCCTGCGATCCGACCACGTCAGCACCGGTGACGTCTACGACGACACCGACTGCAACTACTACCACGACGATCGGTTTACCCTGTCCGCCTTTGGCGGCGGAAGATGACGAAACCTCGACGCCGTCGTCCCCAAGTTCGGGGACATCGACGCCGTCCGCGACGTCGACGACAACGCCTTCGCCGACTCAGACGCCGAATGGGAAGAAGATTCCGTACACCGGCTTGCCCACGGCGAATCCAAACGAGACGATCATTCCTGGCCAGATGCGTTCGGACCGTGAGGAGCTCCCGGAAGGCTTCACGAAGGAAGAAGCTGATCGGGCGGAGATCCGTGAGTTCGAACTTCAGCAGCGACAAAGCGCCGTCGCGCGAGGACCTGCTCCCGGGCCGGACTGCCAGCAATACTGGCCGTCGGACAAGTGGGTGTGCGGCGCGATCCGAGACAAGTACAACTCTCTCGGCGCTCAATTCAGCTTCCTGCTGTGGCCGACATCAGACGAGCTGGTAAACCCAGATGGATTCGGCCGTCGTCAAACCTTCACGAACGGCCCGATCTACTGGTCCGCTGCAGGTGGAGCGCACCCCGTAGTCAATCACTTCTTTGCCGCCTGGGCCCGACACGGCTACGAAGGTGGCTACATCGGTTACCCCACAACGGACGAAATCGTCAATGCTGACGGCATAGGTCGACGGCAGGAATTCACCGGCGCTGCCATCTATTGGCGTTTGAACGAGGCGTACTCCGTTGGCGGGGCAATCCGAGACAAGTGGAACTCCTCAGGAGCTGAAACCGCGGCTGGTCTTCTCGGTTATCCCATTACCGATGAGGTGGTACTCCCCGACGGTCAAGGTCGAATGAATCGGTTCGAGCGAGGAGTCATTTACTGGTCCTCTGCCACAGATGCGCATCCCGTGACCAGCGGAATTTTCACGAAGTGGGAGAAGACGGGACTGGAAGCCGGACGGTACGGATATCCCACGGCTGACAGCGCCCCGTTCACATCAACGAGCGCGGCACGTTCGCCATCCGATGGCCCTGGAGCAGTCGAGACCACCTCTAAGCAGGACTTCCAAGGTGGGCCCATCGGTGATCCGCTCAACCCTGACTCACTTCCCGGTTACGACTGGGACGAAGACTATATCGACGATGACAATTGTTTCGAGTGCGGCGATGATGCCACTCGCGACGTTCTCGGCTTCCAGCCGACAAGCCCCTTCTCAGCCCGCATCGCCGAAGACGCGCCGAGCGCACCAGACAACGAAGCCGTTGAATCGGACAACATGGCCGGGCTTCCCAACTGCGACACAGTTTCTCCCGATCTCAGTGCGCCCGCGTCGGAGGACTATCTGTGCTTCGTCAAGAATCAGGAACCGATCATTCCCGGCACGCAAGATGCCCCCGAAGCCGCACGCACCGCAGTCGATATCCCCGGCGGCCCTGCAATCGAAACCGATTGCTATTTCTTGATGACAGAAGTCTGGGGTGGCGACCGCCTCTACCAGTGCATGCAGGAAGGCGGGCAAATCCAGACCAAAAACACGCAGAGCGGTGCGATTACCGGCAAGGTCAACGTGCTGTTCGAGTACGAGCTTCGAACCAAATACAACAGCACCACCTACGATGCCCGCGCAGCAGTTCACGCCTCCGGGGCAACAGGGAAGGGAACAGGACTGGTTTACAGCGGCGAGGCGAACTGCATCGCCCACAATGTGGGCAGCGGAACCTCCGCCAACTGCAATATCACTGGCAACAAGAACTTCGAAGGAAAATCGGTAGAAACCAACGCGAACTACGTCCAAGACTTCAAGGTGGAGGTACCGGTCGGCGCGGGAAACATCACCAGCGTCGGCATCGCTCACGCATTCAACTTCACCCACCCATCGCCTGATGTTCTTTCCGGCGACGGATACCGCAGCACCAGTTTCGCGGCGGTCAGATGTGACGCGGTCGCTGGGAACCGTGGAACCAGCGGGTGCATCGCGGACGACGAAATCCCCATTCTCGACTTCAAGGGCCGAGGAGCCATACCCGCCGTGTCGGTGCACGTCGGGTATGCGCAGGCCAGCGGGCTTCCCGGTGGCATTGGCATGCCGCCGCTGACCAGGACGTCCGACTCAAATCTCGCGGCCTCTAACAGGGATGCCTCCTGTAATCGGGTGCGTCAAGCTCGGCCCGCCGGACAATCGTGCGATGAGTATCCCTTTGCCAGCACCTACGAAGGGGGCGCAAGTGACAACACCGGACGAACTTACGGCGGTTGTTTGATCGATCCACTGCCGTCAGGCGTGGTAGAGGTCACTGGTGGCGATTTTGTCGGAAACTCCGGCTACAGCATGTGCATTCTCAATGCTCGTCAGAACAGCCGCGCCGGCGGAATCGAGACGTGGTTCTTCACGAAAAACCGTGTCTTGGATGGAGATAAGTTTCGAGTGAGAGCCGGTTCCTAGGTCTTGAACATGACCATTTAGGGTCAGGTGCTCCGTGGCAGCTCTGCCACGGAGCACCTGACTCATGCTGTCGAACTAGGGTCGAAGTGTTCAAGAAACTGTTCGACGAGTTCCTCGTAGTCAATGCCGTAGGTGCCCATTGCCTTTGCGAGCGTCTGCAAGGCCCGCTCGAGCGGATCGTCGTACATTGTGGAGTTCAGGGTTGCAATCGCCTGATCTTGCTCAACGAAATCAGGATGCAGATGTCGACCGTGCCGGATACGTCTGACAATTCTCTTGTCGCCCCACAATTTGTCGTACAGCGAACCTGAAAACCGCCCTTCTAGATTCACTTCGGCATCGACGAGCGTTAAAAGCTCTGTAACCCAATCAATTTGGTCAATCCCCGCGCGCTCACACGCAAGGCGCACCGACCACGCGGTGATCTCGTCCAGCTTCTCAACATCTGCCGACTCGAACACATCGAGCAATCTTCGGTCGATTCGAGAGACATTCTGAGACACATGTCGGGTTCGAAGCTTTTCGCTCGGCTCACGCCCGTCCCACGGCACCCTGTTCGCGTGAGCCTGACGAACCTCATCCGAGGTCGGATCGACCTTGCGTACCGATCCGTCGGGGTCGATGAACACCACGGTTCCCAAGTCCGGAGTCAGATCTTGGGCACTCTCATCCCATGCGTTGTCGGCCTTCTTCAATTGGCGGAGCCCTCGACGACTCGTGTCTGGCCAGACCCAGATCATGTGTTGCTCAACCGGAACAGTGACCTGCCTGTCCCACGCGCCATCTCGGCCGCGTGCATGGGCTCGAATGCGGTAGCGTCCGGGCGGAATTGCCGAAAACCCCTCTACCTGATCACCATCCATTTTCAGGATGTACGCGGACGAATCGACCCGAAGCGGAGCCTCTTCAACTACCTCCCATTCCGCGACCTCGCTGGTGTCCGGTTCCGACGCGAGCACACCGAGTTCGACCTCCACTGGTCCATACGCCGTGCCGGTCAATACATTTGCGAACCCCGGTCCCACCTCGAGCAACGCGCCCGACTGCCTCACCGCGAGAGTGTCGGCGCCCCGCGTTCCCACGACGAACTGATGGTGGTCGGTGTCAACGAACGTCCCCTGCGTCATATCAACCACAGTATTCCGACCTCGTTCCGACCGCCGCCACGCCCCCTGAACACCCGACAACGGACAGCAACGCAGAACGTCAACCGCGCCGGAAGCACGACAGAACGATTCTGCAGCAGCGGCCGCGTAGACGTAGGCGCCGAAGCCCCCTGGACGAGCCATTTGTCAGACATACCGTAGCTGGAGCCGCGCTGACTGCATTCGAACTGCCATTCGCGTTGCCGCACGGCAGGGCTCTCGAAGACCTGACCCTCGCCGCCATCGGCAGGGGGAACGGTAGTTGTCTTTTCAGTTCATGAGGTCGGCGCGGTGGAGGAAGGTTGTCGCTGCTTCAGCAGTTGGCAGACTACCTGCACTGATGTCGATGTTGAGGCCGGTGATGGTGTGGACGTAGTGCACGGAGTTGACGGCGTCGCGGTATTCGAGGCGAGCGGCTGCGGTGTGTGTGGTGTTTTCGGTGACGAGTTCGGGTCGGTCTCCGTCGCGCCAGTCCTGAAGTGTTCGTTCGGCTTCGGCCTTGTTCACCCAGACGAGATAGACGATGATGTTGTCGGAGAGCCCTTGGCTCAGTGGTGATGCGGGGGAGACGGTGCAGAAGAGGTAGAGATCGCCGGCTTCGGTGTTCGAGCCCTGGGAGCAGATGCTGCTCTGGGCCAATGCTGGTGGGAGCGTGGCTGTGACGGCATCCGTCGTGGTGTGTGTTCCGCCCGCCAGTAGTGGAGCCGATGCGGCTGTGGGCAGGCTGTTTTCATCGACGGGTGTGGTGCCGCAGCTGGTGAAGACGAGTGTTGCTGCGGCGAAGGAGAGCAGATAGTGGGGCCGCGCTATTTTCACAGTTTCGGCGGGCACTGGACAGGACGACATTCTTGTATTATTCCTCATGTGCCGCAACGATCTTCGACCACACCAGTGGGTGCTGGCCGACGCGATGTGTGATCGTAAGACGGCCGTGGTGGCTCCTGTGGGTGGACTGCTGTGATTGTGAGGTTGAAGGCCCTCGTCGCGTATTGGGAGCGGCGCCTCACGTTCATGCTGAATGAGAGTTACAGATCTCAGCACAGTTGAGTCTCGTACGGCGCGGGTACGCCGAGGGTTCAGCCCTTATGCTCGACCTGACATTTTGATTGCACCCTCCCATGCGGTGTCGGCATGGTCGAGTGGTGGGTCCTGCAGGGTCGTCAGCGCCCTGCGTGCGATCTCCGGGGGCGCGTGATGGTCGAGTCGCATTTCTTGGGCCAAATCCCAAGTGTGGATTACTTTTTCGCTGTTTTACTTGTTGTATGCGGTTTCGGCGTCGAGGTCGATGTCGTCAATGCGGTAGCGCAGTTCGGCCGAAGTAGCGGATGTGAGACTTTTCTTGATCTGCCGGGCGGTCTGGCGGTACAGCTCTTCGAATCCGCCCCGTAGTGATTCGCCGGTGTGTTGAGAGTTGACCTCCGTGACGAGTTGGGCTGGACGCGCAGGTACGTTGCTTCGTGTGTGAGCTCGGCAGTGATGACGTTGTTGTGGTCGATGAGGTGTAGGTACAGGTCGCCGATGTCTCGGCTGGGGAACGGGTCGTGGCGAGGCGAACCGCTTGGCGATTTCTTGCGGAAGGCGAGACTGTATCTTCGTCGCAAGGGTCCCCTGGGGAGCAGTGATTCTCGCGATCGCGGGAGTAGCGCTGCTGGTGCACTCGATGACGGGCCGCTGAGAGCGCCGCGTCGAAGCGGTCAGCGAACGCTCACGGCCTCAGCGACGAGCCGTCTATGGTGCCTGTATGACGAAAAGTGGGGGAGCGGTGCGTAGCTGGGTCCTGCTCGGACTGGGCATCGTTGTACTTGCAGGCGCATTCGGTGTCTTCAGCTTCCTCGGAATCGGATACACCTCCTCCGAATTGTGTATCGTCAACGCGCTCGCCGACATGTCGGCGAGTGGGACTACGGAACGGTTGGAGAAGGCGACCAGACTCTGGCTGCCGGTCGTCGGTGCCTCCTGTACCTGGGCGCCCGCCGACGACATCCGCGTGATCCAATACGTGTTCGACACTCCGGCATCGGCATTCGCTGTCGGAGGATGGGCGATGATCGGAGCTTCCGTCGTCTCCCGGCGATCCGCCAACCGTGTGATCTGACTGCTGAGATACACACGACACCGCAGAGCAGTGTCAGATCGACGAGTATCCCGATTTCCCTGATACAAGGTCCATTTCGCGGCGGAATCATCGCGCTGTGCAAGCCCTGAGGGTCCGCGTGGATGGGACTCTCAGGGACCAAGCAGGCAACATTTGCGGAGATCTGCTGTTCGCCGATACCCGGGCCGGGCAGGCCAGCGGATGCGTACGCGAATTCCTCGGCGACAGTGCCGACTAGGGAACAACTTGGACCTCCGTCGCCGCACTCTTGCAGGCTGTCGTTTCATCGTTGGAACACGGACAACCGTGCGGCGGTTGGGTTCCGAGTGTGGACGAGGGTTAATTGAGTTGGGACTTCCCCTAGGTACCGAGTTTTCGGACATCTGCCGCCCGGTTGGCGGCGGAATACGATCTTGTAAACACCCCGGGGGTGAGAGGACGACAACATGTCGGAACGCATCAATTCCGCTTACTTACGGTCCACCCCGCACTGGGATGCGCAAATACTGCGCAGCGGACAGGTCCTTCGGCTGGTCGGCGACGACATCCCGGATTCGAGACTGGCAACGCAACTTGACGCCCTGAACCGTCCTGAACTATCCCGCACCGAACAACTGATTCGTAGTCGAGATCTCCCTCGGCGCGGTACGGAACTTCGCGCGTGATACGAGATATCTCTGCCGTTTAAGGCCAACTCCGACGTAGTTGTGGGTACCAATCGTTTTTCCAAGTAGTCGAACCAGATTGCTGCCGCCGGAAGGTTTCAACGGCCACAACCGTCGAACAACTCGCATCTTAGTCGCGCCTACAGTTCACCGTCGCTTCTTCCTGCGCGGTCGTTTTGTTGGTCGTCGAGCCGGTTGTTTTGGTCGACGACTTGCGCGACCGACGGGTTGCAGGTTCATCACGCCGATGAGTCGGTCAAGTTCTGGATCAGTTACCGGTGGTTTTGTCTGGTAGTCGAATTTGATCAGTTGGCCCGTTGCGTCGAACAGCAGTCCGTATGCGCGGTCGGCTTGGAGTTGGTAGGTCTTTGCTCGCATGTATTGCGCCAGTCGGGCACTGCTAGCAGCTACGTCCGTGGAGGCCGGGGTAACCGCGATGAACAGAACCGGGTGCCCCCACAGTCCGGCGAACGACATGAGGCCGTCGTGATACATCCCGTCGGCTTTCGTGCGCCGGCAGCATTCTTTGACCGCTTTCGCCAGCTTGGTCTGTGTTTCCCCGGCAAGGCCGAGGAAATCGGTCGCGCATCGCAGCCATCCCGGTTCTTTTCGCGCCTCGATTGCGTCGATGATCGGGACAATCGCGTTCGCGGTGTTGAATGTTGGTTTCAGAGGTTGCGGTTCTGTGTCGGGGATCTGATCACGCGCGAACCATTCGTTCAATGGCTGGCATTGGTCAGCGACCATTGTCTTTACGGCGTCGTCTCGATGGCGGCGTCGGTCCCGTCTGGTCGCGGGCGGAGTCGATGGATGCGCACGGTTGACTTCGTCGGGATCGTTCTCCACGTATAGGTTCCCGTCCAGGAACAGCATGAAAAGATCGAGTTCGTCGGCGCTCCTGTAGTAGGTCGCGACGCCGCTGTCTGTGCGTCGACGTAGGTACAAGAGGAACTCGCTTGGCCGGTCGCAGATCTCGGTAATTACCGCTAGATCGTGTAGTGACACGACCCACGGGGGTCTTTGCTCTGCCAGCAATCCGGCGGCTTGGAGAGCGCCGATGGCGGTTCCGAGCGGACCGACGTCGTCAAGCAGGACTATGACCGATCTGATTTCTCGCACGTGCGAGAGGTCGAGCCACGAATCCTTGTCGAGCCAGATGCCGTCATTCGTTTCGATGAGGCGTTGCAGACGCAGGACTTGATAATTGGCATCGCCGATTGTTGCTTTGAGGTCAGATTCAAGTCTTCTGACATCGCCGCGACGTGCCTGAGCAGCAATGGATTTGGCTTTCACTTCGACGATAATTGCCACGTCGTCAACCAAAAACAGTCCGTCGCCTTCGACGCGGTCCGCAACGCGATTTAGCTCCGTGCATTGCGCGTCGACGTCTTCCAGGGTTTGGTTTTGCTTTGGCGCATGGTAGAAGAAACCGACATGCTGCGAGGTCGGCGTGAGAACGCGCTCGATGAATTCCACTGCCGCGCTTTCGCTAACGGGTTGTCGTGCGCGTTGGTCATAGCGTCGCATATCGGATTGTGTCGATGTGAGTGTGCGTTCGAGGATCCTCCGCAAGGAATCGAGGCCTGGGTCGTTGGCTGTCGCGGCGTATCCACCCGCTCCGTCTGCTAGGAGTGGAGTCGTGAGGAACGGGTTCGTTCCGGTGAGCAGGTCGAAGACACGAGTGCCGGCGCTGATCGAGTCGTCGAATGTCTGTGAGTACGAGTTCAAGACCGTCGTTGCCATTTCCTCGGTGACGAGGCCGCCGGCAGCGATTTCTGAAGCTTTGATCGTCGCCCGTTCCCCTGGAAGGAACATGAATTGGATCATCGCGTCGACGAACTGGGCTGCCACATCCGCAGGCATATCCTCCGGGGCGAGATGCCGGTGTCGGAGCATGATGTCCCCGGTCTCGTCGCGGAGCGCGGTCATCCGGCCGGACGATAGTTCTTGCAGTGCTTCACGTGTGCAAAGGACATCGTCGTAGCCATAGCCAAGATGCTGCTTCATGAGGTTCTCGACGACGGGGTGACGAAAAAGTCGGTGCTCGAGATCGTTACGGATGTGGTCATATTGCAGATTTCGAATGTTCAGCACAGCGGCCTGGTATTCAGCAGCCATCTGCGCAAGGGGGTGATCGCTCAAGCGCGCTTCGGCCATTTGGCGGTAGGTGGCCAGACGCGCAAGCCGCTTTACTCGCGAATGCAATTCCTCGATCTGCTCATGGGGACGTGTCTCCATCCTCGGCAGATCGCTCGGCTTCCGGCAACGGCGCGAAAGTAGAACCGCCGCAACAATTTCGATTGCCAGCGCGGAACCGCCCGGTGCCGTCACTCGCGGATCGGGGATGGGCGGGAACTCCCGCATGCGCATCAGCTCGATAACGTCGAAGGCATCTGCATCTGCAACAAGATCACTAATCGTGGAGACCTCGATTTCGACCTGTTCTCGAAGAATCGATCTGATCTCCACAATTGAATCGCAACCGAAGAATAGTGAAATCTCTGCCGCGGGGTCACCGATATCCTCGGTTTCAGGATTGCCCAGCACGCGTGAGATCCTGTCGCTCGACACCGCTTGATTACCGCTCACCGGCCACCCTTTCCCAGACTTGTATTGGCCGCAATGCGTGGACCAGTATCGCGACTGTATGGCGGACCTCCGACACGTCGACCTCGAACGAAGCTCACTGTCATCGGTGCGCGCGCAGAACTGCCCGGAATATCCGTTGAAAAGGTGTCTACGTGATCCTCGCCGGATGGATGTCGCTACCAACGATCGTCCGGGAGGTTGATTTGCGCCGTGACGATTGGAATGCTCAGCCCTACGGATTACGAAAAGTCACTGACCGCGGCCGTGAGGGCCGCGTGACCCACTGTCCACTTTTCCTGGTGAATATCATAGACAGTTCATTGCTACTTTGAGTGGAAGAACGGGCGTGTCGGCGTGCCTCGCTATACTTGTTGAGTTCGTTAGTTGAAGGGCTCTGCCAGTTGGTCAGTTAATCTCTGGGTGCTCTCCATCCTCGGTGTCGTACGCATGTTCAGTGTCTGGCTCGCAGGGGCGGAAACGCTGGTCGGTAACCAACCGAGGAAGGAGTCGCATATGAGGAATCTCAACCTCATGAAGGTCCCCGTTTTGTTCATTAGCACGATGTTCGAAACGATTTGGGCTTGCGGCGCCGGATGGTTGGGTTCCCAGTGGGCCACTTGAGCTAACGAACTCGGTTGAGCTACCCGCCCCTTTGATGCCGTCCCCGGTAACAGAGGGGTGAGGTGCATCTGTGGTGTGGGTCCGCGGTGTGCCTGGCTGTCCGCGTCAAGGTGACTTAGTCGTGAAACTATCTGGCTGCGTATGCATCCGGTGGTCAGCGCCGAGTCGAGAATCTGCAACTCCAATCGCCCCTGATGGCAGCAGTGCAATATTGCGACAAGGCGGTGAAAATCTCTGCGAGACGGGTGCCGGACAGAAACGGGGCATGTTCTCAGAGGAGTTCAGACTCGTCGAGAGCTGCGAGCACTCGGTCCGGATACCCAATCAACTCGATTCCGCGTCGCCGTGAACAGAGGGAGTCGAAGGTTCTCCGAACCCGTCGTAGCTGCCTCATATGATGTGACTGGACAATGCTCTTGAAAGGACTCGCTAACATGATGTACTACCTGATTCGTCCGGATCGCAGCTTGAAATGGCTGGACTTTCCCCGTTCCGCGTGGACGACCGTTTTCGAGGCAGGTACTGACCTCAGCGATATCGAGTGGGACGCCGCCGAGAGAAAGCTCGATACGACGACTCTACGGTTGGCTTTCCGTGAGGGAATTGCTTGTCGTGAGGGAATTGCAGTAGCGGTCGAAGATCTTCTACCGCATGACGAACGCGAGAAAATGCGGAACCTGAACCCTATCCGCGAGTCCATGCCGGGGGAGGACCTGGTTGAGGCGTTGATTCCTGGTTCTCGGGAGCAAGGTCGAGCACTGAACCGCGGCGTCAATGAGAGCCGCGAGACTTTTCTGGCGAAAGCCGAGACTGAACTCGAGCGTGCCCTGGCCGTTTCGCCCAAGGACTCGCTCGTTGATCACTGGCGCTCGCTGGGTGGGTTTGTACCTACTCCGATGTAGCTGTCCGGCCCATCCGATCTCAAGTTGGGGAGGCCACCACGCTTGCGACATGCAGCTATCTATCGTTTCTCTGCTGAACTGAGCGACGGCAGCCTCGTAGAGTCTCTCTCGAAACACGTACTGCTGAAGGGTTGGCCTTGAACATTCCCGACATCGACTTTACCCGTATCCGGTCTATAGGTCCCGCGGGGCAGCGGGGAGGGTTTGAGCAGTTCATCTGTCAGCAAGTCGCGCAGGAGTCGCCGGCGACCGGTGCGAAGTTCGTGTCGCTTCACGGTGACGGTGGTGACGGCGGCGTCGAGTGCTACTGGACCCTCCCCGACGGTGATGAACACGGTTGGCAGGCGAAATACTGGACGCACCACAAAGCCGTCGACAAAAGCCAGCTCGACAAGTCCGTGGAAGCAGCGCTGGACCAGCATCCGAAACTAACGAAATACACCATCGCCATTCCCGCGGACCCGACTGGGAGAACCGCCCGCACCGGTAAATCGTTGCTGGAGAAGATCAATGATCCCGGTGGATGGCTCGAAGGTTGGCAGACGATGGCCACCGACAGTCGCCGGGTAGTTGCGTTCGAAATCGAGTGGGCGACGAACGTCGTCGATCGTCTCAACCGGCTCGATACCTCTGGCGTCCAGCGCCGGTATTGGTTCGACGTCGACGTTCTCAGCAATCAATGGTGGAGGGATCGCCAAGAGGATGCGGTCGACGCCGCACGACCTCGGTACATGCCTGAGCTGAACATCGACGTGCCGGCCGCCAGGTCCATCGCGGCGCTCTGCTCCGACGACGAATGGTGGCAGCTAGTTCTCGACCAAGCCGATCAGATCACCGAAGCAGTCGAGAAACTCGACTACGCAGACGACGAAGTGATGGCGGCCGACCTGGACGCGGCCGGTGCCGCCGCGCAGCGAGCCACCGTCGCGATTGCCGCGTGGCATACCTCCCGAACCGCCGCCGGACTCGGTGACGTGGAGCAATCGCTCCAGGATGCTTCTGCTGTAGTCGCAGAACAGGAAGCGCGTGAAGCCCAAGCGCTGACCGATGCACACGGCGACTGGGACAGCCAAAGCTGGCGGCAATATCAGAGCGAGTACATGGTGCGGTTTCCCACGGCCGCCGTCGACTCCCTACGCGAGCTCGGACAGAAACTCGAGGAGGTGACTCGGCTACTGATCAGCCCAGAAGGCGCGCTTGCCGGTGCGCAGGTCGCTCTGATGACCGGCCCTGCCGGCATCGGCAAGACCTACCTCGCCATCGACGCCGTCGTTCGCCGCTTAGCCAAGGGCCGGCCCAGCGTCATGATGCACGGCCGCTGGTTCAACGGTCATGAACCGCTCGCCCGTCTTCGCGACGTCCTTTCGATGCCGCCTGACTTGACCAGTGAGGAGGCCATCGCCCTTCTCGACGAAAGCTCCTGTACCGCCGGCGCGCCAACCCTCCTTATCATCGACGCGCTCAATGACACTCGGCCGCGGTCTCTGTGGCGTGACAACCTCGACCGGCTCATCACCATCCTCGGTCGATACCCGAACGTCCGCCTGCTGCTGACCGCTCGTACTCATTACGTTGCACAGGTCCTCCCGCCCGGTCTCACTGTTGAGCGGTTCGAGCACACGGGGTTCGAGGGAGTCGAGTTCGAAGCGGTCAGCGAGTATGCCGGGTTCTACGGCCTCGAGCCGCCCACGTCGCCGCCCATTCACGGCGAGTTCGACAATCCTCTGTACCTACGCTTGGTGTGCGAGGCGCTTCAGGCTAACCGTCGGCTCTCGCTGGACCAGGCCGACATTGGCCTCGACGAGCTTGCGAAGATGATCCTTGGCAATGCCAACAATCTTGTCAGCGACCGCATCGACGCTTCGCCTTCTGACCTCGTTGTGCACCGTGCGATGCATGCACTCGCTGCCGCGATCGCCGACACAGGCGGAGCCCCGCTCAGCCGCACCACTGCGCATGCGGTGTTGACTCCGATCTGGTCCGACGTCAGCGCTGAGAAGTCACTGCTCGACGCGCTGATCGCGCAAGGTCTCGTCGAAGAGGACGTGATCCCAGACGGAAGCCCATACGGCACCGATATCGTCGCCATCACATTCGAACGCATCGGGCACCACCTCATTGTGTCCGATGCGCTTCATGAGGTCGTCGACGTCCGCGGCGTCAAGGCGCAGTTCACCGGCCGTCTTGGGCAGCTGATCGGACTCGGTAGCACCATTGACATCGGCATTCTCGAAGCAACTTCCGTCGTCCTCGCCGACCGACTCGGGATTGAACTGACGGAACTCCGCGACGAGATCGACGACAACGACGCGCTCGCCGCCGCCGTCATCGCAGGGATCGGCTGGCGCTCCACAGCCTCCATTACCGAGAAAACCGCCGACATCGTTGTCGGCGCCCTCCGCCGCGAAGCCACCTTCGAGGCTGCCCTCACCATGCTGTTCCGCCTCGCGGCACGACCCAAACACCCGCTGAATGCCGACTTTCTCCACGACTTTCTCAGTCAATTCAGCATGGGTGCCCGCGACCGTTTTCTGGCCACCTGGCTCCACATCGCCCATGGAACCAACGGCGCGGTCGATCGCCTCATCCGTTGGGCATGTGAGAAACCTCTGAACGAGGTCAGCGAAGATACCACCCGCCTGTGGGCTACCGCTCTGTTGTGGACTACCAGCGCCACCGACCGCCGCGTTCGCGAACCCGCAACCGTCGCGGCAGCACGCCTACTCGCCCGCCACCCGAGCCAGGCGACGAGGCTGCTGCAACAATTCGCCGCCGTCGATGACGAGTGGGTCGTAGAGCGCGCCCTTGTGGTCGCTTACGCCGGCCTATTGGCGAACGGAGCCATCGCAGATTGGACAGATGCGGCCGCGATTGTGTGGACTCACTTCTTCGAACGCCCAGCGGACCTCACGCCGAATGCGGCCGTTCGCGACGCTGCCCGCAGCATCCTCGAAGTCGCAGCAGACCGCGGCGCGCTTCCCGCCGGCGTTACCGTCGACCAGTTCAGACCGCCATATACGAGCCTCTGGCCACTCGACTGGCCTACCGAAGCTGACATCGAACCCTACGACAATATCGACTACCCCAAGCTCGTGCGTTCCAGCACCGACGACGACTTCTGCCGCTACTACATCGAGCATGAACTGAGGGACAGGCCCGACGTCGACGTCCCCGCTGGAGCCAGGTGGGTTGTCACAGAGGTCATCCGTCTCGGCTACCGGCCGGAATGGCACAGCTCGTTCGACGAGTACGTCATCGCCACCTACGGCGGTGGGCGCGGCAAACCCAAATGGATCGAGCGCATCGGCAAGAAATACCAATGGATTGCGCTCAACCGACTCGTCGGTCATGTCTCCGACAACGCCCCCAAGACGCCCGGAAAGTGGGACCCACCACCACCGCCCGTGCCCGGCCCCGTGACCACAATCTCTCGACAGATCGATCCGACCATTCACGAATTTGCACCTGCCGACGACAGCCCGCGACCCTGGGTGCCCACTTACGACTGGACTGCCACAGTCGGCCGGTCTGACTCCCAGTGGGTCGCCGACGACACTGACCTACCCACCATCAATATCGCCGAAGCCGAGTTCGACGAGCGCCCGTTCATCGTTTTGTCGGGTTCCTACGAATGGAGCGACGCGGACGACCGTGGGAAACGATCACGCGGCATCTGGGCCCACATCTATTCCCACCTCGTCGACACCACAGATCTACCCGCAGCAGTCGCCGACCTCAAAGGCAAGGACTTGACCGGCGGCCATGACATCTCAATATCGCCAGAGACCAATGGGTACGTCGGTGAATTTCCATACGGTCACCACCACGGTGCAATGATCCACAACGTCAGCAACGAGCCCAAACCGCTCAGCGTTCCCACCCGGCCCGCATCTTGGCACATTCTGGGCGAGTACGAGTACGCCCCCGGAAACTACGAGACCATCTCTCTCGATGTCCCGGCCCCCGAGTTCTTCGGACCTGCCCCCGGAAACCTCCGTTGGAACGGACGTAACGGCTGGACCGACACCAACACTGGTCAACTCGTCGCGTCCCTGCGCCACACCGTCAATGCCGGCCGAAACGAACTCCTCATCGAACGCACCTGGCTAGAAACTTGGCTCACCACTGAAAAGAAATCTCTGATCTGGATTGAGAACACAGGTCGGGATGTCTTACGCGCCGGCGGCGCAGCAAGAGCCTCCCATCCAGGCGAGCTGACCCGCTCCCAAGTACACGCTTGGACACCCGGCTCTGCGGTCCATACCGCAACTCCAGGCTGGCAGCGATTTCCCGCCCGTGGTGAGTAACCCCCTGCGTCAAGACCCGGCTAATCTCATGCTGGCTACCTGACGGCACTGCCGGATCCAAGTAGTAGACGACGGCGCTAGCGGAATGCCAGGGGACGTGTCGTTTTCCCTGCACAGTCGCGTAAATAGGCGGTGTTTGGTGATTCCTTTCATGTTAGCGGCACCGATCTACCAAGCTGCCGGGCGTAGGTGAGCTGTCACGGTTGATCTGAGCATGTTCCTGTAGCCAGTTCGCCCTCCTACACGCCGAAACTATGCTCGCCGTCATGTCGAACGACAGCTTGCGAGCGAGGATCGAAAGTGTTGCTGCGATCGCAGCCAACCTGGCCAACACTCCGGATGCGTTGCGTGGGGGACGTGTCGTTTGTCCATGTCAAAGCGCCTAACTGGGCGCTGGTTTTTCGGGTTTTGTACCGGCGCTATAGGCAGCCCGGGCGGTCTCGATCAGGGCACGAGCGGGTCCGCTGGCGTGGGCGACATTGAGCGGCGGCGCCCACTGCGCGATGACGGCGGCTTCGATCGCGTCCGGTGTGGGGTGTTGGCACCAGATCAGTTGTAGGTGGGTGTGCATCCACAGGTGGTCAGGCGGGTCTCGTCCTCGTCGATGAGCACGACGCGGTCGGTGCGGCGGGTCCGGTGGTGCTCGGTATCGAGCAGGAGTCCGGCCAGGGTGGATTGTCCGCTGTGGCGCAGGTGGTTCCTGACGACCCGCCGGCGCAGGTTCGTGGCGAGACCGACATAGATGAGCCGTACCGCGGTGTCGATCGGGTGCGTGGGGCCGGGGAGTTGAGGAAACACATCTGGAGTTGCCCCACCACGCGTACAAGCCGGGTGCTGTGGGGAGCGTGGACAGGTTGTCGAGCGCGCGGGTGAAGACCACTGAGTGCGGTGATGGTGCCAGCCGCACCGAGCGGTGGCGCTGGCGGTGAGGTGTGCATGGCGGTTAGTGTGCCGTGATTGGCCGCCAGCCCGGCGAGCATCGGCGGAATGACTTCGGCCTCGCACTCGCATGCAAGCGGTTGTCACTCAGATCACGCGTCCGCATGGTCTGTGTGGAGCTACTGCGACGGAACTGTCGAGTCGGGAACCGGAGTCAGGTAGAACATGAGCAACCAGGAAACGCCTCGCCGCCGGAGATTCAGCGTGTGGTGGGGCGTCGTCCTGGGACTAGCGTTGGGGCTCTTTCTATTTCCGGTCCTCGCGCTCCGTGCGTCCCGAGCGTTGAACATCGCTGATCCATTGGCGACGCCGGGTCCGACGCTGACGTCGTACTGGGTCTTTTGGATCGGTGCAGCGTTGGCAGCGTTCGTGCCGGCTGCGGTTTTGGGTGTGTTTGCGTCAACTCGACGGGTGGCAGTCGGCTATCTGTTGGTGGGGTGCCGATCTGTTTGTTGGTTGTGTATCTCGTAACGAGTTTCGACACTTCGACACCGGTGTGGCCCTGATGGTTCTGTCCCGACCGGGAACTGAGCCGCATCGTCCGGAGAGCAGGGATGTGTACCGGGTTGTGTCAATCGGTTTGACTGTCTGATCGAAATGGTCCGGTCCGCAGCAACCGGGCCGGACCAATTTCAGTTTGTGTGGTCCAGAAAGGCCCCTCACCGTCCGGTGGGTGCCTTTCCGGGTTCTGTGGTGGGCTGGTTGGGACTGGGATCATTGATCCGAGACCGCCATACTCTGTTTCGACTACTGAAATGGAGGTTCAACAGTGAGCACGGTCGACAACCCCGACGATGATTACGACGTCGAACTCGAAGAACCCACCATTGACGATGAATCTGCGGAAACACCGGGAGAAATCGCACGGCAGTCAAGGATGGGTGTCAACTCTGATCTGCCCTTGCAGCAGTCAACCGGGCAGAGATCAGTTTCAGGGGGTACGGAGGCGACGGATAGAGAATGAAAGGTGCCGACGTTACGTAGGTACCATTTGCGCTGTCTTCGTGAACCTCTCAGGCCCGAGTGGTCGATGCCGGTTGATTGGGGATAGGGATGGGTTTTCGTCGGGTGCGATGACGGTTGTGCTTGTTCGCCGATAGGTTCGGATCATGACACTGACCGATGCATGGCAGGCTTATATGGACGTCCTTCGAGACTGCGCACCGGTCACGGCCGCGGCGGTGCGTGCGCCTCGGGTTCTGGCGGAGCGAGAGGCAGCTGAAGGCGCGACCGCTTCGTGGACTGAGGAGCTGCGCGAGTTCTTCGCTCTGCACGACGGACACGCTTTCCGTTCGGAAGACGATCAGTTCGTCGGTGAAGTCTTGCCGGGGGTCGAACTGTTGTCGCTGGAACAGGTGGCGGCCCGGCACAAGCTCTGTCGTGAAATTCTGCATCCGATCGATCATTTGGGGCCGGATTGGCCTGCCACGGTTCGGGCGCAGCATGCAGGGGAGACGGCTGAGATGTTTGTCCCTGAATACATTCCGTTCGCTCAGGACGGGGCTGGAGATTTTCTCTATGTCGACACCCGGGAGGGCGAACAGCATGGATGCATCCGCTATTTCGCGGCGGAGGCAGCGGACGAGGGCGGTCCCCTGTTCGGCTCCTTGACCGAGTACGTGGATTCGGTTCGCCGAAGCGTCGAGTCCGGGGACGAGCACTCGTATCTGGTGCCGTCGGTGACCGAGGGGGTGTTGGCGTGGGATGTCGACTTCTCCGATCGCCCTCCGATGCCGCCGCAGCCGGACCCGACGCCGCTGCATCTTCCATTCCCGCTCAGTGACTTTCAGCCCTCGAAAGTCACTGAGTATGACGACCTTGTCGACCTCGATGTCATCCGCGCTGTCGTCCTCGACACCGCACGCTCGCTTCATCCTGGTGCAGAGGTGCAGGGCGGGGAAGTGGTTTTCCGGCGGGTCCCGCGCCAACGTGGGGTGAGCATGAATTCGGTGGTCCAGGTCGACGGTGAGCCCAAGTTCTTCCTGACGATTGTCACTGGTGTCGGCAACGAAGTCCTCGTGCACGAGTTACCGCCGGGTGGCTTCACGTTCATCGTTGACAACTGACGTACTTGGCCCAGCGGGGGACAGGCCTACTTGCGTGGTGAGGAGGCCGAGGGATGGGGTGAAACATTACTCGCGTCCCCGTCGGCTCGAAGATTCGTCTTCATCTGCTGATCCAGGGTGGATCGCGCTGTATCAGTAGGATTTTGGTTGTTCATTAGCCCGGTAGGTGTAATCTCTCCTGCCGGCTTGTCGTGTCTCCTGCCCAGAATCGTTCGATGAGCATCCGGGGTCTTCTAGAACACTGCGATCCGCTGAAGGGGTGATGAGGGCACGTCAACGATTGGTGTTCATGCCATGGGTAGGGATGCGTATGAGCTTTCAAACAATTTGACACCGTTGTCCACGGTGTAAATCTGCAGGCAATACAACCTCCAGAACTTTATCCAGAGAGGAGATTCGGGTGGGAGATACTCTACGTTCAGTCCCAGTCCCGTCGCGGTTTCGTGTCCGATGACTTGCCCGTGAGAGTGCCAACGTTTGGTGTTAGCGAGTTCGCTGGCTATCTTCTTAGCCTTCGCCTCGTCTTTGACCATTGCTTTGCTGAGTAGGTCTTCGGCGATGGCCTTGGACCGGAGGGCGATACGTTCGATTTTCCTCACGGTCGCAGGCTCCATCTTGCTGAGCATGAGCGAGGCCACGGGATCTCGCGGATCTGCTTTGAGGTTTTCTGAATGCGTTTCGAATGCGTCGAGGTAGCTTTGAGCTGAGTGAAGAGACCCGTTTCCGTACATGTCCTTGAGTTCGATCTGTGGATCGATGGCACCAAGTTCTGAGGTATCGCTCATCACGATTGTGTTGGAGCCGAGTGCGATAAGCGTTGCTGCACTTTTGGCAAAGTCAGGCACTACGACACGGACGATGCCGGTGCCGGCTCGCTTTCTAATTAGGGAGATGACCTTTTCCGCTGCGTCGATGTCACCTCCTGGTGAATGCAGCAGGAGATCGATGGGAGAGCCGACTGGAATGTTGTGGAGCAGATCTACGATTCCGAGTACGTCATGACGATCGATTTGCTGGTGGTGTTCGGCGATGTAGCAGATCAGTCGTGCGCCGGTAGTGGCTTCGATCTCCCGGATCAGGCCCTGCCTCGCATAACGAGCGGCGGTGGTCGCTTCGTAGAATGGAGTCTTCGTCGGTGCACGCGGGGTAGGTGGGGTCGGTGTGACCGATGTGAGCGGACTGGGTATCCGGTCATCCATTGGCTTCGTCATCGTGACGTCCTTTCCACCCATCGAATCTTCCCGTCTCTGATGACATAATGGCAGTGCGTGAAACTAGTGGTTTCATCGATGCTGGGTATCAGTGTTAGAGGGCTTCCGTTTTCGACTCGCCAGCGGGGCAGGGTACTCGGGTCCAAGCTGAGCATGACGCGGTGTCGTATTCGGCACGGACAGTCGAAGACTATCCACTTCGGGATGTCGTTTGTTGCGACGAGGCATGCGGTGCGTCGCCGCAGGCGATCGGGGACCTCCGGTACCCCAGTCACTGTCTGCGTGATTTTCCACTTGCGTGTAGGAAGAAGGTGTTCCAGCAGCGCGCCTATGAGGTCCAATTGAGCCCCAAGAACATTTCCGAATGGCGGGGCGGTTTGTGTGGGTCGCAGTAGTGGCCCGTTGTGGGTGCCTGGGAGTTGAGGCTGATTCGGCGGTCATGAATTCGCAGAATCAGCTCAGACGGAACGGCGCTGTCCCCGTAACCGATGAGTCGTTCGAGCAGTTCCGCCACGGATGTCGCCGCCACTAGTGATGTGAAGGCCACGACTGCGGGTTCGACCCCTGGAAGTGCCGCGGCATATCCTTCCTTCTCCAATGCAGACTGTTCCATCGCTGACCGCTGTTCGGCGGTGGCGAGTGCGATGTCGATTCGGTCGCGGCAGATCAAGCAGGCTTCACCGGGGTACACGAGCGTGATGCGTCCGAAGATTCCACGGATTCCCGAATCCTCATCCGAGTCGAGTTTGACGCCGCAGTCGATGACCGGAAGTTGATAAAAATAAGGTAATCGTGAGAGTCGTAGACGCCCCGCATTGTCGTCTGTGCACCCGAACACGATGTCGGCGCTCAGCAGTTGGCGGGCAACGCTTTCCGTCGTGATCGTGCCATGGATGCGAGTGAGCTCCAAGGAGGGGGCGATCTTCTGGAGCCAGTCGCCGAGAGCGTCGACCTTGGGACGCCCTACATCGGCTTCGGTGGACCCGTAAACCCGGGTGATGTTGGACGCAGAGAGGTGGTCAGGGTCGATGATGGCGAGCTTTCGCACGCCAAGGCGGACGAGCTGCTCCGCGACCGCAGAACCGGTCCCGCCTGCCCCCACGACCGCGATTGTCAGCTCGGAGATGACGCCTTGAATGTCCGGTCCGAATGCCTTGATATTGCGACTGAACAGGTCAGGTATCGGAGGTGCCGTCGAGTGCTGTGCCCGCCGAAACACGAACCGATTGCCAATGGAAGACAGCCTGTCGATGACCTGGTCGTCGAGCTGTCCAGTAAATGTCAGGCCGGCATCGTCGTGACCGATGACCAGATAGCCGTAGTGGCCACTGGCGCTCCGGTCCGCGAAGAGATCTCTGAGTTCGTCATTCACATGTACGTCATGGATGCTCGGACTGGTGTTCGAGGCAAGTCCAGGATGCGTGTGAGTCCAGATAGCAATCGCCTCGGTACGTGCCGCTTCCTTCAGCGCATGGACATATCCCTCGGACGTAATTTCGAGCGCATTCCACGTTCGGCGGGTGTACGCCTCCTGTGGTACCTCGATGATGTCTGTGACGATCAGTCGGGAACGGTCGTGCATGGTCTCTAGGTGAGCGAGAAGAACTGCACCGCTTTCGATTTCTGTCTGGGCAAGGGAAAGCAGATGCTGGTATTGGTCGGCGGTGAAGGTGATGTCGACGCTCATGCGGCTGCCGCTGTCAGCTCGGTCCGGAGAAGGCGAATATAGCTTTCAAGTCCGTCCACTCCGGCCTTCCAGCTTGAGGGGTCGAGGTGACGGGACCATCGTTGCCACGTGCGTCCATCGTAGATTTCGAGGCTCTCTGTCGCCTGGATGACACCACCTCCAGCTGTAGTCAGATGCGGGATGACCCACCACATGTCAGGAGGTGCGTCAGGATAACCGGGAGAGAGGCGGAAAAGCACGGTTACAGTTTTGGCGCTCAAACCGTCGGGGAGCGGAAAGTTTGATACTTCGACGTTGAGCGTTCCGCCCTCTTCGAAGGTGCGCCAGGTGTAGCCGGCACGGCTCAGGAACTCGGCATCATCGGGAGGCAGCATCATTTACTTGCCCCCATCCGAACAGCCGGGATTGATACGTCCGGGGGCGGTGAAGAAACGCATGCCGTCGTGCAGCTGAATTATGTCTTCATCCTGGACCTTCACGTCGCGCTTATCCGGGACGTCGAGCCAGAGATCTCGATCCGCCGCGACATCCGGCGATGGAACGACTCGGAGTTGAGCGCCGGTCATCTCACGGACGTACACCGGGTAGTCCAGCCGGTCGATCTTGATGGTAATTGCGGGGTTCTCGGTGAAGAAGCGCATTCCGGCGGTGATCGTCAGGACCTCATTCTCCTTAAGCAGGCGATCCTGCTCGTCGGGCAGGTCGAGCCAGAGGTCCTTGCTTGCGGGCACATCCGGGTTAGGGAGTTTGCGGAGCTGATGGACGTTTTGACTGCCGGCGCGAACCTCGAAGGGGGTGCCGTCGATGTGGATGGTGACGGTGGAGGTTGGGCGGTTTTCCTCGGGCACGATGACTCCTTGTATCAGGTAGCTAGATTGACTGATACCACGATACCAGACCACCTCGGTATTTGTTTTTCACGGTATTTCGGGGCATAATTTCTGTATGGGTCAGAAGGCAATGACGATTCGCCTGGATGCCGAGCAAGCAGATCAGCTCGAGACCGTAGCGAACGTGGAAAATCAGCCCGTATCCGAAGTGATCCGGGCGGCAATTAGCCAACATATCGAGAATCGTCGGAACGACGAACAATTTCAGGCAGGTCTCCGCGCCCGCATTGAGCGTGCGAAGGGCCTCCTTCAATAGAACTGCGTGGAAGCAGGCCTGCTCTGTGGAAACTCCACGAGCCACACCCAGCCTTGGCTGCGTTCTCAGTATCCGTCGGTACCGGCGAAGACAAGTTCAGGCGTGCCGACAACCGGCTGTCCGGGGTGTAGTTGCTGCTGTAGGGACTCGATCCCGGCGGTGTCGAGTGTTCCGTGGTGAATCTGGCAGACCCAGTCGAAATCTTCTGTAGACCAGGCGATCTGATATCCGTGAGTCTTGGTTTTCCACGGCTGGTTCGATCGTGGCCTCCGGGCGATCCATCCCGCTTTTTCACCGAGTTCGGCTGCGAATGTGCCGGTTTCGGGTTCGATTGAGTGGACGAAGCGTGGGGTCAGGTCCGTCAG
>Ga0153995_1000014_pt1 | contig 38107 bp, 36 predicted proteins | sample TSNC079MetaG_FD_104678 | JGI IMG/M metagenome (GOLD analysis project Ga0153995, IMG submission 104678) | Attine ant fungus gardens microbial communities from North Carolina, USA - TSNC079 MetaG | ecosystem: Host-associated > Fungi > Mycelium > Unclassified | place: USA: North Carolina, Lumber... | reverse complement strand
TGATCGGGCGGAAGCGGTGCATGAAACTTGCGAGCTGGTTTGGTTGCGGTTGTCATACCGCACAAACATGACCACACAAGTCAGATTAATGAAATCTGCGACAATCCGCGCCCGATATCCACGTGCAACCGCTCCCCGCCGGGACGGCAACACCACTTCAGTCAACGATACAGGATGAGGGAAGGTGGTGCCCAGACGCGGCAATGCACTGCAATATTTGACGCGTTCGAAAGCCGAGGAGCTGAGTTAAAGCGACGGCAACGCGGGGCGGAGGTTCACGCCACCTGCGCTCCACGTGCTTCCAAAGCTCGGTAATAGCCGGTGTCCGAATAGACCAGAAGGACTGCCGGCCGCTCCATCGGAGCGTGGTGCGAATGTGCCCTGATGCGCATGGCCGTCGTCCGTTAGGGCGACGGCCATGCCGACCGGATTATTCGGGCCAGACAGATTGCAACTTCTCGCCGGCCAGGATGCGATCTCGCGCGGCGGCCTCGTTGCGGCCGAGCTCGTCTGCCGCATCCGCGACGTCGCGCACGCGCTCCTTGGGAATGACGACCACGCCGTCAATATCCCCGAAGATCACGTCGCCAGGACGCACAGTGGCGCGGCCGATGGCGAGCGGAACCTGGGAGTGCTTCGGCTCCTTCTTGCCGGTGACGCCGACCGGGCTGGCCGAACTGCCGAACAGCGGATAGCCGAGCGCCCGGACCTGGGCCAGATCCCGCACGGTGCCGTGCACCACCGTCGCGGCGGCGCCGCGGGTCTTGGCGCCAGAGCTCATCAGTTCGCCCGAGCAGGAGCCTGGTGCGCAGGAGGCGTCGCAAACCAGGATGCCGCCCTCGGGCGTGTTGTCGATCGCGTTGTGATAGACGTCCTGCGGTTCGCCCTTGCGGTCGGAAACCTCGAACAGCACCGTCACGGCCGGACCGCAGACGACCTGGCCGGCATCCAGGGCCCCCAGCAGCGAAATGCCGTCGAGATGCCCCCACAGGCCCAGGCTCTCCATGCTGTCATGCACATCGCCGGAATACCACTTCTTGAGGCGTTCGATGGCGGTCCAGTCGGTGTCGGAATAGTCGAACTTAGTCATCGATCTTGTCCTTGGTTTTCGCTTTCTCGATAGCGACGCGCAAATAGGCGGCGCTATTGTCGATCTGGCCGCGCATCAACGCCTTGGCGCCCTCGCCATCCCGGCTTTCGATGCGGGCGTAGATGTCGGCGTGTTCGGCCCAGGCGTCCTTGAGCGACTTGGTCGGCACGCGACTGGTGATCCGGATGACCTCGGTGATCAGGCCGAACAGATTGTCGTAGAAGACCGTCAGGATCTGGTTGCCCGCCGAGTGAACCAGCGCCAGGTGGAAGGCAGCATCGGCATCCACGAAGCCGGAGAAGTCCGTGGTATCGCGCGCCGTGCGCATCGCTTCGAGCGCGGCGCCGACATCGGCATTCATGACGCCGCCGCCCGAGGTCAGCAGATCCACGACTTCGGTTTCGATCATCCGGCGCACGGCCATCAACTGCACGAGATATTCGGCATCGGTGGAGAAGAGCTGGCGGACGGTGACGGTCAGGGTGCTGAGAAACTGCGTGACATCATCGCGAACCACCGTGGTGCGGCCACCATGGCGTCGCTTCACCAGGCCTTTCGTCTCCAGGATCTGCATGGCCTCGCGCACCGAGCGGGTCGAGACGCTGTAGTCGCGCGCGATGTCGGCCTCCGATGGCAGTGGCTCACCAATGCCCAAGGCACCCGACAGGATCTTGGCTTCGAAATCGCCGGCGACGGACAGATGCAGCTTGTCCCGGCTGCGCGGCGTGACGGGCTTCATTCCACGGACTTCCCGGCCGCCATCAGGCGAACCAGTCGATTTCCCGCTGCCATTTCAAGCCTCTTCATCCCTTGTTCCCTCTCGAAACATGCCGCCGTATCGATGCTTGACTTCTACTTATGTCACAAGTCATATGTCAAGTGTTCGATCGATATGGCGATGCATGGGCGGCCTGCGGGGGGCCCATGCACGCTGGCCGGCGGAGGAGCGCCGGTTCTGCAACGGAGACAGGCGTCGAGAGCGGGAAATCCGCCGACGCGCGTACAAGGGAGGAAATGGAATGATCGGAAACTTCATCCGCGGCGCGGTGGCCGCCGTGGCGCTGTCGGCGGTGCTCGCGGGAACTGCGATGGCGCAGACAACCGCCGAAATTAGCGCCAAGGGCCGTATTGCCATCGGCGTGCTGACCGGTATTCCGCCTTATGACACGATCGATGCGAGCGGCAAGACCGATGGCTTCATCGTGGAGTTGGCCCGGCAGGTCGCCGCGGCGCTCGAGGTGGAAGTCGAGATCGTGCCGGTCAACAACGCCTCGCGCGCCGCGGCGCTTGAATCGGGTCGTGTCGATATGCTGATCGCCCAGATGACGGCGACGCCGGGGCGGGCAAAAACGTTCCTGATGACCAACCCCTACGGGGCCTATGACATGCGTTTCGTCGCCGCCAAGGACACGAAGCTGACTTCGCTCGACGATCTCGCGGGCAAGCGCGTTTCGGTTCCCAAGGGCTCAACCCAGGACATCGCCGTCTCCGGCTATGGCATCAAGGGCCTGGAGGTCGTGCGCTTCGACGATGACGCCCTGGCGATGCAGGCGCTGATCTCGGGCCAGGTGGACGCAACAGCTGCCGTGGCCGCCGTCGCCAATGACGTGATTAAGAAGCAGAATCTAAGCAATCTCGAAGTGAAATCCGAGCTGCCGATCTTCACGCTCTATTGGTCGATGGCCGTTCGCAAGGACGCGACCGAACTGCACCAGTGGCTGAACAACTTCATCTACTATCAGGAAGTGACGGGCAACCTGGGCGCCCTGCATCAGAAATGGATCGGCATCCCGATCCCCGGCGGCAAGCTCCCCACGTTCTGATCGCATTCCCACCCCGAATGGGGCGGCTGGACCCGCGACCCCGCTCGCCGGCCCAGCCAGGATCTTCCAAGGATCTCGGAGACTTCAATTGGCCTACGAAATGACCTTCGGGCCGGTGATGAGCCGGCTTCCCGAACTGCTGGCTGGTGCCTTGGATACGCTTGTGCTGTCCGGGCAATCCATCGCAATCGGGCTCGCTATCGGCCTGGGCGTGGCGCTCGCCCGGGTGAACGGACCGCGCTGGGCGGACATCGCCGGCTCGATCTATGTCGAGGCGTTCCGAAACACGCCGCTGCTAGTGCAACTTTTCCTGCTGTTCTTCGCGCTACCCTTTGCGGGACTGCGGCTCAGCGCCAACCAGGCTGCCGTCATCGCCATATCGCTCAACCTCGGCGCCTATTCGACAGAGATCTTCCGGGCCGGGCTGCTGGCCATTCCGAAGACGCAGATCGAAGCCGGCCTGGCGCTTGGCATGTCGCGGTTCCAGGTGATGCGCTACGTCGTCATCGTGCCGGCATTGCGCATCATCTATCCGGCGCTGACAGGACAGCTCACGCTCACGCTGCTGGGCACTTCGCTGGTCTCGGCGATCTCGGCGACGGACCTGACCTTGGCCGGGTCGATGATCGAATCCCAGACATTCCGCAGCCTCGAGACCTTCATCTTCGTGGCGATCATCTACATCGCCATGACCTTTGCTTTCCGCCTGCTCTACTGGGCGATCGGGCTCTGGCTTTTCCGCCGCCGTGTCCACACCGGCGATGCCGCAACCGGCATGATGCTCATTCCAGGAAGGGCCGAGCCATGATCCAGTCCTTCGGATGGCAGAGCGTCCAGTTTCTGATGATGGGCCTGCTCTGGACGGTCGGCCTGTCGGTCATGACCTTCATTTCTGGCGGCGTGCTGGGATTGGCCTTCGCCGTGGGGCGCTCGCTCGGCCCGCGCTGGCTCAAGTTCATCATCGCCAGCTATATCCAGCTGGTGCAGGCGACCCCGCTGCTGATTTTGCTTTTCCTGTGCTTTTACGGTCTGAGCTTTCTGGGTCTCTACTTTCCGCCCTTCGCCGCAGCGGTGATTTCGCTGACCATCTATGCGACCGCGTTTCTTGCCGATATCTGGCGCGGCTGCATCGAATCCATTCCGCGGACCCAGTGGGAGGCCGCGGATGCGTTGGCGCTCAGCGGGCCGCAGAAGCTGCGCTACGTCATCCTGCCCCAGGCCCTGCGCATCGCGCAGGGGCCGACGGTCGGCTTCATGGTGCAGATCGTCAAGAATACGTCGGTCACCGCGCTGATCGGCTTCGTCGAACTCACGAGGGCCGGGCAGTTGCTCAACAACGTGACGTTCCAGCCCTTCCACGTCTTCATGACAGTCGCCGCGATGTATTTCCTCGTGTGCTTCCCGCTGTCGTGGTGGAGCGAAAAGCTCAAGGAGAGAAAAAGTGCCGGCGCTGCGCATTGAAAACCTCAGGAAGTCGTATGGCGCCATGCCGGTCCTCAAGGGCATCGATCTCAGCGTCGAGCAAGGCGATGTGGTCGCCGTCATCGGGCGCTCCGGCTCCGGCAAGAGCACGATGCTGCGCTGCATCAACGGGCTCGAGCCATTCGAGTCCGGCTCCATCGAAGTCGCGGGACACAAGGTGTCGACCGCCACGCCGGCCTTGCGCGACCTGCGCAAAGAAGTCGGCATGGTGTTCCAGAGCTACAATCTGTTTCCCCATCTGAGCGTTTCCGAGAACATCACCCTGGCGCCGCGCGTCGTCCTGAAGCTCCCGGCCAGCGAGATGGCGGGTCTGGTCAAGGATGTGCTCGGCCGGGTTGGTCTGGCCGAGAAGGCCAATGCCTATCCGGATGAATTATCCGGCGGGCAGCAGCAGCGCGTCGCGATCGCCCGCTCGCTGGCCATGAAACCCAAGGTCATGCTGTTCGACGAGGTGACCTCGGCGCTCGACCCAGAACTGACCGGCGAAGTGCTCAAGACCATCGCCGAACTGGCGAAGGCCGGCATGACGATGGTGCTCGTCACCCACGAGATGGGTTTTGCCCGCCGCGTCGCGACCCACACCGTCTTCATGAACGAGGGACGGGTCTGGGAGCAAGGACCTTCCGAACAGATCTTCGCCGATCCGCAGACGCCGGAGCTCAAGAGCTTCGTTGCGCCTGACCTGAAATAGCCAACGCCGCCAGAGGAGCATCAATTGGCCGTACCTGAGAACCACACCCTCCTAGAGAAGATGAAGCGCGGCGAGTCCGTGTTCGGCTCGACCTTCTATTCCGGTTCTACGACCCCGATCGAGATCGCCGGAAACTGGGGGCTCGACTTCGCCTTCATCGATGCCGAGCACACCGCGACCAACGTCGATCGGGACATGGAAAAGCTGGTGATGGCGTCGCTGCTGTCGGGCATCGCCCCGCTGGTTCGCGTGCGTGGCGTCAACCAGTGGGACATCCGCAAGTCGCTCGAAATGGGTGCCACCGGCGTAATCGTTCCCTATGTGAAGACCGCCGAAGAAGCGCGGGCCTGTGTCAGCGCCGCCAAGTTCATGCCGATCGGTCGCCGCGGCGGCGACGCCGGTTGCCGGGCGGCAGGCTATGCGGGACCGGGCTTCCAGTGGTCCAAATACATGGCGCACGAGAACGCCACCAAGCTAGTCATTCCGATGGCCGAGAGCTTCGAGTTCTTCGACAACATCGACGAGATCCTCGAGGTCGAAGGCATCGATGTCGTCAATTTCGGCCCGGCCGACTACTCAATCTCGCGCCAGATCCCCATCGATTACTCGATGAAGAACGCCGAGGTCGACGAGAAGCTTTCCGAACTGATCGAGAAGGCGCATGCGCGCGGCATCAAGGTCATGGCGCCGTGCATTCCCCCCGTCGCCGAAAGCGTTGCCGCCCTGCAGAAGAAGGGCGTCGACATGATCATCATGGGCAATGACGTGATGTTCCTCAACCAGGGCTATCAGCGCGCGCGCGAAGCCATCGACAGCGCCGCCAAGGGCGCCTGAACCAGCATTTTGGAGTTGAACGAATGACGGATCTCTTCAGCGTAGAGGGCCGCGTCGCGGTCGTGACCGGTGGTCTTGGCCAGCTTGGTACGCAGTTTTCCAAGTCTCTTGCAGAAGCTGGCGCCAGGGTGGCGATCTTCTCGCGCCGGCCGTTCACCCGCCAGCAGATCGAGGAAAAGTTTCCCGGCCTCGGCGACAACATCAGAGTTTATGAAGCCAGCGTGGGCAGCAAGGAAGAACTCGAGGCGGCGACCGAGAAACTGATCGCCGATTGGGGGGTACCCCACATCCTGGTCAACAATGCGGGCATCGATTCCAAGCCGAACGGCTCGGCCGAGCAAAATGCACCCTTCGAGAACTATCCCCAGAAGTACTGGGACGAGATCATCGACACCAACCTGACAGGTGTCATGCTGACCAGCCAGGTCGTCGGCAGCCGCATGGCCGAGGCCGGTCGCGGTTCGATCATCAATGTCGGCTCGATCTATGGCCTGGTCTCACCCAACCAGGCGCTCTACGCCTATCGCGAAAAGCGGGACGGGGTGCCGTTCATCAAGGCCATCTCCTATGCCGCCTCCAAGTCCGGGCTCGTCAACATGACGCGCTATCTCGGCACCTATTGGGCCCAGAAGAAGGTCCGCGTGAACCTGATCTCGTTCGGTGGCGTCAAGACGGCGAATTTCGACAAGGAATTCATCGAGGCTTTCCTCGAACGCGTGCCGATGAATCGCCAGGCCGAGATCGACGAGTATAACGGCGTCATCCGCTTCCTGGCGTCGGACGCCTCCTCCTACATGACCGGTTCGAATGTCACGGTCGATGGCGGTTTCACCGCCTGGTAAATCAAAGCGTGCCCGGCAAAAAACTGCCGGGCACGGCCCCTTCTTCTTGGGAGGATTTGATATCCAAAACTGAGGGCATCACGATCCGCAAGGTCCATGATCGTCGATCTCGGTATCGGGGACGTACTCATCCCTGACCGGTTCGAGATAACGCCGGGATCTCGTTCGGTGGTGAACTGGGGGCCAATGCTCGCAGCGTGGGAATTGCGATCGCCCTTTTGATACGTTTGTATCGTCGAATGCCCCGATCGTTACCTTGTTCGACGGGGCCTCGCCAAGCATCGTTCCAGCCATCGTCGAGACGCACAGATCGGGGGCCAACCTCGGCAAATGCCAGCTTTTCTCGACACCAGAGTTCGGAACGAGGGATGACATGGCTTTTCGCAAGAGACTGTTGCGGGCGACCGCAGCCACCGCTTTGCTTGCATGCGTGACGGGAACTGCGCTGGCGCAGGCCCAATTCTCACCGGCACCGCTCGGCCCCGATCAGATCGGAGCCGGGCCACGCCTGATCTATCTGCATCACGAATACCCGGCGACGCTGGATCCACAGAATGCCTCCGCCTTCGTCGGGCAACTCGCGATGGAGTTGTTCGATACGCTCGTAACCTATGAAATCGATCCGGCGACTGGAATCGCCGACCAGACCAGGATCGTGCCGCGCCTGGCACAGTCGTGGGATATCTCACCCGACAACAAGACGCTGACCTTCCATCTGAATCCGGCCGCGAAATTCTGGGATGGATCGCCCGTGACGGCGGCTGACGTCCATTTCTCGATCGAGCGGGCGCTAGTCGGTCGCATGGGATGGGGAACGACCCAGATCGAGACTGGCGGCATCTACAAGACCGATCAGTTGAAAGTGATCGATCCTCAGACGCTGGAGATCACCTATCCCGATGGAATGGGTCGCTACGCGCTCCGCAACTTCGCGTCGATGTCGCTGACCGTTCTTTCCAAGGCCGCCTGCGAGGCCGGGCGTACCGGCGACGATCCCTGGTGCGTCGAGTGGATCAAGAAGAATGCGATGGGGTCTGGTCCCTACATGCTGGGGGAGCAGAAGAGCGGCGAGTACATCGTTGCGACGGCAAACAAGAACTACTGGGGCGACGCGAAGCCCTATTATTCAGAAGTCATGTTTCGGGTCGTGCCGGACGGCCAGACCCGAATGCTTCTGATGGAAGGCGGCGAGGCGGACTTCGCCTTTCTGACGCCGAACGAGTATTCGGTGTTGCAGAAATCGCCGAACGTCAAGGTCTTCAGCATCCCTTCGCAGCAGGATGTCGCGGTGTTGCGGTGGAAGCCCGACGTCGCGCCCTTCGATGATCCCAAGATCCGGGAGGCAGTGATCAAGGCCATCCCCTACGGTCGGCTGGTCACCGAGGTCTGCAAGGGCTTCTGCACCCCGGTTCAGAACCTGGTCGGCGTCAATACGCCCGGCTATGTGGCCGACCCGGAGTTTGCCACGGATGTGGAGGCTGCCAAGGCGCTTGTCGCCGCCTCACGCTACGCCAGCAAAGTTCCCTCGTTCGAAGTTCCCGTCGTCCAGGGCTCAAGCAACATGGCGGCTGCCGTGATCATCCAGGATGCACTTCGTGAAATCGGCCTGGATATGCAGATCAAACCGTTGACGCAGAATGCCTTCGACGATGTCGCCTGGGGCAAGCGTGACCTGAAAGTCTCCATCCACTCGATGGGCCCATGGTGGAACGACTTCATGTACTGGGCCTACTGGATGTATCGGTCCGACAGCGCGACCAATCATATCCAGTATTCCAATGCGGTTCTCGACAAGGACGTCGTCGAGGCGTTGAACATTCCGCAGGGCGACACCCAATCCTATTCGAAGCTTCAGGACCAGGTTCTGGGCATCTTGAACGGCGAGCACCTCGCGGCGCCCCTCTTCCAGGTTAACTGGAACGCGGCGGTTTCGAGCCGGGTCTGCAACGTCAACAAGTTCCCCTGGGGGACGGTGATGTTCTCCTATCTCAGGCCCTGCCCCTGATCGCTGTCTCGCCTGCCGCTCCGTCCTCGGTCGGAGCGGCCCCACCCTCGGTTTCCCGGTGAGGCAATGCGCGTTCCACCTTTGCTGCGATATGTCGTCCGGCGTCTGGCTATAAGTTGCTTCGTGCTGCTGGGCATCAGCATGATCGCATTTTCGATGGCCTATCTGCTGCCGTCCGATCCTGTCACAAGCCGCTATCCCGATGTCACCAACGAGCAGCGGGCCGAGATGCGCCGGCAAATGGGCCTGGACCAGCCGCTGCCGGTTCAATATGCGCGCTATATGCAGTCCGTGTTCCGCGGTGACTTCGGCAAGTCGCTTGGGACCGGCAACAACGTCGTCGACGATATCCGACAACGCCTGCCCGCGACGCTGGAGCTCGCGACCTACGGCATCGTCTTCGGACTGCTTGTGGGGATTCCGGTCGGCATGGTCTCGGCGCTTCGTCGGGGACGAGCGACAGACCATCTGCTTCGCGTCTTCAATCTTGGAGCCCAGTCCATTCCGGCTTTCTGGCTCGGCGTGGTCCTGATCTTCTTCCTGTATTTTCAGTGGCGTCTGGCACCGTCGCCGATCGGTCGGATCTCGCCGATGTTTTCGACACCACCGACTATCTCCGGCTTCCTGACGATCGATGCGGTGCTGGCGGGGCGCTTCGACGTTGCCTGGGCGGCGCTACGGCAGCTCATGCTGCCGGCCTTCGTGCTCGGGCTCGGCGTCGTATCCCCGGTCGCGAGGATCACGCGCTCGGCCATGATCGAATCGCTGCAGGAAGACTACGTAACCTTCGGCCGCGCATTGGGCCTGGGATTTCGTCACGTCGTGCTTGGAGATGCCTTCCGCGGGGCGCTGGTGCCGATCGTCACGACGATCGGATTCATTATCGGCAATGTCTTCGCCGGCGCTGCCATCGTCGAAACCGTCTTCGCCTGGCCGGGACTGGGGCGCTACGCCGTCACAGCGATTACCACCAGCGATATGGCGCCTGTGTGCACCTGCATCCTCCTGATCGCCTCCACGGTCGCCCTCACCAACCTGATCGTCGACCTGTCCTACGCTCTCATCGATCCCAGGATTCGGCACGAATATGCACGGTAACCTCTCCCTCGCGTCTCAGGCGGGCCCGCTCCGGCGCAAGCCTGGTCTCTGGCGCTCCCTTTATGTCGGCGGGTTCGGATCCGATCCGCTGGGCGTTGCCGGCGCTTCCATTCTTGCCGTCCTTCTGCTGATGGCCGTCTTCGGGCCACTGCTCGTCACGCACGACCCGATCCGGACGACGCCGGCGACGCTTCTGCCTCCTTCGCTCGACCATTGGCTGGGCACCGATCATTTCGGGCGCGACGTGTTCTCCCGCACGATCACGTCGCTGCGCATCGACTTCATCGTGGCGGGGCTCGGCGTCAGCGGCGCCATCCTGGTCGGATCGCTCATCGGTTTGGTGTGCGGCTATGTGGGGGGCTGGTTTGACGATCTGCTGATGCGGTTCGTCGACATCATCCAGTCGTTCCCGCTGCTTCTGGTCGCGATGGTTCTCGTCCTGGTGATGGGCCCCAGTGTGGCCAGCATCGTGGTCGTCACGATGCTGATCAATATTCCGACCTATGCGCGTGTCATCCGAGGGCAGACGCTCTCCAAGAAACGGCTCGAATATATCGACGCGGCGCGCTGCTCGGGCGCCAGCGAGGCGAGCATCCTTTTCCGTCATCTGATGCCGAATACGCTGAGCCCGATCATCGTGCATGGCAGCCTCAATCTTGCGGCCGCCGTCGGCAATGTGGCCGTCCTGTCCTTTCTCGGCATCGGCATCCGCCCGCCGGTCCCCGATCTCGGCGTCATGGTCGCCGAGGGCACCAGTTACCTTGTGCAGGGCGCCTGGTGGATGAGCATCTGTCCCGGGCTGGTGCTGGCTGCCACGATCTTCAGTCTCAATCTGGTCGGTGACTGCCTCGAAGGTCGGCTCGATCCGCAGCGGGGAGAGCTTTGAGATGAGCGCCGCGCCTCTCTTCGAGATCCGTAATCTCAGCATCGATTCCGAGCGGGCAGGCATACGCCGTCGCATCGTTCAGGACGTCAATCTCCGCGTCGATCCAGGGCAGATCTACGGTCTGGTCGGTGAGAGCGGTTCCGGCAAGTCCGTGTCGATGATGGCAAGTGTCGGTCTCGCGGCCGCTGGCCTCGTCGTCCAACAGGGCGAGGTCGCCTTCAATGGCGCCCGTCGGTCCGCCGGGGACCAGCCGGCGCTCAGGAGGAATCTTTCGCATGGGATTTCCCTGCTCTTCCAGAATGCCAAGGGTTCTCTCAGTCCATTCCTGACAACGGGCGCCCAGGTCGCGCGCGTGCTGGAGCGCCAATCCATGCCCCGGCAGGAAAGGCAGGCGCGCATCGATGAGCTCTTTCGTGTTGTCGGCCTCAGTCACGTCGATCTGGGGCGCAAATACCCGCACCAGATCAGCGGTGGCCAGGCACAGCGGGTGGCGATGGCCTGTGCGCTCGCGACCGACCCGAAACTGCTGATTGCCGACGAACCGACGACGGCGCTCGACGTGACGACCGAGCGGGAGATGCTGCGCTTTCTGAAGCGGCTCTGCGAGGAGCGCGGCCTCGCGATCGTCCTGATCGCGCACAACCTGTCGCTGGTTTCCGAGTATTGCAGCGGCCTATCCATCCTTCATGCCGGCCAGGTGGTCGAAGAGGGAGATCTCGGGGCTATCTTCGAGGCGCCGCTGCATCCCTATACGCAGGGATTGATCGCGGCGGTTCCTGACGTGGATGAGCCCCATGAACTCGTACCCATCGCGGGCAGCGTTTGGGGCGGGCGGGACGACGTTGACCGGTGCCGTTTCTCGCATCGCTGTCCCCACGCCATGCCGCGTTGCGATGCCGGCCTTCCCCCTTCCATCGCGATACACGGACGCAGGGTGCACTGTGTTCTCTATGACGAGGTAGTTCGATGAACGCGCCTGTCCTGGCTGTCCGCAACCTGACCAAGCTGTTTCCGGATTCGAGCCGCCCGGATGCCCTGCCGGTCGGCGTTCGCGGTGTCTCGTTCGATGTCGCCCGTGGCGAAGTTGTCGGCCTGATCGGCGAGAGTGGGTGCGGCAAGACCACGCTCGGTCGCTGCATCGTCCGGCTGCAGGATGCCGACGCCGGCGAGATCCTCGTGAACGGCATTCCGTTCCAGCAGCTTCAGGGACGGGACCTGCGCCGCTTCCGCAAGAACGTCCAGGTCGTGTTCCAAAGGCCGGAGACCTGCCTCAATCCACGCATGACGGTTGCCGTGTTCGTGCGGGAAGCGCTGCGCAACTTTGGGATCGTTGCGAATGACGCAGCGGCCCGATCGCGGCTGGTGGAACTGGCCAACCTCGTCGGATTGCGCGAGGGCGCACTCGACCAGTATCCGCATCAGCTTTCAGGCGGCGAGCGTCAGCGTGTTGCCATCATGCGCGCGCTCGCCTGCGAGCCGGAGCTGATCGTGCTCGACGAGCCGACCTCGGCTCTTGATGTTTCCGTGCAAGCGCAGGTGCTGCGGACGCTGAAAGAACTGCAGACCGTCGTCGGAACCAGCTTCCTGTTCATCAGCCATGACGTCGCGGTCATCCGCTACATGTGTTCACGCGTGCTGGTGATGTATCTGGGCGTCGTGGTCGAGGAGGGGCCGGCCGAAGCCGTCTTCGCGCATCCGGCCCATCCCTACACCCGCGCACTTCTGGGCGCGGCCCCCCGCATCAGGCCCGGCCCGTCCGACCCCATCGCGCTACGCGGCGAACTGGTGCTCGGCGATGTTCGACCGGGAGAGTGCCCCGTCCGCCCGCGCTGCCCCTTGGCCCATGAGCGTTGCACCCAGGCGCCTCCGGAGTTCGACCTCGGCGGCGGTCATCGATCTGCGTGCTGGCTCAGCGCTGTTCCCCCTCCTCAAACCGTTTCACCGACCGAAAAGAAAGCGGCATCATGACGATGAGCGAAAGCTTCTATGATCGATCGATGGAGCTCCCTTCGGAGCTTCTCGTCGGCGCGATCGACAGCCATGTCCATGCGGGGCCTGTCCTGCGCTCCAATCCCGGCCACCAGGATCCGTTCGAAGTCGCGATCGAGGCGCGCGAAGCCGGAATGCGCGCGATCGTCTACTACGATGTCTTTGGCTGGGCCTCGGGCACGGCATGGATGGTCAATCGGCACGTCCCTGGCATCAAGACGTTCGGCGGCTACCTGATGAATTCCTGCCATGGCGGCCTCAATCCGCGATCTGTGCGGACGGCTCTCTACATGGAGGAGGGGTGCCGCTTCATCAGCTTCGGTTCGCACTGCACGCATTTTTCGGCGTCGCGGGAATCCACGCTGATCGACGGCGAGCTGGTTCCTTTCAAAGATGCCTATCCGGAATTCGCCAGCGAGGAACTGAGCCGGGCGATCCAGATTCCGGTCGAGGGGCCGATTTCGGACGATCTGGCCGAGATCCTGCAGATGGTCGCGGATCATCCCGACGTCTATCTCAACACAGGCCATGTCTCTGGCCCCGAAGTGCTGCGCATCCTCGACCTGGCCGAGATGTTCGGCATCCACAAGGTGCTCATCGCCCATCCTGCCCGTCAGCAGCTCAGCATCGAGCAACAGAAGGATGCGGCAAGGCGCGGGTTCTTCCTGGAAGGGTGTCTGGTCGACTGGCTCTACCCGCACGCGCCCCGCACCCACTACTACGTCGAGAAGAAATACATGGACCGGTCGGGTGACGTCGCGCGCGTCCGCCGCTCCGCGGCGCAATGGATGGCCGATATTCGCGCGGTAGGCCCGGAACAGTTCGTGCTTGGCACCGATTACGGAATTCGCGCCGCTTCAACACCCGTCCAGGGCATGCGAACCCTGATCACGTCGCTGCTCGACTACGAGTTCACGCCCGATGAAATCCGGATGATGACCGCACACAATCCTGCGCGGCTCATCGGCCTCGACCCGTTGTAGGTGCACTGACCATGGCGACTTACGAGCCCTTCTATAACCGCACGATGGAACTGCCGGAGGAACTGCTGGTCGGCGCGATCGACAGCCATGTCCATGCCGGCCCTGTTCTTCGCTCCAATCCCGGCCATTTCGATCCGATCCAGGTGGCAGAGATGGCCCGCGCTGCCGGAATGCGCACCATTCTCTACTACGACGTATTCGGCTGGGCGTCGGGCACGGCGTGGATGGTCAACCGCTACATGAAGGACTTTCGGACCTTCGGCGGATATCTGATGAATTCAGCGCATGGCGGCATGAACCCGCGTGCCGTCAAGACGGCACTCAACCTGGGCGACGGCTGCCGGATGATCAGTTTCGGCTCGCATTGCACCTATCACTCGGCAATGACGGAATCGACGCTCATCGATGGGAAGCTTGTCCCGTTCAAGGATGCCATTCCTGGCTTTGCCGAGAAGGAACTCTCTCGGGCCGTTCGTATTCCGCTCGACGGGCCGGTTCCCGACGCCTTGAAGCAGATCCTGGAAATGGTGGCCGAGCGGCCCGAGGTCTATCTCAACACAGGCCACGTCTCCGGCGAGGAGGCCCTGCGGGTGGTGGAGCTGGCGGAGGAATACGGGATCAGGAAGGTTCTGGTGGCCCATCCCGCCCGGGCACTGCTGACCATTGAGGAGCAGAAGGACGTCGCTCGACGCGGCTTCTTCCTGGAGGCTTGCGCCGTCGATTTCGGCGGACCGTGGATGCCGCAGACGCACTACTACGTCGAGCGTGAACTCATGGATATGTCGTCGCTCGTCCACGGCAGAGCGATGAACTGGCTTCAGGGGATTCGCGATGTCGGACCGGAACAGTTTGTGCTGGCGACCGACTATGGCGTTCGGGTGCTGCCATCGCCGATCGAGGGGATGCGCATGATGATCTCGATGCTGCTCTATTTTGGGTTCTCCGTTGAGGAGGTCCAGACGATGACGGCGACGAACCCCGCTCGGATGATCGGGCTCGACAGCTGAACGGAAGGAGGGCACCAGCTCGCCGGGTCCAATTGGGGCTGGGCGAGCGTTGCCGGATCGGGGTAGCTTTGCTGTTGGCGCGGGACGCTGGTGCGTCAGGACAAGGCGGATGGTGTATGGGTTTTGCCGGAGTTGATTTCGTCGATCCCAAAGGCACGCTGGCGCGGCCATTGTATCGGGACGACAAGGACGGCACCCAGGCCCTTCGGCTGAAGCGGCTGGTCTCGTCGGAGCTATCCGGCGATGACCGAACGCGATTGCTGCGCCGACTGGAACGGGCGGTGCTGGTCACGGGCGGGCGCTGGGCCGCCTTGATGATCTTTGATCAGGGCGGCGCCGATATCCTGGTTACCGACGCCGTTCCTGCCGCCATTCACAGACAACTCGGCGAACTGCGCCTGCGCCAGAGCGCTCCGTTCGCTTCCCTCACCTTCCCCGCCCATCTGGTTCGGGCGGCGGCCAGTCAAGGCTATTCCATCCAGGGCGCCAGCATAGGTGAACCGCGCAACATTCAGGGCTATCTGATCGTCGGCTTTCCCGTGCATAGCAAACCTGAGGATCGACGGGGCGAACTGGTGCAATTGGTCGCCGATGAACTCGCCGGCTATGTCGAAACCCGGGACCTGACGGGACAGATCGAACGGATTCGCAGCCATCTGTCGTTGATCCATCGATTGGGCCAGCAGGTTACCTCCATCCACGACCAGGATGAGCTTTTCGCGGAGATCACGCGTCTGGTGCATCAGTCGCTCGGCTATGAGCACATCCAGCTGCTTCTGGTTGAGCCCATCACGCGCAGCGTGGTGCTGGCCCATGCCAGCGGATCCTTCGCCGATCTCCTGCTCGGCACCGGCTTCAGCGAACCGATCGGTTTCGGCATTATCGGGCGGGTGGCGGAAACGGGTCAGCCATGGATTTCGCCCGACGTCACCAAGGACACCCACTTCGTCTCCCATCCTCTGCTTCCGCACACTGCTTCCGAACTGGCTCTGCCGCTTCGGCTTGGGCAGCGCGTGGTTGGGGTTCTCGACATCCAGAGCGACCGCCGAGATGCCTTTCGCCGCGACGATGTCATCTTGCTGCAGACGATCGCGGACCAGATCGCTCCCGCGATCGAGCAGCACCGCCTGTTTGCCGCAGAGCGGCGTGAACGCGAACTGGCCAATACGCTAGCTGACGTCTCCCGGATCATTTCGTCGATCCTGGATCCCGACCATGTCCTAGAGGCCGTCCTGCAGGAACTCGGTCGGGTGGTTCCACATTTGGGCAGCCGCGTGACCCTGCTCGCCGACGACGGGTTGATGCGCGTCGTTGCCGCGAAGGGCTACCCGCAGAACGACATCGTCAAGCAAGTCGTCTTTCGGCGCGAAGACGCTCCGCTCAGCGCCCCGGTGCTCGACCGGCATGAGACGATCATTCTGTCCGATGTGCGTCGCGAGCCGCTCTGGGTCGAACAGCAGGGAACCGAGCAGGTCTGCTCCTGGTGCAGCGCGCCCCTGGTGATCGGAAAAGACTGCATCGGCTGGCTGTGCGTGGACTGGCCGGAACCGGGTTTCTACACGCCAGAGCACGGTCGCATCGTTCGCGCCTTTGCCGATCAGGCCGTCGTCGCGATCGAGAATGCCCGGCTGTTCGCGCGGGAGAAGGAGTTCAGCGACGTACTCGAGCAGAAGGTCGGCGAGCGCACGATCCAGTTGCGGGAAGCCCGCGACGAGATTTCGCGAAAGGCCAATGAGCTCCAGGCTCTATGGCAACGCGTTGTCGACGTTCAGGAGGAGGAGCGACGACGCATCGCCTACGATCTTCATGACAGTGTCGCCCAGTCTATCCTGGCATCGACCTACGAGATACAGGCTGTCCGGCGCCGCAATCAGAATGGCGAACTCGACGCACGTCTCATCCAGTGCCAGCGCATGCTGGATGCCACGCTGCAGGAGATGAAGCAGATCATCTATGCGCTACGTCCGACCATCCTGGATGAGCTCGGTCTTATTCCGGCGCTGGAGAACTATCTCGCCAGTCTTCCAGCCGATGCCGGTCTTGTCGCCAGATTGCTGGTTGACGGTGTCGCCTTCGAATTGCGGCCCGAGATAGATCTGGCGATCTATCGGATCGTCCAGGAAGCCTGTCAGAACGCCGTGCGGCATGCGGGGGCGCATGAGATCGAATTGCGGCTCGCCTTCAGCAGCGACCTGCTGCGTGTTTCAGTTCGCGACGATGGCTGCGGTTTTCGGCTCGACGAGGCGCAGCATGGATTGGGCCTCATCGGTATCCGGGAACGCGCCCGCTCCGTCGGCGCACGACTAAGCCTGCAATCGGCGCCCGGCGGAGGCACCAATATCACGCTCGATATTCCGAAGAAGGGAGCGTTCCTTTGCCCATCAAAGTGATGATCGTCGACGACCATCAGATCTTCCGGCGGGGGGTGAAGAGCCTTCTGGAAGACGAAGCGGACATGAAGGTTGTCGCAGAGGCGGGCAATGCCACCGACGCGCTGGAACAGGTCGCGAAGCATCATCCGGATGTGGTCACGCTGGATATCCGGCTCGGTGCAATGGATGGCATTCAACTCGCGCGTCTGCTCAAGTCGCGTCAATCGCCACCCAAATGCATCATCCTCTCCACCTACGAGGATCGGCAATATCTCGTCGGAGCACTCGAAGCGGATGCCGACGCCTATCTGCTCAAGACGAATTCCTACGAGACATTGCCGGAGGCCATTCGCAAGGTCTTTGCCGGCGAGCGCATGCTTTCGTCCGAACTCATTCCCAAGATGATGGAAGAATATCGGCGCGTCGCCGTGCAGCAGATCCAGCGCGACAGCGGCCTGACGGCGCAGGAAGTTCGGGTATTGCGCTTGCTCGCGGACGGCAGTCGGTCGCAGGACATTGCGGGCGAGCTTGCGATGACGGAGGTGACCGTCAAGCGAAAGATCCAGGAGATCTCGTCGAAGCTGAACGCAACCAACCGTGTACAGGCCGTTGCCGAAGCAATGCGACGTGGAGTTATCTGAGACACCGAACTGTCCTGGGCGACGTTTTGCCTAGCCTACGACACGATCTGCCGCCTTGCTGGGGATCCAACACCTGCGTCGTTGGGACGGGCGATCTGCCGAGCGGCAACTAACCGCAAATTCAGCCGACAACCCGGCTCATCGGGCAGCCACGCGGACCCGCGTCAAAAGCCCGGGACCGTCCATGCGGTTTTCAACAGAGATCGTCGCGCGGTTGCGCTCGGCCGCCGCTTTGGCAATGGCCAGACCGAGGCCACTTCCCTCGGTTTCCTGCGGCGCGGCACGAAAGAAGCGTTCGAAGATGCGTGGCATGTTTTCCGGCGCGATGCCGCCGCCATTGTCGGCGACTTCAACAGTCACCGCCTCGCCGTCGCGTATGACCGCGACGTCGACGGCGCCGCCCACCGGCGTGTGACGCACGGCATTGTCGATCAGATTGCCGATGATCACCCCAAAATCGGCAGCATGGCCGAGGCACTGCGCCGTGTCCTTCCGGACGATGCCGAGATCGATGGATTTCTGTTCGGCGAGTGGTGCTATCTGGGCCATGCAGGCCAGCGTGATGGCGGTCAGGTCGATCTGTCCATCGGTCGGCTTGACCGCGTCAGCGTCGTAACGCGCTAAGCGTAGCAACTGCCCGACGAGGCCCGACGAGCGGCGGACACCTGCATCCATATCTGCCAGCAGATCCTCAAGGCGGGGGTCACGATTGGCAGTTCGCAGATTGCCGATCTGAATCTGGAGGGCCGACAGCGGCGAACGCAACTCGTGCGCGGCATCGGAGACGAACCGCCTCTGCCGTTCGATCAGAGCGCGCAGGCGCTGGATCAACTGGTTGATCGACTGGACGAAAGGAAGGATTTCGGCCGGGACGCCTTCAACTGGAATGGGCTGGGCATCCAGCGGGTCCCTATGCGACACAGCGACGGCGATCCGATTGAGCCGCACCATGATCCGGTCGATGATCCAGCTAAGAACGAGCCAAGTTAGCGGGATGAGAAGGGCGATCGGCAGAGCCGCCCTCAACGCCGCCTCGGTGGCGAGTTCCTGCCGCACCTGGATCCGCTGCGAGACCTGAACCGTCCTCAACGGTGTAACCAGCGTAAAGACCCGCCAGTCCTCGCCGCTTTCGGAAACCGTCATGAAGCCGGTCCGGCCTCGACGCTCGACGCCAATGGCGGGATCGGAATTGCGCAGCGTATGGCCCGTCGCATCCCAGACCTGGATCAGGAAGTCATCCTCGGGATCATGTTCGACGACATTGGGCAGCGCCGGACTGTCCGGGGCATCGCCGACATAAAGCGCTACCTGCCGCAATTGGCTATCGAGAAACACGGCCGCCTCGCCCCGGACGAGCCAATAGGATGTTGCGGCGGCGAGAATTCCAACTACCGCCATCAAGCCGGCGAACCAGAGAAAAGCCGTTCGCCGCAGCGACATCAGGCCCTGTCCTTCGGGACGCTCCAACCAGCGCCCCGAACATTGTTGATAATATCCTTGTCGAACTTCCGGCGAATATAATGGATCAGAACATCGACTGCATTGCTCTCGACCTCTTCGCCCCAGCCATAGATTTTCTCCTCTAACTGGCTGCGCGACAGGATCGTGCCCGGCCGTTCGAGCAGGGCGCGCATGACGGCGAATTCACGGGCGGACAGTAATTGCGTGCTGCCGCGATAAGAGAGTGCGTGGCTCGCCGTATCAAGTTCGATATCGCCATTGCGGATGATCGAATCGGCCTGGCCGCTATGACGGCGAATGACGGCACGGACGCGCGCGAGCAGTTCACGCAGGTCGAACGGCTTCACGAGATAGTCGTCGGCGCCGAGATCCAGCCCCGAAACGCGATCCTCCAGTTCGTCGCGGGCGGTGATGACGAGAACCGGAGTCTTGTTGCCCGCCTTGCGCGAGCCGCGCAGGATGTCGATGCCGCTCATGCCCGGCAGCCCGAGATCGAGCAGCACCAGCGCATATTCGCCGACGGCGAGTGCTTCACTGCCCGCATGACCGTCGCGCACCCAATCGACCGACATGGCGGCGTCCTGCAAGGCCTGGCGCAGGCCTTTGCCGATCATCGGATCGTCTTCAATCAGCAGGATGCGCACGATCGCTCATCACTCCCCAGATGCGATGACCCGACATCTCTTCTTCGCGCAAATACTTACGCCAGAATTAGCTCGACCGTCAGGTCTAAGCAGGCGCTAATTTGGCAGGCGTCCCGTGGCAGCCCCGAATAGTCGAAGAAGGGACACGCGTCATGAGACAGCATCGCCATCCCGCCATCCTCGCCCTCATCGCCGCCTTCGCCAGCGTCGGCAGCCCGCCGACCATGCTCTCCACAGCCATAGCGCAGGAAAAGCTGGTCGCACCGGAGAAGAACCCGCCGGGCGACATTCCCGACGATCAGGTCTTCATCGACTACAAGGCCCCGGCCGGCTTTACCATCAAGGTACCCGAAGGCTGGTCGCGGGTGGAAATCCCGAACGGCGCCCGGTTCTTCGACAAGTACGACCAGATCGAAATGACCGCCGGGACGGCCGCCGCAGCTCCCAGGGCCGCCAGCGCCAAGGCAGCCGAGATCCCCGCGCTGGAGAAGAGCGGCCACGCCGTCAAGCTCGGCACGGTGCAAGACGTCAAGCTCAAGGGCGGACCGGCGCTGCACATCACCTACCTCGCCAATTCCGAGCCGAATCCGGTCACCAACAAGCGGATCCGGCTGGAACACGAGCGCTTCGTCTTCTTCAACCAGGGCAAGACGATCACGCTCGATCTGGCCGCGCCCGCCGGGGCCGACAATGTCGACCAGTGGCAGCTGATCTCGAACTCGCTCCGCTGGCACTGAAATGACCGCGCTCGTCGCCCATGAGATCTATCGCTTCTTTCACCGGGGTGATGACGAGGTCGTCGCCCTGCGTGGCGTCGACCTCGTCCTGAACGCCGGCGAGTTCGTGGCGCTCAGGGGACCATCCGGCAGTGGCAAGTCGACCCTGCTCGCCTGCCTCGCCGGGCTCGACGACCCAGACGGCGGAACCGTCGATGTACTCGGCCAGCGCATGACGCGCCGGCCGGAGATCGAACGGGCGCGCATCCGGGCCCGCCATATCGGTCTGCTGATGCAGACCGGCAATCTCTTCGACCATCTGACGCTGCGCGGCCAGATGCGCCTGCAATGCGCCCTATCGAACCAGCCATCAGGCGCGTCCGACGCGATCCTGGGCGGGCTTGGACTAGCGGCGCTTGCCAACGCCCTGCCAAGCCAGCTTTCTGGCGGCGAAGCGGCCCGGGCCGGCCTCGCCGTGGTGATGGCGCAGCAGGCCGCGATCCTGCTCTGCGACGAGCCGACCGGCCAGGTCGACGCCGAAACCGAACGCCTTGTCCTCAGGCGTCTCTCCGAACTCTGCGCCGGCGGCACCACGGTGCTGGTTGCGACCCATAGCGAGGCCGTCTCGCGCCGCGCCGATCGCATCCTCACCCTTTTCGACGGGCGGATCATCCATGCGTGATGCTTTCGGCGACGTCCTTGTGGAGGCCAGGCAGATCTCACGGTCTTTCCGTCGCGACCATGCCGAGTTCGCCGCGCTGGCGCCGATCTCGTTCACGATCCGGCCGCGGGACCGGATCGCCGTCGTCGGCCCGTCCGGCAGCGGCAAGACCACGCTGCTACATCTCATCGCCGCGCTGGACGAGCCGACCTCCGGCTCGCTCGCCTGGCCCGATCTCGGACCCAGGGATCGACTCCGGCCGCGCCAGATCGGCGTCGTGTTCCAGTCGGCCAGCCTGATGCCGGCGCTGACCAGCGCCGAGAATGTCGCCCTGCCGATCCTGCTCGGCGAGGGCAGCGACGACGGCACGGTTGCCGCCCTGCGGATGCTGGCGGCCCTCGGCCTTGCCGGACTGGCGGATCGCCTTCCGGAGGAGCTTTCCGGCGGTCAGGCGCAACGCGTTGCCATGGCCCGCGCCATGGTCACCGCGCCACGACTTCTGCTCGCGGACGAACCCACGGGGCAGCTCGACCATGACAATGCCGCCCTGCTGCTCGATCACCTGCTCGCCTTCCTCGAGGCTTCGGATGCAGCGCTTGTCCTGGCCACCCACGATCCCGCCATCGCGGCGCGGATGGACCAGGTCTGGCGGCTCGATCATGGCCAGCTCCTGCCGACCGCGCGGGAGGGGTGATCATGCAGTGGCTTTGGCTTTCCGGCCTGATCCGGGCGCGCGGTTGGCGGCTTCTCGGCGCCATCGCCGGCATTGCACTCACCGTTGCCCTGATCGCCGCCCTCGGCGCGTTCCTGCGCGCCAGCACGGCGACGATGACGGCGCGGGCCGCCGCCTCGGTGCCGGTCGACTGGCAGATCCAGGGCCCCGCCGGCTTCGATGCCGCCAGCGTGGCGGCAGGGATCAGGCAGTCCGGCGCGGTGACCGCGCTCGAGCCGGTGGGCTATGCCGATGTCGCCGGCTTCGAGGCCTCGACGCCGGACGGCGTGCAGGCGACGGGCGCCGGCAAGGTCATCGGCGTCGGCCCGGACTATTTCGCCCGCTTTCCCGGCCAGGCGCGGCTGCTGCTCGGCGCGATGAACGGCGTTCTGGTCGCGCAGCAGACGGCCGCCAATCTGCATGTTGGCCTCGGTGACACCGTCACCATCCACCGCATCGGCATCCCCGATACCCGCGCCGTTGTCGGCGGCATCGTCGAGCTACCCAACGCCGACGCGCTGTTTCAGGCAATCGGCGTCGTCGCGGGTGCCGCGCCGGTCGCCCCGCCCGACAATGTGCTGATCCTGCCAATGCCCGCATGGACAACCGCCTTCGATCCGCAGGCGGCGGCCCGGCCGGATACGGTGCGCAGTCAATTTCATGTCGGTCTCGATCACGGCCTTCTGCCCGCCGATCCCGTGGCAGCCAGCATCCAGGCGGCGGATCAGGGCCATCATCTCGAATCCCGCCTGGCCGGCACGGCGCTGCTCGCCAACAATCTCGCAACCCGGCTCGACGCCGTGCGCGAGGATGCGCTTTACGCCCGAATCCTGTTCCTGTTTCTCGGCACGCCCGGCGCAGTGCTGGCCGCGCTGCTGACCTTCGCCGTCGCGGCCGCCGGGGCCGAGACGCGCCGTCGCGACCAGGCGCTACTGCGACTGCGCGGCGCGTCGGTCGCCACCATCACCGGCCTCGCCGCGACGGAGGCGATCGCCACGGGCCTCGCCGGGGCCCTTGCCGGCATCGTCATCGCCGAAATCGCCATGCGGACCGCGCTCGGCCAAACCCTCTTCTCACCGGCCAATCTTCCGTCGATCGGCCTGGCGATCGCCTGCGGCATCGCTTTGGCCCTCGTGGCCATCCTCTGGCCGGCATGGCGGAACGCACGGGGCCAGACCGTCGTCGAGGAACGGCGATCGGTCGGCGCGGATCGCGGCGCACTCTGGAGCCGCCTCTATATCGACTGGCTCCTGATCGCGCTCGCCGCACTCAGCTATTGGCGCTCGGCCGCCGGCGGCTATCAGGTCGTGCTGGCGCCGGAAGGCGTCGCCGCGACCGCCGTCGACTATACCGCCTTCCTGACGCCGCTCCTGCTCTGGCTGGGCCTGGGGCTGCTGGCGATCCGCATCAGCCGTCTGGTGCTGACGCGCGGCCGCGCGATCCTTGCCGCGCTGATCCGGCCCGTTGCAGGGCGCTTGTCCGGCGTCATCGCGGCCACTTTCTCGCGCCAGAGCCGACGGCTGACGGCGGGCGTCGCGATGGCGGCACTGGCCTTTGCCTTTGCCGGGTCGACCGCGATCTTCAACGCGACCTACGCCGCCCAGGCCCGCATCGATGCCGAACTCACCAACGGCTCCGATGTCACGCTGAGCGGGACGCTGGCCAACCCGGCGTCCCGGCTGCTGCCATCGCTGGCCGGGCTCGCCTCAGCCGACGCCATCGTGCCGATGCAGCATCGATACGCCTATGTCGGCGCCGATCTGCAGGACCTCTATGGCATCGACCCGGCAACCATCGGCCAGGCCACCCATGTCGTCGACGCCTTCTTCGCCAACGGCAACGCCCGGGCGACGCTCGACGAACTCGCCCGTACGCCGGACGGCGTGCTGGTGGCGCAGGAGACGATCAACGACTACCAACTCGCGCGTGGCGACGCGATCAACCTGCGCCTGCAGACCCGATCGGACGGCGGCTATCACGCCATTCCGTTCCACATCGTCGGCGTCGTGCGCGAATTCCCGACCGCGCCGAAGGATTCCTTCCTGGTCGCGAACGCCGCCTATGTCGCCGAGCAAACCGGCTTCCCCGACAGTGAAACCGTACTGATGCGCGCCAACGGTCCGGTTCGGCAACTCTCCCGCGATGCCAGGGAGGTCGCGGCCGGGACGCCCAACGTCAAGGTCTCCACCATCGACCAGGCCGTCGAGACGATCGGCTCCAGCCTGACGGCGGTCGACCTTTCGGGCCTGACGAAGCTCGAGCTGGGCTTCGCTTTCGTCATGGTGGTCGCCTCATCGGGCCTCGTTTTCGCTCTCGGCCTCGCGGACCGGCAACGCTCTTTCGCCATCCTGCGCGCGCTCGGCGCCTCGCCGAAACATGTCGGTGCGTTCGTCTGGAGCGAGGCCGGGCTGATCCTGACCGGAGGCGCCGTCTTCGGCATGATCGCGGGCTGGCTGGTCGCCTATGTTCTCGTCCGGCTGCTGAACGGTGTCTTCGACCCACCGCCCGAAGCGCTGACAATTCCGACCGGATATCTGCTGGCCGTCCTGGTCGCAGCGATGATCGCGATCCTCGCCGCCGCCATGTGGATGACGCGGCGCGCGGCGCAGCTTTCGGCAGGGGAGCTCAGATCCGAACCGTGACGACAAGATCGGCCGTTTCCTGACGGAGACGACTGCTTGGGACTGGGGGCTAAACACAACGGAGAACGATGATGAAGACCCACATTCTGCTTGGCGTCGTGCTCGTCTCGGCCGGCCTCGCCGGTCCAGCCGCCGCCGCCGACATGCAGGGAACGATCAAGTCCGTCGACCCGAAGAGGGATTCGATCACCCTGTCGGACGGTAAGACCTTCATCCTGTCGGAAGGTGTCGAGGCCGAAACGCTGAAGGCCGGCGAGAAGGTCATGATCACCTATTCGACTGCGGCCGGAAAATTGACAGCCTCCAAGGTTCGGGTTGTCAAATGACGGACTGAGCCGCGACGCACGTCAGCTCGACCGCGTGGCTCATGGCGAGGGTGGCGGACCGGCATCATGCCGCTCGCTTGCTACCGACCGCATATCACGGGGCGGAGGAGCCGTTCTTGCCATTACGCCACTCGGCCACGGAGAGCGTCTTGATGTCGAACTGCTCCTTGGTCGAGGTATAGGTGTGCCCGCCCATGCGGCCGATCGCGTCCATCTTGACCTGGTCGACGTGCAGGCTCTCACGATCGACGGCGTCCTCGCGAACGAACACGCCGAGCACCTCGCCAAGGATGATCTCGCGCGCGTGGCCGAGCTCCAGCGTCATGTAGCGCTTGCATTCGAGCGCCGCCGGCGCCTCGAGGATGCGCGGGCTGCGGACGTTCAGGCCCGGCACGGTGGTAAGGCCCGCCTCGGCGATCTCGTCGACCTCGGGGCCGAACTTGATCGCGCAGATCTCCATCTGCTTGACCAGCGCTTCGTCGACGATGTGGACGGTGAATTCGCCGGTTTCGCGAATGTTGCGCGCCGTGTCCTTGAAGCGCATGTCGTCATAGTTCTCGACGCCGATGGCGACGATGGCGGGATCATGCGTCAGCACGTTGAAGAAGCTGAACGGGCCGGCGTTGCGGCGGCCGTTGCGATCGACGGTGCTGACGAAGGCGATCGGACGGGGGATGACCGTGCCGATCAGCAGCTTGTAGCGCTGGCGCTCGGTCAGCTCGGCAAAGTCGAAATGCAGGTGGCTCTGGGCGCGGGCGTTCATTTGGAGCTCGCCGTCTTGCTGGGCTTGGTGGTGGGCTTGGGTGCCTGCCGGGCGGTGACAGCCGCAGCGTAGTGCGACAGCACGTCGCCGAGCGCAGCCGGCTTCTCATCGTCGCCGCCGAGCAAGGCGCGCCGTTCGACGGCGCCGATATGCGTGTTCATGATGGCGACGGCTTCCTCGGCCTTGCCGGCGCTCAGCGCCGCGATCAGCGCCGAGTGCTCCTCGATGGCGCAATCGGACGAGTGCGGCCGGCCGAAGACAGCCAGGATCAGCGAGCAGCGCGTGATGAGCTCGCGCAGATAGCGCTCCAGCAAGGCGTTGCCGCTCAACTGGGCCAGCCGCAGGTGAAACTCGCCGGCGAGGTGGATCGAGACGCGCTCGTCCTGACGGGAGCGGGCTTCGTCTTCCTGGCGCAACAGGCTCTCGAGTTCGCTGGCGAAGGACGGTTGCCAGCGCTTCGCCACCAGGCGGACGGCCTCGGCCTCCAGCGCGCGCCGCACGCCGAAGACGTCGCGCGCCTCGGCAAGCGTCGGCTGCGCGACCGTGGCGGTGCGTTTCGGATGGGCGTCGACGAGGCCCTCTGCCTCGAGCTTGGCCAGCACGGCGCGGACCAGCGTGCGGCTCATGGCGAACTGCTCGCCGATCACGTCCTCCGGCAGCTTGGTGCCGGGCTTCAGGGCCTGTTCGATGATCGCCTGCCGGAGTGCCTCATGGGCAACTTCGATACGCGGAGACGGGCGCGCCATGGGAAGACCTCTTGTCCTCGGAACATAATCCAATGCGTACAAGATATAGCCTTCTTAGTATACAAAAATCGATCGAAATGCCGCTTGACTAGGCAATCCCGGAGGTATCGATCCGGTCGGCGCTGCTTTGCCCAACGCGATCGATCCATGGTGGGATCGGCTCAGGAATTGGGCGCCTCCACGATCGGATAGGCCGAGGAAAAAATCTCGCGCACGGGCGGATGGCCGATGGTCCGCTCCGGATACTTCGCCATCAGGCCCTCGAACTGGGTCTGCGCGCGGGCGCTGTCGGCGGCGAAGTCGACGCCGGGAATGACGCGGTCCTCCATCACAGCGCGGCCGTCGACAAAGACGCTGCGCACGTCGCGGCCGCTGCCGGTCAGCATCAGTGTCTGGATCGGATCGATGACCTGGCCGAGATCCGGATTGCCGAGATCGAACACGGTGATGTCGGCCCGTGCTCCGGGGGCGAGGCGGCCGAGATCCGGCCGTCCCAGCGCATCGGCGCCGCCTAGCGTCGCCGCGTCGAAATAGTCTTCCGAGCGGATGTTGGAGATCGTGCGGTCGAGTACCCGCGAGATCATCATGCCGACCTGCATGTTGAGGATCATGTCCGGCGGCGCGGTATCCGTCCCGAGCGCCATGCGGAGTCCCATCGCCTTGTGGCTGGCGAAGCTCGCCAGCGCGTCGCCATGTCGTGCCGCGACCAGGGGGCAGTGGACGACGACCGCTTCGCGCTCCAGCAGGGTTAACAGATCGTTACCAGGTTCATCCATATTGCGGGACGGGCTGACATAGGTGCCGTGCGGCAGCAGCGTGTTTGGCGTCAAAAAGCCGAGGCTGTCGAGCCATTCGATCGAGGTCTTGCCGTGCAGGCGGCGGACCGTGTCGCGCTCGAAGCGGCCCTGATTGCAATGCAGCCGAACCGGCACGCCAAGATCGCGTCCGGCGGCGGCCGTCTGGCGCAGCAATTCCGCCGTGCAAGTCTCGATACGGTCTGGGGCGAGCATGGTGCGGATGCGTCCCTCGGCCCTGCCCTCGAAATCGCGGCAGAAGCGAACGGCGTCGGCGAGCCCGGCGAGGCCGCGCGGCTTGTCGAAATAAAGGCTAATGGCGCCGTCGTCGGCGACGACGGGATTGCCGGTGCGATAGGCGGGACCGAGATAGACCCTGAGGCCGAGATCCTCGGCGGCGTCGGCCGCGTCCGAAAATTCCGCATAGGTCTCGCCCCATTCCCGATAGTAGAGAGAGGCGATCGGCATGGCGGTGGTGATGCCGTTGCGGATCAGCCGCGAGAAGGCGTGTCGCTTCTGGAAGGCGAGCTCGTCCGGACCGTACATCTCGTAGGGGCCGCGATCCATGTAGCTCTGCGGCCAGGTCCGGCCCTTCTGCCAGTCCGGATGATTGTCATAGGAGAAGACGGTGGTGTCGAGGTCCGACAGCGCGTCGAGATCGATGAAGCCGGGGCCGATCAGCGCGTTGCCATAGTCGATCCGGCGGGCAACCTCGCCCGGAAAGCCATGGCCGACGAAAATCACGACGCCGTTCTCGAAGACGATCTCGCCCCGATGCACGAGCGTGTGGCGGCCGTCGGCGTGGCCAACGATCCACTCTGCCTGCAGCAGTGTGCGCGCCGAATGGTCCATTCGACAGTCCTTTCAGTTCGCAGATACGGCGGCGAAGTCGGCGCTGGTGGAAAGGCGGGCAGTCGCGAGCGGGAAATGGCAGGCGATGGCGCGACCGTCCTCGTCACGGACCATCGGCGGCGATACCTGCCGGCAGACGTCCCGCGCGTGCGGGCAGCGGGGATGGAAGGTGCAGCCCGATGGCGGATCGATCGGGCTCGGCACCTCGCCGGCGAGCGGCGGGCGGGCGCGATTGGGCGCTTCCAGATCCGGGATCGTGTCGATCAGAAGGCGCGTATAGGGATGCTGCGGATTGCGGAACAGCATCTCGGTCGGCGCCTGCTCGACGATGCGGCCGAGATACATGACCGCGATCTCGTCGGAGGCATGGCGCACGACGGCGAGGTTGTGGCTGATCAGCAGATAGGTGAGGCCGAACTCGCGCTGCAGGTCCATCATCAGGTTGAGGATCTGCGCCTGAACCGACACGTCGAGCGCCGAGGTCGGCTCGTCGCAGACGAGGAATTCCGGCTCGGTCGCCAGTGCCCGTGCGATCGAAATGCGTTGGCGCTGGCCGCCGGAAAAGGCGTGCGGATATTTCTCGCCGTCGCCCCGGGTCAGGCCTACAAGCCCGAGCAACTCCCTCACCCGCGCCTGCACTGCCGCCGCGCCCCGGCGCAGGCCAAGCTCGCGGATCGGCTCGGCGATGATGTCCTTCACCCGCCAGCGCGGGTTCAGGCAGGCATAGGGATCCTGGAAGATCATCTGCGCCCGCATGCGGCCATCCCGGCCGGCGCCATGGGCGAAGTTCATCTCGCCGCGCGTCGGGTGGTGAAGACCGACGGCCAGCCGCGCGATGGTCGACTTGCCGCAGCCGCTCTCGCCGACAATGGCGAAAGTGCTGCCGCGCGGCACGCTGAAGCTGACGCCGTCGACAGCCTTGAGGATGCGCCTCGGCTTGCGCTCCAGCACACGCGTCAGCCAAGGGGGCGAGACATCGAACCAGCGGGCGAGGTCCTGCACTTCGAGGGCGGATTGGCTAGACATAGGAATGGCTTTCTTCCGCGCGCCAGCAGGCGACCTGGCTATTGCCGAAGGGCATGAGTTCCGGCCGCTCGTCGCATTTGGCGATCCGCTTCGGGCAGCGTGGGGCGAAGGCGCAGCCCGACGGCACGGCGCCCGGCCGGGGCATGGAGCCGTCGATCTGCACCAGCCGCTCACGCCGGCGGTTGAGGCTGGGAATCGAGCCGATCAGGCCGGCCGTATAGACGTGCCGTGGCGAACCCAAGACGTCCTGGATCGGACCGATCTCGACCAATCGCCCGGCATACATCACCGCGACGCGGTCGGCCGTGTCGGCAATGACGCCCATGTCATGCGTGACGAGCAGGATGGCGGTGCCGTGGTCGCGGCACATCTTCTTGAGCAGGGCTGTGATCTGCGCCTGGATCGAAACATCGAGCGCCGTGGTCGGCTCGTCGGCAATGATCAGCTTCGGATCGGCGCATACCGCCAGCGCGATCACCACGCGCTGCCGCATGCCGCCGGAAAACTGATGCGGATAGTGGTCGATGCGAACGTCGGGCGCGGGGATGCCGACCGCCTTCAGCAGGTCGAGCGCCCGGGCGCGGGCAGCAGCGCGCGACATCGGCAGATGGGTGAGGATGGTCTCGGTGATCTGGTCGCCGATGCGCATCAGCGGATCGAGCGAGGTCAGCGGGTCCTGGAAGATGGCCGCGATCCGCCGGCCGCGCAGCTTGCGCATCTGGGTGGGCGACAAATTGTCGATCCGCTTGCCCTCGAAGGCAATCTCGCCTTCCACGACATGGCCGGGCGGGTCGATCAGTCCGATGATGGCGTTGCCGGACAGCGATTTTCCCGCGCCGGACTCGCCCACCAGCCCCAGGATTTCGCCGGGGGCCATGTCGAAGCTGACGCGGTCGAGCGCGCGCGAGCTGCCGCGTCGGGTGACGAATTCGACGCTCAGTCCGCGTACGGTCAGCAGCGGTGCAACGGGACTTCCGTCGGTGGCTTGTCGCTCGAGCGGCTGGTGCATCATGCGGCCTCGACCAGGGCTTCGCCGTCCCGCGCCACGACCCGGCCGCGCTTGACCACCAGCTTCCGCAGCGGCAGCGTGACGACGGCTTCGGTGAGCGTGCGACCCTCGACCAGCACGAGGTCGGCGAAATTTCCGATCTCGAGGCCATAGTCGGCGAGGTCCATCACCTTGGCTCCGCCGAAGGTGCAGACATCCAGAGCCCGCTCGATCTCGACATCGCGGCTCAGATTGTTGCGGTCGGCCAGGATCTGGGCACGCTGCAGCATGTCGGCATTGCCATAGGGGTTCCAGAGATCGCGCATGCCGTCCGTGCCCGAGCAGAAGGCGATGCCGGCATCGAGGCCCCGGATCAGCGGCGGGACCGGGACGCCGGCCGGGCCGGTCGACATCAGCATGACGCCGGCCTCGGCAATGTCGTCGAGCAAATGGCCGATGCGCAGATAGTCGTTCATGCCGAGCGCGAAGGCGTGGCTCACCGTCACCTTGCCGGCCAGTCCGTGGGCGCGGGTGCGCTCCAGGATCATGCCGAAGGTGAAAACTCCCAGATCGCCGGCCTCATGCAGGTGAATGTCGATCGGCTTGGCGTGCTTGACCGCGAGGTCGAACACCACGTCGAGATGGCCCTTGGGATCGAAGTCGATGGCGCAGGGATCTAGGCCGCCAACAACGTCGGCGCCCTGCCGGAGCGCTTCATCCATCAGTTCGATCGTGCCCTTGCGGATCATCATGCCCGACTGCGGAAAAGCGACGATCTGCAGGTCCATCACGTCGGCATAACGGTCGCGCGTGGCCGCGACACCCTCGAAACCGGCGAGGCCATAGGTTGTGTCGATGTCGACATGGCTGCGGATCGCGGTCGTGCCGCGCGCGATCGACATGACCACCTGCCGCGCCGATTGCAGCGCCGGATCGAGGCCGAGAACGCCCTTCATTTCGCGTTCGTTGTCGATCTTGGAACGAATGCTGGAGGCGACCCGGTTCTCGACCCAGTCCATGCCGAGCAGGGTCTTGTCGAGATGGGTATGGGCTTCGATCAGCCCGGGCAGGAGCAGCGCCCCGCCGCCGTCTTCCTCGGCCGCGCCACTGGCGGGAAGGCCGGGGGCTATGGCCGTGATCCGACCGTTCGAGATGGCAATGTCGGTGGCCGCCTTGCCCAGCGGGCGGACGTTGCGGATGACGAGATCGGTCATGGTCTTCCTACTTCAGTTTGGGGTTGAGCGCGTCGCGCAGCCAGTCGCCGAGCAGGTTCACGGCCAGGATGATCAGGGTGAGCTGGAGGGCAGGAAACAGCACGATCCACCAGGTGCCCGAGAAGAAGAACTGGTTGCCGATGCGGATCAGCGTGCCCAGCGACGGCTGGGCGCTTGGCATGCCGACACCGAGGAAGGAGAGCGTCGCCTCGGCCAGCACCGCCAGGCCCAGATTGAGGGTTGCCGTCACCAGGGCCGCAGTCAGCACGTTCGGCAGGATGTGGTGCAGGATGATCCGGCGCCGTGGAACCTTGATGATCCGGGCGGCCAGCACGTATTCCTTGCCCGCCTCGACCATGGTGGCGGCGCGGATCATGCGGGCATAGACGACCCAGCTGGTCAGCGACAGCGCAACGACGAGGATCAGCGGGGCTGCCGCGTCGCGATAATCGACCGGCAGCATCCCGCGAAAAATCGCGCTGATCAGGATCGCGACAAGCAGCGTCGGGATCGACATGACGGCATCGCCGATGCGCATCAGGAAATTGTCGAGCGCGCCGCCGACATAGCCGGCCATCAGCCCGACCAGCACGCCGATCGTCATCGACAGAGCGACGCTCGCCACGCCGATGATGAGGGAGATGCGCGATCCATAGACGATGGCCGAGAGGATATCGCGACCCTGCAGGTCGGTACCCAGCAGATAAGGCATCTGCCCGCCCTCGATCCAGATCGGCGGAAGGTTCGCCTTGTCGAGATAGAGTTGCGTGATGTCGAACGGATTCTGCGGCATCAACCACGCGGCGAAGAGCGAGGTGAAGGCGACAATCGCCAGAAGCGCCGCCGAAAGGATCGCCATCGGGCTGTGACGGAAGCTCCAGATCAGGTCGCTGTCGTAGAAGGCCCAGAGGCGCTGCCGGAGGCTTGGGCGGCCGGTTGAAAGTTCAGTGGCCATTGCCGCCTCCGCGCACCAGCTGATCGACGCGCGGATCGACCACGACATAGATCAGATCGACGATCAGGTTGATGGTGATGAAGATGCAGCAGACGATCATGAGGTAGGCGGCCATGACCGGGATATCGACATACTGCACCGATTGAACGAACAGGAAGCCCATGCCGGGCCACTGGAAGACGATCTCGGTGACGAGAGTGAAGGCAATCAGGTCGCCGATCAGCATGCCTGTCATCGTCACGACAGGCATCATGCAGTTGCGCAGGCCGTGGCGGAAATAGATCGCGCGGGCCTTGAGGCCGCGGGCCTTGGCGAAACGGATGAAATCGGTCCGCAGGACTTCGAGCATCTCCGCCGTTACCAGCCTCATGATGAAAGAGATCTGGAACAGGGCGAGCGAGATCGACGGCATGACGAGCGCGGCGCGGCCGCTTGGCGTCAGGAAGCCAGTGGTCCAGAAACCGAGATCGACGACCTTTCCGCGCCCGAAGGCGGGCAGCCATTTGAGCTCGATCGAAAATACCAGGATCAGCATGATGCCGATGACGAAGGCGGGCACCGATACGCCGATCATCGAGATCAGGTGAAAGACGCGGGCCATGACCGTGCCACCGCGGATGGCGGCAAAGACGCCGAGGGGCAGGCCGATCAGGAGCGCCAAGATCGAGGAGACCAGCACCAGCTCGAAGGTGGCGGGAAAGCGCTCGGCGATCACCTCCATCACCGGCATTTGGTTGCGGTAGCTCATGCCGAACTCGCCGCGGGCGGCGTTGAAGACGAATTTCGCAAACTGGACCGGCACGGGATCGTTCAGGCCGAGCCGCTCCGTGAGCAGGTCGCGCTCCTGCTGCGTGGCCTGCGGATTGAGCATCAGCTGAACCGGATCACCCAGAAACTTGAAGATGGTGAAGGCCAGCAGCGATACCGCCAGAATGACGAAGATGGCATTGGCCATGCGCTTGATGATGAGCAGCAGCAACGGCGTGTCTCCAGCGGAGCAGAAATTCGACGGGTCAACCAGGGTGGACCGCCGCGCTTGGCGCGACGGTCCTGGCCGAGGAGGGGGAACAGCGCCTACTCAGCCATGCGAGTCAGCCAGTGACGCGGCTTGTTGTCGGAGAGTTGCAGGACGCTCTCGATGTTGGCGCCGGTCGCCCAGGCCATCGGCTGCTGGTGGACGGGAATGAACATCGACAGTTCGTTGGCGCGCAGCAGGGCCTTTGCCTGTAGGGCGAGGCGTTCGTCGCGGTCGACGGTGGCGCCGGCCTTGTCGATCAGCGCATCGATCTCCGCATCCTTCCAGCCGCCCCAGTTGAACACGCCGGCATTGCCGGTCTTTGAGTGGACGACCTGAACCAGGATCGAATAGCTGTCGATCATCGGCTCGTTGGCCCAGCCCAGCGTGCCGACATCGAACTGGCCGGCGTCGAACTTGGCGTCCTGGATGGTGGTCGGGCCGAGATTGAGGTTGGGACGGAGGCCGACGCGGGCCCACATCGCCGATACCGCCTGGCAGATCTGCTCCTCGTTGACGAACTCGGTGTTGCGGCAGAGGAAGGAGAAGGAGAAACCGTTTGGATAGCCGGCCTCGGCGAGCAGCTTCTTGGCCAGTTCCGGATCGTAGCTGAGACGCTTGTCGAGTTCGGGGACATAGCCCGGGATCGCTGGGGAAACGAGCGAACCGGTAGTGCGGGACAGGCCTGCCATCACGACCTTCTGGATCGCGTCGGCATCGATCGCATGATAGAGCGCCTGGCGAACCTTGATGTCCTGCAGCGGGTTCTTGTCCGTCACGTCGGATTCGAACGCCTTCGGCGTCTGGTTCATCACGAAGAAGATCGTGCGCAGTTCGCTGTTCGACAGCACCTTGAGGTCGGACGAGGCCTCAAGCCGCGGAATATCCTGAAGCGGCGCCTGGTTGGTGAAGTCGATTTCGCCCGAGATCAGCGCCGCGACGCGCGTCGCCGCCGAGGTGATCGGCGTCATGACGATCCGGTCGACATTGTGCTTGCGCTTGTCCCACCAGTTCGGATTGACCTCGAACACGGTCTCGGCGTCCGGCTTGCGGGAGATGAACTTGAACGGGCCGGTGCCGTTGGCATGGCTGGTGGCGTAGCCTTCGACCCCCTTGGCGACATCCGTCGGCGCTTCCGCCTTGTTGGCGACGAGCCAGCCCTGGTCGAAGATGTGAATGTTGGTCAGGTCGTTGAGAAGCAGCGGATAGTTCTCGGTGACGATGATATCGACGGTGTAGTCGTCGACCTTGCTGGACGAGACATAGGACGGCAGGTTGCCCCGCAATGGCGAATTCGGATCGCTGACGCGCTTCAGCGAGGCGAGCACGTCGTCGGCGGTGAAATCGGCGCCATCATGGAATTTCACGCCCTTGCGCAGATGGAAGCGCCAGGTCGTCGGGTTGACGACCTCCCAGCTCTCGGCGAGCGCGGGCTCGATCTGCAGCTTGCTGTCATAGCGCACCAAGCCTTCATAGACGTGGTTGAGCACCGACAGCGTGAAGGTATCGCCGAACGAGTACGGGTCCATCGAGACGATGTCGCGCTGTGGCGCCCATCGCAGGGTTCCCGCCTGGGCAGGGGCGATCAACACGCCTGCCAATACCGCCGCCAGCGCGGCCGATCTCCAAGCCATCATTTCCGTCTCCTGATCTGAAAGGAAGTCTGTCTGTTTTTTTCATTGGCCCCGTTCCGGGGCTGAGTTGGTCCGGTGCGTTTTCGCCCGGCCTGCATTTCGTCGATAACGCTATCGTGCACGATCCGACTGTCAACCGGGTACTAAAAATAAAATCCTAGCGTACTAATAGAACGACAAATTGTATACGTGAAAGCCACCAGCCTCCGCGCGATGCAGCATCGCGAGGCCGGGCCTCAAGGGCGAAGCTCGTTTTGAGGCCGGGTTTCCCGTCAGATCTGGTATGCTTGACAGGCCGGGTGAATTATTCGTAACAGACTGTAAGGAAAGTTACCAGACGGTAGTTTGATGGAAATCCAAACTCTATCCGGCAGCCCCAGGTTGCTTCGGAATCTCAACGAACGCGCGGTCCTGAAGCGCCTCCTTTCGGAGGGGCCGCTGACCCGCATGGAGCTGGAGGCCTTCACTGGCCTGTCCAAGCCTGCGATGTCGGAGCTGCTGCGCCGCCTCGAGGCCGCCAGCCTGATTCGGCGAGACGGCGAGAAGGCGGGCAGCTTCGGCCCGAAGGCGGGGCTCTGGTGCATCGAGCCAGCGTCGGCCTTCGTCGGCGGCATTGACGTTTCGGTGCATGGCATCCGGGCCGCTGTCGCCGACGTCACGGGCCGCACGATCGCCGTTTCGAACCGGCACTGTGAACCCGGCGAGCGCTATGACGCGCAGGAGCGCCTGATTGCCGTGATCGATGATGTCGCGCGGCAGGCCGGCATCTCGCCGCTCGAGATCGACCAACTGGTGGTCGGACTGCCTGGCATCGTCGACACCGAAAGCGGCAATCTGCGCAAGGGGCAGCAACTGCCCAATTGGCAGGGTTTCCATATTCCCGAGGCGCTGGAAAGCGTGGCCGGCCATCGCCGCGTCATCATCGAGAACGACGTCAATCTCGTCGCGCTTGAGGAGATGTCGGCCGGCGCCGCGCAGGGCGTGCAATCCTTCATCCTGTTCTGGATCGGCGACGGTGTCGGTGCGGGCGCCGTCGTGGGGGGCAAGCTTTTGCGCGGCTACACCGGCATGGCGGGCGAACTGGGGGGCACGATGGTGCCCGACCGGATGGCGCGCCCCGGCGAGATGGTGCGGATGGCGTTGCTGGAGGAACTGCTCAGCCCGGCCGCCATCGCAGAGCTGATGGCGGCCCATGGACTGGAAGGCGAGGACAGCGCCGATGCCATCGCCAAGGCAGCGACCGGAGGCGGCCATGCTGCTTTTTTTGCCGACCTGTCCTACCGGGTCGCGGCCGGACTTGCCGGCGCCATCGGGATCCTCGATCCCGAGATGGTGGTTCTGGGTGGCGCGATCGGCCACGCCGCTGGCCGCCGCCTGTCGCGCGGTGTGACCAGTGTCCTGACGACATTGCCGATCGCCTTGCCGCAGATCGTTCCTTCGGCCGTCGGCGTCGATGCGGTCCGGGCCGGCGCGGTTGAACTGGCGCTCGACCATGCCCGGGAAAGGCTTTTTGCCGGCGGCAGCGCCGCGCGCGGCCAGCCCTGAGTTTCATCGCCCAGTCTTCTTATCCATGCAGGCGCGCACAGCGTCGCCTCTATTGCGAGGAATTCGCTGAAATGCCCTATCCGCTCAAGGTAATCGTGATCAAGGCTCACCCCGACGAGGCCGAGCTTTATGCGGGCGGAACCTGCGCGCGACTGGCGGACAAGGGCGCCGCGATCAAGTTCCTGTCGCTGACCAATGGCGATGCTGGCCACTATGAAATGGCGCGCAAGCCGTTGAAGCGTCGCCGCGCTCGCGAGGCCTATGCTGCTGCGCGTCATCTCGGCGTGCTCGACTATGAGATCCTCGACATCCACGACGGCGAGTTGATGCCCGATCTCGAGATCCGCAAGGCCATCATCGCCTCCGTTCGGCGCTGGCAGGCGGATCTCGTGATCACCTTTCATGACGAGCAGCCCGGCCATATCGACAATCGAATGGCGGGTCGTGCTGTCCGGGACGCATCCGGGTTCTTTACCAACGGCAATCTCGTTCCGGCGTACCCGCCATTGGCCGTCGCGCCGATCTGCCTGAAGATGACCGACTATGGCGCGCTCTCGACCCATCAGCATGAGGTCGTGGTCGACGTCGACGCCAGCATCGAGCGCAAGCTCAAGGCATGCGGCGAGCATGCCACGCAGTTCTACGAGTTTGCTCCCTTCGAACGCGGCTTTCTCGATCGTGTCCCGGCCAGCGAAGACTGGGCGATCCAGCGGGAGTTTATCCTGACCCACTGGCACGAGTTCATGTCGGCTGACGTGATGCGGGAAGCAATGCTGGTCAAATATGGCCCGGAGCGCGGAGCGGCGATCTCCTATGCGGAGAGCTTCCAACTCGCAGATTACGGCCGCGAGACCAGCCTAGCCCAGGTACATGATATTCTGGGCATCTAGAGTCTTTAAGAGGCACCCTGTGGCGCAGCGGGCGACTTTATTCGTGCTCTGCCTCCCCGGAGGGCCCGCCGCACGAGTTCCGGAGTTCATACACGCCTGACTTGGAGGCCTGAATTGAACGAACGAGAGCGCTTGGAAGTAAGCAGAAGCCCACCTTTCGGTGCAAAGCGTGCGGGATGATGTCGGTCGAGGAGAAGCGCCTTGCCTCAGATGCAACCTCTGGCTCAATGGCCAATGGCATCCGGCCCCAGCGACTCTGACACAGGGCAGCAAAGGCGGACCGCAGTGTGGATTTGAAAAATCACACCTTATCCAACCACTTAAAAACGCTACCATCTTTTGTGAAAAGTGGTGCCCAGACGCGGGGAGCAATCCTGTAGCTTTATCAGCAACATACGCTGAGGTGCGGGGTAAATAGGCCGATTGAAATCATTACGGTATTTTGAACGAGCCCCGCACCTTTTCGAGCCCCGTTCGACAGAACGCCTAGTCGAGCTTGAGCCCAACGATCACCGCCTCGAGATCAAACCGCGCGCCTCGCAGCCATAGCCCCTCCGGCGTCTTTGTCGGCACGACCTGGACGAGTGATTTGGGAAGCTTGGTTCGGATCTCCGCTTCTAGCGGCAGGACCGGGCGGCTAGGCAGAAACGCGCAGTAGGCCGACCATCGGCGAGCTTCGGGATTGAGCCCGCGAGCATTCCAGTCGCCCTCCTCCGCGATGAGGTCTTTCTCCTCGACGAAGGTGCGTCTCACGATTTCCGGCATGCTGATCCTCGGATG
>Ga0153995_1000013_pt1 | contig 38427 bp, 45 predicted proteins | sample TSNC079MetaG_FD_104678 | JGI IMG/M metagenome (GOLD analysis project Ga0153995, IMG submission 104678) | Attine ant fungus gardens microbial communities from North Carolina, USA - TSNC079 MetaG | ecosystem: Host-associated > Fungi > Mycelium > Unclassified | place: USA: North Carolina, Lumber... | reverse complement strand
GACCGGGATACGTTCGCACGAGGACAGTCGTTGACCACCGTCGATGAGGCGAACAAAAAACTCAAGGCAATCGCCAACCGTGACGCCGAACTGCAGAACGAACTGAACCAGCGCACCGGCGGATCCTCTTCGTGGGTACAAGAAGTGGCTTACAACGAAGAGTCCGGGTTGATGATGGTCACCACACAGCCACGCCAACGCAAGGACGGCCTGATATCGCCGGCCAAAACCTATCCGTACCGCGTATCGAAAGCAGAAGCCGAACAGATTCTTGCCAGCCCCGAAATCGGCCGTGCGATCTCGAAGACAGTGATGCGCCGAGGTAACGGCACCAACAACGACGAGTACCGCTGGGAGAACGCCGCCGATTCCCAAGCCGCCCAGGTTCAGCAGAAATGCCCCACCTGCGGACGGTGGGCATCAATGACGTCGTCACACACATGCCCTGTCCCGGGATCGGATGCCGCGGACGCAGAGGTGACCGACCGCGCGGAACTGGCGATTTGGCGATCTCAGGTCCGCACCGCCCGCGCCGCCGGCCTCGAACCGCCCGCCAAGCCGATGGCGCGCGTGAATCTGGTGACCCAGCGGCAATATCGACTTCCGGAGAACGGTGGCATGGCGAACGTGCCCCCACCACGGGACGTGAAAGCTCAGCTAGACGGCGGAAAGGTCGCCGCAGCATCGGTGAACTTCCGCTACCCCGACGCCACCGTCACCGGCCAGGCAACCATCTGGCGAGACGAGTCCGGAGTCGATGTCGCGTCACCGTTCAAAGAGGCAGGCGGAAACGGAATGCGCTGCACGTGCGGCAAATTCACCTCGGCTGGCCGGTGCGACCACATCGCGAGTGCACTGCAGACAATGAGCGGTGCGTACGGCACCAACTACACCGGGGACACAGGCCTTAGGCCGGGGGTTCCGATCGCCGAGCGCAGGAAGGAGCGCACCGGCGACACCGCCTACGACGCACCGAAGATCCCAATCGAGCGAATGGACTACTCGCGAATCCAGAAGCTGCGATTCCAACGTCAGGGCGATCATGCTCAAGGCCTTTTCGAGAAGCAGCGCCGCGGGGAGCCGATCAATACCCCGTCGGTGAAGCCACCGAAAGACGAGGAGGGTAATCGCGTGGCGTGGCCAGCGACGTTCGAGCGATCAGGTAAGGGCGGAGCGAACTCGGATCGCCCGACAGATCTGCATGACACCAGCGACGTGCAATACCGACTGCGTGCGGCACTGTTCGCCCGAACGCGCACCCACTACTCGGTACTGCGGGACAAGGACGGTGGCATGCGCATCACGGTGCCGAAAGCCCGTCGCGGCAAGGATGGAACGATTTCGCAGGCCGAGCGTTCCCGCCTCGCGGAGACCCTCGGTATCCCGGCCCACCAGTCCCGCGCTGACGGCGTGTACATCCCGGCGGACACGTCGTGGCGACACGAAATGCTGTCCCGCGCTTACGGGGACAACCCGCCACCCCTCCGAGCCGCTCGATACACAGTCGCCTGACGAAGCCATGAGAAACGATCGACCCACCTTCTGTCAGAGGGTGGGTCGATCTCGTTCGTCTATCGACTAACGCATCCAAAGCGGCGAGAGACCCAGTCCTGTGGAGAACCTCCTGTCTACGGTGACGGTCTCATCGGTCAGCCAGGAGGAACCAAGTGACGTCCGCAATCGACACCCTCGACGAGAACGAAATCGTCGATCCCTCAGAAGGGCCCTGCACCGAAGACGAAGCCAGGGCGCTCGTCCGCGAAGCCGCCGAGGCCGCAGTGCGGTTCGAAGACGCGATGCGCACGATCTTCCGCCGCAAAGCGTGGGAGCCCCTCGGGTACAAGAACCCTCAAGATCTCATCCTTGGCGAGTTCAAAGACGGGGGATTGGTCAATCCCCGCACGGGCAAGCCGTATGGCCGCGCCCACATCTACCGCATGGCACGGACAGCTCTCTTTCTGCACGAAGTCGCCTCCCGCACCGGTGTCGACGCGACCGAACTCGACATTGCCGAGAAGGCGTTGCGCGCTGCCCGGGAAAACAAGGTGGACGACGTCACGATGCTGGCGCACATCGAGGAGCGAGTCATCACTGCCTCCGAAGATGGCGATGCCCCCGATGCGGCCGCTGTCCAGGGCATTGTCGACGATGTGATCGCTGAGGCGTCCGGGCGTACACCGGCACCGGCAGCTGATCCAGACGACGTCGATGACAGTGAACCGGCAGCCGCCGCAACGGGTACGCCGAATACCTCCGCCCCTACGGATCCACCAGTCGGTCCCTCAGCGGTCAATGGCGACGACACCACGGACTGGCCCAACGAGGACCCGCACCGCGAACGCAAGGACCCCGAACCCGACTTCAACCCCGACGACCCGTTTGGCGCATTCGGAGACCAAAAGGCCGGTTCGATGGCACCCGAGGACGGAATCACCTGGGCCGACGCAGTCGCCGGCGCCGACGACTTTGTTCGGTTCACCGACGTCCTCCGGCGCATCAACGACATCGGCGGCATGCTCCCCGAAATTGGGCGCGTCAAGGAGAAACTGCCGGAATTTCTCGACTCCTGTGACGATTCGGAACTCAACGCCTTCTCCGAAGCCCTCGACGATGTTGATCTTGTCGTCGCCGAACTCCCGAAGATCCGCGAAGCGATCCGCGCGATCCAGGAGTGCGCCCAGGAAAGAGCCGAGGACATGTGACCCCGAGCCGCCCCCGCTGAGACTGAAACACCGCGCAACGTTCGCGGCGAGAGTGGTCTCACAACACAACAGCGGAGACAAGGGGTTACGCACATGAAGCGCAAGACTGTGGGTGGCGATGAACGAGACGCATTCTCCCCGGCAAGCCGCCGCCACACCAACTACAAGCCCGGCGAGCTCAAGGCCATCAAGAGCGGCGCAAACCGTCGCGAACGCCGCGCAGCACGACGCGACCTCGCTCGCTAGAAATGCCGGAGGGCGCCACCGATTCAGGTGGCGCCCTCCGGCATTTCTACAAAATCTCGGACTACGGTCCTGCCAATGCCGCCTCAACAGTCGCACTGAACTCCGGCACGGCCCACACTGCCAGCGCCACAGTGATCACGGTCAGAGCAGGCAACAAGACCACCTTCTCGAACGGTCCATCGGCCCGGATTCGAATTAGCGACGGGAGCGTGAATTCCCACCATCGCTTTCCCCGAACCACTACCAGCGGGGCCAGGAACGGGATCCCCTCCTTCGTGATTCCATCTCCCAAACAGTGAACGATGCAGCCGAACGTGACAGCCAATCCGAGACTCGCGGAACCGGTTTCAGCAGGAATCGCCTGCCACACGATGACCGACAGCAGCGCCGCAGAGAGGGTGACCGCCAGCCAACCCTGCTTCTTCGACCAATCGCCGGCCAGGCCACGGATCGCGAGCCCGAGCGTCAGGAACAGCGTCCCGATGATCGCGGGTTTACCGAATGCCGTGACCAACGCGGACACTGCCGCCCCGAGGAGAATGGCGAACAGCAAGGTGTGCGTCAGTGTCCGGTGCCCGTCGCTGCGGTGGCCGTCCTTGGCTGTCCGGGTCAGCCCGTAGAACGCCGCGGAAGCGGTATTGATGCCCTCGGACCCGAGCTGCGACACGACTCCGAATGAACGGGCCACAGTGGACTGCGGGTGGTCCAGGTCCGGGAGCAGGGCGGCTCCCGCGCATACCCCGGCCCATACGAACGTTTCTGCCAGTGAGGACGGACCACCCCATGTGGTGGGTAGTAGGGTCGCGGCCGCGAGTCCTGCGGCAGCACCGGACATCGCGTGAGTCGGTCCCATCACCATCGCTGTGTATCCCTCACTGCGCCTGCAGCGGTCACCGTCATCGGTGGCTCGGGCTGGTGCGGTCCGCAATGAGAGATGCGCCGAGTGCGACTCCACCGAAGAGCAACGCGGCCATCGTCGTCATGACTGCCACGCGGATGTATTCCGCTGTCCAGGAGAGCGATTCAGCGAAGCCGGCATCAGCTGACGGTCCCAAGGCTCCAGCGAGCGTGAGGAATCCCGACGCGAACACAGCGACGACGACGATCGTTCCGATGGCACCGAACGCGTACGTCAGTGCGGTCCACATACGCTTCGATTTCATGACAGGTCTCCTTCTTCGAGCCCAGCGCCGGTGACGGCGTTGATCAGAACGGGTATCCACCGATAAGTGAGGTCGGCGATTGTATTGACAGCGGTCTCGAACAGACGGATCGCGTTCGAGGTATCGACACCTTCGGTGTCTGCCCAGTTATTGAAGCCTCGCCACATGCCTACGACGATCACACCGATGAGGATGTACTTCGCGATTTTCATTGGCCCTCCGTAGATTCCGGAACAGTGGGGCTGGTTTCCGAGGGGGTGACATTAAGTTGCTCTCTGAGACTGTCGCCGACCTTGGTTCCGACACCGTCGGTGGCGTCCTCGATGTGTTTCTTCACCTCGCCGCTTCCGTCTTCCACCACGCCGCTCACACCTTCGCGATAATTCGTGAACCAGCCGTCTTCACCGAACTTGATCCCACCGGTCGCGTACTGGATCACCCCCAGCAGAATTCCGATCACCACCACGAAGAACACGACGCGAGAGATGATCCCGTCTTTTGACTTTTTCGCCGGCCCCGCCGCCATCACACGAGCCCATCATGGGAAATGCGTGCCCGGATGGGAGCGTGCTGCCCTGCGGACTGCGCACCGCCCACGACAGTCGGCAGCCCATGGGTCTGGAGGCGACTGCAACGCTGGCCGTTCGGGACGGCGCGTAGACCGCCCTCGGATTGCAGGGTCCGATACTCCGGAGCACTGACTGCGCCCCGCTTGAACTGTTGTGACATAACAGGTTCCTTCCCGCTTAGCGGTCGCCGGGAGTCATCCCGAGGGTTCAGCGGTGACAGTAGAAGGCGGGTTCTCCACAGGACCCCAGGCAACAGGAAGGGGACGAAAGTGACGGTCCGGCCAGGGGATCCTGACCGGACCGTCACTTTCGAGGAGAGGACCGCTCTATTCGTCGTGGGTTGCCGCTTCCGGCCCGACGTCGTCAACACCTTCAGTCGCGGGCCGTTGATGTCCTACCCACGACATCAACGGCCCGCCGAAACTGAACCGGAGTGGGAGCCAAGGTTGCACTGAGTCGGTAGGAACCTAACTGCCGTCAGTGCTTTGCGCGAAGGCGATCGACCGTTCCCGTGATCGTCGTCGACCGATCCCATGAGCACGGGTAGGTCGAGTCCGCCAAGAACGGGAGCTGAACTTCCCGAACTTCGACTTCGTCCGTAGTCGCCCAAGCTCGGCCTTTCGGGGATCCGCTCGCAGGGAACTCTGCGCCGTGTGTGGTTCTCAGGATTTGCCTGGACAGGCTCTCAGTGACTGGGCCGACACAGAGCCGGAAACCAAGCATGTCCCGCAGTGAGACAGAGATCGTGTTGCTGTCCGGCTTCTGCGCGGTGATCACCATGTTGATCTCCAGCGAGCGTGCGAGCCGCCCAAGGTCTTCCATCTGCGAACGCGTTGTCGCCTTCCGCTTTTCGGTGTCCTCGTCGCCGGACTTCGCCCAGAAGTGGGAGATCTCATCGAACAGTAAGATCAGCCGCTTCGGCGCGGGGCCGTCTTCGGCTTCGAACTCAGGGTGCGCAGCGTAGAGGCGGCGAAGGGATTCCACGGTACGTACGCCACGCTTTACCAGGAGGCTCTGGCGCCGGTCCAGTTCTCGCCATACGTCGTCGATTGCATCCGCGATTTCATTGGTACTCACTGCGACTCGGCCATCTGCAGTGAACTCGGATGCCCAGGAGAAGGTTAGCTTGGGGTCACACACGACGACCTCTGCGACGTCGCTGCACCACAATGCCAGGAACGCGATGACGTCGAGGCAGACCGACTTACCCGCCCCGGTCCTGCCCCCGATCAAACCGTGCGCGGTCATGTTGAGATCCCAGTAGAAGGTCCCTCCGCCCTTCTGCGGCCCGATGTAGATCTTGCCGGCGCGGAAGCTCTCGACAATCTCGTCGAAGAGTAGGGTTCCGTTTTCGGGGAACGCGATTGCGGATGGCAGGGCGGGCGCACATGCTGACGGACTCGTCATGGAGATTCCTTTCCTTGGGGTGCTCGCACCATATGAAGTGCCTTCTCCAGATGCTCACCAGTCGCCGCCGTCCCAGTCCTCGCTTACGGCATCGGCATCCACGGGGCCTGCGGGTGTAAGGACAGCTGAGGTTTCGCTGTCGTCTGTGAGACTGTGGGGGTCCTGCGGTGGCCTAGCAGGTTCGTCCTGCACGTCACCGAAGACAGGATGAGAACCCTTCAAAAGGTTCAGCGGCGCTTCCGATTCCTCAGGCTCGGGGGCGTGGAGGTCCGTGAGAACCCAGCGGGGCTCGCGCCCGCCGTCCGAGTTCGGAATCCACACCTGCTCATAACCGTGCTCGACCAACTGCGCGCGAAGCCGGTCCTTGGACCCGGTGATCGTCAACGCCGGATCCCAGGGGCAAGGTTCGGTGGAGTTCGGCAGATAGGGAATCTGGACCACTTGGAATCCGAGCTCACTGGTGGTTGCCCACGCCCGACCTTTCGGAGTCCCGAATTCGGGAAACCGTGTGCCGTGGTTGCTTTCCAGGATTTGTTTGGACGTGTACTCGTTGACAGGGCCCACGCACAAACGGAATTCGCACATCTCTTTGAGCTGCGTGGACATGCGGTCCTTGTCAGGCTTCTGAGCGGCAACAATCATGTTGATTTCGAGTGCACGCGCTAGCTGCCCGAGTTCCTCCATCTGGGTGCGTGCGGTCGCCTTCATCGCTTCGATGTCCTCGTTGTCGGACTTCATCCAGAAATTGGCCAGCTCGTCGAAGAACAGGATCAGACGCTTGGGGGCGGGGCCATCTTCCTTCTCGAACTCCGGGTGCTCGGCATAGAGTTTGCGCAGGTAACGCAGGTTTCGCACACCGCGCTTGTTCAGGATGGTTTGTCGCCGGTCCATCTCCTGTCGGACGTATCCGACCGCATCGCAAATCTCGAGCGCGCCGGCGGCGAACCGAATAACCGAAGGAAACTCAGGTGTCCACGTGAAGTCGGTCCGTTTCGGGTCGCACACAATCATGTCAACGGTGTCCGAGCAGAACAGTGCGAGGAACACAACGATGTCGAGGAAAACCGATTTGCCGGCACCGGTGCGCCCTCCCACAAGACCGTGGGCGACGTTGTTGAGATCCCAATAGAACGTGCCTCCGCCCTTCTGCGGTCCGATGTAGATCTTGCCGTCGCGGAAGTTACGGATCATCTCCTCGAACTCGGGCGCTCCGTTTTCGGGGAAAGGCACCGCATTCGGCAGCCGAGGTACCGCAGTGAGGAACACGCACCCTTCCTCGGTGCGCCACGTGTAGCTCCAGTCGCATGTGGTGAAGAGACCGTCGAAGTGAGACACGAACGCGTCCTGAGTGTCTGGCTTGGTGACGTCGAGCGAGCCGAACGTCACCCGGATTCGAGCGGGTTGTGCGAACGGGGCTTCGTCATCGCATGGCTCCCACTCGGTGATCTCGATGTCAGCGTCGTTGCGGCGCCCGCCGAACTTGTCTTCCACGACACCGCGGAGACGTTTGACTTCGAGCTTGCGCAGTGACGCCAGGTGGGTCGGAGGGAATGCTTTCGCCTCCAGGCTTGTCGACGCGGACACCGTCCACGTGTAGACCCATATGAGACCTGAATAAGTAGTTGCCAGCGCCTCGTCCGCGGCATTTTCAAAGGTCCGCTGTGTAGGAGTGCTGGTGAATGCACCGGAGCCGAAGTCAGCGGTGAACGCAATGGGAACCCATGGATCACCGTGGGTTTCTTTCTGCCAGTCTGTGACTGTCGAGGAAACAGCGTCCTTGCCTCCCCTCGGGGCCTGTCCGGACACCAGATCGGTCACCCAGCGCGCGGCCCTCTTCTGCTTCGCAGCAACAGAATCAGATTCGGCACCGACGATGTCGAGAGCACCTTCTGACCAGGTGTAGATCCATTCGAGGCCGCGGACATACTCGGCGTCACAGGTGCGCTCAATCTTGTCCCGCGCGTCCTGGGCTGACATCGAATGCCCGCCGAACTGGAAGGTGATCGCAGATGGCACGGGAATCGTGCCGTCGACCGGATGGTCCCGACTCGTCCACTCGGTGACCTCGAGCGCATACCGATTGTTCGTCAGTTGTTTCGGTGAGATTCGGAACCACTCGGTGAATTTCGTTCGTAGGAACGCGATCTCCCGTTGTTGATGAAATCTGTCGTCGCCGGGTGGGATGGCGTCTGCGTGCAGCTGCCCGGTCTTCGTGTTGGTGCTGTAGGCCCATCCACCACCGTCAGCGGTATACGGGTTACCGACCTGGTCGAGTACCGATTCGAGAGTTCCGCGAGCAAGTGGGGGAGCAGCAGGCGCGGATTTCGAGACCGTCACGTCCATCGCCATGGGCAGGTTCTTCGGTCCCCATTGCGTCACTTTGACGCGCGAGTTCGACGGGACGGGACTCGATGTTGTCGACCTCGGGTGGCCGGCGGCCTGCCGGGTGTCCTCGACGAGAGCGTCAGTCAGTGCGCGCCGCGCAGGCATCACCCGCATCGCGCGCCCAAGCGTGTACACCAACCCCATGCCCAGAATCCCTGCGATAGCCAGGGGATACTTCGTGCCAACGAAGTAGGCCGCAATGATCGTGACCGCGAAAATTCCCCCATTCCAGAGGTTCCGTCGTAACCCAAGCAGTCGTGCGCTATCGGTAAACCACGTCAGCACCAACCAATCCCGAAGAATTGGGGTGGCTTTGGCGCGAAAAGCGGTACCAGCTCGGGTACCGAGAGTCGATCGCGAACGGGCTGACATCAGTCGCCTCCGAGAGAGTTGTCGTACGTGTCGCTCGGACGCTACGAGGACCCTTCTCCAATCTTGAAGCGGTCTGGCCCCGACGGGTTACGGATTGGGGTAGTCGTCGTGGAGTTGTCCGTCGAGTAGTCGGCCCGCGAGGTTCTTTCCGACCCGTCTCATTCCTTGCGCGTGGTCACCGGAATCGGAGACGTCGACGGTGTGGTCGGCGTCCTCGTGATCGAGATGCGGTGCCCATTCGCCCCACTGTTTGAAGTGAAAGGCGATCCCGATTCGGGTGCACTGATCACGCAGGGACTGGGCCCATTGGGGTTGCATGGGGCGTGCCCCGGGTCCGGACTCGCCGCCGCAGATCAGCCAGTCGATCGTGACGGGATTGGCTTTCGCGGCGCGTGTTGTCGACGATGCGTGTGCTAAGGCGCCAACCCACGTGGATGTGGGTATCTCGCGTGCCTGTTCGGTGTGGGGGCGTGGGGGTAGCGCGGACAAGTCGACGGGGCTGAGAAGTGGTTCAGCGGAGACGAATCGGATGGCTGCGGGGGTTCCTAGGAGTATGGGGATCCGCATGTCGGCTGTGTGTTGATTCTCGGCAGTTACTCCTAGCCACACGTTCGGCAGTGGCCATGAATCTTGTACCGCGACATCGACAGCAGCGATCGCAGTATCGGGCAGCTGCATTTCGCGGGCCTCGTCACCGATCATGACCCGGAAACGGGAGGAATTCAGCAGCGATCGCATCCTTGCCGGCCGTTTGGTCAACACAAGGTAGGTGTGCTGCGGAGCGGCGATCATGACTGCCCACATCTTGGCGATGAATTCGTTCGGTACGCCCTCGTGGAACAAGTCCGCTTGTGAGCACACAAAAATCCTGCGAGGGCGGGACCACCTCATCGGTTGCTCGAGCCTGGTGGGATGTAGCTGCACGGCAAGCGTCGCACCGATGCCCGGGCCGTCAAACGAACGTCCAGCCATGCGGATTGGCGGCGTCCGCGCGATGTAGCAATGCAGGCATCCGTCGCTGACCCGAGTGCAGCCTGTCACCGGCGACCAGGTCGCCTCCGCCCATGAAATTGTCGTTCGGTCAGCCACCGAGATCTCCTGTCGCGAGTGCGCCGCTCTCCAAAGGCTGAGTGCCGGCGTGCTGCTTCATCAGTACTGCCAAATGTGCGGCGAAGAGCTCTGCCGTCCACCACTCGTCTCCGCAGGTCATACAGATGAGGACTTCGATCCCGTCCGAGAATCCGTATGTCGGCAGATGTGCTGCGAGGAGGTCGACCACCGCCGGATCAGGCGCGGTCACGACGACACCTCACGACGTTCGAGGTTCGTGACGACAGTGTTCAAGGCGAACTCGTAGGTGGGACCGAGCGCGTCGATGAACCCCACCGCCTTGCCGTCACACAAGATCGTGGTCTTGATTTCCCATTCGCCCTCGCGGTCGAAAGTGTTCTTGCTCATGGTGTCTCCTCGGTCTTCGATGGCCAGGCATGTGCACTCTGCGAGGCTGGGCGGTGCGAGCTCGTCGCATTCCTCGCAGCAGCCGCGTCCGCCCCACCCTCGCCACATCAGGGCGCAGTAATCGCAGAGATCTTCGGGCGCTTTCGTGTGCTCAACATCCACCCCAGTCACGCCGCGACCTTCCGTAGGTCCATGCTGGTACAGCGTTCAAGGAAGTCCTCACGACCAGGGATGTCCGGATCAATACCGTGATTGATCGACAGAATGAGGCCGTTGATCTCAATCGTCCCGCAAGCTGGGCACTTCCATCCTTGAACGACAGTGCCGGCAGTTCCGGCCATGCAGTCATAGGGTGCGACCCAATCGGCTGGGAGCATGCGGGCCTTCCACGCCTGGAGCGCTTCTGTTTCGGCGTCGCGGTCGCGGATGTCGAAGAGGTCAAGTTGCTCGTGCATGCTCACCCCTACTCGGCTCCGACGAACGGGGCGAAGGCGGATTCCGCATCGTCAGCAGCGGCAACAAAGGCGGCGGCCATCTCGCGTAGCTTCGCAATAGTTGGCTGTTCGCCCATGGAGCGAAGTCCATGCGCCGCCAGTGTTGCATCAGAGACCTTCTGCTCGGTGTTCACAGGGAGCCCTTGACTTTCGGTGTGCGTAACTGTGTCGCCTCCGCAGTTCGTGCAATCCGGTGCGAGCTGAACATTCAGCTTGCATCGGACGCAGTACCTGCCGGCGTTGGTTGCGATGGGGGCAGGAACAACCGGCTGGTGAATCGTGACAGTCATGTAGCCGGTGTCCATGAAGAGCTTCGCGTAGTAGTTCGCCCGCTCTTCGGTGTCGACGTAGGCAGAGGAGTTGCCTGCATTGGGTCGATCCTGCGCCTGCACGTACCAAAGCTCCGGACTCTTCCGCTCCGCTTTCGTCCTATCCTCGGCGGGTTCGATTTCAGTCATGGGTTCCTCGTTCCTGGATGGAGCTCGAGGACATCCGAGAGCGCGGTGATGGTCAGGAAACTAGCGAACGCCAAACCGGCGGCGGTGACGCCGAAAGCTGTTGCGGTGGAGTTGAAGCGAGACCTGAGCTTTTCCGGGACAGTCATGTTGTCACCTCGGGGTCGGTTGGCGTAGAAAGGAGTTCGGCGTTCACGGATGGTCCTGGCATTGGCCTGCAATTGGATGTTTCACTCACCGCAGTCTCCACATGCCCTCGAACCCGAGCGAAGCTATAGGGTTCAGCACTGCTTCCGGCCGCTGAGGTGATGGTTGTCTCCGTGCGTATTCGGACATTCGCAGCTGCGGCTTGCGTCCCTAGTTGCCGTGCCCGAGCTAGTAAGTGAGCTTCGCTCGGGCGCGGCGACTGGTCAGAACGGAGGTTCGTCGCCTCCCGCGGTGGGGGTCGATCCCCACGGGTCATCAGCGGGGGCGCTGCCGCCGAAACCGCCGGAGGAGTTGCCGCCGGAGTTACCAGCTCCGGCGCCACCACTTCTGTTGGCCTTGTTGACCTTTGCGGTGGCGTATCGAAGTGAAGGACCGATCTCGTCGACCTCGAGCTCGACGACGGTCCGCTTCTCGCCTTCGCGGGTTTCGTAGCTGCGCTGCTTCAAGCGGCCTGAGACGATGACTCGGCTTCCGCGGGTGAGGGATTCGGCGACGTTTTCCGCCGCTTCCCGCCAGATGTTGCAGCGCATGAAAAGCGCGTCTCCGTCTTTCCACTCGTTCGACTGTCGATCGAAGTTACGCGGCGTCGAAGCCACGGTGAAGTTCGCGACGGCTGCGCCGGCGGGAGTAAAGCGCAATTCCGGATCGGCGGTCAGATTGCCGATGACGGTGATAACGGTGTCGCCTGCCATGGGGAGTCCCTTTCAACTGGGTGGGTGGTGCGGTGTCGGGTATGACTGTGCCGCGGTGGTGGGTCAGGTGTTTCAACTCAAGACCCATCAATCGGTTGCTGTCAGCTGGCCTTCTGCTGGCGGTTCTCGGGGTCCGCTACGAATGCCTGCTCGGCGGCCTGCCGGAACGCGGCCGGGTTGGTCGCCCACTTAGCGACCTGCTGGTTGAACGCAGATGCCTCGATCTCCCCGAGCATCCCCCGGGGCACCCCGAACGTTGCTTTGAGGATGAATCGAAGCTGATCTATGTGCTCGGTCATCTCGACCGAAGCGGCCAGTGCCTTCCATGCATCGACGGACGCGGCGACCTCTCCGGCGTTCTGGGGGCGCCCCTGGTTCAGGTATTGCTGCTGAGGGCGAGACTGCTGGGCACTCTGCGAACGTGTCTCGGCAACACCGGGTTCACGCTGTGCGATGCCCTGATCAACGCTCTGCGGGCGAGCCTCGGTGGCGGTCGACTGCTCGAGCTGCTGCGGCGCTGCGGAAGCCGCCACCGGTGCGGCCCCCTTCGCGTCGGTCGTCGTCGTCAGATCGACTTCCAAGAACTTCGCCATCCGCTGATAGGTCTGCATGAAATCGTCCTTGGCGGCGTTGAGAACCTCCATTGCCCACTTACGGCAGGCTTCCTCGTTCGCAATGTGCTCCACCGAATAGGGGAAACGGGTGTTGATGACCTGCATCACCCACATTCCAGCTTCCTTGTGGGAGCGATCGAGCCGGTTTGCGCGTCCAACGACATGCTCTTGCGTCTTGTCGCCGATCCACAACAGGATGTCGGTCAACTTCCACACGTGGTCGAGGGACTGCTCGGCGGTCATCTCGGGTAGCTCATCCTCGGCAGCAGCCTCGAGAGCACCAGTCAGCAGGTAGATCGCCGACTCGTGCGTGGCTCGAATCTTTGCGGCCAGGTCACTACCGGCGTTGGGCCGACCGTCACTGTTGAGTGGCTCCCACGGCTTGCCCTCTGCCGCGACGGCGCGCCGCACCCCTGCGGGCTTGGACGCGACCCGGCCGGGCTGGTTCGCGCTTGTACCGAACTGCGCGGCGAGCTGTTCTGCAACCGCAGTGGCGAGCGCTGCGGTGTCGGTGCTTGCGCTGTTGACGGGGGCCTGGGTAATACCACCGGTCCGTTTGCCATCGCGAACCATGCAACGCCAACCCTCCGGAGGCAGGTCGCCGAGTTTGTTCCCGCGCAGCAACGGCCACTCAGTGAGGTCCGAGCGCAGCTCCTTCTCACTGGCGACGGCGGTGTCGTCGAGATCCTCGACTCCACCGACGACGACAATGACCTTGGCGCAGTTGGCTTTAGTTGCCTGAGGCTGCCCCGAGAGCGATTCACCAGCCGCGCCGCGCAACGTGTGGATCGGGGTCAGTACGTCGATGGGCTGATCTTTCTTGCCTTCGACGTGCTTTCGCCGACGAGTCTCGATAGCCACATAGACCGGCGTCTGGGTGTCGCACGCATGCTTGAGCCGGGCAGCGACCGCGCCTCCAGCCTCTGTCGATGCGCCGAAATTGTGAGTCATGCCGGGAGCTCCGGTACTTGCAGCGTCGAACTGGATGTACACCGTGTCGAAGCCGCCCGACGACTTCTCCTGGTACTGAGCCACTCTGATGGTCGCGTACTCCTCGACCCACGTCTCGGCGCGCACCGAGATCGCCGATCCGTCCTCCGGGTTGCCGATGCGCACAACATTGCGGTCGTAGGCGACGAAACGTGCGCCGCCGGTAGCAGGGCGGGTGGCGATGGTGGACATGAGCGCTCCTCGGGTGACTCGTCGTTTTCTCTTGGGAACGACACTAGAGACGCCGTGCGACAGTGTTTCAGTCGTAACACTTCGTCACTGGCTCCTCGGAAAGCGAGTGTGCCTGCAAGGTTCTCCACCACCACAACGCCGCACCCGCTGGGCCGGAGAACCCGGTCCTTACCGTCATCCACATGGCCAAGTTCTCCGCGCAGGAACTCATCGACAATGGATCTCATCTGATCTGCACTGGATGCAACTGGCTTGTGCCGGCCGATCTTCCACAATGCCGCCGTTGCCGCCACCCACTCAAGACACTGTCCGCGGGCCCGAAAGCCACAACAGCAGGCAAGCGCTCAAAAGCGTCGGCGGCCCGCGCGGTTTCGAACAAACGGTGCACCGCACAGCAATCGACCGGCGATGCGATCGTCACTGACGCGGCACTCGGCGGCATGGTCACCCGCGCTGACCGGACAGTCTGGCTTGTCGTCCACGGCGACCCCAAAAGCCAAGGCTCGATGGTCGCAGTCGCCGCCGGCAGGGTGAAAGCTTCCGACCCGTCGATGTACGCCTGGCGCGACAACATCACCGGCGAAGCGCTGCGCGAGCTCGGGCTGCAGTGGCAACCTATCGACGGACCGGCATTGATCGATGTCGCGTTCACGATGCCGTTCCCCAAGCGCTTCGAAGACCAGCAGCAGCGGATCGCCCCAGAGATCGCTGGTCAGGCCCCGCGGATTCCAGCGATGCAACCACCGGACCGGGACAAGCTCCTGCGCGCCGTTCAGGATGCTCTCTCACCGCTCGATCACGGAAATAAGGGCGGGCAGGCCTCACAAGCACAGAACAAACGTTTCAAACTGGCCGTCGACGATTCTCGCTTCGTATATGGCGCGGAAGCGAAGTCGTACGCCAGACCCGGCCACACCCACGCTTGGGCACTCGACCGGCCGGGCGCGGTCATCCGTGTACGCATGATCGACGCACCCGGCGAACCCTTCCCCGAACCGACACTCCGAAACCCCGGCCCGCTACCCGCGCATATCCTTCAGATGCACGAGAAGCTGATGCGAAGGAGCGTCGCGCCTGCTGCCCGATAGCGCGAAGAAGGTTGTCCGAAAGGGGATCTGGGTGATATCAAGCTATGTGAATTGCGCAGAGGTCTTCCCCGGAACAGGTGACTACGGGCGGGGCCGAGCGTTTCCGGCCCCACCCTCTCGCAGCCTCAGTTGGCAGGCATTCGACTGGTGATCGCTTCCAGAGAGTTGTCCAGAGTTACGAATCCTTTTCGGATTTCGTTGATGAGATCGCCAGCGGCAGCTCCCACTGTGTGAGTCTGGTGCAAGTTTGCGTACACCTGGGCCTGGGCAGCGAGCATATTCGCCGCATCCGGGCGTCCCTCGCTAGAAGCTTTGACGGATTTTTCTACGAGGTCGAGCGCTTTCTCTCGCCATTTCGAGGGGTCTTGATCGGGGTTGGTCATCTAGTGCGCCCTTTCTCGATATTTGTGTACGTCGCGAGGCTGACACCTGCGTGCGCTGGGTCGCGGGCCTCGTGGCATCAGTGTGGCGTACGGATCATTGGAACGCTGGGAGGTAGTTCTGAGATGCGACGGACACAACAGGGGAGGTTTAGCTGGTTGGTCCGGAAACTGCCTTGCGGGCAACGATGTTCCACCAGTTGCCGGCGATATTGATGACTGCGCCTTCGATCCCGCCGATGGTGGTGAAATGACCCGTCACGACCCGGCCGTCGACATGTCCGACACCAGTCAACGTTGAGAACACCTGTGAGGGATCGCCGGCCACAGTGGCGGTAGTTGTAAAAACCCGTGCGTCAGAAAGCCCGTACCGCAGCGGCTCACTGTTGGCGAGCTTGGTGGTGACAGCGACGCTGCGGCCCCCCGCGGTGACGGTGTAGTCCGCACACTGCTCAGCAAAGTCGGACACGGCATTGAGCCCGGCGGAATCCGACGTTGCCACGGTCGCGACGAAAGACTGACTGGCATTCGGAGCTTCTCCCATCTGTCCCGCCCAGGGACCGGTTCCGCGAGATGTGGACCAGAATGCAGCGCCGAGCCGACCCCCTGGGGCGCAGTCGGCGGAGTCCACTTCCCACTCGTCGGTGGTCCCGACGGCCTGCGCGATTGCCGGGATCATGTCAGCTGGACGTATCTCCGGGTCGGTGACCTCCCATTCGCCGAACACCGAGCGAGGGAAGTCCAGCGCGGTGACAGCGTGGCCACGGAGATCGTCGGCACTGGGGCCGGAGGTGTCGGTAAGTGCTTCACTGCAGCCGGCCACGACTACTGCAGCCAGGCCGATAACTGCTGCAGGAAAATAGATGCGACGGTTCACGCAATGTCCTCTTCTCGGTGGTGAGCGCCAGTGTCACCGTCACCATGCCTGACTGGTTCTCCACACAGACTTGAGACAAGCCTCCTCGCCGATCGAAGCCGCGGTGGAGAACATCTCAAGGAACATCTCGCTCTACAGTGACTGGCCGCTCTCACCCGCAGTGGCGCGGCTGAACGCTCAACTCAGCAATAGGCCAACCTCACACAGCTGGGCAAGGAGACGACGATGACAGGATCTGGAGGCGCAGGCACACCCCGCCGGCGCAAACGCAGGAAATCGATAAAGCTGCACCTCCATGCAGGGTTGCCGCTGTCAGCGCGATGGGGGCACGTAGACGTGACTCCAGACGTGATCGCGCAGCAGCAACAGTCTCTACGTGCGACGCTCTGGATCTTCCCGCCCGGCACGAACTCGCGCGAGCGAGCCCTCATGCGAATTCGCATGCTCGCGAGGAGTTGGACGGGCATCCTCGGATTTCTGGTCATCGTCGGCGTTGTCGGTACCGCTTTCGGCATTGGCGGAGTTGTGATCACCACCATTGCAGTCCTCGCACTCTGGCTTGGGGCACGTCAAGGCACCGCGCGAATTCACAGGGGAACCCGACACCTCCAGATTGTGGTCCGGCCGGACGGAGTCAGAGGCGATCTCGCCGAATTCGAGTCGATTGCCGCCCAGCTCGATTCCCTCGACGCCGCGAACTTGGCCCCTGTGAACTACGAGGCCGAATGGGGGCACATTTACAGACAACTCGGTTCCGGGCGCCGATGACATCGCTCCACGGCAACGAAGGGCGGCAATTGGAAACTGGAGAAGCCGTCAGCGAGTATTCGCCCCATGCCCAGCACCGCCCTCGCGCTAGATATCGGCGCCACCACAGTGTGTGCGACTGTCCGTGACCGGAACGGCCGGATCGCGAATGTGCGCGTCGACGACTCCGACACTGTTCCGGCACGTCTGGTTGTCGATCGAGGCACCCCCCGGCCGCCACACGGAGACGACGCGCCCACAATCCCTCAATTGGGCTCTGTCATCGACCGACTCGACGTCGCATCTACAGTCATCGACGGAGTGGCTTGGTCCGCAGACACCCTGCTGGCCATCCTGCTCGACCCGATTCTCAATGCGGCCGCTGCCTTACTCGGCTCGCCGCCGGCGAAGATCATGATCGTGGTCCCGTTCTGGTGGGATCACGACCGACAGAGACGATTCCAGCTCACTATCCATGCAGCGCTCCGCCGCCCCGTCGTGATGGTGCCATCCGACAAGGCCTTCGCGTACTCAGCTCCTTCACCTGCAGTAGGCGCCCACCGAATCGTCATCGACTGTGGGGCGTCAGCTCTCGCAGCAGTGATGGTGGGAGGAGGTACACGCGGTCCGCGGATCGCCGCCACTGCGGCCGTCGAGGACGGCGGCGACATCTTCGATCGGATCCTGCTCGCCAATGCCCTCACTGCCGCGGATCACAGCGAGCTGGCGCTCGACGCGCGGTGGGCTTTCGCCGGAGTGCCACGAATAAGGGCAGGGCGCGAGGCTCTCTCAGACGTTGACGCCGTCGCAGTCGCACTTCCGAAACCCGTCGGGCCGATCACATTGTCGAGTGAAGACGTCGATGAAACCGGCGCCGAATTCTTCGTGAGTGCATTCGGTGAGCTGTTCAGGAGTTTGGACGCCGCTCATCCGGAGGCGGCCGATGTTCGTGAGCAACAAGGACTGTTGCTGTGCGGAGGACTCGCCTACGATCCCGCCATCTCGAGCGCTGTCCGAGCATATTCATCCCGTGGTGCTCGTGTGATGCCGCACCCGCAGCACACCCTGTGCCGCGGCGCTCTAGCGTTCGGTTCCGCCGACTACGACAGCACCCACGACCCCGACCCCCTGCCGGCAAAACGCGCGGAAGTAGACGACATCGATACGGAGATAGGTGTCGGACGCGGCTGGTCACGGCGCACGCTCGCTGTTTACGGCGGGCTCGGTGTCGCCGCAGTGGCCGTGGCCGTCGCCGGCGGTCTGGCGTTGTCCTCCTCGATGACAGGGCCGGCGGATCTCCGCGCGAGTGATTTGCAATCGGTCGCCGCCGCAGTGCTGCCAGCCGAAGGCGCGATCGCCGGCACCACCATGAAGACCTGGACCGAGGGCGTCAGCCGCTCCGACCCGACGATGCGAACCCTCACCGGCGACAGACTGGAAACCCTGGCATGCGGAGGGGGCCGACTTGCAACCGATGGGGAGGGGGAAGGGATCCGGCTGGAAGCAACCCGAGTTTTCATCAACGACGGTGAGACCGACTCAGTGACTACGTTCGACCAATTCGATTCCAGCGCAACGACGAACGTCACGGTGACCGCTGCTATCGTCGCCCGCGATCAGCGCGACCAAGTGTGGTCGGCCATCCACAAATCGAACGAACGGTGCACATCAACCAAGGACGACCTGGTGCGAACCATCGTCGCCATCCCGCAGGACGGCCCGGACCCAGGACCGCCGACCTACAGCGAAAACCTCCCCGGCACGCAACCACCGACATCTACCGCCGCGACACCATCCAGAACGTCGAGCGGATCCGAGCAGGGCGGAGTCACGATGAGCACACAGCGACAAGCCTGGCGCGGACTGGTACCGGCGACTGCATCAGGCAGCGACACGGACATGCATGTGACGTGTGTCCTCGATATCGACGGGGTAGTGCTACGTCGCTCGTGCGCCACCGCGAAGTCGTCCGCGAAGGCCGACACGCTAGCTCAAACGGGTGCCGCAGCGTTCAACCCCGCTCCGGAGTCGGCGAAATGACCGACCTGGATCGCCAAAAGCTGATGCACGCTGCCGAACTCGTGGACGTCACGGTCACCGTGCTCGCACCAGCGGTGTTAATCCGCCGGGCGATTGCACACTTCAATTCCCGACTCGCTCCCGGACAACGACCCGCCGAGACCACCTCCAGCGAAGCGTTCCTCAAACGGCTCTGCGTGAACTGGTTGCGACACACCGGATCACGCTATGACACTCACCGGAACCACGTTCGCCAGACCGGTGGTCAGCAGCTGTCCGATACCGCTGGCAACGTCATCAAGAAGAGGGTGCTGATCGAGATCGCACGCATCTACCCCTGGCTGGCTGATGAAGCTCAACGCCAGTTCCGCGAGCTCGACCTACCGCCCCGCGTGCGGAGGTAGACCAGCCGCTTCTGAGCCCAGCAGTAGATTGCAGGAACCCAGTTCACCGCCATTTCGTCCGTCGCGCATCGGGTTTGAAGGCAATCTTTGTCGGGAGGGGAGTGCTGCGTTCCCGGCGCGATCGACCGGACGGGGTACGCACTTATGCGGACGCCAGGACGCCTCGCCTGGGTCAGGCAAGTTTCCTCCACTGCGCTTTTTCGAATTGCTGGACTACGAGGTGAGGTTGTACCAGGAGACCCGCCAGCATACGGAATCGGAGGTGGTACGCCTCAGGACTTTCGTCAGCCGCCGGCGCCATTGTCGCCAGCGCGCTGCTGAACCGGTGCTGAACCCAGGAGCTCACCTCACCGAGATAGGCCGCGACCAACTCGCGGTGCAGTGACGCCCAAACCTCATCTCGTTCTTCGCAATACCGGTGAAGCTGTTCGTTGACAGCTAGCGCCTCGTCGTTGACCTCGCCACGCCTTTGCGCGCTTCGGAATTTGAAGGGGTTCTCGAAAATCTGGTCCGCAGGAACTCCGGTGATGTCAGGGCGCAGCTCTTCGGTCGCTTCCAAGTCGGAGATGGCTTTCGTTGTCGCGGTCTCGCCGTCGGGAACGACAGGGGCCGCTGCGTCCTCAACATGCAAGCGTATCGACCGCACTTCCGTGATGATGTCGGTGATCGCTCCGGGGTGGATTGCGAGTGAGATAGATCCGGGTGCCTCGTGGAGGTTCACGTATCGGACGGCGCGCACGCCGCGCCGATCTAGTTCTCGAGCGGGAAAATTGCCATAGACACTCCACCCTTCGTCGTCGAGATCACTGCTCAGGTCGCCGGGGCCCAGCCTGATTCGGACCTGGTGTAACCAGTAGTCGCGACCAGAGGTCTGTTCATCCGTTGATCGGCGCAGCATGTTTTCTACGGCAGCGGCGTACGTGCCCAGGTGAAGTGCCACCGAGATCTTGTCCCGAACTGCCTCGTCGCGGAACCCTTCAGGCCACACATCAACGCGGGAGTACTCGTCGCGTATGTCCTGCTCGTAGGTCTCAGATGGCCAGTCTTCATAGGTGGATGAGTGGTACCAATAGTGCTCGTCGATTCTCTCGGAGATGTAGTCGACATCGTCGAGATCACGAAGGATTGGGCCTCGGTCGCCAATGTCGATTGGTTCCCCACACTCGCAAGAGAGATCGAGATCGCCGCTCTCGCGGAGGGACATGTACCGATCGGACGAAACCCGATTGCGTAGTCCACAGGCGCATCCGAACCAAAAACTGTAGTTGAACGCGAACCCACTGGGGTGTCCCGAGTGATCCGGCGGAGATGGCGTCATCTCGCGCAGTCTAAGGCAGAAGGGACGGCAGTTGGGCGTGGCAATCGCGACTGGCTGGCACTCACCCCGGCCACCCACCAATCGTGGTGAAGGGCCCGCTTACTGTCGCGGACTATGGCACCCCCACCAGGCAGAGGCATGTCCGACTTCGCGCTCGCAGCGATCGTCGGCGGCAGCGCCCTGACCGGTGCAGTCCTCGGCTGGGTCGAACTGCGCATCCTCTATCTGCTGGACAGAGCCGCGGCTGTCGCGGGTCCAGCAGACCCTGCTTTTGCGCTGAGCTGGACCAACGCCAGCTTTCCCTTTACGACAGTCGCTGCGGTCGTGGTGGGGATGGGAGCCACCTTCGCGATTCTCGCGGTCGCAGTGATCATCTCCCGTCAACGCGGCATCGAACGAGTGGACCGCGAGCGGGACGCCATGACCGGCCGCCCGTCCCTACTGCACCCCGACCGACCACCGCCGCACACTCATATCCCGAACTCTTCCGCATCCCCGAACCAACGAGACGAGGTCCGATGAGCACCGCAGGACACCGAAAGCCCAGCATTCAAGCCACGTGGGACAGCACTCGCGGCGCCCGCAACGCTCTAGGTGATCGCGCCGCAGCCACACAATGGCTGCGCCACCCCATCGCCGGCGGACTACGCGCAGCAACCGAGGTCGAACACGCCACCCGCTGGCGCACAGCCACGGGCGACCCAATCGAGGGCCACACACCCGCGCTGCTAGCCGCCTGGTTCGCGTTCGCGTACGACTTCACTGTCAACGCACCCGCAGACCCCGCCGCACTTGCCGCTGCCGCAGAGATGCCAATGACCGCGCAATGGCTCACCGACCGCGCTGACCGCGTCGACACCGCCGCAACCCTCGTCGCGTCACCCGCTGCAGTCGCCGTAGCCCTCGCCGCCGCACAAGCCCTGACCACTGGCGACGTCGAGACACTGGCCGCGCAACTACCCCAATTGCCTTACCCGAACGCCCATCTGACGCTGTCCGCGCCGCTGCTCGCCACCCCCAGCACGCTCGAGGAAACCGAAGGCATCACCGCACTCACCTGGTGGCCGACCTCCACAGGAATGCGGATCGCTGACTGGATCGGAACCGGCAACGCCGTCACAGGCGACGAGGGTGGTCAACTGCGCGCCGCCGCAAAGAAGTTCGGTGCCAGCCTCCCCAATCACCTACTCAACGGCGAACGACACCTGGAGGCAGCCTCCGCTCAACCAGCCGAAGACGACCAGGTGTACTCCGAAGGGCAGTTCACGTTCGACGGGGTCATCGCCGACCCCGACCGGGATCTCCTCCCACGACTAGTGCTTGCCCTGCGCGGACTCATCGCCACCCAAACCCTCACCGTTGAAGAAGAATTGGTTCGACCGCCCTCATCGACGGGTCACGTCAAGCGGGTACCTGTGACAGTGGTGCGCGCCAGGGACGACTTCGCGCATACCCGGGCGCTGCTCGGTCCCGGGACGACGACCACCATCCGCAGACGGCGCAACAGCGGAAAACTCCATTGGACCGACGCCCAATGGGAAACCTCAACGTAGCAATCCGGAAAGGCATTTCAAGGAACTGCACACGGTTCTGCCACAGGGTGCGTGCAGGTCGGAGACACATGACTGCGGCACCGATCGCCCCGACCGCGGGGATGAACATCAGTCATCTGAATCCGAACCTCACACTTTGCTCGCGGTGCACTAGCTGTCACATTTTCCGTTGTACTTGTTCAACCCGAGGCCCCCGTTGAATCTCTTACTGCGGCCGGTAGGTCCGTCTTTGGGGGAGCGGACCCACTTGCTTCTCGCGTCCAGACCTGGCATTCGCTCACTACCGACTCGGCTGTAACGGGTTTCCCCATCGACGGTCAACACACCGTCCTGGACATCGATGTGCCCGACAGTCGCCCAGAAGGAATTCTTACTGTTGCCGACGTAGATCAGGATCTCGTCCGCATCCGGTCCTGGAAGCCCACCCTTGCCGGCCTTCCCATATCGGATCGCGACACGCGGACGACCGAATGTGTCGATCGCACCGCCTCCGTTGTCGACGCTCTGATAAATGTTGACCAGCAGGTCACCGTTCTCGTTCGGAAGAACCCGAACCTGTTCCGCAGCAGGCTTACTACCTTTGCCGGGGCCCTTGCTGTCGCCATAATGATGGATGTATGGCCACTTCTTCAAGTTTCCTTGGTGCCCTTTGTCGCCGCTGATGATGACGTACTTATTGGTGTCCTCGTTGCGGCAGTAGAAGTACACATCGAGATCTCCCGTGCCGTACTTCTTCACATTGCCATTGCTGTCATAGGTCGCGCCGCGTCCATCCCATTCGAGACCGACCGTCAAGACCCAGTTCGGGTCTCCATTGCCTTTCCGTAGGTCAATTCGCGCTTTCTGATTTGGAGAGTCCTTGGTCAGCGTCACCTGCACCTTCTCGAACGAGATAGGCGACGCTCCTGGCCCTGTCTGCGCGACCGCAGGGACGGATTCAGGTGCGGGCGTAGTGGGTGCTGCCACAGCAGTTCTGGCGGATGCCAACGCACCGCGGGCCGCGGTGAAAATCCCCTTCGCGGCGGTGACCGCGCCACTGCTAGGGGAGGCTGCAGGTGGGGTCCCGGGAGCAGGGGCGGCAGGAACAGGGAAAGCCGAGGGTGGAACGCTGGGATTTGGGGGAGCACTGGCGGGTTCGTCGACGTCGATACCGTGTTCGACGGCGAACGCAGCCAGGCCTTGACTGTATCCCTGGCCGATCGCATCGAGACGCCATGTCGCACCACGCCGGTAGAGAGCGACGACCTGCAGGACTGTCTCCGTCGTCAGCCCCGTGGGTGCGAAGGTCAGCAATTGGGTCGGCCCACGAACCTCAACAGCAAGGCCAGGGACGTCGCGGAACTTCTTCTGCTGTGCTTCGGTGCTCGCGGTGACGAGAACACGATTGATTTCAGCTGGCAGGCTCAGCAAATCAATCGAAATCGATTCGTCCGAGACGAGGCTGACGCCTTGCGCTTTCGGATTGTTGAAGAAGATGAAATCGTCATCGTCTCGGACCACACCAGCACTGGTGAGTAGTACTGCAGCGATATCGACAGCGCTGGCTGAGTTGGAAGTGGCGATCCGCACGGTATAGCTCCGATCGGTGAGATCGACCTTCGATCCCTTGGATACCTCAACCATCATTCGTTCCCTTCTCGGCGCTCTGATCAGTCCTCGACGCGAGGAGCGATCGCCCAGTTATGCTGTCATATCGGTTCGCTGCCAGCCCCCATTCATCGGGGCGCCGAGGATTGCGCGATCCGGAACAGTGGTGAAGGTCCTCGCTACTCTCCGGTTGTGAAACTCGAAACTGCAGCCCCGCAGGTGCTTCGCGTTGCAGTTGCGAAGGAACCACCCAGATCCGCGCCGATGCGCACAATGAGTATGAAGTCATGAACCGGCTACCGGCTTGCACATGAACCGAAAGTGCCAGCAAGCACGTCGGACGCCGCATCGCGGGCGTGTCACGCCGGGTCACACCTGGCCAACTGATCGCACACCGACAACGGCAGACCGGTTGCGTAACCACCACGGCACGCAGGTCGGCCCAACTGCCCGACGTGGCACACGCGGTGGATGAACAAATCTCAATCTGAAATCGTCCCCGCCGCGAAACATGCTGCACGCGCGATGCCGATTGAAACACCCGCTCACGGCTGCAGGAAAACTCAACTCCCATCAACCATTCAACAACCTCAGGAGAACCGCAGATGCGAATTCGAATCAGCTCGGCACCTTCCATACTTGCTGCTACCGCAGCAGTCGCAGCGATCGCCGTTTCCGGATGCTCAGCTGCAGAAGCGTTCCCGACCATTTCGAGCAACGCGAGGTCCTCCTCCGCACCCGCAACATCTTCTTTCGACGCATCCGCCGCGCTCAGCAAGCTCGACACACTGCCAGTGAAAGGGCGCGCTCCGAAGACCGGCTACGACCGCGGTCAGTTCGGGCAAGCGTGGACCGACGACGTCACAGTAGAAGGCGGGCACAACGGATGCGACGGTCGCAATGACATCTTGCGGCGCGATTTGGTGGACGTCACCTACAAACCGAATACCAAAGACTGTGTGGTCAGCGCCGGAACCCTTCACGACGTCTACACGGATGCGACCATCAAATTCACTCGCGGACAGAACACTTCAACTGCGGTGCAGATTGATCACGTCGTCGCACTCTCCGACGCCTGGCAAAAGGGCGCTCAACAGCTCACCGCCGAACAGCGAAAGAACCTGGCCAACGACCCCCGGAACTTGCAGGCGGTGGACGGTCCGACGAACGGCCAGAAGTCAGACTCCGACGCGGCATCGTGGCTGCCACCGAACAAGGCCTACCGCTGCACCTATGTGTCGCGGCAGATCGATGTCAAATCCCTTTACAGTCTTTGGATTACGCAGGCAGAGAAGGAGGCAATGCAACGGGTTCTGGCGAACTGCTGAGAAGGGTCGGTCGGTCAGTAATCGTGCGAGTGGGAACGGCCGCAGATGCCGTAACCGTAGAGCCGCATCCGGCTTCATCACTGCCAGGTTCGACCAACGTCGAGACCCTGTGCCCCGACGAAACATCCATCCTGATCGACGTGAATTCGAAAGCCCAGCAACCCAGGGGGATGGGTTTGCGCCACAACAATGAGAGGCAGGAGATGACGAACCCCGACGAGGAAAATCTCTTCCAGCTCCAGCTGAACAAGCTATTCAACGCATCCAAGAGTCGACTGACCAATCGAAGAGTCGTCAACGCCCTGCTGACACGCAATTGCCAGATATCTGCTCCATACCTGTCACAGCTGCGGACCGGTACGCGCCAGAACCCCTCGGACGAGGTCGTCGGAGCACTGGCGGACTACTTCGGTGTCGCACCCGCCTACTTCTTCACCACCCCACAAAATGACCGGAACCTGACGTGTAGCGAAGACGGCCAGATCGTTGCCCGTCTCCACCACGGTGCCCTGAAAGACCTACTTACGGTCGCGGACGGACTCTCCGCTGAATCTCTGCGGGTCCTGGATGACCTGGCAACGAAACTGCGATCAGCCGATCAGCGACGAATAGTCCCGGCCGACTCACCGTCCTATGTACGTATTGCTGAGATCGGAGGTTCGACGATGTCGCCCCGCACTGCTCGGTCCTGACGAACTGGCAACGAAACGAGCGAACGGATCGAAAGAGAGTTTTCGTCAGTCCTTGTCGGTAAACCATGTGCTGAGCACCATCGTCGTCACCACACAGATCCCGGCGACGAGAATGAACACCACCGCCAGGACGCCCAGCGCCCGCGTCAAAATGCCGTGATTCGCCGGTATCGCGAGGGTAAATGCGTTGGCGGACATCGAAGCCACCAAGGCACAAACCGCTAACGTCCGAATATTTCGATTCCACCGCTGGATCGGAGGCGTTTCGTTGTCGGCCTCGGGTGACTCTCTGGCCTGCTCGTTGGCGCCGCGCGCCTCCCACGCGTCCCATGCCCGGCGCTGTCTGTCATCCATGTCCACGCTGCGCGCGTCCTACCCGTCAGCTCGTCTGCGGACTCTGCTCAACGAAGCTCGTGTCACAGTCAACTGCAATCTCCGCCGCCACCACTTGATCCGCAGTCGGAGGATCCTCCGCCGCCGTCGAAACCCCCCTGGCCGTACACATATCCACTGGTGCCACCCCAGGCGGCGCTCGACGTGTACCGGTGGCCGGCACTACGGGTTCGCCCGCCGGGCGCGGGACGAGGCGCAACGCGTGTCAAACGCACAATCGCCCAGATGCTCACTGTCACGACCACAATGATGATTGCGATGGCCATGCTCGCCTCCCTCGACTACTGCTGCATCACGTGCACTGAGCTAGCTGCGGACACTGGTGGAGCGTTGCCGTCGACCAGGGCCGGAGATTGTTTCTCACTTATGTCCCTGCCCACAAAGCCACATCGTTCGGTTGCTGAATGTTAACACCGTGCCGTTAACTGCAGTGAGTAGAACCAGACGTAACACCTACGCGGATCGACGATCGTCCCCAGGTCGCCAGAAGGAGCTGGACCCGATGACGCAGGACCACCAAACCGTAGTGGGGAACACCTCTGCCGAACCGTGTGCCTTACTGTGGCCACCGCAATGGGGAACGGAGAGACCTAACCTGCTGTCCCGATTCTGGGTGCCGGCCATGGTGTTCATCTCCGGTGCGCTCTTCGTCGGATTGGGGGTGGCTACCGGCGCTGCACCGGTTTCGCTCGTCGGTGTGTGGATTGTTCTGCTTGCGGTTCCGATGGTGATGACCCCGCGGAGACGTCCCACGTCCGCGGTGTCCGAGAACGTACGGCGGGTGTGGGTTTCACCCTCCACGGGACATGTAATCGATTCCGGCCGACCCGACGACGATTCCGTCGCCGGGCTCGTTGTTCCCATGATCGAAAGCGTTGCCGCTCAGACATATCTGGTTTTAGGTCGGATGTTCTTGGTGCCGGCGTTTCTCGTTTCCGGGGCATTCTGGACGATGTCTGGCTTCGGCGGGTCGTTTCTCGGGCCGTTCTATCTGGTATTAGCTGCGATCTCAGTGGTGCTAATCGTGCCGAAAGCTGTTCGCGCCCTGGGCGGTTTCGCACTTCGGTCGAACGACCCGCTGTTGGCGTTGACCGAAGACGGACTGTGGGTCGACAACGGGTCCGTGCGCATGTTCTACCCCTGGGACGATATCGAGGCAGTGTTCCCGGAGAAGACGCGTGGCTACTTGTCCGCCAGCATCAGGCCTCGACCTGACACAACGCCGCGCATGATCAAATCCCGCCGCTGGTCGCTGGGGCAGTTCGTCGACAAACGCGGCGTCCTGGCGATACCGGTAGCCGTGTACGACATCGACCCGGTATTGCTGCTCGCGGTGATCTCACGCGCGGTCTATTGGCCGCAGACCCGCAGCCAGCTCGGTGCCGGGTACACCATCACAGACCTCGGCAACCCCCTGGTCCGCAACGTCACCGTGATTGACGCGGCAGGTGGATTCATCGGCACCTCGGATCGCGGAAACTTCACGCTGGTGCAGGGTTCGCGCGCCGCTGCAGTGCTCGACCAGGTACTCAGGCACCCGACACCTGTCGATCTGGTGCTCGACGAGCGCCGCGAAGTGATCGACGTCCTTGCGGGCGGCAAACCTTTCAACACTGGCCGCTCCACCACTCAACGCTGAAACGATCAGCTGCGCATATCAGGCAGGGGAAGGCACAGATGACATGACGAAACAGCTGTACACCGGTGTAGCGGTCGCGGCAATGGTGTTCGTCGCGGGCGTCGTGTTGACAGGGTTTGCCCTGAACGCGTGGACGGTCGTGTCGGGGATCTTCGCTATCTGTGCAGGTTTCCTCGCTTGGATTTACGTTCGAGGTGATGTCGAGAGAACCGATCGCAGCGGTGAATTCAGGTTGTCGAAGGAACAGCGAAAGACCGTGAAGAGACTCGACGCTAAGCGCAAATTTCAGGCGGCGATCCCGCCCGAGCAAAGAAAGATGAACCTAGCCCCACGGTTCTCGGAGAACTTCGGGCCCATCGAAGGTGACGACGGTGAATGGTACTTCCCGAAAATTGACAGCCGCCCTGCCGACCCGTCGCCGCCCGAGGTGAAGGAATAGCCATGTCCCACAGCGAGAGTTCGGATCCCCCGCCGATCCACGGCACCGCGCCGGTGGAGGACACCAGCAAACCCGGCTGGGTCGCCCGCACCATCTTCGGAACAGTCGGGCTCGCGGCGGCAATCAGCTTCCTCACTATGGGTAGCAGCCGGACAACCATCGCCGGCATAGGTTTGATCGTGGTGGCGGGTTTTCACTTCGTTGCAGCGTTCAAGCTCCGCCGGCAGTCAGCCAAGGCGCGGACTGCGGCCGCCGCACCGGCAGTAGACCAGGGTCCGACCGTTGCGGTCCCTGCCCCGACGCCGCTGGTGAGCGAACGAGCCGCCGCACAAACCCGGGAGGAGGCCCTCACCGAAATCGGCCGAGGAGACTGGGCATCCGCAAGAGCCGGGTTGCGGTGGTTCATCAAGAACGCGACCGGAGAACAAGACTGGCTGATTCTCGCCGAGGGGCTGCGCTTCCCGACCAATCTCGCACCGAGGGAAATCGCAGCGGAGGCGTTGATTAAACGCTACGGCACCGACGGTGTGTACGAATGCCTGCGCTACCTCGACAGCGACGACCTGGAGGGAAACGCGTACTGGCACATCCAGTCCGTGTTCGAAGAGCTGTACCTCGTCGAGGACATTCCCATACGCACCATGCTGCTCGAGATCAGCACTACCGCGAAGTACAACGATCAGAAGGCCCACGCGGACGAACTGTTGGGTATGCACAACCTGTCAGCCGATGGGCAGGGCGTGCTGAAGAAAACTACGCAGTGAGCCGCGGAGGGCACCCGAGGGAATCCGCTGGGCACCATCCGAACTCAGCCCAAGCCGCAAGAAACTCCCTCCCGCTGGGTGGCGCACAGCCGAAGCCTCGTCAATGAAAGACATTCGAATCGCGCTGCATAACCGGGTAGTCGACAGCGGGGCCAGCGAAACGCAATAGCGGCCCACAGTTCACCTCCCAGCGGGCGCGCCGTGTGTTCGATACGCTGCGGGCATGCGGGTCGACGGCATCAGAGATGAGGCTGTAGCAGAGGCATGTGACGCTCTGCTGGAGTCACTCGACGTGCTGCTCGAACGCCTCGCCAATCGCGTCGAATCCGCGCCGGCACCCGGCAGCGCCGAATGGAAAAACCAGTGGAACGCACGAGAGTCCGCAGATGGGCGCGAGCGACTCCGACGACACCTTCTGGTCAAAATCGCAATCGCCACCGCAGCACGCGTCGATCCCACCCACGACATCGAAATGGCCCGACAAGCCGGAATCCCAGAGGCCGACATCGCGCGCGCGTCCGGCCGGAAGACGCAGCGACGAGCACCACGAGGAAACGCAGGTCTCACACCCACCCAGACAACTCTCTGGTAGCGCAGATTCGTCGGTGGGATCGGTGAATGGCCGGGCGAAGCATTGCAGCCTTACCGGACCTCGCTCTCGACGCATGACCGCACGATTTCGTGTGGGTTCCCGATCGCTTGAGGCGTTAGTCACACAAATCAGTCAGAGATCTCCGACGAACTGGAGCCATGCCACTGCCGCACGAATCATGGCAGCAAACGATGGGCCGACAAACAACTCCAGATCCAACATCTCAACGTCCCCTACGGCATCTATCGGCAGTACCCACCAAGCCAGCATGGAGCGTTATCGAGAATTCCTTGCCTGATGTAGTCCGGAATGAGCCAGGCGGGCATGAGCCACCAGATCAGTGGATAGTCCATCATGATCCCTCTCGCCAGTCTCGCCGGGCATCCCGCACGTCGAAACCCTTAATGGTCTCGGCGTGGATACCCAGCGCGTTCGGCGATCAGACGCCGAAAGAGGACCGTCAACAGCGGTTTCCACACCGACAACCTTAACGTTAGCCCGATAAACTTATGCTCGTGAATGACGATGATCGACAGAAGGCCCTTGAGGATGTCGAGGAACTTGCACGCCTCTTACATGCGCTCCGTGGACTATCCGATGAGGTCGAAGCGCTCCTTGCGGACGCGATGAAGATCGCTCGCAGCTCCGGACTTAGCCAGGCTCTTATCGCTGAGGCAGCCGCGTTGTCTCCTGGTCGCGTCAGTCAGGTGGTCAAGTCCGAGGGCGCGGTGGTGTCACGATCACATCTACACGACCGCGTAGTCAATATCAGCGAATGGCCAGGTGAGGCCCTGCACCCTTACAAAGCCTCGTTCACTGGACGCATGACAATGCCGCCCTACGGCAAGCGGCGCCCTGCCCCCGGCCAGTAACGATCGAATGAGAGATGACCTGATGTAGCGCACAACTATCCACAAGGTCTCAAGTAAAAGTTAGCTAGTCGATGTGCGGGCCAAGAGTTTGTTCCCCCGACTCCCATCTGTAGTGCAGAGCAATTCCAAAGCAGGCAGACGACGCGATGAGGAGACCGCCGGAGATACGGATGAAAAGCGCATCTTGAGTAATCAGCAGCGCGACCCCGACGACGCCTAATGCTGCACCCGCACAAACTCGGCCAAGAATCCAGGGTCGTGACCCAAAGCCACTTCGTACCGATGCGGGGTTTCTCTTTTCGCGCCACCAGGCGATCCAACCAACCACGACCAAAGTGATCCACAAGATCTGGATCCAGTGGCCACCAACAATGCCCTCCACCAGCAGGAAAAGCGCAGCCGCGGATACAACTGCCACTGCGCTCACTCGGAGATACTTGGATTGAAGCATGACTGAGCTTGAGGCTCGACCGCCTATGTCGTCAATGCCAGTCGATCTCACCCCTGGGGCGCTCCAGATCTCGTACGTGTCGGCCAAGTGTCAGGTAGTTGACAGAGGACACTCTGCGGCGCAGAGTAAAGAAATGACAAAGGCTGAGGATTCGAAATCGGCAGGCACTGATCAACTCGCGGCCCTCGCGATGTCAGTTCAACTCAGGCGTCGAGTGAACTCGACGAATCTCTTCGCCTACGGGTCGGGTTCGTTGCTCATAGGTCTTGTGTGGATGTTCGGTGAGAGTGCGAGTCAGAACGGTTTCATCGCACTCGTGGTACCGCTGACTTTTGGAGGCCTCTGGGCTGCGACAGCGATGCGATCCTCGCGGCTCGGCGTACGCGGATACCGGATCGGGTACGGCGTGCTGTTCCTGTTATCGCTAGCCGCTACGGTCGCCGGACTGCTTGTCGCGTCATCGAATTTCGGTGCCCTGACGTTGCTCAGCGTGGGCTTTTTCTGGCTTGGCTGGCGCGAGAGAAGTCAGCTCGTTTGGGGAATGTCGGCGGTCGGATTCATGCTTGGGCTGGTCACCTCCGCGGCTGCCGTGCGGCAGATTGTCGGAATTGTAGAGACGACACGGTCAATGCAGGTCTCGGCCTACATTACGACCGCATTTGCGGTGGTTGTGATCGCGACGGCAGTCTGGTCAATGCTGGATGAGAACCAAAGGCTCACTTCAATTGTCCGATAAAGGAACAGTAGGGGAGAGTCTCGACGAGGTCGTTCATCAGCGCACTCGACTGTCGATCCTGATGTTGTTGGGCGGTGGCGTGGAGGTCGATTTTTCTTTCCTCCGAACGTCACTCGATCTCACCGATGGAAACCTCGGGCGGCATCTGGACGTCTTGGCGGAGGCAGGAATCATCGCCGTGAGGAAGACGTACAACGGACGAAGGTCCCGATCTTGGATCCGTCTGACGGATTACGGGACGCTTAAACTCGGCCAGGAAGCGCGCATTCTGCGGTCGATTGCGGACCAGATCGACCAGGTCAGAGCACTAAATGGTGATGAAACATCCTAAGCCCCTGCAGATTTCGCCAGGCTTTTGAACCTCTTTACCAATTCTCCGAAAACCGACCACGCGCGATGGTTCCGTTGTTATGGTCGTGATGTCCCGCCAGAGAACATCATTCGAAGGGAACAAACAATGCGCAGGTCACTTGCAGTTGTCTCGCTCACTGCCGCAATCGGTTTGATCGGCGGTCCGGCTCTCGCACAGCCGGCGGAAACGCCACCACCACCACCTGGTGTTGGCGCCCCGGCCCCGGGGATGTCAACACTCGAAGATCCTGTCATCCAGCCGTTCGGAACGACCTGTATCCAAAATTGCACTGGATATGTCGCGGCAAATATCGAAAACAAGTCCAGCCAGCAGTCCTTCACCTTCCGGGCGAACTTCAATTCTGTCGGCGGAGTCCAGAATCCGCGCCAGCAAGTACGGATGCTTGGCTTCCAAGGTCAAGTGATCGACGAACAGAACCAGTACGGCGGCGGGCGCCAGTACTCCGGCGTGTTCCGGATGGGTCGCTCTTACCTGACCCCCGTGGCATCGGTCTGTAACACGCTGTGGGAGGGCGGCGTTCAGCTCGGTACCGCATGCACCGGCGTTTGACCCTGCTAGCCGTGGCCGACTGAGATCGAAGTAACTGCTTTGGCGCCAAAGCATTTCACGAAGCACAACGAACAACGCATATACATCAACAACACCGAACTAGGCGGACCTGCATCAACGCCGTCGCAGGCGCTGGCCAGCAATAGCAGTGACCGAACCGTCTCGCTCTACTGCAAAACTTCCTGCCACAGCCTGTCGTCCGAAAAATCGGTACGAACAAGTAAGGACACGCCCACCGGTAACCGTTGATCCATACACACATCATACGGATCAATCAGGGTGTCAGCGGACTATTCCTCACCCGTGCAATACATTTCGCGGCAATCCTGGCTGGCTCATCTCGCTCGTTTGCTCCGTCTGAGAAGCGTCGAAATTCGTCGGCGCCACCACTACGGTCAAAGATGCGTGGTTCGATCGCGGCCACGCAATCGGCAGATTCTTGTCCTAGCCACCGCGGCTCAACATCTAGTTGATCCCAGTCGATCGCGGCGGCACTAATCGGTGTCTGCTGATCAGTGTCGCCACCGGTCGCCGAATGCTTCCTGGCCGGTGTGTCTGGCTGCTCGGAGGGAGCTGCACACCCGATGTGCACGGGTAGGGCGGGGGATCGCGTCACCGGTGAATCGTACGGCCGCTCGACGTCGGAGTGGGTCGACGTGGGCGAGTTCTACTCGAGCATCTTGTAGACGGGGTTCGCCGCTGCGGCGACGCGTGTCTCCTGCCCGGCTGCCGCGGTGTAGCGAGACGTCGTTTGAATCGACGAATGCCCGAGCATCTGCCGCAACTCGTAAACCGAGACACCTTGGTCCGCAAGACCGGTGGCGAAAGTATGCCGCAACTGGTGCACCAGAGCTCCGCGCACCTTCTGGTCCTCAATACCGGCCCGGACGTACGCCCGTTTGGTGCGGTATTGCACCAGCGATCTCGACACGCGAGCACCGTCCGGGCCGACGAACAGGGGATCGGTCGCCCGGAAACGGGTCCACGGTGTGGAATCAGATCGCGCACGTACGCGACCGGTGTGAGGAAAACGGATCGCCCGCGACGCGAGGTACTCACCGAGTACGTCGACCAGGCCAGCTTCGATCGTGACGGTGCGATCCTTGTCTCCCTTTCCTCGCACGCGTACCGCTTTCGCGCCGTTGGCGCCGTCCACATCGCGCAGATCTCGGATGTCGAGGCCGACGAGTTCGGAGAGCCTGCAGCCGGTCAGAAGCGAGGTGAGGACGATCGCCAGGTCGCGCTCCGGCCAGGCCCGAGCGTGGGTGTCGTCCGGATCACCCACTGCAGCCAACAATTTCGCGACAGCTTCGCCGTCGAACGACGACGGCTGCCGCTTGGACATCGCCGGCCGCCGAACCGTCGACATCGGGTTGGCTTCGAGGAGATCCTCGGTGCACCAGAAGCCGCACAACGTGTTCCACGTCGACCAGCAACGCCGCACGCTCGCCGGAGCGCGGGTTTCGGCGAACCGGGCGAACGCACGGCGCATGTGGTCCTTGTCAAGGACGGCTGTCGTCAGGTGCTCGATCGGAACGGTCAAGTCGGCGGCGAGGGCGTCAGCGATGCCGACGAAATCGTGGCGGTAAGCCTCAGAGGTGTGGGTAGACATGGTTCCGCCCTTGCGCCAGGTCATGAAGGTATCGAACGCGACGTCGAGGGAGGTGCTCACAGTTCGGGGGCCTCTCGTCGACAGCGTGGGGAGTGGGGTCAGGGCCCGCACTCATTTTGCTACATAATAGTAGTTATGTAGCAAAAATGGTGGGAAGGGCTTTCAGCGTGCCGACTAGTCAGCAATCCGCGAACTCCACTGGCCCGGAACCAGATCGGTTCCGGGCCATCAGGGGTCGGGGCGGCTACTTCAACTTCTTGATGTCCTTGCCGTTGAGGCTGTACCCACCCTTGAGGCGCGTCCCCTTGTCACGAGTGGCCGTGCGCAAGATCCGCGCGATCTCCTTCTCGCTGCTCGGGAGCCTCACGTCCTTGGAGTACTTGGCGTACTGCTGCCCCAAGCCGGTGCTGCTGTTGCGGGCAACCGGGTCGCCCCCGAGTCCACCGAGAGCTCCGAGGATGCCCACGGTGGCGCTGATCCGGCTCCCGGCCGCCTTCATCTTCTTGAAATCCATGGTGGTCAGTTCTCCTTCGGATTGAGCAGAGCGTGGTGTTCGGTCAACTCGTTGGCCTGACGTCCGATCTCGAGGATGGTCGGACTGTCGAAGGCCGGCGCAGGTACGGCGGTGCGGGAGCCGGCGTAGGAACGGGACGCCCGAATCGCCTTGTCCGCGCTGCTGCCGGTGACCTTCTGCGCCGCGGCCTCTGCCGCAGCAGCGAGAGTCCGGTGCAAGGTCGCGAGGACGATCCCCGACTCCTCCACGCGGAGAGCGCGCTGCTTGACGAGCTGCTGAATGGTCGCTTCACGATTCCCGAGCTGACTGGCCAGATGCTTGACGCGATCGGTCTGATCAGAGCCGTTCTCGTACTCGGACATGTAGTTCAAGTAGCCCGCCGTACCGACGAGAACCGCCAGCAATCCACTCAAGGTCAGCACCAACGCCAGCGGCGTATCCGCTTCCATCCCTTCGGTGAAGATACGGATTCCCATCACCGACGACGCGAAGATCACGATCGAGGCAAGCGCGATCTGCTCGGCGCGCATCCGTTTGCGGGTCGAATCAGGAGCCCCGAGCGCGGTGTCCGCGTCCTTGAACCTACGGTGCCGGGCACCGCTGCGGCCCATGATCTCCGCGAACAGCCAGGTACCGAAGATCGCGAACACGATCGCGGTGCCCGCCCCGACCAACGCGGGCCCGTCGAGATTGAACACCTGACGCAGGTTGACGTTGAGCAAGCCCATCATCGCCAACAGGAAAACCGGGAAATCGAGCAGCATCAGCCGCCGATTCCGGGCCTTGCTGTAATCGCGGTCGATGAGGTGCTCCTTGGAACCCTCCCCGATCTTGCGCGTGACCTGATCACGCATGGTGTCGTGCGCGTCCTGCGCCTCACCCGGGGTGAGCAACTCCCCATTCGGACCATGAAGCGACATGATGTCAGCAGCGCCGATCAGCTTGTCGAGCATGTTGATCTGGCCGTACAAGCTGCGGAGCTTGGCGATCAACGGGACCACCTTGCGTTCGACGTCCTTCGCCAACCCCTTCTCCGCACGGCCGACGACCTTCGCGCGCACCGCCTGCTCACCGAGCGTCAGCTCCCCAACCCCGGGACGGGTGTCGAGGCGATTGCTTTCGGTGACCAGCGCCTGGACGGCGGGGATCTTCGACGCCGGCATGGGGCCGAGACCGAACAGCGAGGAGATCTTCTCTCCCTTCGGAATCGTCACCTGCCCGCGTGCGGGCTTGCCGGCCGGGTCCTCCCAGCGGGCGAACTGGTTCTCAAAGTTCTCGATGTCAGTCATCGTGACTGCCCCTTCGACTCTCATATGCTCCGGAGGATTCCGGGGCGATGAGCTAACGAAATCGCCACACACACGGCGTTGTCGTGGGGTTGTGTGCTGTGTGTGTTGTAAATAGATAGGCGGGTACGCGCCTGGTCCGAGAATCGTCTGACCGCCCGTCCGGTCTGAACCTCGAAGGGACGACGTTGACGAACGAGCCAGAGCTGAACTGGACACCAGCGCAGTACGCGTACTCGGCGTGGCTGGAAGCGGCGAGTGAGACTCTCCAGGGGCCAGCTGCCGTCATTCGCGCGATGCAGAAATTCCTGACAAAGAATGAATTACTGCACGGCCTCGCCCTGAAATGGAAAGTCAGAGGCGATGTCGGCAACGACTTCAAGCAATGGAAAGAAGGCCGCAAGCCTTCCTGGAAACCGACCACGCCGGACAACGATGCGTTGCAGCAAGCCCTCATCGCGGTGGTGAGTGAGGTCGTTCCGCAGCCGCCTGAGCGTGTGCAGAGACTCGATCCCGACGGCCGCTGGGGCACGTTCTCGACGGTGTTCTGGGCAGTCCACAACGCGAAAGACGCGTCGCGGACGAGCACGGCAAAGAAGACAGCTGCAGGCGCACATTCGGAGGTCCGCGCCCGCAAGGCCCGTGATCTCACCGCGACGGCCTCTGTGTCGGCGGCCGAACTCGACCCGAAAGCACTGAATCTGGGGTCGTGGATGTTCGACGGCGGAATACCTCCGTACGTAGCGCGGACCGCGGACGTTCAGCTTGCGGAACAGCTCACGGCGATCTCCACAGGTCTCACCGTGGTCGTGGGCCCACCGAAATCCGGAAAATCGCGCAGCGTCCTCGAAACACTCGCCGGTACGGTCCCGGATGCCACGGTGCAATGGATCAACCCCGCCCCTGGGGTCCTGCCTGCGCTGGTCGATCTCCACCGGAAAGAAAAGAACGCCGGCCCTGGCGTTGTCGTTCTCGATGACGCCCAGTTTTTGGGTGTGAACCCGACGGACGGGCTCACCGCGCAGCGGTTGACCGAACTCGCCTCGAGGAGCCGGTTAATCGTCATCGTCCACGAACAAGACCTCGGTATGTGGCGCAATCAGATCAACAACCGCACCGTCACCGCTGACACCGACGTGTCCCGGATCGGTGCGACACCTGAACTGATCGAACTCCTCGACGAACACCGAATCGACTACCAAACAGTCCTCGACGCCTCTGAATTAGTAACAGCCACAGCGCTATTGGACAAGGTAACGTCTTCGGTCGCAGGGCTCGATTTCACCCGCCTGGCCGAAGCACTCGCTTCCGTCGATCACTTCAAATCCGAAGCCACCAAAGAACTCGCCGCCGGCAGTATCCGCGCTGCTCTCATCGAAGCGGCGATCGATGCGACCATTCTTTACCCCACAGGCGCCGACATCGAACAACTCGAACAACTCTGCAAACTGCACTACCGGCGCTTTCGCCCTAACCTTCCCTGGCGAACTAGTCAATTCGACGACGCCTTCGACTGGGCGACAACGGGTTACAAAGAATCTCCCCACGCTATCCTTACCCGCACTCTCGGCAGCGATCAGCACTACCGCCTTTTCGACGCTCTCACCCCAGCACTGCGAACTGCCGATCGCGTACTCCACCACCTGGAGGATTTAGATCTCGATTCCACTTCCTCGTTTTTCGTAGGCATCTGGGCGCACGGAACCGGTGACACTGACACAGCACGTTCGTGGTGGGAGAAAGCCGCCGACCACGACCACCCGGAAGCGATGTTCAATCTGGGATTCAGCTACGACGAGGCTGGTGATGTTGCTAGTGCGCGTGTGTGGTGGGAGAAAGCCGCAACCCACCATCTACCTCGAGCGCTGTTCGCTCTCGGACTGATCGACAAAAAGGCGGGTGATCTCGTTGGTGCGTGTGTGTGGTGGGAGAAGGCTGCCGCACGCGGTCACGCTGAGGCGATGTTCAAACTCGGATTCAGCTTCTTCAATGCTGGTGATGTCGCTGCGGCGCGTTCGTGGTGGGAGAAGGCCGTCGGCCGCGGTCACGCTGACGCGATGTTCAACCTCGGAGTCACGTACTACGACGAGGGTGATCCCGCTACGGCGCGTGTGTGGTGGGAGAAGGCCGTCGGCCGCGGTCACGCTGACGCGATGTTCAACCTCGGAGTCACGTACTACGACGAGGGTGATGTCGCTACGGCGCGTTCGTGGTGGGAGAAGGCCGTCGGCCGCGGTCACGCTGACGCGATGGCCAGCCTCGGGCTCT
>Ga0153995_1000012_pt1 | contig 39557 bp, 32 predicted proteins | sample TSNC079MetaG_FD_104678 | JGI IMG/M metagenome (GOLD analysis project Ga0153995, IMG submission 104678) | Attine ant fungus gardens microbial communities from North Carolina, USA - TSNC079 MetaG | ecosystem: Host-associated > Fungi > Mycelium > Unclassified | place: USA: North Carolina, Lumber... | reverse complement strand
TGCGGCGGATTCCTATGTTCGCACTCGATCCCGGTCAGTCGACCGAGTGGCAAGTTGGTTCCGTGTCCGGCGCGCACAAGGTCCCGATCATTTTCCCTGTAGGACAACGTGAGGGCGTGTGACGTCATTTTTTTCGACAGCGACAGAATGCTCAGACTTTGCGAGGAGGCACAATCGTGAATGAAGACACCGAACCCTCGCTTACCGTAGCCGTTGTGGGCTCTGGCGCATCTGGCTGTTACCTGGCCCAGAGCCTCGTTCAAAAAATACGTGATATCGATATTACGATCATCGAGCGCTTACCGACACCGTATGGTCTCATTCGTTACGGCGTCGCACCGGACCATCAAGGGACCAAGACCCCCGTACGTCAGTTCGAGAAGATGTTTCAAAACGGGTCTGTGCGTTTTTTGGGAAATATCGAAGTCGGTCGAGACCTCTCGCTCGATGAGCTTCGAGAAATGTTCGACGTAGTGGTGTTGGCTACGGGGATGACCGGCGATCGGCGATTGGCTGTACCCGGTCACGATCTCCGGCGGGTATACGGGGCCGGGCAGGTTACGAGGTGGTTGAATGAGCACCCCGACGCCGTCGACTTCGAGCCGCATTTCGGTGAGCAGGTTGCGATCGTCGGTAACGGTAACGTCGCGATCGACATCCTGCGGCTGTTGATCAAGAAGTCGGATTCCTACGATCGAACTGACTTCGCTCACGATATCCGCAAGACAATTGAGCAGCAAGGGATTACGCAGATCACAATCGTCGGGAGATCACGTGCCGCCGATGCCAAATTCCACAGTCACATGATCCGTGAACTGGCCGGGTTCGATCATGTCCGGTATGAAACGGACCCAGCTGCACTGGTCGGGGACACGGATATTGCTGCGGCCAGTGTCAAGCTCGAGGCGCTGCGTGAACTCGGGGTTCCGCCGTTGGGCACGGAGTCTGTGACCGTCAGGTTCTTGTTCGGGTGGGTGCCGGAGTGTGTGCACGGGGTGGATTCAGTGGAATTTGTAGATTTCGTCGCAGCGGACGGTTCGGGCTGCCGACTACGGGTCGATGCCGATAGCGTCGTGACCGCGATCGGCTTCGAGGAACGTGACGGTGCGACCCTGCGGCGTAGCGAATTTGAAGACACTACAAGCGATCTGGCTCAAGGGTTTTTGGGAGCAGGGCTATTTTGTGTCGGGTGGTTTCGCAATGGGCCCCAGGGCGGCATTCCGGAGGCTCGAAAAGATGCCAAGATGGTCGCCACGTCAATTGAGAAGATGGTTATCGACGGTATGGTGTCCACGGGACGTGCTGGTTTTGATGCCCTCCCGATAAGCATCCTCGCCAAGGGGACCAACTACCACGGGTGGAGTCTGATTGATCGGCATGAGACCGGGGCGGCGGACGGCGGACTGGTTAGGCGCAAGATTAGGGACCTTGAGACCCTGATTCAGGTTGCGCGATCAGAAGTCCCGCCCGAATCGCGGTCGTAGCCGAGATCGAAGAAGTGTTGATATATCGAAGTTTCAGGAATCGGTAGGCGAGCGCGCCAACCCGAATCGATCAATCGCAATCGTTGAAGAAAGAGGAATCATGAATGTGACCATTATTTACGCTTCGGAATCCGGCAACGCGGAAATGTGTGCAAATTCGATTTCCGATGTCTTGCGGGATGAGTTCCATCCCCAGGTTGTCGATATTTCGGATATGACGGTAGATCAGCTCCGCCTGTACGATACGAGTCTATTCGTGTGTGCGTCTTATGGTGAGGGAGATGTCCCTAATTCCGCACTCGCCTTCTTCGATGAAATCAGTGGTGGCGGCGTCGACCTTGCCGGAGTCCGTTTTGCGATGTTCGGTCTAGGGGACACCTTCTATGACACTTACAATCGAGGTGCGGATCGTCTGGCCGAACAGTTGCGTGCGTGCGGCGCCCTTCAATTTGGTGAGCATGCACGCCACGATGCCTCCTCGGGCGAGCCGCCGGAGGAGATGGCAGAGGAGTGGGCTGTGGCTGTCGCTGCACAAATCTCAGCAGAGATTCAAGGTGTGGCTTAAATCCGGCAGTAGATACAATCGGACTTTGCGTGATTCTTGGTTGATCGGGTAATTCCTTCGGCATCGCCTACGGGCCACTTCGGAAGGACCGTTTACTTCGACGGGCTCCAGCGTGGACGTGTCTTGCTTTTCCGTCCGCACCGAAGTGGACGGACATCCCTTGAGCCTGGGTGAGGTCTAAGATTGGCTTCTTTGCTCGTCGCGGTCTGCGCGAATTCGTTGGGAGTGGGTGAGAATGCTTGCGGACTGTTCCCGCGCTTCTCGCACTTCCTGCAATGCAATCGCGGCTGACCGGCGTCTGGCGCGATATCGCGAGGGGATGGTCCTCGACTCGCGGACTGGACGCGCGTGAGCTACGCGGTCGGACACGAAATTCCTGCCTTCCGAGATGATCTAGACCTAGACGAGCGAGTGGCGGCAGCAAACGGCCTGGTCGTGAAAGCTCCTGTTCGACGCTTACGAATCTTTTCTCTCTAGCTCAGAGCTTGAGAGCATGACCTAGCTCGTCACGCCCATGAATCCCCAGTTTGACGTAGGCACGTTGTAGTCGGTTTTCGACCGTACGGACAGACAAGCGCAGTGAGGTTGCGATCTCCTTGTTCGTGCGACCGGACGCGGCCATATATGCGGCCTCATGCTCACCGGCGGTGAGTTGTGAGCGCGATACGACGTCGGTGAGCGCTGGGGTATGGGCACCCTTGCAGACCTCTCGGAGTTGGTGCGCGCGTTGTCGGGAAGCTGCTGCCCGACGTTTGTTCGCCTTCCGTAGCCAGGCGACGGCCGCATCGGCGGAGGACTCGGCGGCCAGCAGGTATGCACCCATAGCCTCGAAGTTCACGCTTATCTGATCCAAGGCGTCTGCGTTACAGTCAGCCAGCGCTTCGATATGGGCTACGCGAGCCGGTGCGAGATCTCCTTCCAGAGCTGCGAAGTGGTGGTTCAAGTGGTGATAGCTGCTGGACGACAATCCAATCCGCGCAATCGCGTGGAGTGCGGTTAGAGCGCCTACGTTGTCGCCGATTGCCAGCCCAGCTTCTACTCCTCGCATAAAGCACTCCTCTGCGACCGCAAAATCGTGTTCTGCAACGGCAACCCAGCCCAGCGCGATCTCAGGCTCTACATCCTGGTGATGCTCGATACCCAATTCGTCGCGGGTGTCCATGGCCGCTCGCGCTTGTCGTGCCTTCCCATTCAGAGCTAAAGCGGTCGCTTGATGGATCAGAGTAAATTCCACGAACTGCGGTCGGTCCAACTCACGGTAGATAGCGATGGCCATCGTGCTGTATCTGAGGGAACGCTCAATGTTGCCGGTGTCTGCCGCGAATTTCGACATCTGCCATGCGAACATCGCCTGCTGCTCCGTAGAACCTGAGTCCAAACCCAACTGGTATTGGTCACGTGCGAGCTTTTCAGCTTCGATGAAGCGACCGGTCACGCTCAGGGCCTCACATCGGTTGAACAGGTGAATCCAGGGATACCATCCTCGACGCTCGGGAAGCGCTAATTGTGCTGCGTATCCACGATCGGCGAGATGGATAGCCTTGGCGCTTCGGCCGGCGCGGGCGTGACTATAGGAAGCGGGGCTCGACGCCCAAGCGAAGCTACCACTTGAGTCACCCTCGATCAGAGATTCTGTTACCGCTAAGGCAGCGGCGGGTCCTTCCTCTGCCAGCGTTACGGCTGACCGGCGTGCTTCAATTTCTTGCCACCACTCAGTATCGGTGGCCAGTTTATGGACGTCGTCTGCGATACTCGCGTTTGCCTGCACGAATCCGTGGCTGTGCACCTCGGTGTCGAACCGGACCAGTGCCAGGCGGCGGCGGACGTCATCAGTGGTGGCCTGTGAGGAGAGTCTCGCAAATGCGATGGATGCTTCCTTTGAACGGCCCTGCAGGCCCAGCAATTCGGCGAGGAGGATGTTGGCCTTGAGACCTGCACCTGCGGCCAGTGCTGCCCTCACCAGCTTTTCTGCAAGCCGAAAGTCGGAGTTCCATCGGACTCTTACCGCCCCATCGAGGTAAAGTTGCGCATCTCCGTTTCCATCTCCATACATGAGATGCCACGATGCGGTGCGCACGATATCCCACCCAGGCGTGCCGAGGGTGTGACGGATCGCCGCGAGATCGCGAACCATTGACATTCGTCGAAGGTAAGGAATCTGGGACCGAAGTATGTCGGCGTGGACAGGTTGGGCAATTGACACCTCGACTCGATTGTCCGTTGTGGCTACCGACAAGAAGCCGCCAGTCTCAAGTGCTTGTGCGGTCGTCTCGCAGCCGATGATACGAAGTTCATCGATTGTCATCGGTTCGCCGAGTGCGACCATCTCCAGCATTCCGCGGGCATCGTCGCTGAGATCGTCGAGTTGACGCTCGACGAGTTCGATGAGGCGATTGGTCGCGACGAACTCGCCTGAGAGGCGCCAGACGCCATCGCGTTCCGCGAGCACGCCTGTATGGAGGCCCCCTGAGACGAGTTCCCGAAAAATTGTCAGGTTGCCCTGGGACCTCTGCGCGAGTTCAACTACCGCCGCGTCATCGACGACACCGGCCAGTACGGTCGCCAGAATTTGGGTCAGCGCGCGACGGTCGAGATAGTAGATGTCGAAACGCCGACCGACACCGCTACTCCATAGTGAGTGGAGGCGATCGTTTCCCAGGTTGTCCGAGTCCCGTGTTGCAAGCACCGAAGCGGATCGGGTCTCCACTACTTGCTGAACCAGTATTAAGGACAGATCGTCGAGGTAATCGACGTCATCAACGATGATGACTAGAGGACCTGCGAGTGCGGCGGTTCGTATCGAATCCAGGGCGCACGCCAGCATCAGGGCTGGTTCGTTCGTGATGTCCTTTTCTGTCGGCAGGGTGTTCGGAAGCAGGGCGGCGAAGGCTCCCATCGGTATACGAGCGCTGATGGATGTGGCGCGAACGGAGATAATGGAATGGTCCGTCTTGCCCATTGCATCAGCTACCGATTCGACCAATTTCGTCTTACCGGAACCCTTCGGGCCTGTTAGTAGCCCTGCTTTGCCGCGACCACCCCAAAGATGGGCAATGATCTTATCGTGAACATCCGAATGTCCGACAATGGGCCATTCGTCGTCCGTCAATCGTCGGAGAATTGTGGGCGATGGTTTTCGCTTTGCGGTCATGTTCGCACCCTGCGGATATTTTTCCTTTCGCCTTGTCCGTGCGTAGTTTCGAGTACTCGGTGAGGAAAGGTAACCAGATCTAGCGTTGAGGAACACCTCACAGAGTGATTGCGGATCGCGCTGGACTAGCGTGGTTAAGTTGTATCGAAGCTTGTCCTCGGGCCAGCGTTACGCCACGGCGGTGGACGTCACGTAGTGCTCGTAGAGTTCTTCCTGAGACAACTCTCCAGACGGTCCGGAATAGCAGATCGTGCCGCGCCGGAGGACATGCACCGTATCAGCGACCTCAAGGACTCGGCCGACGAATTGGTCGATGAGCAGTATCGAAGTACGGCGCGCTTGCGCCAGCTCGTTTTGCAGCAGCTCGAAAATCGAGTCGACTACTAGGGGTGCGAGTCCCAGCGACGGCTCGTCGATCACCACTACTGAGGGGTTAGCGATAAATGCGCGGACCATCGCCAGCATCTGCTGCTCGCCACCGCTCAGTGTTCCGGCGCGTTGGTCCCAGCGCTGGGCCAATTTCGGGAACAAGGTTGCTGCTTGCTCCAGGGCGTTTGGTGCGTCACGTTTCGCAGCTTGCATCGTGACATTCTCCTTGACGGTCAGGCTTCGATAGACGGCGTGGCCTTCGGGTACATAGCACATTCCTCGACGTACGCGCTGATATGACGGTAGCGAGGTGACATCGGTGCCATTCATTGATATCGAACCAGACAGCAAGGGAAGCGAGCCGGATGCGACCTTGCACAGTGTGGACTTGCCGGCGCCGTTGGGGCCGAGGAGGGCTACCACGGAGCCGGTGGGGATCGAGATCGTCACATCCCGTAATACCACGTGTTCGTCGTATCCGGCGCGCACGGCGCTCAGACTGAGCGCCAGCGGTTCATGAGGTTGGATTGGTTTCGTGGTGTGCGGCATGGTGCGGTGCTCGTTCATGTTCAGTTCTCCCTGCCGCTGAAAGTGTCGGCACTCGTCAATTCTGTGCTGTTTGTCTTTGCGGCGCCGGCGGTAGCCATCTCAGTCGTTTTCTCCACTTCGGATCCCCGATCACCCAGGTAGGCGCGTTGTACTTCGGTATCCTTGCGTGCTTGGCTCGCGGTACCTGAGAAGATTGGCCGACCGAGTTCGAGTACATAGACGAAATCGCACACATCGAGGACAAGCGACATGTCGTGTTCGACGAGCAGAATGCCGCAGCCACGTTCCCTGACTACATGCCTCAGCAGGTCGCCGAATGCCCGTGTCTCTCCGGAATCGAGTCCACTCGACGGCTCGTCGAGCAGCAGTACATCGAAACGACCTGCAAGGCACCGAGCGAGTTCGACGAGCCGCCGTTGCCCTGTGGACAGGGCGCCGGCCTGCTTATCCGCAAGGTCTGCGATGCCGCAAAGTTCAAGCGCCTCGGCAGCAGATTGGTCGCGGCGTGCGAGTTCTGCCGGTGACGCCACGACCTGACGGAATGGATTCGCTCCCGCCTGCCCGGTTTCCATTCCGAGCCGGACATTGTCGAGGACGGTCAGCGATTCGCAGAGTTCCATGATCTGGAAGGTTCGCCCAAGGCCGCTACGGGCCCGGGATCCCGGTGATTGCCCAGACAAAGATTTTCCGTTGAGGGCGATCGTGCCTGTACTCGGTTGGTTCAGACCAGAGCACACGTTGAACAGAGTGGTCTTGCCTGCGCCGTTGGGGCCTAACAGGCCGGTGACGCGTCCCATTGGTGCTTCGAGTGAGACGCCGTCGAGCGCGACGAGCCCCCCAAATCGCACCGCAATGTTCTCGATCTTGAGTCCGGACTTCTCGGAGGACGCGGCGCGCGGTACGGCTACCGTTTTCGCGGACTTTCGCCATCGATCGCTGAGTGATAGGTCACTGGTGAAGCGGACATTCCCGAATCGTTGATCGAGGAAGTCTCGGACCGGCTTCGGCATTGGTGGGCTACCGCCATTCAATGAGACCACAATCGCGGAGACGCCGAAGACAACGGTGAGGATGTACGTGGTCGCGGACCCAGGGAAATAACCCGGGACCACCTGGGTGGCTCCGGCGGCGATTGCATACCACGGCGCGCGAAACGGTTGCAGCGCTAGAACCGCGACGAAGAGCAACGAGTTGAAGGACATGAACAGTGTGCTGCTCGCCTGCACCCGCTCCAGGCCACCCGCGTACAGGGCGCCGCCGATCGCCATCATGAATGAGGCGAGACAGATTACCAACAACGACGTCACGCGGGTGTTCAATCCAAGGGTTGCTACGGCTCGTGGTGATTCACTCATGCCGAGCAACAGTCGGCCGAGTCGGCCACGGTGGATTACACCGGTGCCCATGACCGCCATTACGACGATGGCGAGTACCACGTAGTAGTAAGAAGTGTCCGAAGACGCCCATTCTGGCCGTGGAACCGCGATGCCCTCGGTCAGGGTTGTGAACATGAAGCTCTGTTTGTAGAAAAGACGCTCGACCAGCAGGCCGAATCCCAGAGTGGCAAGGGCCAGGAACAGACCACGCAGGCGAATTGCCGGCAGCGCGAGCAAAGCCCCGACCGGGACAGCAATGAGCCCAGCTACTAGTACCGCCAATAGCCAGGGCACATGGGCGCCCACCGTCAGATGGGAGAGGGCGGCGGCGCCGATGCCGGCGAAACTTGCAGCGCACAGTGACACGATGCCCGCCGTCCGGATCAATAGGCCTAACGCGAGCATGATGATAACCACTGCAAGGGCGCCGATCCAGTAGGGGGCAAGGATTTCTGGCGCTGTCCACAAGGGAGCACTGGCGAGGAAACCGAACACCACGATGTAGGCCATCACGCGCAATACCGGTGGCCCGTGCCAGGCCACGGACGGACGCTTTTCATGCATGGTCGGCGGCAGGAGTTTCGCCGACGGGGTCACCAGCATGACGACGATCAACACGATGAATGGCAACGCCCGCGACAATCCTGTGAGACTCGGCAACGCGATCTCGAGTCGGGTGAGCAGTGATTCGCCGATTCCGATCGCGAGTCCACCGAAGAATGTCAAGGGGATGCTCTTGAACAATCCGAGTGAAGCGGCGGCGAAGGCCTGAACAATCAACAGGGTCAGCAGCAAGGGGTTCAAACCGATTACCGGCAGGATCAGTACACCGGTGAGGGCGGCCGTGGTTGATCCAATACTCCAGGCGATGCGTCGGATTCGTTGCGAGCTCATACCGTCTAGTTCGACCAATTCGGGACTCTGGACCACGGCGCGCATCGCAGTGCCAAATTGGGTGTATCGAAACATGGCCGAGAAAGCGAGGGCAATTATTACACAGACCACAAAGGTGAGGATCTGGCTGTATTGAATGTTGACCCCTGCAACACTGAGAAATTTGTCGCTTCCAGGAAGGTAATTGTCGACGAAAATGGTGTCCGGTCCGTACCAGAGACTTCCTCCGCCCTGAACGAGGAGGATCAGACCCGTTGTACCGACGACTTTCCAAGCGGTTCTTTGAGGCGTGAGAGTGCGCGCAAGGACCTCCATGGCCAGCCCCATGAGGGGGCCGACTACGCACACTGCGATGAAGGCGCCGATGCGCCAGTCAAGACCGTATTCGATTGACAGTGAATAGAAGACATACGCCGCGACCGAGGCCAAGGCGCCATGGCCGAAGTTGAAGATTCCCGATGTCTTGTACGTTAGGACTAGTCCCATGGCGGATAACCCGTAGAGGCTGCCAGCCACGAGCCCGGCGATAATAAATGGAAGGAGATGGGACATGTGTCTTCCCTCTATCTAGAGTGGGAGTTGTCGTGTGCTGAGCACAGAATTTGTCTCAGACGGTAGCTAATCGGTCGGGAGAATAACCCCTTATTGGGGCTGATAGCACGTTGAAGCGAGATCGCCAGTCGCGCCGTTGCCGGAGTCTCCACGCGGCGGGATGACGGTGTATTTATGGTTGGAATACTGGGCTACCCAAAAACAATTCATGCTGGCGTAAGGAGCCGAGCCGGTGAAGTCGACGGGTTGGGAGAGCAATCCGTCGAGGGTTTCATTCTTGATTCTCTTGAACGAGGCCAATACGTCCAGTGCCTGGACTGGGACTTCAGCGGCGGGACCTGTCGACATTGCTTTGCGGAATAGCTCTAGCGCGGTCCAGGTAGTGGTTGCCGTGACCCCGAGCGTCACATCACCCGTGTAGCGGTGCAGAACGTCACGAAACTGTGCCACGGGCTCGGCATCTGCCCACCACGGAAATCCGCTGACCTGAAGTAGCACCGGCTCAACGCGGAGTTTGGGAATGTCGACGTCGTTGGCGGTATGACTGTAGACGATGTATTTGCCTTGGTACCCCTGGAGTCGGCACTCCGGGATCAGTCGTTTCGCCAATGTGATGGAAGTCGATAGGCCAAGGGTTTCTGGATTCCATTCGGCGAGTTGCAGACACGGCCCGATCAGACTCGGATCCGCTTCCCCCACCTTGACAGTGCCGAGATACTCCACCCCGGCTCGCGCTGCTTGTTGCCGCATCTCCTCACCGACAAGTTCGCAGCTTGGCGTCTCCGAGCAAACGACTTCGGCAATGGACTTGAGTCCGACGGCCTGAGATACGAGCATTGGCCCTATCCGTGAGACAAGTCCTTGAGTAGAGGCAGCGAAAACGCCCTCCCCTGTTTTCGTGACCTCTAGGTCGGCCGAGTTGCCGCCGATCACCGGAATGCCATTCTGCTCGAAATAGGGTGTCAATAATGCGCCTGCGACCGGACTTTCGTAGATGACGGCCTGCACTTTGTCTTGTTCGACGAGCTGACGCCCGGCCGCCGTCGCGGCGTCGCCACTGCCCTTGTCGTCGATGGCGACGATCTCGACAGGGTGACCGTTGACGCCCCCCTGCTCGAGGTTGATCCAGTCGGCCCAGCCATCGGCGACCGTTTTGGCAGGTCTGAAAACCTCGAAACCTCCTGTCGCCGTGTAAATCAGACCGATCTTGATCGGGGTGCCGGTGGGCGCCGGCCCGTGAGTGAGTACCGTCGGCGAGAAGTCGCGCGACGCATCTCCGCACCCGGCAATGGCGCTGGCGAGTACGAGCCCGCACGCGACAAACCTGACAAGGCGCCTCATTATTTCTCCTTTTTCTTTTCGGTCGTTATCGTCAATCTGCGAAAGCGCTTGCCGATGAACAAGTTATTCGGATTGAATTCGCGGCCAATGGGACTCGTCCGATAGGCGGAACATCCAGCGAATTGGTGAGCAGATTAAGAGGCGCCAGACTTTAGTGGGTGCGAATAAATAGAATCAGGCGAAGATGCTTCTTGCGGGGATTCCTTGACAGAAACAGCTGGGTTTGCGGTATCACGGATAAGCTGAGCAAGGAGAATAATTCAGTATACTATTAGGGGCATTGGGCGAGGCAAATATTTACGAGTACGACTTGGATCAATGCCGTGCGACTCCCAATATTCGTTCGGGATTGCTTATCAGCATCGTAGCGATGTCGTCATCTGTGACGTCGTATTTCTTCAGTGCCGGAATGACATCATGGTGGATGTGTTCGTAGTGCCATTGAGGCATGTGCAGGGCTTTGGCATCGATGTCCCAGTTTTGGCTGTACGCCGCAGCGTCGTGTGAGAGCACAATCTGGTCGGCAAACCCGGCGTGGACGAGCGTCGCGACTGTTGCGACCCGACTGTCGAAGTCGAGCATAAGATTGAGCCCGAATCGATCCATTCCGAGAGTAACTCCCTCGTCGAGCAGACGGCGCAAGTATGCGAGATCAGTAGTGTCTCCCGAGTGTCCGATTACCACTCGGCTCAGGTCGACGCCTTCCTCTTTGAATATTTCTAACTGCTCGAGACCGCGCTCTGTGCCCGCGTGTGTGTGGGTACTAATCGGAGCGCCGGTGCGTAGATGCGCCCGGGCGGAGGAGCGGAGAATACGCTCGACCCCAGGCGTTACTCCCTCGGAATCGGTCGCACATTTGATGATTGCTGCACGAATCCCGGTGTCGGCAATGCCCTCAGTTAGATCTCGGACCATGAACTCTTCGAGGCGGTCCGGCCCATCGATGAGCATTCCAGGGCCACGAAATTTGAAATACATCGGTACGTCCGCATAGGTGTAAACACCCGTCGCGCATAGGATATTGACTGGGACTTGCTCGGCGACCCGCCGAACCCGTTCGACGTCTCGGCCGAGTCCGATGACGGTGAGATCGACGATCGTGTCTACTCCAGCAAGGTGCGCTGAACGGAGCTTGGCGATCGCGTCGCTGACCCGAATCTCCTCGTCCCATTCGAAGGGGTAATTGCGCTCGATCTCGGTGTTCAGTACGAACACGTGTTCGTGCATGAGGGTGTGGCCGAGTGCATCTGACTGAATATTCGTTCCAAGGACAGTGGGCACAGAATTTGCCATGCGTTCTCCGATCAAGTGCGCCCAATGTTGACTTTGGCGCCACGTTCATGTTTTCTATGTGAGAGAGCACACACTGGTTCTCGGAGTTTGTCAAGTGTCGCCTAGAAGGGCTGTCGAAGTATGGTGAGTCACCAGTATCCTCTCAGTGAATCAGAGCCGCTTGCGCTGGACGCGCTGTTCAATCCCAGGTCGATCGCGGTAATCGGAGCTTCTGGCCGGGAAGCGAACCCGTTCTCGCGTCCGCTTCGGTATCTCCGTAGCTACGGATTTGACGGAAATGTTTATCCGATCAACCCCAGTTACGAGGAGCTGGAGGGGGCGCGCTGCTATCCGGACCTGGCCGCACTGCCGGAGTCTATCGATCTGGCGCTGTTATTGGTTCCGGCGAAGGTTGCGATCGACCTACTGCCCGAGGTTGCCGCCGCCGGAGCGCGAGTGGCGATCCTCTTCGCATCTGGCTTCGGCGAAACTGGTGAAGTTGGCATCAAGTTACAGGAACAACTGCTAAATACCGCGCGCGCAAATGATATCCGGATTGTCGGACCGAACTGTCAAGGCGCATTCAACACTACCTCGAACATGTTCGGAACATTTACCGCTGCGCTGGAGGACGGACCGATTAGGCGAGGGCGCCTTGCCTATGTCGGCCAGTCCGGAGCGGTGGGCGGATCCATCCTGAGTATCGCCGACGAGCGTGGTCTCGGGCTGTCCTCCTGGGTCAGTACAGGTAATCAGGCTGACCTCACGAGTATCGACATTGCTCGGTATCTGATCGATCAAGACGACACCTCCGTTCTGGCTCTCTACATCGAGAGTGCTCCAAACGAGAGCCAGTTTGTGGATCTGGCGGCGCGAGCGGCCCAACGTGGGAAGAAGCTGATTGTCCTGCGATCAGCACGTACGTCCGCGGGGGCGCGTGCTGCAGCCTCACATACAGGCGCAATAGTTGGTGACGCGGCAGCATTTCACGCGACGGCCAAAGACTATAATGTCGTAATTGCCAACGACGTTGACGAATTGGTCGATTTTGCGCACGCAGCCACTGCGCTTCCTGCTTTGAATGGACCGCGCATCGCAGTGGTGACCACCTCAGGCGGTGCGGGCAGTCTCGCGGCAGACTTTGTCGCTGAGATCGGCCTCGAACTCAATGAGTTGTCCGCCGCTGCTCAGTTGGCGCTGTCGAAAATCGTACCGAGTTTCGGCGCTGTCGAAAATCCGATCGATGTCACGGCGCAGATCTTTCGGTCGAGCGAGGTCGATGACTTCATCGAAGTATGCCGCATCGTGACCGAACTCGATGAGGTCGACGGGTTAATGATCGTAATGACTTTGGTTACGGGTGAGTTTGCTGCGCGCATGGCGCACGCTCTCGTGTCACTGGTGGGTTCGTCGGATAAACCGATCGCCATCACGTGGGCCGCGGCGCGGCGACAAACCCTCGAGGCACGAAAAATCCTACGTGACAGCGATTGTCCAGTTTTCGATGCGGTCGGAGATGCCGCGCGTGCTCTCAACTCCCGACTTCACCGGGAACCGCGAGTGCCCGATCGTGCCGATCCTGCCCTTACCGACGATATCGGCCGGTTGGTCGAGAATTGCGAGGACACGATCACAGAGGCTTCCGGTCAGACGCTATTGGCCCTCGCCGGTGTGACGACACCGCGGTCGTGGTTGGCCTCTAACGCCGAACAGGTGAAGACACCCACCAAGGAGATTTCCGGTCCGGCTGTGCTGAAGATCCAATCCCCGGAGATTTTGCACAAGACCGAAGTCGGTGGAGTGAAAGTGGGCGTCGCTGCCGACGACCTGCACGACGAGGTGGCTGCACTCATGAGTAAGTTCGCCGCATTCCCGAACGAGGGAGTCCTGATTCAGGAAATGGCTCCGGCCGGTCTCGAACTCATCGTCGGCATCACTAAATCTGTCGATGGGCCAGCGTTGGTGACGGTTGGACTCGGAGGCACAGCGACCGAACTCTACAGGGACACAGCGACCGCGCTCGCGCCTGTGAGCGTAGCGCGAGCGAATGAACTCATCTCTGAGACGAAGGCTTCGGCGTTGCTCACCGGATATCGCGGCGAGCAGTCATATGACCTCGGTGCTGTCGCCGAGTTCGTCTCTCGCCTAAGTCATCTCGGTGTCGCTGTAGGACCGAGACTGCGCGAACTCGAAGTGAATCCCGTACGCGTGACACACGATCCGAAACAACCAGTAGTCGCCCTCGATTTCTTGATGCGACTTGAGACAAAGGAAAATTGATGGCAGTCGTCAAACTAGAACGCGACAAAGGTGTTGCGTGGGTGACCATCTCCAATCCGAGGATCCGCAACGCCTTGTCAAATGACATGGCAGTCCAGTTCGGACAAGTAATGAGCGAAATTCGGTCTGACGAATCGCTGGGATGCGTGGTAATTCGCGGCGACGCCGGTACGTTCTGTTCCGGGGCTGACACTGCATCGTGGGCCGAAGCATACGTTGACGGTGCAGTATCAGATGCCGGGTACGCGGCGACTGACACGATGTACGACAGCTTCGTCCAGTTTGGTGAGCTTCCGGTCCCGACCATCGCCGCTGTGCGGGGTGCGGCAGTTGGGGCGGGGCTCAACCTCGCTCTCGCGGCTGATATTCGCGTAGTGGCGAGAGACGCTCGCATCATTGGCGGATTCACTGCCGCCGGGATCCATCCCGGCGGGGGATTCTTCACCCTGGCCCGCCGACTTGCCGGGCGCGAGATCGCCGGCTCACTCGGGCTTTTCGGCGAAGAAATGTCGGGTCAGCGTGCCTACGATGTTGGTCTGGCGAGCCTCTGCACCGACGATTCCGAGGTCGAGGCACGCGCTGGGGTAATCGCGCAGAAGATGGCCGGCGACCCCGTCCTCGCGCGGCGGGTGAAGCGTTCCTTCCAGATTGAGACTAGTGGTGAGTTTCTCTCTTGGGCTGCCGCGCTCGAAGTCGAGCGTGGAGTTCAAATGTGGTCCCAGGAGCGCCGATTGCAAAGTGCGATATGATCAGCTTCCCGAGTTCTAGGCTCACCACGGACGAGCTCGCGCTACGCGACGAGGTCCGGAACTTCATGATCGAGTATCGCGCTCGGGGACACCGAGCAGAACTCGGAATCGGTGCTACAGCGTCCCAGGAATTTACTCTCGAGATCGCCGATAGAGGATGGGTCGGGATGTCGGTGCCGACACAGTACGGGGGGCACGGCCGCACTGCGGTGGACCGATTCATAGTGGTCGAGGAAATGCTGGCGGCAGGCGCGCCTATTAGTGCCCACTGGGTCGGGGACCGACAGACGGCACAAATGCTGTTGAAGTTCGGCACAGAGGAGCAGAAACTGCGAATCCTTCCCCGTTTGGTACGTGGTGAACTGCTGTTCTGTCTCGGAATGAGCGAACCCGGAAGCGGCTCAGATCTCGCATCCGTACGAACCCGTGCATCGCGGATCGACGGTGGGTGGATTGTCAACGGACAGAAGGTCTGGACCTCGGGAGCTCACTACTCGGATATCGTCGTCACGCTGTGCAGGACCGAGCCGCTCGGCGAGCATAAGCATCAGGGATTGAGTCAGCTATTGATTGACCTGACCTCCAGGGGGGTAACGGTGCGCCCCATTCGACTACTGAACGGTGTGCACCACTTCAACGAAGTCTTCTTCGACGATGTCTTTGTTCCAGACAATATGATGCTCGGGAAGCCTGGCGACGGGTGGCGACAGGTAACGTCCGAACTTGCCCACGAGCGGTCTGGACCGGATCGTTTTCTGTCCGTGATGCCCCTGGTTGGACAACTATACGACCGAGTCAAGAACCAGGCCCTTGACCAGTCCGAGTATCGCGAGCTGGGGGAGCTGTTCGCGATATACATGACGTTGCGCACGATGTCGCTTTCGATTGCGCGCCGATTAGACGCGGGTGAGGTACCTGCCGTAGAAGCAGCTTTGGTCAAGGACATGGGAACACGTTTTGAGAATGCTGCCATTCGGGCTGTCCGACGATTAACCAACGGCGAAGTCGACTCGGCGGCAGGTGAATTCGAGGAACTACTCGCCGAAGCCATCGTCACCGCGCCGACTTTCACTCTGCGCGGGGGTACGACTGAGGTGCTTCGAACTGTCATCACAAGAGAACTCATTCGACGTCGTGAGGAGAAGCGGTGATCCACTTCAACGATGACCTCTTCCACGTTGTGTGCTCAATTTTCGCGAAGCATGACGTCGCACCGCAGTACGCTGACACTGAACCTATGAGCGAACAGATGTGGGCGGAACTTACTGAGGGTGGGTTCACATCGATTGGGCCAGATGCAGGGATTGCTGATCATGCCGCTCTCGCCAAAGCGGTCGGCGCGTGCGCGGTTGCCGCCCCGGTCGTCGAAAATGGGTTGGCACGATGGGTCGCGGACTCGAGCGACGTGGCCCTGTGCGGAAACCCGCGCGATGTCGTTATCTGCGGCGGTCTCAATGCCGCTGACCGTATCCAGGCCAATTGGTCGGCTACCGGGGACCAGTCCGAGATCGGGGTTCGAGGAACGCTCCGGCGCGTCCCCTGGGGACGGTATGCAGATGTGTTGCTGGTGCCGGTCGCTGGAATCGACGCGTTGCACTGGGTGGCCGTAGATCGAGGGGATTTCAAGGTAACGGAAGGGGTGAACCTCGCTTCGGAACCGCGGGACGACATCACCTTCTCCATCACGGTGCCGGCGACGGCATCCAAGTTGGCCCCCAGCGTCGTGGAGGTGCGTGCGCGCGGAGCTTTGCTTCGTGCGGCCGCAGGTCTCGGCGCCATGGAGTTTGTATTGGACTCCGCTCTGGAGTACTCACAGCAACGCGAGCAGTTCGGAGTACCCCTGATTTCGTTTCAGGCGGTAGATCACCATCTGGTGCAGATTGCCGAGGCGGTTGCTGCGGTATCAGCGATTACGGACGCCGCTGTAAACTCCGAACCGGAGTACCGGCTTATGAGGGTGGCTGCGGCTAAGTTCGTATTCGGAAGCCAGGCAGCAATTCTTGCCGCTTCGGCACATCAGATATTCGGGGCGATCGGCACCACCGACGAGCACGTGATGCACCGCCGGACTCGTCGACTGTGGTCGTGGGAGGACGAGTACGGAACCAGGGATGACTGGGCAGAGATACTCGGGCGTCAGCTCACCTTTGCGGGCTCTCCCGGCGCCTGGCCCGTGCTGACCCCCCCTCTGTCCGAACTCAGGTTACGAAATGTTGGCCAGGAGGTGGCATGGTGATGGATTACGAGAATGTCGCGATTGAGAGGGATGGCGCGATCGCCTGGGTTCGGTTGAATCGCCCGGCTAAGCTGAATGCCCTCAGCAGCGAATTACAACGCGAACTGATCGAGACGTTCGTTGATCTGGACGCAGACGACACCGTCCGGGTGATTTGTCTCGGCTCCACCAGTAGAAGAGCCTTTTGTGCTGGGGCAGATCTTCGCGAGGCGCCCCAGCGTGCGTCGATCGATCCGATGCGGTCGCCCGGCCGAAATCTCTACGAGACAGTCTTCGATTGCTCGACCCCAACCCTTGCTGTGCTTCCCGGGTGGGTGATCGGCGGTGGCATGGAACTCGCTATGGCCTGCGACATGCGAATAGCGAATACTGACGCGAAGTTTCAAATGCCAGAAGGGCGGGTCGGAATGGCCGCGAACTTCGGCAGCCAGATGCTTCCGCGACTGCTTGGATGGGCGCATGCCTTCGAAATACTCTATCTCGGTGAGCCTTTCGACGCGGAAAGAGCGCAGAATATCGGTTTGGTGTCGGAGGTGGTACCCCCTGATTCTCTTGAGAGTCGAGCAAGCGAACTCGCTCGAACCATCGCTAGCAGAGCGCCACTGAGCTTGAGACGATTCAAGGCGATGATCCAGCGCGGATCCGCGATGCCGGTGAATGCCGCCCTGCGACTCGATCCTGGTCCGAGTCCGTATCTGAGCGTCGATCGCGAGGAAGGAGCCAGGGCATTCCGCGAGCATCGTGAACCGCGCTGGACCGGGAAGTGAGCGGGACTGGACGGATGTTCCGTTACCCCGGGGTCCGGGATCGGCCAACGTCGGCCGGAGTGTCCACCCTCAGACCGATCGCCATCGCCCACATCCGACTGAGGGTGTCGACAACCACATCCTCGTCGTGATCGTCCTCCATTGCGAGCCACATATAACAGAAATTGCTGACCATCGATATTAGAGCTTCCGCTGCGTAGTCTGGTCTGAGCTGCGAGTCGATGAGCCCTCGCTCCTGCCACCGGCGAAGCGACGCCTCGGTGCGCGACCGGTACATGCGACGGGTGGACAGTCGCAAATCGCGGAATTCTTCACTGATGCCAGAGACCTGTTCGAGCAACATCATGATGGGGGCGTTGGCACGGTAAGCTTGGACGTATAGTCGGGTAGCGTTCTCGATTCGTTCCATGGGCGTTGCTCCAGGGCCGAGGCCAGTGCCGGATGACTCGTGCATTCTCGCGTTGGTTCGTCGGACGACTTCGAGGAAGATTTCTTCCTTCGAGACGAAGTATCGGTAAAAGGTCCCGTTTGCCTGGCCGGCCGCCGCTGTGAAATCGGTGATCTTTGGCTCGAAGTAGCCGCTACTGGCGAATACGGTTGTTGCTGCTTCGATGAGGCGCTCTCGGGTTCGCTCGCCCCGGGTTGTCAAGGTTCTGTTCATAGCGGACCGCCGATCGTGTCGAGAATTCAGGAGAATGACTGATGGTCCCAAGGATACCCATCAGAAACTTGACGGTGGCGCCACCTTCATATTACCGTGACAGCCATCACTTTCGGATATCCCTTGGAGAGAATCGATGCGCGAAGAGAATATCTCGACATTGGCCGCAGATTGGCTCGGTCAATTCGGCGAAGCACTGGCATCTCGGTCTGCCGACGATCTGAGGCGGTTGTTCCTCGATGATGCAGAGCTGCGTGACATCGTTGCTCTCACTTGGGATTTCGCCACGTTCAGTGGAGTTGACGACATCGTAAGAAACTTGATCGAACTCAATGAGACTGTTTCTATGTCGGGGTTTGCGATCGATTCGAACCGCACAGCTCCGACGCGCGTCACTCGTGTGGGCGAGGAGGTGGTGGAGGCGATATATCGGTTCGAAACCGCAGTCGGTACGGGTGCGGGAATCATTCGCCTAGTTCAAGACGAGTTGGGCGGTATGCGGGCGCGGCTGATGTCGACCACGCTACAAGAGCTTCGCGGGCACGAGGAGCGTCGAGGTGCCCGTCGCCCCGATGGGGCGACATACTCACGTACATTCGGCGGAAACAATTGGCAGGATGAGCGCGATGAGCGGCAACAGTTCGCCGACCGCGAGCCGGAAGTTCTGATTGTCGGGGCGGGTCAAGCGGGTCTGGGACTAGCCGCCCGTCTTGGCGTCATTGGCGTCGATACGCTTGTGGTGGACAAGCTTCCCAGGGTCGGCGATGTCTGGCGCAACCGTTATCACAATCTGACTCTGCACAATCAATCATGGGTGGCGAGCTTCCCCTATCTTGACTTGCCCGATACGTGGCCGTCATTTCTTCCCAAGGACAAACTCGCGGGCTACATGGAGTACTACGCCGAGGCCATGGAGCTCAACATTTGGACGGGCACCACCTTCGTCGGTGGCCGCTATGACGACGATTCAGCGGCATGGCGTGTAACAGTGATGCGCGACGGTGCCGAAGTGGCACTACGGCCTCGACATCTCGTGTTCGCCTCGGGGACGGTCAGTGGTGAAGCGACCATTCCGCAGCTACCCGGCCTTGACGAGTATCAGGGCAAGGTCTTGCACTCGAGTGGCTACCAGTCAGCGGACGAGTATGCAGGAGTTCGGGCACTCGTGGTAGGAACCGGGACAAGTGGCCACGACGTAGCCCAGGACCTATATTCAGTAGGCGCCGACGTGACGATCGTGCAGCGTAGTTCCACGACCGTGGTAAGCCTGGAGCCGAGCGGAACATATGTCTACGAGTTGTATTCGAATTCGAACTCGAACGGTTTGCCACTTGAGGATGCGGACCTCATCAACAATGCGACCACATACCAAACATCGATTCGGTCGAATCAACTCATGGCGCAGCAGATGGAGGAATGGGACGCGGATCTGCTCGATCGCCTTCACGCGGTGGGATTCCGCACCGATATCGGCGAAGACAGAACCGGATTTCACCTGAAGTACAGCCGGAGAGGTGGGGGGTATTACATCAACGTCGGATGTTCGGACCTCATTGCGGACAAAAAGATCGGTCTCTTGCAGTCGAGTGAAATCGATCGCTTCACCAAGGGCGGGGTCACGCTCACCAACGGTGAATCGCGCTCCTTTGACGTCGTAGTGTTCGCCACCGGCTATACCAATCAGCAAGAAGTGGTCAAAAAACTGCTCGGATCCGAAATTTCCGGTCGAGTCGGTCCCATTTGGGGAGTCGACAGCGATGGTGAGATGCGAAACATGTGGCGACCCACAGCGCAACCGGGCCTGTGGTTTCATGCTGGCAGCCTTGTGCTCGCCCGATCGAATTCGAAATACCTTGCGCTGCAAATCAAAGCAGACCTCGAGGGGTTGAATCCCCGCACCCGAGCGCAACGCAAACCGGCGATCGCCACGGCCGGCGCGTCGACTACAGGGTAGTTGGCCCGCTCACGCTTGTGCCTATCGTGCCGTCACCGGATTTCGGATGCGCCAGCCGAGTTTCCGCCACCACGAACGCCAGTGGGCGGGGTACAAGAAGACGTCAACCTTCACGAATTTCGACACGGTCCGATTGAATGATGGGTATGAAATGAATCCACATTCGTTGGAAGGCATGGAGTTCGGAAGAGCAACGCAAGCGTTCGGTCACCCCGCGATCTGCGGGAGGCATCCAAGTTGTGCGAGATGATCAGTGTCTCAACAGTATTGAGGTAGAGCAACCGAAGGTCTATGCCATCCCTGCAAGATGACACGGCTGATGTCTAGGCGGGAACGCCGTGACGAAAGCGGGACCTAAATTTAATCAAGATGTTCGCCAATTATCCGAGAGGTCTCGAAAATGACAAGTGACTTGAAGTCTCCTGATTCAACAGAGTGGGACGCCACCGCCGATGTCGTGGTGGTCGGAAGTGGTAGCGGACTGTTCGCGGCTGTGGAAGCGGCAACATCAGGAGCGAGTGTCATTCTGTTGGAGAAAGCGAACGAGATTGGCGGAAAACCCCAGATGATGTTCATCTGGGATGCCAACAGCACCGACGTTCAGAAACGTGCGGGGATTGACGATTCCGCTGATGCACACTGGGAGTGGCTCAAGCAACAGAGCCCGTGGGCTACGGAACATGGTGCTGAGGACCTGAAGCGAATTTGGATCGATCACTCCGGTGAGGTCATCAATCGCATGGAGGAACTCGGATTCACATTCAAGCTCCAGAATCAGAACGCCATTGGCGATGTCCCTCGGCTCCACGTAGTACAGAACAGCCTATTGGCGTGGCCGGAAATCATGGGTTCGCATGCGCGTAAGTTGGGTGTCGATATTCGGGTAAATACAGCTGCCACCGAATTGATCACGCGTTCTGGTGAAGTCATCGGTATACGTGCTCAAACGGAATCAGGAAATTCGATTGCGATTAAAGCGCGTCGAGGAGTGGTGCTCGCCACAGGCGATACGACTGGAAGCAAGCGCTGGAAGAGTCGCTACTACAGTTCGCGGGAAGTCGAGGTTCCCGGACTGTTCGAACCGAATACAGGCGACGGCCTGGTCATGGCTCAGGAGATCGGCGCTGACGTTTGGGGGCTGTCGTTGTTCTCGTACTCAATGCCCCGCATCAGTGGATTCGTGAAGGACAGAACCGACCACCATGTCGGGTGGCTCTATCCCGAAGTTGCTGCTGGTGTCGAGTTCACCAGCAAGGGACTTATTTTCGTCAACAAGGACGGACGACGATTTACTGACGAACTCAGCGACGACGCGACCTATGACGTAAACGAACAACGCGATCATACTGCCTACATGATTTTTGGCAACGAGTTGGCCGAGTATCTGCACCGCCCCAAAGACGGTGACAACATTGCGGCTTACGATTCGGGTAAGAGTTTCCATATGTCACTGCTACCATTCGCTGGACAAGCGTACCTCGAAGATTATTTGGAGTTTCAGGACGGGAACTACATCCGCGTGGCTGACAGCATCTCAGAACTTGCAGAGAAGCTGGGCCTGGATCGAGTCGCGCTCCAGGAAACCATCGATAGCTGGAATGCCAGCGTAATTTCTGGTCAGGATAAAGAATTCGGGCGACAGATCAACTTCGAATATGACGACCGGGTCACCGGTGGCGAAGGTAAGAAGATGGTCAAGCGAATCTTCGGTAATGCCGAGCAGATCGCAAGTGGTCCCTACTATGCGCTGGTCACCCACGGCGCCAAGAACTTCCTCCACGAAGGCCCCAATTTGATCGTGGACACGTCACTGCAAGTGCTTCATGTTCGGGAGCATCCCATTCCGCGATTGTTCGCCTGCGGTCCAGGTTTGTTGTCCTCGACGCGAATGATCGCGCCGCAGCAAGGCGACCACATGACCTTTGCTGGGGTCACCGGATACCTCGCAGGGAAAACAGTCGCACAAGTGGCACCCTGGGAATGACCTTGACTCACGTGTCTCGTTGGGACGACCGAGCCCTCGATGGTGCTGCGCCGGGCGTCGAGCGCCGACTCGTGTGGGCGTGGTCCGGGGCTTGGACTTGGGCCTGGGAATGGACGAATTTCCGTGACCGGCGAACATACAGTAGCTGCGCCATTGAAAGTATCCAGGCCACATCGTTGGATTGCGTGCTTTCCGAAAAAGAACCACGTCGAGCTGTTGCCGACGGACGGTTCAATATTGACAAGGAGTGAAGGTGGCCCGAATCCCGTCATATCAGGAGCTGCGTGACACCCCGGCCCAAGGCACGCCTCCGGGCTCATCGTGGGGTGTCTTCGGTGCGGACGATCAGTTGGGCTCGCTCAATTTCATCGAACCACTCAAGCGGGTGCAGGCCGCGGGTCTGGTTCGACGTGGAGCTGTATTCAATCTTGACTATCCGGTTAACACCTTCTCACCCTTCCCGTCCGGAGCGCGAGAAGACGCCGTCCACACCATCTTTCAGAACAACTCGAATCATCGGGATGAGGTGATCGACCGCTACTACACGCAATCCTCGTCGCAGATCGACGGCTTGCGCCATATCCGCAATCCTCGGTACGGGTTCTACGGCGCGGTGCCTGACGAAGAGATCGTCGAAGGTACTGCGGCACTGGGAATCCAATACTGGGCCGAATCAAGCATCATCACTCGAGGAGTCCTAGTTGATGTTGAGCGTTCGCGCCGGAATGACGGTCGACCGATCCAACAGACAACCGCAGATCCCATCTCGGTCAACGATCTGAAAGCCGCTCTCACAGCGCAGGCGGTTCGCCTTGAACCTGGAGACGCATTGCTCGTTCGCACAGGATGGTCGGCTCACTTCCTAGCCGCGCCAATGGACGAGCGTCAAGGGCTGATCGGAAATCTACGCTCGCCGGGACTTGAGCAATCACATGAAATGGTCGAATTTCTGTGGGACAACGGGATCAGTATTGTAGCGGCGGACAACATCGCTCTAGAGGTGATGCCTCCCCTCGACACCTCGCCTTTCCGCTATACCGATGATGATCAGAAGACCTCCCGCGGCGTCAGTAACGGGGGCATGATGCACCGCGCCCTGATCCCATTGCTCGGATACGCGATTGGGGAACTCTGGGCACTCGACCAGCTGGCGAGCGACTGCGCAGCGGACGGCCTTTACGATTTTATGTTGGTCGCCAAGCCGATGAATCTCGTCGGCGGCGTGGGCACACCCGCCAACGCAGTCGCTATTAAGTAACGGCCAATCTGCGGTTCTGCCCGGTATACGCCCTCTACAGCAGGTGAGCGATGGAGCGAGGGCCCCGATGCCAGAGGCAGCGAGCGTAACAAGAGGTATGGACGGAACGAGCTTGATGTGCCCTCGGATCGACATGTAGAGAGGCTAGACAATGACTACAACACGCGATGAATATGTTTGGATACCTTCCTCCGATTACCTCAATAACGCCAGGGTGGGTCGCTTTGCTCAGAGTCATGGCATAGATGACATCGAAACCTTGCGTGCTCGCTCTGTTGCCGACATCGCTTGGTATTGGGATGCCGTCGTCTCCGATCTCGGACTTCGATTTTCACGCCCCTACAGCAGGGTGGTGGACCTTTCGAACGGGATCACCGATCCGGAGTGGTTTGTAGGTTCGACAATCAATATCGTCGACTCCTGTCTGACGAGATGGGTCGAAGATCCGTCAACGCGGTTAGCCCCCGCTATCGTCCACGAGTCGGAAGACGGCACAGTGGAGAAGTTGACTTACGCTGAACTCGATGATCGGGTACGACGAGTGGCCGCAGGATTGCGCGCGCTTGGACTCGGGCGGGGCGACGCGATAGCTCTGTTCATGCCGATGACTACCGAAGCGGTCGTGTCGCTGTATGCGATAGCACGAATTGGCGCGGTTGCAGTCCCGTTGTTTTCGGGGTTCGCCCCGAACGCTGTCGCAGCACGACTGACCGACGCAAACGCGCGCGCGATCATAGTTGCGGAGTCGACAGTTCGGCGGGGTCGACGGATTTCCATGCTTCCAGTAGCACGGTCCGCGGTGGAGCAAATGTCGTCGATAAAGAGCATTGTGGTGGTAGGTAGTCCGGGTCCTAACGAGGTTTCGTGGGCGGATCTGATAGCGGGCGAGCCGGAGTCAGGCGCAGCTGAACCGATGGACCCGAGCGATCCGTTCTTGCTCGGATACACCTCAGGGACGACGGGACGTCCGAAGGGGGCGGTGCACACTCACGCGGGCTTCCTGGTGAAAACCGCGAGCGAGGTAGCGTATTCCTTCGATATCGACTCAAACGGTGTGTTCTTCTGGATGACTGACATGGGTTGGATCATGGGGCCGTTGTCGGTCATAGGAACCCATGCCAATGGTGCTCAAGTGCTGTTCTACGAAGGGGCACCCGATTTCCCTGGCGACCGCCGCCTGTGGGAGTTGGTCGAGCGGCACAAGGTCACGATGCTGGGCGTGTCCCCGACGCTGATCCGCACCATTCGCGGTGGTCAGGCCGCCTCTATTGCTTCATTCGACCTGACGTCGGTTCATTCGATCGGTTCTACCGGCGAACCCTGGGATCCTGACTCCTACAATTGGCTCGGGCGGGATGTGTTTGGTGGCCGAGTGCCAATAATAAACTTCTCCGGCGGTACGGAGGTGGGTGGCTCGTTCCTGGCCCCCTACCCGATCGAGCCCATCGGGAGTTGCTCGCTTGGTGGTCCATCGTTGGGCATGGACGTCGATGTCGTGGACTCGTCTGGACATCCAATCCGTGGCGAGATCGGCGAACTAGTGTGTCGACAACCGTGGCCGTCAATGACTCGCGGGATCTGGAAAGACCGCCAACGCTACCTCGACGCGTACTGGTCGACCTTTCCCGGGATCTGGCGGCACGGTGACCATGCGAGTGTGGACGCTAAAGGACAGTGGTTCCTGCACGGAAGGTCGGACGAAGTCATCAACGTGGCAGGAAAACGATTGGCTCCGGCTGAGGTGGAAGCTGCAATATTGGCCCATCCCGCGGTCGCCGAGGCCGCGGTGGTTAGTGTTCCGCATGCGTCCAAGGGCGAGGCCGTTTGGGCGTTCTGGGTCGTCCGGCCCGATCACGCCGACGAGTTGAAACTTGATTCCGTAAATGTCGAAGAAGAGTTACGCCAGCGTGTGGTAACCGAGCTTGGCAAACCCTTTGCGCCGAGCCTCATTCGTCGGGTCGATCAGCTACCTAAAACCCGGTCAGGCAAGATCATGCGCTTGGCGGTTCGTGCTGCGGCGATCGGGCAGGACCCCGGTGATCTGTCGAGTGCGGAGAATCCGGCGGCAGTTGAATTGGTTGCTGAGGCGGTCGGCCTGAACGATCGCGCTTCCACGGGCTAGGGCAACAAGGTCGTTATTCGACTCACCTCGATGGAATCCGTCCTGTCGATCAGTCGCGACAAATGGGCCACTTGCGCAGCTTCAGGTGGTCGGGTTGCGCGCAAGTACTCCCATTGAAGCCCAATATAAAGAGATGGTGAAATAGAATGAAATTTGACCCATATACTCAGGTTCCGCAGCTACCTTCTTTCGAGATACACAGCGACGACGTGCTGGACGGGGGGTCGTTTGCCGACGATCAACTTTCTGGGATTTTCGGGGCCGGAGGGTCCGACGTCTCACCGCATCTGGAGTGGAGTGGGTTCCCCAAGGAGACAAAGTCTTTCGCCATCACAATGTTGGACGCTGACGCGCCGACCGGATCGGGATTCTGGCACTGGTCGGTCGCTGATATTCCGGCAGACGTGACGGCTGTGGCAAGGGGCGTGGGAAACTCAGATGGGCGAGGTCTTCCACCAGGGTCGATCGCGCTAAGGAACGATGCAGGCTTACGTGGGTATCTGGGTGCCGCGCCGCCGGCCGGGCACGGCCCGCATCGCTATTACTTGATGGTTCACGCGGTGGACGTGGATACCTTGGGGTTGACGGAGTCCAGCACGCCGGCGATGTTAGGGTTCAAACTTTTCGAGCACTCAATAGCGCGGGGAAAACTCGTGTTAGTCCATGAGACAGCCACCTCCGGTCGATAAGTGGACAGCGTCGAGTTCATGGTTCGACGATGAATTCTGAGAGCGAGACGAGTCGGAATAGCTGAGCGATGCAGCGGCGAGTTCGGCGCTCTCGATCGAGCTCAGGCCCAGCTTCTGTCGTATCGATGAACTCCTGATTGCACCAGTTGCAGAGGGTCTGTTCGGTGACATCGAGACCTGCGGCGACCTCGGCAACCGTGCGTCCTGACTTAACAGATCGAGGACTTTCCGGCGGAACTCGGGTGGATAACGTCGGGGCGTCGTGGACCTCGCTCGGGCTCATCAATGCCTGAAGTAAAACAAACGAAATGCTGAAGTAAAACAAACGAACTCCGGAAAAATCGGGGTACATCAAAGTCTCCGGCACTCCAACGTCGCGATTTCCACATGTTCGACCGCCCGCAACGGCCCGCGCGGTTTGATCAACTCGGTCTCGTTAAGACCATTAATCGTCTCGGCGAGAGCATTGTCGTAACTCGATCCGGTAGCTCCGATCGAGGCATCGATCCCGACCTCAATGAGCCTGTCGGTGAACGTAATTGACGTGTACTGCGACCCGCGGTCGCCAAAGATGAATGAGCCCGGACAAGTCGGTAATCCCCTCTCCGTGGCGGGTCCAGATTGCGTGCTCAATCGCCTCGAGCACCAACGGTGTCATCATTGTCGGCGCAGTCCTCCATCCCAGAATCTGCCGTGAATACGCATCGATCACGAACGCGACATAGACCGACCTGACCACGTCGAAACGTAGGTAGAGACAGCCAACCACAACACATTTGGCGCAACCGGGTTGAACTTTCGCTGCACCGGATCCTCTGCGCGACGACTGTGATCGGCGATGGTGGCCCGCTTGTTCTTGCCTCGACGGGCACCTTCGAGCCCGAGTACACCCATCAACCGTTCGACGGTGCGCCGCCAGGTCGATGCCCTCTCGACGCATTTCCAGCCACACCTTGCGTGCGCCGTAGCCCGAATAATTCGCGGCATGCATACGGCTGACCGCGGCTTTGAGCTCGTCGTCGCTCGCGGCCCGCCGCAAAGCGGGACGGTTGAGGGCCTCGTAGTACGTGGATGGCGCAATGGAGCGGCCGTGCTCGCTGAGCACCCTGCACATCCGCTCGACGCCGTACTCACTCTTGTATCGGTTGATGTAGTCGATGATCACTTGTTGTTGCGGCCCTGCTCCGCTGCGAAGAAAACCGCTGCCGACTTCAGGATCTCGTTGGCACGCTTGAGTTCCCGGCTCTCAGCGCGAAGTTGGCGCATCTCCGCCGCCATTTCACTCGTCGCGCCGGGCCATTCGCCGGCATCAGTTGTGCCCTCCGACTCCAGTTGAGCAATGATTGCGCTGTTCCGATACCGAGTTTGTCGGCCACGGATTCGACCTCTGCCCACCCCGACGGATATCCGTGCTGGACTTACGGATATCCGTGCTGGACTTCGGCGACCATCCGCATAGCCCGCTCACGCAACTCGTGCGGGTCCCTCTTGCTCGTTCCTGAGGGCATGACTCCATCTTTCCCAAAGAATGAAGTCCCGGAAGCTCCGGTCCGATTCAAGGAGCGACTTAGAACGGAGTTGAGGGCTGTGCGTTTCCAAGTCGCTTTTAAGGTCGTACACCGAACTGCTCCATGTGCTCGGCCTCGACTGACACCGAACCTGGCCCGCCGGTGGCGGTTGCTGTTGCTGCGCGTGGACTTGGTGCGCACGATGTGCGGCTCCATGGTCAGAGATTCGGCCAGTAGACGTTGCAAGTGTTGTTCATTACGAGGCGTGTCGCTCACTCACGCTCGCCGCAACCGGCTCGATACGGAGATCAGGGGATGGCGAGGATCTTGCCGACTTTTTGCACGTGGACCATCTGTTCCTAGCTGTTTCGTAAGGATGAACTGCGGTTTTCGGTTGTTTCGCCGTTCAGGTCGACGAGCCAGCCACGATTCAGCCCGAGATTCCGCAGGATTTCCGTGATCGTCTTGCGAGAAGTTACGGTGCACGTAGGTAGTTCGAACGTCATCCTCGAAGCCGACCATTTCCGGCTTCGTTCGTCGCATAGATTCGATCTCGGCATGACCTCTGGAGTCGTGGCAGTCGGGTGGTGACCGGTGCGCTGGATCGGTCCTGTACTCCCAGGCTGCTGTTCCTGCGATACGGTTGGCCACTTCCAGGCACGTTGCCGGCAATCTCAGCCGGGACATGCGCTACCGGATGTGTTCGACATCGTTCGACGAGTCGCCGCCTTCCCTTCACTGTCAGGCAATGCAATGTGTCACAAGGTTGGTCCGAGCGCACGGTCGATGCGCGCGAGTTCGTCTGGGTTGAGAATGGTTGGTCGCAGTTCCCCTTACGCCAAGATCCAGCCGTCTACGTCAGTCCTATATCGACAACGGTCGTACTCGCAATTCGGACGGGGGTATATCTAACTACTGGTCTCTCAACGAGCGCGGCAATGGTGTATTTCGAAGTGTCGCGAGGAATGCTTGGGCAGCGGGGTTCATGATTCGATCATTTCTTTGGAGTAACGAAATTTTCCTTGTGACGATCGGATCAACGAGCGGAATCGCAGTGACCGGCAATGACTGAAACATTGGGATTGACAGTTCGGGGAGAGGACAAACTCCGAGTCCCGCCGCGACGAGACCACCCAGGGTGACAAGCTGACTCGCCACGAGTTCTGGCTTCATTTCGGCTCCGATGCTGAGGAAACCGATTTCGACCAGGGGACGGACACTACTGCCGTGCTCAAGCGTAATAATTTTCTCGTGTGCAATATCGGACCATCCGACCTCGTCCTTGTGGGCAAGCGGATGCCCTTGAGGGACGACGAGGTGCATGCGGTCGGAAAACAGATGCGTGGCTTTTAGAGGGGCCTGCACCGGCGGATGACTCGTAACACCGAAATCGGCGAGACCCTCTCGCACACGATCTACGATGGCGTCCGAAAAGCCGTCCTGCAGCTCGATTTTGACGTTTGGGTTGTTATTTCGGAATCGTCGGACGATTGGGGCTAGGTACTCGCGAGTGAGGGAGGGGAGGGATGCGATCGACACCATTCCGCTACTACCGTTCAGAAAGCTATTGAACCGCCCCCACTTGTCGTCCCATGATTCCAGAAGATCGTTGCTGATCCTGAAAAGCTCCTCGCCGGTCGCCGTGAGCTTCACGCCGCGGCCTCCCCGTTCCAGGACCAAGGTGCCTAGGCGGCGTTCGATTTCACCGATTGTTCGGCTGACCGAGGACTGGGCGAGGCCGATCCGATCGCCAGCAGCGGTCACACTTCCGGTCTCCGCGACGGCTGCGAACACGGTCAGCTGCCATATGGTGATGCCCATTCTTTCCATGCATAAAGGATGCGCTAGCTATGCGTGACATGCAAAGCTCGGGAGGGCTCGGAGGTATGCGTTTCTTGCATGGATCAATCTCATCCGTGCGGTTCGTCGCATGCTGTCCATCGTTTAGAATAGTAACTAACAGCATTCATAATGGGAAAAGGGATCGCCGGGAGGAATTTCCTTCATATTTTGTGTTGATATGGGCTTGAGATTTAAGACCGCAGGTTTAAGTCCATGATAGGCTCGTTCAGATTTAAACGGTTTTCTATTTGCTATTTGTGACGTGGTCGCCTTCTATATATTGATGTTAATTGCACGATTGAGGGACTTTCTACTCATTACGAGTCTGTGGCCTGCTGCCCTCGATCGAGGAGGATGGTGTGCAAGTTTTGGACCGGACAATTTCTCCGCTATCAATAGTCGTTCCTATGTCACGATGAAGGGGCAGGTATGAGTGCGCAATCTGTGCGAATAGGTTGTGGTGCTGGGTTCGCCACAGACCGGATCGACGCAGCAGTTGAGGTCGTCGAACAAGGGAATGTGGACTGGCTCGTTCTCGAGTGTCTCGCTGAGCGGACAATCGCTTTCGGGCATCGCCGCGAACGGGCAGCACCCGGAACGGGTTACGAGCCTACAATTGAACGCCGGATGAGGGCGTTGCTGGGGCCGTTGGTTGCGACGGGGACACGACTGATTTCCAACTTTGGCGCGGCAAATCCGATGGCCGCAGGCGAATTGGTTCGCTCGATTGCCAACGAGATGGGAATCAAGATCAAGGTCGCTGTGGTCACTGGTGATGATGTAATGGCTGCTTTGGACATGGGCAGTATCGTGTGGGAGACCGGCCGACCGCTTGGTGAGCATGAATCCCTGATTTCTGCGAATGCTTATCTGGGCATTGATGCGTTATTGCCTGCGATCGCCACCGGCGCTGATGTGATTATCTCGGGCCGTGTTGCTGATCCTTCCTTGTTCTTGGCACCAGCCGTTGCTGAATTAGGCTGGTCTGTAGAGGACTATCAGCTTCTGGCGGCGGGTACTGTAGCTGGTCATCTTCTTGAGTGTGGTGGTCAGGTAACGGGAGGCTATTTCGCGGATCCGCCTTACAAGGTTGTCCCTGACATTGCGCGAGTGGGCTTCCCCATCGCTGAGATCACCGCGGACGGAGCGGTCGTGGTTACGAAAGTGCCTGGCACAGGGGGAGTCGTAAACTTCGAAACGGTATGTGAACAGCTGACTTACGAGGTCATTGATCCGACCGGATACCTCACACCCGACGTGATCCTCGATTTGACTGAAGTTCGGCTCACCGAAGTGGGCCGGGACAGAGTTGAGGTGCACTCAGCTACTGGAAGGCCCAGGCCGAATCAGCTGAAGGTGAGCGTCGGTCAAGCCATTGGCTATCTCGCCGAGGGTGAAATGAGCTACGCAGGTCCAGGTTGCGTAACGCGGGCGGAGATTTCCGCGGATATCCTGCGGAAACGCTTGTCGCCGGATCTGCGCAATGTCCGTATTGACATCGTAGGGGTGAACTCTCTCAATGAGAGTAGGTTCGGAGATTCCTACCATGAGCCGGCCGAATGCAGGATTCGTATGGCAGCCATCGCTGAGAATTATCACGCGGCGGAGCTTGCGAATGAAGAAGTTATCACGCTGTATACGAACGGGCCGGCCGGGGGAGGAGGATGCCGCACCCACATCTACGATCAGATCGGTATCCTGTCCGTCTTGATGGACCGCGACATCATATCCACTGATGTTCATATCTTGGAGACAGCATGACAAAGCTGCGGGAAATCGCCCATTCGCGTACTGGCGACAAGGGAAACATCAACAACCTATCGGTGATTGCCTATGAGGAGTCCGACTGGCCTCTCATCCGTGAGAAGGTGACGAACGAGGTGGTACTCAGGCAACTCGGGTTTCGAATAGAAGCGGTTGAGGCGCGCTACGAGCTGCCAAAGGTCCGCACCCTTCTCTTCCGTGTTCGTCGGGCGCCGGAGGATACGGTGGCGGCAACGACTTGGAATGATGCGCACGGCAAGAGCCTCAGCTCTGTACTGTTGGATGCCGACATCGACACACCCGAGCCCGACCAGGTGTGATCGCCAGCCACGTTCCGCCCCGGCCGTTGAAACAGGCGCGGGCGACCACGTACCTTAGCCGCGCGCTCGTGCAACTTGTGTTGTACAGGAATTGTTCACTCACGAGGGATTTCCTCGGGCCGCAGGAAGTTCTGAAGAACGTCAGATTAAGTTCTAACTTGAAAACGGTTTCCGACGAATCTACTTTCGGGATAAGAAAGCTCAATTTCCGAGCGTTGCAAAGAATGGGGAAATATAATGGGTGTGCTGCAGGATAAAGTCATATTGATTACGGGTGGTGAGAGTGGAATTGGAAGGGCAAGTGCGAGACTGTTTGTTTCGGAAGGCGCCCGCGTTCATCTAATCGGATTGAATGAAAATGAGCTCGCTTCCGCGCTCAACGAATTCGGTACAGACCGTTCATTGGTTACGGTTGCGGATGTGTCCGACGAATCCGCCGTTATCGAGGCGGTGCGTGAGGGCGTCGAATTTTTTGGAAAGTATGATGTAGTATTCAGTAACGCTGGAATCAGCGGCGCAGTCGCAACGATCGTCGATTATCCCTCCGATATGTTCGAACGCCTTCTTAAAATTCACGTGTTGGGTGCATTCTATATATTGAAACACGCGACCCCGCATGTGAATGATGGGGGAAGTGTAATTATCACTTCGAGCGGGGCTGGGCTTATCGGTGCCCCGAATCTCTCTGGGTATGTGACAGCCAAACACGCCCAGGTCGGCCTAATGCGATCAGCAGCGAAGGAGTTGGCTGCGCGCAAAATCCGCGTGAACACCCTCCACCCTGGACCGACATCGACTGTATTTCAGGATGACATCGAGATGCGAGCAACAGGCATGGATCAAACGAATGCGGCTCGATCGTTCGACGAGACGATCCCGCTCGCAAGGCACGCCACGCCCGAAGAGGTAGCGCACGCCGCGCTGTATCTGGCATCGGATGTCAGTGCAATGGTGACTTCCTCAACTTTCAAGATCGATGGCGGATTAACCGGATAAACCGCGGTGCGTGCAGGAAGGACATCGGTGATGATCCCCGCCGTGGACGAGGTTTGTAGTCCTGGACCGTTCCGTCCTCGTGTTCCCCTAGCAGCAATAGAAAAACCAACACCACGCTTCAGATCGATCAACTGACCGAAGTCCCGAAGCGAGCGGTCGAAGGAAGGCCCAAATACGTGGCTACGCAAATGCACGTCCTCCACGCGCTTACCGAAGTACTGCCAGCCTCATCGATCATTACCGACCCTGCGTCGACAGCGGCATACCGTTGGGACCGCGCGAACGATCCGGCCGCTGGAATGCCCCTTGCAGTTGTGCGGGCAACCTCCACGGAGGATGTTCAAGCGGTCGTCAGAATCGCCGCGACGGCGAACGTCCCAGTCGTACCGCGCGGTGCCGGCTCCGGGCTCTCCGGTGGCAGCTCCGCAGTGGACGGGTGCATCATCCTCTCCCTCGACAAGATGCGAGAAGTTCGAATCGACCCGGCTACCCGGATCGCGGTCGCTCAGCCCGGCGCGTTCAACGCCGACGTTAAAATCGCCGCCGCTGCTCAAGGTCTGTGGTATCCGCCCGACCCCTCGTCTTACGAGTTTTGCTCCATTGGCGGAAACGTGGCCACTAACGCCGGTGGTCTGTGCTGTGTGAAATACGGCGTTACGACCGACTACGTCCTTGGTATGACAGTTGTTTTGTCCGATGGGCGCGCGGTGACCCTCGGCGGGCCTCGACTCAAGGACGTTGCAGGACTCTCGCTTACGAAGCTCTTCGTCGGCAGCGAAGGGACTCTCGGCATTATTACTGAGATCACGCTCCGGCTGATTCCTGCACAACTACCCCCTACCACCCTCGTCGCTACGTTCAAATCCCTGGACGATGCGACACAGGCTGTTCTGGACATTTCTCGCGAGATGCGGCCATCGATGTTGGAGTTCATGGACCGTGTGTCCATCAATGCAGTGGAGGACGAAACTCGGATGGGCCTGGACCGTGAGGCTCAAGCAATGCTGATAATTCAGTCCGACGAGCCCGGTGACCACGCGGCCGCTCAAATTACTCGCGTCGAGAAAATATGTGCAAAAAATGGGTCCACCGAGTGCTACACCACTAGTGATCCGGACGAAGGCGAAGCCTTCATCACTGCTCGCAGGATGGCTATTCCGGCGGTGGAAAAGAAGGGTACTCTCCTTCTCGAGGATGTGGGTGTTCCGCTTCCGATGCTCGGAGAACTTGTACGTGGGATTGAGAAGATTTCGGCACATCACGATGTTGTGATCGCCGTAATAGCCCACGCTGGCGACGGCAACACCCATCCGTTGCTTGTTGTTGATCCCACTGATCCGGAGCAAAGACTTCGCGCCGAGATCGCCTACGGACAAGTCATGGATTTGGCCACGTCCCTCGGTGGCACCATAACCGGAGAGCACGGAGTGGGGCGACTTAAGAAAGCGTGGCTTCCTTCGTACCTCGGTCCCGACGTGATGGAGTTGAATCATCGTATTAAGTCGGCTTTTGACCCCTTCAACATCCTGAACCCCGGTGCAATTTACACCGATGAGTGGAGCACGCAATGAATACATATCGAACGATTCAAACCGTGACTTATGAAACCGCGGCCAACGCGATAGCAGTTGCGATCGAGAGAGCGGAGAGACTAGGGGTGCGTGCGGTGGCCACCGTCGTGGATGCCAGCTTGGTCCCTGTTGCATTCGGCAAGGCAGATGGCGCACCATCCCATAGCGTCGAAACAAGCCGTCGTAAGGCAATGACGTCTGCGTCGACGCGTAAGGCGAGCGCAACCATTCCGGCCGATCTTGCCGTCGCGCTTGAGCATGGATCGGGAGGGCTGCTTACCAGCATAGGCGGCGGCTTACCCATCGCCTTTGACGGCGTTCACGTCGCCGGTCTCGGAATCGCGGGAGGCAGCCCACAGCAGGACGTCGAGATCGCCGTCGCTACCCTCACAGCGATTGGTGCCGACGAGGTTGACGTTAAGAAATGACTTATTCAGCCGGAGTGCGGTGGCACTCAGCTCTGATCAGGAGGGTACATGCCTGAGGCCGTTATCGTTTCCATTGCCCGCTCGCCGATCGGTCGTGCGATGAAGGGGTCGCTGGTGGGAATGCGTCCGGACGATCTCGCCGCGCAGATGGTCCAAGCGGCCCTGGACAAGGTGCCTGCACTCGATCCCATCGACGTTGACGACCTGATTCTGGGCTGTGGTTTGCCCGGCGGTGAGCAGGGTTTCAATATGGGCCGCAATGTCGCAGTCCAGTTGGGTTACGACTTCATGCCCGGCGCCACTATTACCCGGTACTGTTCGTCGTCGCTGCAGAGCACACGGATGGCGCTGCACGCCATCAAGGCAGGCGAGGGGGACGTCTTCATCTCCGCCGGCGTCGAGACGGTCTCCCGGTTCGTCAAGGGCAACTCCGACTCGCTGCTCGACACCCAGAACCCGCTCTACGCGAATGCGCAGACCCGGACGGAGAGACGCGCTCAGGGAGGCCAGCAGTGGGTCGACCCACGGCAGCAGGGTCTTCTCCCCGACACCTATATCGCGATGGGCCAGACCGCGGAGAACGTCGCGCAGGCCACCGGAATCACCCGCGAGGAACAGGATCGCTGGGCCGTCCGGTCACAGAACCGTGCCGAAGAGGCCATCAAAGATGGTTTCTTCACCCGGGAGATCACCCCCGTCACTCTCCCTGACGGCGCCGTGGTGTCCACCGACGACGGCCCCCGCGCCGGCACCACATACGAGACAGTGAGCCAGCTCAAACCGGTGTTCCGCCCCGATGGCACCGTCACCGCCGGCAACGCGTGCCCGCTCAACGACGGCGCTGCCGCACTGGTGATCATGTCCGACACCAAGGCCAAGGAACTGGGAGTGACACCGCTCGCACGGATCGTATCCACCGGAGTGTCCGGGCTCTCACCCGAAATAATGGGCCTGGGCCCGATTGAGGCGTCCAAGCGGGCCCTCGCCCGCGCCCGAATGAACATCTCCGACATCGACCTCGTCGAGATCAACGAAGCGTTCGCAGTTCAGGTGATCGGGTCGGCGCGAGAGCTGAACATCGATGAGGACAAGCTCAACGTCTCGGGCGGCGCGATCGCACTTGGTCACCCCTTCGGCATGACCGGAGCGCGCATCACCGCGACACTGCTGAACAACTTGACCACCCACGACAAGCAGTTCGGCCTCGAAACGATGTGTGTCGGAGGAGGACAGGGTATGGCCATGGTCCTCGAACGCCTCAAGTGACAATGTGAACGTCCGACGGGGCGAGTAGAAAACGTCGGTGGGCTGTATAACAGTGGCATCAGCGGCGGCGTGACCTCGACACCGGCCACGATTTTGGACATCATTTTCTCCTTGGCAAAGCAGCAGGAGTGAGCTCGTTGCTATGGCGGCCTCGGCGACACCGAACTCGCCAGGGAACCCCATTGATCAGTGCTCCCCTGCGAACCGGTGACATCGGTGTCCAGGGAAGCCCACGGGCCCAGGTGATCTCGAACGTCTCCTGAATGATCGCCAGTCTGACCGAATTGACATGTCCCGACGTATAACAACAGAGGTCAAAGCGTTGGGTGGATCATCGAGGATGATTGTGACCTTTTCTCGAATTCTACTTCTACCTCGAAAGGTAATTTCCTTATACTCGCGCGTGGGCGCGCTGTTCGGGGAGGAAAGATTCTCGCGCTCCGCCCACTTCGGAGGCGGCGAGGGAGGCGTCAAACCTATCTTCTAATTGTCGAAACATGATCCAAAGTAACTTCCGTGGCCCGATGAATTCCTCAATTTCTTCAAAAGAAAGTAATTATGCCTACCATTATTGACAGCGTAGACGATTTTCATGCCCTGCTCGGACAGCAACTCGAATCTAGCGACTGGTTCGAAATCACGCAGAGCAGTGTGGATAGTTTCGCTGACGCTACGCACGACCACCAGTGGATCCATGTGGACGTCGAACGCGCCAATAGAGACAGCCCCTATGGCGGCCCGATTGCACACGGTTATTTCACGCTGTCGTTACTCAGTGCAATGTTCCTTCAGGTCCTTAGCGTTCGCCATCTATCGATGGCAGTGAACTACGGCCTGAACAAGGTCCGGTTCCCTGCCCCCGTGCCCGTCGGTTCAAAGGTCCGATTGTCCGCCTGGCTCGAGTCCGTCGACGAGATCGCTGGCGGCGTCCAGATCGTACTTCGAGCGATAGTGCAGTGCACTGACGTGGACAAACCTGTGTGCGTCGCGGAGCCGGTATTCCGGTTCTACCGATGATCATGATTGTCACTGAGTAAGAGACGGGCAACACTAGCGTCGTCGAGAATGACAGGGGTGCTGCAGCATTGATGCGCGGTGGCCTGGCCGCTGCTGGTTTCATTTCGGTTGCGGGAGTCGACACTTCCAACGGATTTCGAGATGCGTTGTGCGAAGCCGGATTACGCGCAATCGATGAAATAGCTAGGATGCCCGCACATAGTGTCAGGGCTGATCCAATCGCCGCGATGCTGCAAGGCGTAGCCCGCTGGGGTCGATCGGCTGGTGTGGGTGACGGCGCTACAATGAATCGCTCGTTGCAACACCCTGCCTCGGGGCTCTTGGTGCAATTCTGCGAACTACGAAAATACCCACACGTGCGCGACTTTGCTTGGAATAAAGTCGCTCGTTCATGATCGCGATGCTGAATTTCCCGAGTCGATCCTAGTTGTGCTGGTCTCCCATTATCGGAGGCGTTCGGCGAAGAGGTTCGCATCGTCAATGACTTCCCCATCGAGCGGGCGGTAGAACTCGTCGGAATCAATGCGATGCGAGCGCTCGACTTTGCCGTTCAGGCACGGGATATTGACGTGTCCGGTGCCCCATGTCGAGGAGGCACCAGTGGAGCACCGAACCGAATTCTTGGCCATTGTCGACCTGGAACGGCAGTTTCGAGAGGGCTTGATCGATGAACTGAATCGCGACCTTCTGTTCGTTGCGCGCAGTGCCCGTCATCGATTGCTGTGCAGAGGGCACCGGCGCTTCTCTTTCCGATTTGACCAAAGGACTCAATGAATGCTGCTGCCGCTACTTGTAGTTGGTAGCCGGAACATTGATTCTCGTAACGCTTCCCGCCGGGTCTGGGTGCGTTTGTTGCGCTGTGAGTCCGGTAGCCGGTTGAGTCGGAAGCCGGTGAGGGATGTGCAAGAACGCGGACGGGCTAATAGTCACGTCGTGGTAGTGGGCAAGGTGCATCGAGATTCATTGCGGCCGGAAAGTGGTACTTCTCTGTTCGCCTCTGGATCGGTCTTGGTCCGCTGATGGTGTAGCACGCTCGACCGATCGTTTCAGATTCTCAACTTCCTCTTCGCCGAACCATCCTGTCACACGTTTCAGCGGGGCTGAAGCCGTAGACGCGACAGGTCGCTGCGACGCTGCCCCTGACTTCTTCCGCGTAACGCAGCACATCGAGTTTGTGTTTTGCTCGCGTTTCATTTCCGATAGTGACATGGGATTCTTCCTCTCATCGGAAGACCCAAATGTCAACAAACTCCATCAGTTTTAGAAACCAGGTAGTTCGGATCGTCCTCACCCCTAGCGCTCGGTTCGATCAGGAACTGGCCGAATACCAATTAGCTGACCGAATACTAGTTCGAAGGGCACGAGCTTACATCCACCACCCAATTACATTCAACGATGAACCGTTAAAGTTTCGAGTTGAATTTTCCTGGCTTCCCTAAGATGTTATGGAGATCAGCGTCCTCGCAAGGCTAGAAGCGTGGGAGAGGTGAGGGGCATGACCGCACTCCATCGCGATGACCTCGCCTCCCCGATTCGTGACCCGAGAGGAAACGGCTTCGAAATTCACAGCACGGTCGTGACGCCCGAGGATTGCTGTGAACGGTACTGACGGAAAGTTCTCAAGGGGCACAACATCGTCTTGTACTTTGATCGGTTGTGCACGGGCAAGTTCAGATTGTTCCTTGAAGACTGATTCTTGTACGTCGAATGAAAAGAAATATCGCCGCGACTCAAGGCTGAATGACATATTTCCATCCTCTCCGATGACGGAAGAGGCAAGCAGTTGTGAATAATTGAGTTGTTGCTTCATTGCATCTGATAGCGGCACTCCGGGGTACGGAACCGTCCCGGCGAGAAGTATGAACCTCCTGACCGTAATTTCAGAAGCGACCATAACGGCCACGCAACTTCCGATTCCCGAATGTCCAACTACAACAACATCGCTGGCATCCTCGGGGAGAGCAGATATGACCGACTCGCGATAATCTGCAAGTGAAGCGTTCTCGTCGTTACCAAGATCAGGGCAAATAGTTTTATGCCCCTCTGCGGATAGTCGTTCAACAAGGTGCCTCCACGTCCATGGGCCGCTGCCACCTCCGTGAACTAGCACGAATATCGTCACCTGGATAATCTCCTTCTTCTTCTGGGTTACTGAACAGGGAAGCCGGATGCTGAATGTAATTCCACTCGCTTGAAGCTCACAAGGTTTCGCCTAAATGTGATTCGCATCCCTGGTGTAATTTTGACTTTCGCTACGACTTAACTCGGAAACGATGCCGTTCGAAATTTCTCGCATGATATGCCCATCTAGACCTAAGCGTCATGAGCATTGGCACGACACGAAAACCTGACAACGATTTAGACCAGACATCCTTCCAGATTACCGTACCGTTTTGGCACCCGCCCTCCAGGTTGGCTCAGTTTCAAGACTCAATTCAAACGTATTGCCAGATGTCGATCACACTTGCTTGCCCTGTCACACTGTGTGAATGGCATCAGGCGACCGTTCGTTGATCGGCCGGGCATTCATCGTGCTCGGTGCCTTCGACGCGACGTCGCCGCGGTTGACGCAATCGGAGATCAGTCGTCGTA
>Ga0153995_1000011_pt1 | contig 44355 bp, 26 predicted proteins | sample TSNC079MetaG_FD_104678 | JGI IMG/M metagenome (GOLD analysis project Ga0153995, IMG submission 104678) | Attine ant fungus gardens microbial communities from North Carolina, USA - TSNC079 MetaG | ecosystem: Host-associated > Fungi > Mycelium > Unclassified | place: USA: North Carolina, Lumber... | reverse complement strand
TTTTTAATTAGGTGCGGGTTAAGAGTATAACGCTTTGCTCTCTCTAGTTACTACTAGCTTTTAATTGGATAGTACTAGGTTTTTTTTAGCTCTTTTTATTTTTTTTATTTTTTATTTTTTTATCAATATATTAATTATTTAATTGATGCGGAGCTATTAGCTTTTTAATCATTTAGTTTTTATTTACTTTATTTACAATAAACCATTAATAGCAAAATGCGGTAGTAACTTTATTTAATTTTATTTTATTTTTAATTTCTATATCAATTTCTTTGACCTAATTTGTATGCAACTAAGAGAAGCGATAAACAATTTTAATGGTTATTAATTTATTATTTTACTTTAAAGTCATTTTATTCTATAAATTAAAGCGAAGCGGAGTAAATGTTTTATTAAATTAAATTATTATTTAAGTATTAAGTTACAAATTAGCCTGTTTTAATCTAGAGCAGCGGACATATCTATTAGTTTTATAATTTTAATTACAAAAATAGTACTATGATATTTAGCGTAAGGTAACTAGTTTATTTAGTTTATTTAATTAATTAAATATTTTATTAGTTACAGTGATATAAGCGTGGAAAGCCCTAATTTAATAATCTTCAGTATAGAAAATGTAAAATAGCATAATTAAGACATAAATAAGGAGAATGTATAATAGTCTAGTAACTAAGTAAGTATATAGAATGTAAAAGACAAAATTATTTGTTTAATACTTGTATAGCAACTAAAAGTAGTTTAATAATAGTATATCCGATCTATTTGATTAATTAAGTGCTAAACCATTGACAAGGCAAATCTACTAAATTGAACAAATAAGTGTATTATATAATAAATGTTAAAAATAACAAATAAATTAACAATAAAATAATAAAATTAGCAAGGTAAAGTACCACAAAGTTACAAATAGGACAAATATCTAAAAAACATCGCCATTTTATTAAAAACATCAAATATTTGATTACAAGGTGGTTATAAGTAACAAAAAAATCTTGCAAAACTCTCTAAGTTAAAAATATTAACAAATAGTTAAGCCCTAGTTTAAATCTTTAAGTGTTCTCTCTCTCAAAATCTCCATTGCTAAATACATAATACACCTTACTAATTGATCCTAAATGTAAAATATTTTATTATGTTCATTATGCTGACGACTGAATCATAGTTATTAAAGGATCGAACAGATATGCATTAGAAATAAAGTTACAAATATTAGTACAGATTGTTTTAATTTTATCGAAGTTCTGAAGACAAGATCGAAACATGAAAAATAATTTAAAGGTAAGAAAAATGTTATTCAACGTACAACCTATAAAGTAATAGTGTTAGCTCCACTAGAATATACTAAAAAATAATAATCTTAGTAAAAGGTAAATCTAAACCAAAATTTATTTGAATGAAATATCACCATAAACAAATCGTCCTACTATATAATAGTTTACTAAGAGGATAATTAAATTATTATTATTTTGTTCACAATTATAGCAGGTTAGGTAACTACCTATACTGGTCCTTAAAAGGATCTTGCGGAAAACTTATTTTATCTAAATACTCTAAGCGCTCAAAGAGGAAGGATCTTATCCAAAAATTAAAAAAGATTTATCATTCAAGTAACGTAAATAGAATAAATCTAATAACAAAGATAACAAAGATGAAAAATACAAAAACATAGAAAGCAAGTGTAACATACCTTAAACCTTCACATAACATTACCTGAAATTTAAAGTTAATAACGATGCTCCAGTAATTAAATTTAACCCTATTTATATTGCAAGGTTATAAAAGTTAAGTTGTAGAGCATACGTATAAAAATATAAAATTGAAATGCACCATGTTCGAAAGATGAAAAATCTTAATTCTAATTTAACTTATTACTATAAGTCACAAGCGAATTAAATAGAAACAAAACCCTCTTTTCAGATCTTGCCATATAACACTCCATAAACCTAATGATAAAAGATAATAAAAAGTTTTATTGGAGAGCAGTATGTTGGGCAACTGACTTCGGGTCACACTAAAAATATCTTATACATCGGCTACATATATCTATCGTATAGGGAGGGTATAGATTATAATAAATTAAATATAATAGTAATAATGTCAATAATATAACAGTGTAAAATTTATCGATGAAAGAGGGTTACTATCTATATTTTCTGATAATTGAGATATCACTTGTTGTTAATTTATTTGTAAATAAGGTATGATTATACTTACATAGAGGTACTTGTTTACTTAAAATACCACCTTTTCATTGTACGAATATTAGAGTTTTAGAAATTCATTTACCTCTAACATCTTTAACTGATCTGACATGAAGCATTGCAGGAGTTGATCCACAAATTGTACAAGCTTTACCTAAATTGGTCTCCGTTAATTGATTATCTCAACTACGGGTAATAATAATATTGACTTGATTATCGTCGAGTTTAATAATTTTTATAAATTTATGTTTAACACTCATATCCTTAGGTAACTTCATATAATTCTCAGGATCAGTTAAATAGCGTCCTCATTTTTAAATGATTTAGCCATGGAATGAAATTTATTTTTTCTAGTTAGAGTTAGATCACAAGATGCTTGGAAATCTCACAGTAGTGATCCTAATATACTATAATTCGAAGCGAAAGTATAATAATTTATTATACATGTTAAATTATAGTTGTAAAATCTTATAATTTCGTAATGAGATCTAACAATTAAATTAGAGAGAGCTAACGCTATATAAGCCTAGGAACTATACCAGCTATTATTAAATAATCTAATACTTTAGGTATATGTGCTTTAACCATAATATAATTATTAGTTAGTTTACTTGTTTTAGTCCTTGGTTATAAAAATATTAGTCTAAGTTTTCTAATCTTAGCACCTAAGCTTTAGTAAGTAAAGTTATTAAAGATTTAACTTCATTAAGGGTTAAACCACAATTATCAAGAAGAAAAGTTTTTAATAAGTTTATTAAACAATACTCATATCTTCCGATTACGAATAAAATAAAATCATCAGCGTATCTAATATATTTTATATTTAAATAAATTCCATATGTAGGTGTATACATTTTTAATTTAATCAATAGATTTCTTGCTTCTTCGTAATTACCTAATCTTTTCAGCTTATATCTTTCATATGTTAAATTAGTATAATCCGGATTAAATTTTCTATTTACCGTTGTAATAGCTATCTTTAATAATTATATCTACATATTCATCAAATTCATGTCATAAAATATTACATAAAATTGGACTAATAACACTACCTTTTGGTTTACCTAATTTATTAAATGAAATAGTATAATTACTTTTTAAATTACCTACTCTAATTAATTTATAGATATTCCTAATTTAATTAGGATCCCCCGATTTTAGTTTTAATAATATTCATAAATTTATCGTGAGGTATAGAATCGAAGCAATTAAAAATATCCCCTTGATTTACTCATTTATAACGAGAACCTGATAATCATACATTCTTAAAGCTGAATGTGTAGATCTATTAGGTATAAACCCAAGAAAAACAATTACGGAATAAAGGTTCTCATACAGCTTCAAGTATTGATACTATACCTGCTTTAACTATTTTATAACTAGGACTCCTAAGGTTTTACCATTTGCTTTAGGTATTTATGTAATTCTTACATGTTTATATTTACCTGAGGCTTTAGCTAATTTAACAAAGAATATTAAATTAATACCATCTAAACTCTCTTTATCAGTTCCAGCAGTCCTATTGCCAGGTTTACTAATAAAAGCATTATAAATTATATTCATAAATATGGTTCTCTAAATATATCATTTATATTATGTATTTTATTATCATCAGATTTATAAGATTTTAATTTATCTGTTAGAAGGGCAGTTAATTGATATCTATTTGTAATATTAATATAATCACACAGATTGTCTGAGTTATCATAAAAATTTCTTTTAGATTTTGTACCCTTAATAATTTAATAATTATAATATAATAATTGGGGTTAAATCCAGTAAACATAGATTTATTAAAAATATTTCTATTATTACTCCCTTCCTTTATTCCTCCTAATATTTAAAATCTTTTTTTACACAATTTAAAGTTAGTATATTACTTACTTGTAAGTTTTATATTATTTATTTTCTAATATTTTCAATTTAATGAAATACTTTTTTTTTCTTAATTTTTTATTAAATTTAAAGAAATACTTTTTTATAATAATTGTAATTATTGGTTTAGGTAACTAGCAAAATAAAGTTATACAAGCGGTAAGGGATTTTTCTACTCTACTATCTACCAAATAATAGTAAACCTAACTCTCTAGAAGTGGATAGTCGGAGATGATATTATATGATATATATATATATATTATTCATTAGTTCTATATAGAAATCTAATATAGTTAAAATTCCTGTGACTAGGACAGATATTTTCCTAATAATCATATTTATCCTACATATATATTATTCATTAGATATAAAATTAGTTCTATATATATATTATCACTAAATCTTAGTTGTCATATTGCCTTTTGGTTATTCTTCTAAAAGACTAATATTCAATCATTAAGAGATAATAACTGATCTGATCTACATTTCTTTTTACTTAGTAAATAGTTAATTAAATATATATATTTCTTATCATTTCTTAGTCTAATATAAAAGCAATTTTTATAAAAACTATTTAATATATATACCTAGTGGGTTAGCGTCATAACTATTTATCCTCATAAAGAAATTATAACTTAATTAAAAACCTTATATAAAATATCGATTTCTTATTCTTAAAGAAACATATTTATTAGCTATAACTTATTATTAAATTAACATCCTAGTTAATAGACTAAAACTCCCTTTTATAGCAATTACAGACTAGCATTTATGCATTTATTTATGGCGGATAAACTTAATTTATCATTTTACAAAATCTAATATCTAACTTAGCGAACAAATCATCATAAATCTTATTTAGCATTATTTAAATATATTGTCTTATATATGAATTCTTTCTTAAACCTATAATGCAGCTAAGGGATTTAAAATAAGCTATAACTAAACCTTAAAGATAAATATTTATCCTCATAAACATATTTCTTTATTCTATAATTTCTGAATAATTATATGTAGAAGTCTTATTTAACTAGAAATATAATTATTATTATTTAATATCGAACTCTTAATCTTACTATTATTTCTAATTTTAGTTAAATTATTTTCTCTTAGTCTTACTCTTAACTATATATATATATCTGATATCTTTATCTGATCTTTTCAAAAATATATCCTACATTGTAGTTCCTCTTAATCGAATAGAAATCTTTTTTTAGCTATAAATCTAAATCGAAATATAAATAAATATAGAAATCTTATTCTTATACTTCCTGTAAATCGAAATATTATTCTTATTTTTAATATTTAAGATATATACAGATATATAATAATTCTATTAATAAATTTTAAAGATAAATAAATTTCCTCCTAATATTTAAATTATTTCATTTAGTTTGTATCCCGAGTATGTACATATTGTCCTTTTAAAGTGTTGTTAACCTTAGTTGTTTGCTTATCCGGTTCTATTTTTAAGTACTCTAATTTAAGTAAATGCATCTTAATTTGAGAACCATAATATTGGGCAACATGTGTTATAGCTTAAAGATATTCAAGTCGCGTAATTCCATTTTTAACTTGAAGGGGTCGTATAATCCCCTTGATAATTATCAAATTTATTATCTTCAACATAGTATAGTTAATTTAACTAGCAATAGCTAACATTCTACAAGGAAAATCTCAATCTATCACATTGACAATCTGCTATACCATATAAATAGTTGTCTTATTATGTTTCTTATAGGCGATTAACTGTGATATTTATCTAAAAAAATAATAATAATGTTTCTCAAAGATATATAAAATTACCCACTAAGTAATTAAAATATTAGGCTACATAAGGCGCACGACCCTAATAAATCCCACATAGCAATAGGTAAGTTCAATAAATGAAAGGGTACTAAATGAGCGATAGAAGGAGAGATAAACAAATTAAAAAACATAAGCTCGCAATAAGACTAAATAAACAGTGTAAAATCATTAAATACATTAATAAAAATATTCATAAAACCAATATAAATTTTATAAAAGTGGTATAAATACCATTAACTCAAAATAAAATTAAAAACACCACTAAAATCACAAATAACAAATTAAATAAGGAATAATTTTCAAGTTAAATTACAAACTAAAGTAAAATATTTCATATAAATATTAAAAATTAATGGGATTATAACTTTATAAATTTTATCCAAAGTTTGATGAAACAGTGAAAGTATAAAATACTAAATAAATTGAATTAGTGAATGATAATAAAAGTCTCTATAATCTAAACATAAAAAAATTTAATTAAACTCCACTTTTGTGTACCTCTTCTATAAAATTAATTAACCAAAATATAAAATATATTAAAAATCATTAGTAAAATAAAATAAGGAATAACTAAAATAAAATTATTATAAATATAAAAATTACAAAAGCTACTCTCTTAATATAGATTTAACTCTAAACAAATTACTTAATTAAATTAAACTAAACTAAAGTATAAATAATTAAATAATTATAATAAATTATAAAAATTAATAAAATTAAGAATAAAATTAGTAAATAAAGTATTATAGTTTATATAAAAAAAAACAAAAACAAAAACAAAAACAAAAACAAAACTTGATATAATTTATTGTGTTAGATAGAACACTTTGTTTATCTATAGTAATATTATTTAGATAATTGATTTTAATGATAAATTTGGGCTTTAGTTGAGTTAATATTCCTTATTTATATATAATATATTAATTACTTGCTTATAATTGGATAATTATTATTTAATTCTATTTATTTTTAATCTGTAATTTATTACATATTTTATGTGAGTTATTACACACTTTATTTTAAATTTATTCTTCATTGAATCTTAATTTTAATTATAATTTTATAACATAATCTATTGAAATAGTGAACAATAATATTTTGAGTGATAGTCCTATAAAAATTTTATTTAAAATACAAATACTTATTTAACAAATAATCAAGATAACTTTATACAAAGCTAAATAATTAAAAGAGATAACTATGAGTTTGGCTCTAAACACAGTCCTAAATACTATTCCTATTTTATTCTTATTCATATTCCAATTCCAATTCCTATTCCTATTCTATTTTTAATAAGATTCTATTTTAGTTTATTCTATCCCACAATCTATTAAAATAATCCTATTATAAATATAATTATGAAATCTCAATTCAATAAAATATAAAACAGGCGAAACCAAACAAATAAATTAAAAAGTGTGTTTCATATTAACATCAATTCAGGAGTATTTTTGGGATTAAACAAAATGTAAAATTGCCAAAACACTAAATTATAAAAATCAATCTCAAATTCCATTATCAAATTAATTGTAAAATATGGTATAATTTTCAAGTAAACTGAATAAATTAAAAATTTACTAAAAAAATAAAATATAAATAAAATTCTGGAATATGTCACATAAAGGAAAACAAACATATTAAATGTAAAAAACACCCAAATTAACCTCATTAACAAATTAATATACAAAAATCGTTAAAATCGCCTACAAAAGATACGATACAAACAATATTGCAAACACTTTTTAATAAAAATTCAACAAACTAGAAACAATCAAAAATACTAAAAAAATCTATACTTGATAAAATTAATTATTTTAAGACAAAATCTATAAGTCTATTCTGGGACTTCTTACTTGATTTTCTTTTTATTAGACTTAAACTTCTAGTGCAAAACAACACTAACACTAAAACTAAATTTAATCTTAAAACTATTGTCTTATAGTAATGAACTAAAAAAATCTATTATGGGACAAAATACTAAATAATTATAACCCTTTTCAAGAACAAAGTTTTAGATATTTATTATCTTAATTTGATACCAACTTCCGGGTTTTCAAAGTGCTAAATTTTGTAGCAAATAAAACAATTATTGGTAATGTATCCGTATCCTTGGAATAATAATATACTTCTTTTTAGACAACTATAACTATATGACTATTTATGCATTAATAAAAAAAATGTTACTTAACTCTTTAATTTATTAAACCTAGCTTATTTGTGCAAGTATAAGTCTCCAAAAACAAAAATAATATTAAAATATTGTACTATGTAACAAGCAGGTGCTTATTTAGAGCAAGAAACAAGGATATTATAAACTTAAATTTTAATTTTTATTAAAACATAAACTTCTAACTTCTTAAAGCATATGGGTTTATTTTTTTAGCTATTAGTCAGATATATAGAACTAAATAAATCGTATTTTTAATATAATCTTTAACCCCTTGCCTAGTAAAAACTAATTTCCTTAGTAAAATTTGGCTTATTTCTTAAATATTGTCCAAGGGTCCTAATTAAATAATACCAATCTATAAAAACTATTTATAAAACTCAGACTAAGACTTAAGACTCCTGTTATTAAGTAAAAGATTAAAATATTTTTTAAATTAAAGGGCTCTTAGCTTAATAGGTAGAGTATCTAATTGTCAATTAGGAGGGTACCATTTCAAATCTGGTCTTGGTCTTTTTAGCCTCTTAACTAAAATGAATTTCCAAAAAATCAATAAAAAAAGATATGCTTAATTCTGACTTAGGTATTCCTTGTTTAAGTCTAACTCTAATCAATAAAGATAAAAAAATGTTTTCAGTAATAACCTTTCGCCGGAAAATTTATTTGGTTTTATTAGTCCTACACTTGGTATGAAACAGATTATATGTAATAAATTAATTTAATTAACGGATTAAGATCTTAATGAAGATGTAAAAATTTGTAAGATGGCAGAGGCAGATATATCGCCCCAGGCGAGCATTTAGATTTAGCATTTCTAATACCTGAGCACAAACAAAATAATAATCCTTGAAGTCTTCATAATCAAGATCTGTCTCTTTTAAGAACTCCTCATAATACTAATTCTAGAAGTCTTAATAAAATTTTATTGTTGCAAACTAGGTAGGATGGCTTAGTTGATAGTTGATAGTTGATTCTTCTCTTCCCTTAATTTTATACACCGTACCTTCAAGGCTAGCCATAATTGACAACATGTCCGGCTTGATTTTATTTAGAAATATAAAAGTCGTAATCATAGTCTCTAATGCGTTGTAGCCGAAGTCGAATTATAATTATTATTCAACATATATTGAGTATTACCAGTCTATCTTAGTTTAGGACTTAAAATATAAGAAATCAAAGAAATATAAGGTAAAATTATTTTAATTGGTAAATTTGCGTATTGCGGCGACGAAGTACAAAGTTCGATTCTTTTATTTTACCCTAATATCATAGCCAGAGCACCAACTATCAGAAAATAAGAACTTTTGTAAATATATCACATTTAGTTTGTGTTTTGATTCTAAAGGCTTGTTATTGTGTAGCACTAATTCTACTTATAAATTATAAGGCCTGTCTAAAGTATTAATTACAAAACTAAATATTTTATAAAAAAAATAGAGTTAGAGCATAGCAATAATCTAGAAGAGCAAGTAATAGACGAAAAACTCTGTCATTGTCACTCAGATTTATCAAAATTTAAAGAGCACTTTATAGCTATATTAAGATCTTTTTATAAAAAAAGCACAAAAAATAAAATTCTTACGATTTACTTATACTAATACTAATATCAGGATTAATTATGCCTATTATTAGAAAAATATATAAATTAAAGATAAAGGCCGCCCACACCCAAAATCTAATATTTAAATTAGGCCTGTCCCTATAAAGACTATAAAGCCTATAAAGGCTACACCCAATTAAAGTCAACCTTAAATAAAGCATTAAATAAAAACCATTCAATAACAATTATTTCGAAAAATAATAAAGTTAAAAAGCCTTATAAAGATATGTACAAAAGACTCGAATCATACTCCATTTTAATTTATAGACTTAAGATTTTTACTTAGTTATAAATAACTTTCGATTTTTCATTTGGAATTGATTATTTATTAAATACTTTGTAAGCCTTTAATATCTTAAAATTTTGCTAAATATTAAACTAAATACTCTTAAAAAAAGTAAGTCGAAAATAAATAAAAAAAACATATAAAACCATTAAACCAATTAAACCCAGTTAAAGGCTTTTGTTTAGAAATACTTATTTTTTTACTAACTTTTTAATATCCTTAAATTAGCTATATATGTACTAATAATAATAAACAAAATAGGTCCACTTATGCTGGTTATTTTTAATAATTCATTATAAGTCATAAGTCATAAGTCAGAAGTCATTAATTAAGTCATAAGTCAGAAGTCATAACTCATAACTCATAATTAAGTCATAATTCTTATTTTTTTTGGGGCTCAACTTCCTATTTTACTTTAAAATCAAGAAAGTACCTCAACTAGCTAAACTAAACATTAATAAAGTTATAACATTAATTGATAATATAGATCTAGGTAGAAAAAGCATATGTTTATAGAACTAAGAAAGTATATACTCTAAAGTTTAAATTTTAAATAGAAGATTGTCAATCAAAAATAAAAAGCAAATCGAATAAAAATATTGATTTAATTCAGCATGTTCCAGTACGGTCTAATGGAAATATTTATAGGAAGGAATATAATAGAATATAAGTCAATGTGTATTATAAGACCCAATTAAACTAATTTTTATCAATGCCAATACCTATAAAATAACAATAAAATAACAATAACAATACCAATATTAATACCTAAGTAAGACCTATAATTTAGGTTAAATAAGGGCAAATATTATAATTATATTTAAAGAAAAGATATTTTATTAGTTTATCTTTTTATTCTTCTTTTTGTGTCTTATTTTCTAATTTATAAAAATTTTAGTAATCTCTGACCCTGAGCTTTTATTTTAAAAAAATAATTTCATTACTTGATAACTATTTAAAGTTAAAGTTAAGCTATCCTGCCTATGGTACAATTTATTACAACCCCGCATGCTCTATTAAGTATTTTTTGTTTTACCTGAAAATGAAGTATTAAAAATTTAACTAAAATTATAAAATAATTAAATATGAATCATAGTTAAAAATTATAACTAATAATTAACTAATAAACTAAGAAGTTAAGAAATAATAAGATAAGATATTAAATTACTTAAGTAAATCCTATCTTTAGGATATTAATAAAAAATATTCATAATAATCCTATAAAATAGTAAACATTAATTTTCAAGCTTAATAATTTTATTTCTAGGTGAGAAAGTTCATAACCAAAATCTTATTTCTATGATGATAGTTAAAAATACAAATCATAGCTGTATAAATAGCTAAAGTTCTTTTTAAAAATTAATAGTAGTAATAAAAATATTTATTAAAATGTACTAAACTCTCTAGTTTAAATAATAATATAATAGTATAAAGCAAATTATATATAATATCGAATAAAGTCCTAATTACAATCACTAAAAGTAAAAAAAGTTTAAACTAAAAATTTTTCCAAGATAAGTGAATTTAATAAAAATAGATTAAACGACCAAATGATTTTAGGATATAAACGAAGACATATAATTCGAATTTTATCCAAACAAGGTCAATACCGACATAGAGGATTTAACATTAAATCAAGATATAACAGAAATGATATAAATGAAGGAAAAATATATAAAATATGGGAACCTCTAAATATTTCTTAAATGGATTTAATTAAGAAGAGTATGAAAATACTTTTTAAACTTAAAGGATACTGTAGTTTACTTTAGATAGTACCAATAATAAAATTAAGTACTGGTTTTAACGTTTAATATTAATTTAAACCACAAGAGAATAATAGCTTAAATTAGGGATGAGGCAAGATTAGTTAAACTGATATTAGTTATTGCTATATTTACTGAGTATTATAAAATAATATTTTATAGAATATTAAGAGCAAATTTAAACCAAGAAATGTTATTATTTTTTTTTATATGAATTAACCAATGCCTTAGCTATAGTAACACAAAATGTAGCATAGAAATATACAATAAGACTGAACTATCAAAAGCTTTTAATTATAAATAATAGATAATAAAGTTGTTCTTAAATGAACAGATAATAAGGTAATGAATCTTATTCACAGATTAGTTTAAAATAGCAGACAAAAATTATGTAATTTCACCGATTATTATTTAATATATAGTAAATAAGCATATAAAAACTTAATTAAGAGTAGTTATTTTTTATTAATGTTCATATTGTTAAATTATAAAAATTCAATGGATCTAAAACTCCTGAGCTTATTACTAGAAAATAGAATATTTAACTATATTTAGTGTTAATCCAATAATTAAGAAATATAATTAAGAATAAAAAGATTATAAAGCAGATCTTATTAGAAGAATATGAAGACCAAATTTAATTTCAGATCATTAGGAACTCCTAATCTAAAAGATAAAGCTCTATAACATATAATAAATTTATGTTTTTTTAACCGTTAGTGGATAAAACAGAATAAACAGAATAAACAGAATAAACAGAATAAACAGAATAAACAGAATAATTATATAGTTATGGTTTTAGATTATATCGAATAAATAAAAGGCCAATTTATTTTTTAAAAACTATCGATATGGATAAAGTTATAATTAATACTAATAATTCTAATATTAAGAATGAATTATTTAACCAATTAAGTTAAGATAAATGAATCCTAGATGTTGATATAAAAGGTTTATTTAATCCTACGTATATTAGTAATAACTGATTATTAGATAATTTATTATATTCATCCAAAATTAAAGATTATTATTAATGGTTGATTATAAAATTATAGATAAAAGTTTTTTGAAAAACTGAAATGGTGCTCAGCAAGGTACTATTATTTGAAAAACATTAACGTATTTTACTTTTAATGGATTATAAACAGTAATAATGGAGTAGATAAAACAAACAGTAAAGATAAAATAATTGTATTAATCTTAAAAGATGGTAATAAAACTCGTATAGCCTCACAGTTACCAAATAAAATTTAAAATATTAGTATTAATCAGGATCAGATAGAGTTAATTATTAATTGTATTCATATGGATATTGCTGAGAAATCTATGTATGATTTAAACGGTAATTTAAATGTTTCTAATATTAAGAACCAAAGAATTGAATTGTTTTTTATAATTTATCAAAGTATACTGTTAAGAGAAGAATTGACGTTAATAATAACACATTAGAAAATTTATTAAAGATTAGTAATAATATATTAAATATTAATAGTAAGGATTTAAATGAATCTATTTACAAAATTATGATTGATATTGAAGGTAAATGTAAAATGTTTGGTAATGATATATTATATATTTCGGTTGGTAGTAGAAAACACCCAGACAGAGTTATAGAATGGACTGGAGCAAAATATGAAAAAGCTTTTAATGATGCTTTAAATGATGGTATTTTAATTATAAACAATGTTTTTATTAAATGGGTTTCAATTGAAAAGGATATTAAGAATGATGAGGTATGGAGTATTTCTAATATTGTTAAAATTACTTTAATTGAGTTAAATAATAGTTTAGCTGAATTAGTATTCTAAAAATTAAATAAGGATGTATTATTAAATATTAATAAATTGAGTGTTTTATCTAGAATGTATAAAATATATACAAATATTGTTAAAACATTTGTTTTTGATAAATACAGAGATGTACAATCTTGTAAAGATGTTATTAATCAAATTGAAGATATTGAAAGTTTAGATCATAGTTTTGAAAATTTAAGTTCTTTAACTACACCTATAGTTAATTAAAATTTTAGATTCTAAATTATCAGAATTTGGTTAGCAAGTTGCCGAATAAAAATATTTGTTCTATTAGATTTCGTAAAGAAAAACATTGATACACCTGAAACAAGAATGAAAGTTATTCACAATGCCTATCCTAATTTAAAGGATGGATCTGATAAGTTAAGAAAAATTGTTACAAATTTAAATATTGTAATTGGGATAGTGATAGAAAAGATTATTATAATGTAATTGTTATTATTATTATTATGTATTTAGGAGGGGATAATTGTTTATCTTACAGTTTATCTAAATTAGTTGGAATATTAAGCTATCACAATGTTAAAAAGAAGTAATATTGTTATAAATTTAGGTATTAAAGTTATTAGATTATTTAAAGTTATTAAATTAGATGATAATATAAAATTTAATAGTATCGTACCTTTAAACATTGTTAAATTGTTATTATCTAAAATGGATAATGTTGCTTTTATTCCATTTAGGGTATACCTTAATACACATAATTACAGATAATAGTAATATAATAAAGGAAGATATTATTACAGATAGTGTTAATGATACTCACCTTGTTTTAAGATTCAATAAAAAACAAGAAAAATAGACGCTAAAGGTATTATTACCCATATGTTAATACAGATACTACTAATCTTCATTTATTTGAAGGTGTTTAATTAAAACAAAAAAAAAACCTAAATAAAAAAGTTTTAAACTGTAGGTAGTGAAACACTATATCAAAGTATAAATTATTTAAATAGTATTAAATTTAATTTAAATTAAACTATGATAATTTTATTTTTAATAGTAGTGTGATATCCCGCTTTTAAATAAGTGTAACATTTTTATCAAACTATTTTAGATACAGATTATAAAGTAATTCAAGGTAATAAACTTTCAAGTCTTTATATAGAAATATCATTACAATTGCTAGTCTAAAAAAAGAATTTTATTTTCCTGTATTTGTTGAATTTAGAGGTAGAGTGTACCCTTTAAGTAATTATTTTAACTTTCATGGAGGGAGCTAGGAAGTTATTTACAGTTATTCTAATAAAGTTATGATTTATAGTTAAATAAGGTAGGTAAATAATGATTAAATATTTATTGAGGGGCAGGATTTGTCAAGTTACCCTGGAGTGAAAGATTAGCTAAAGTAGATGTATAATAAAAAGATTATATCGAATCATCAAGTATTTCTACTGTTAAATATATAGAAGATAATATACAAAGAATAACAGAACACTTTATAAGTGTTAATTTAGCTAAATTACCCGTATTAAATAACCCTGAGAAAGCTATATCGAATCATATATTATTATATGCTAGTTGTAGTGGGATTCAGCACATTTAATCCTTAACTTAGGAAAAGAATTAGCTAGCAATGTTAATGTATACACTAATAGCTCTAACCCTAATTATGATTATCCACAAGATTTTTATACATAGCCATTAACTACACTAATCTAAAATTAGAATGAAACTATCGAGTTATTAAGATGAGCTATCTGATATTAAATTAACCAGAAAATTGATAAAAAAATCAGTAATGACAATACCTTATAACATTTCATTATCCGGTTTGGATAACATCTTATGGAACACTTTTAAGAAAATTGGGTTAAATTGGTTAAATTACCCGCTGAAGCTACTTATTCAGCTCATGAATTAAATCTAACCGCATCACAATTTGGTCATATAACAAAATAGTTTTGTATTAACGAAAGAATTACCTTAATTAAGATTACTATCTGATTATTTGTATAAAATTATAAGTATTTTTACTTATTTTATCAAGGCTTTAACCGGCAGGCTTAAAATTAGAAGTACAAATTTAAATCCAATAAAGTTCTAGCAAATTTATTACAGACAAGTAAGCTTTATACAATTAACTAAAGGGATATAAAAACTATGAAAATATCAATCATGCCAAACTACATAAACTCATTATATGCAGCTAATGTTCACTTGTTATTAATTGCTATGTAAAATATAAATTTAACGGTTTATACCGTTCATGAGTGCTTTGCAGCTACCCTAATATTAGTTTTTAAATTTAGTTAAAGTGCTTTCATTTACTTTGAGACTTCTTAAACTTCATAGACATTCTGTAGATACAATCATAAGTGCTACTGATTCTTAATTACCTATTGAAAAAAATGTTACATCACCTTTAAATAACGATATGGATACTAATTTATAATTCAATTACTACTGTAGACATGGTTATTGATAGAAATACTAAAGATGTCATTAATATACCTTCATTACCTGTAGGCTTTAAGGCTAATTTACTTTATAGTTTAATACAAATAGTTTATAGATTAAAACTAGAAAATGATTTTATTAAAGTAAGAAAAATTAGCAAATCTAGGTAGAATAAAACTGCCTTTTTATGTTTAACTCTTAAGAGAGGTTGTTTTGAAGAATTTTAATTTAGATATTATTTAATAGAATTAAGACATTATAATAACCCTTTTTTACCATAGCCTTTAAGAAAGCCATAAGAAAGATATATAAATTATAGAACTAGTTCTTCAAGACTTACTGACTTCTACCCTTATATTTTAGTGTAACCCAAGCTCCATATATCTCCCCATACTACACTTACCCACCTACCCCATGCATTATATTTTTGTCTTTTAAATTCTGCTATTTGCTTATTGATTAAATTATTAGTATAGTTGTCTTCTTTAGATATATCTCTGATTAGTCATACTAAGATAAAATTTATTTATAATATATATTAATATTTAATTTATGACTTATTTCTAAAGACAATTAACTGAAACCTAGTATATTAAACTTTGGTTTATCTTTTTAAAATTTAGCATATTTGAATTGTGTGTATTTGCCTAAAAAAACTCCCACTTATCTCTAAAAATAGACTAAATTAAACAAAAATAAACTTTGTCATATAAAATTTTGTTAGGTTTTCTCTGTGCATTCTTACTCTTATGTTTGGTCTATTATTTATGGTAAAAAAAAGATTTACATATTAGTATAAATATTTCTTAATTAATAGTATTTTATTAGTGTATTAAATAGTATTGCTTAAATTTTGATTATATCAAGCTCTTCGTTTGATTTCCAATACTTATTCGTGCTAGCCAAGTAGTATATTATCTGGTATTTTAGTATATTTTAACATATTGTCTGGTATTAAAAACTTAGCATACTCTTAAATAGTTTATGTAATTTAGTCAGGTATATTTAACAGAAGAAATTACTAGTATGTAAAAAATAGTACAAAAATAGCAAAAATAGAATAATAAATTAAGAAGAGCTAAAAAAATAACTCACATTTTATTTAAGTTCGGATAAAACTAGTTCTTTGTACAATCTATTTATTAATAGATCTCACATTTTTAAGATAGAGAGTTCAATTTTAATTTTTAGGGCTATTTTAAATTGGTTTAGATTTAGAATGTTTATGAAGATTCAAGGTGGAGTTTACTAGTATTTTACTGTATATGTTTTGTGACTCTCATTTTACAATGCTTTACTTTATCAATTGATTATCATTTCTCATAATTTAAACTATTTTGCTAATTGATATATTGGTTAATATTCTAATATATATTACATGGCTTTTTAAAAGCTATTAATTATATATTTTCCAATTGTTTTGTTCCATCTTTTTTATAAATTAGGCTATACTTATTGTTTTAAACATTATTTGTATACAAACCTTTTGATTCATTACTTAACATTATATGATAGCTATGAAGAATTATTACACTTTGTAACGATCGTGTTTATTATTTAAATACTGTTATTTTAATTATTTTCTATTATTGAAACACTATTAATAATTTTATTATTTAATTTACATGATTAGCTAAAATATATAATATGAAATTTAACTTTTAGTACATAATTGATTCGTTTAATTGATTTTATTTACTTATTCAAGTTTTGTTATTAAGGGCTAACTGTATCTAATTGTAATACTTATGTTAATTGATAAAACTTTAACATTCTCATTTACATATTATGAATCAAATCCATTCTCTAATTTGTAATATTGTTAAACCTTTCTTAACTAGAGATTTAATTTGGATCCAATTTATAATAATCAGCAACTAGTTTATACTATTAATTCTTTTTCATGTGTACCTATAAAACCTTTAAATTATTTACTAAAAAAACTAAAGTCTAGCTATTAACATTAATAAAGTAAACCCGTAAATATTCGCTATATAACATAATAATAAACTAATCACAAATAAATATATAAAAATCACGTAAAGTCTAAATATATTTTTATCTTTTGATATTTTACAACTGATTTTAAATTTAACACGGTTTTATCACAAGAAGCATTATTGATTATTTGAATTTTAACTTTTACTGATTTTTGTAGTACATTTTCAATTAGAAGTTTCCACCTTTATAAGTTTGAACTTTTACTAGTTAATTTGATTTTTAATAGCTAAAACATAATAAACATATAAAATTTACATAAAAATAATGAATATTGAACCCAAAAATTTAAGATTCTAAAAATTAGAAAATTTAGTTTCTATGTCATAATTAGTTATTAAAACTATACTCAATAAATAATATAAATATCTCTATTTTAAAATAATTAATAAGAACATATAAAATCAACAATTAAAACAATATTTATGAATACTTTGTCTTCTTTAAATTGTGTTTACCAAATAAACTAAACTGGCTAACAGAAATACCAACTTTGGTGTAAACTAGGCTTAAAGAGCATTATAAATTATACATTTATCCTTCGATATTTAAAGATTTATATAAGCTATAAAAAGCCTTTTAAGGATAAGAAATGACTCACCACAAAATAATTAAGAAATTAAATCCATTAATTTATGGATGGGGTAATTCCAAATCCCTTTTCCAGGACAATCCAGAATGAGATCCTTCTTAGACCATTTTATAATTAAAAGTTGTCAAAAATGGTTGTACAACAAGTTCTACTCAATTAATTTAATTAAAAATTTAAAACTGATTTTCCGGTAAGAGTTGAACTAGGATATAGTAAAAATTAAATATATTAAGTGTAAAATGAATAAAGGAGATAATTAACAATGCTTTTTAAAAACCATTTAAAGAATTGAAAGAATCAAGTATATTTGTTAATCCAACTTTATTCCAAGCCATCATAGACAATTATCAGTAGCAGCCTCAAAAGATGATTTAAGTGCAATTTTATTACTAAGACAAAATCTAATATGTCCCATCTTTAAATTAAACATTGCAGATAATAAAATGAGTTTACATTACGATATGTTAAACCCAGATCAACTTTTAGATAATACTTTTGTCTTACCTATGACTCAAATAGACCATAATATTCCTAATGTTATTAGTTGTAACTTAATAAACTTAAAGGAAAATTAGCGATAATAAGGTATTAGTACCTACATAATGTAAAAAATTTAAAAGAAATTAGATTATGCTTCACTTTTTAATCATGGCCTTTAAACTTGAATCAAAATAAATTTTAAACTTTTCTTTTTGATACAGTTTTAAGTATCTTTTATATTCTAAGCTTTTAGCAAATTATATTGAATCACTATGTTTATTATAGGGTGAAAATCATCTAATTAATATTTTGAGAGTAATAGATACTATATAAAATATATTAAATTTTAATGAAAAGAAAGAAAATCAAACAAATAAAAAGTAAATAAAAGTCTTCAACCAAGATTTGAAAATTGTATTAAGCTTATTTTGTTTAATCCCAAGTATATACTTGTGCATCTAAATTTTAAAATGTGTATACTTAAATATTTAAATAGAAAATTATCTATAATAAAATATGAAATACCAAGTGAAAATTTAAGATATAAAGAAACAAAAAATGGCAAAGGAAATTACTGGACCTTGATTATGAAAACTTAGTAAAAGACAGAATACAAATAGAATTGAGAAGTTTACAATCCTTACTAGGTTTTTCACCTTGGATAGACGATTATGTACTATGAAGTTATCATCTATAAAACCTTATTTTGAATTTAAAGAATTAAGTATTTCAGAATTTATAAAAAGTTATAAAAATATATTAAATGAATTAAACGTGATATTAGAACCTGGATATTTAAATAGTCAGAATTTAATGCTTTATCCAATAATAAATGAATTGATAATACATTTTACAATAAATGATGATTATATCGATGAAATATTTACTCATGAATTCTATAAATAGATGTTTAATCTTATTCATATTACAATATATAGAGAGTTACTAGATTCTTAAAAAATATTTAAAACAACTCCCACTCTACTAGCAGCAAACTTATAATTGTTATTAATAGTGTTATCTTTGATGATATTATAGGTCAACTATATAGTGTTTATTTTAAAAACAATTGGTGTTACCGGTGCTGATTCAGCTATTGGTATTGTATTATTTTTGTTTATTATCGGCTACGAGGTACTATTCAAATTAAAGAATATAACATAAAAATGTATCTATCTATACTACTACTAACACTATTTGCTACCATAATTTCTGCTATTCTATCTATTACTATTTATTCTGAAGTAGGTCTATGTAATTCACCTGTTTCAATTAATGTTATAAGTTGAGTTGATAGTGGAATTCTAAATGTTTCATGATGTTTTCTATTTGATAGTCATACAGTTTCAATACTTATTCCAGTACTTATTGTTTCAACTCTAGTACATATTTATTCTATTGATTATATAAGTAGTGATCCTACTAATCAACGTTTGTCTCATATCTTTCAATATTTACAATTTTTATGCTAGTACTTGTTACTGGTGATAATTATTTTATTCTATTTGTTGGTTTAGAAGGTATTTCATCTTATCTACTTATTAGTTTTATGATTTACACGAATTAAAGCAAATAAAAGTGCAATTAAAGCTCTAACAATTAATCGAGTTAGGAGATATATTTCTTTAAATATAAAGTAACAGAAATTAAAATTAATAGCTGTCATTATTTTGTTTTTAATAACTCTGTACTATTGTTTACATCCTTATGTCATTAAGTAGTTTTAATTTATTCCTTATCGCATTGAGGTAATATTCTAGGGAAGTCCTGATCTTTATCTACCAAGTTGTAAGTCTTGTACTCTCAGTAATTATCTTCGTGAGTTTCTTAAACTAAAGCAAAACAAACAAAAAAACAAAACAAATAATAAAAAAACAAACAAATGTAGAAAATGTTATTAAAATACTCGCATCAATCGCTTTTAATAAAGTAAAGTGTAAAATAATAGTAAAATAGAATGGATTTTTTTAACCTTATACTTGAATCAATTATATAGCTTGAGTTTATGTTTTATAGGTATTACTTACCTGCTTTTAACATCAAATTAAGGGTTATTAATATTTGTTTTATATTGGATATTATTCTTTACTTGTTTTATCCATTTATTTTTATATTTTTACTAATTTGTTAATCAGGTTTGGAGCATTTTTCTTATTTTTAATATTTTTATTTTATTATGATAAATTATAGTTTAATGCAACAATAAACCGTATTTTACTTTATTTGTTTAATTTTAATTAATTTATTTTTATTTTACTTTAAATTACTTTAAGCTAATTAAGGTAAATTCTTAAAATTTTATGAGAGTTTATTATTTCTTTTCATAATTGAGACTTTTGTATTGAGTTATTTTAAGATATTTTTAATAGTAATATTTTATATATTTAAGGAGCGATAAATTGTTGCCCTTGTCTGTGACTACTACTTCTTGGATAATATTTTTTGTTTGCTTTATTATTCTATTTTTTACTCTTTTTTATTTTAAAACTCAATTCTTCATGTTTTTCATTAAGGACTATAGGGTTTTGTAATTTTGTAATCTATTTAATTACGAGGTAGTATTCCACGTTTAACCTTTTTTACTTTGCTACTTTATTTTGTAATGTATGTTATTCTTTAAATTATTTTTATATAAGTTTTATATGGAAAAGGAACACGAGTCAAGCTACTTATCTTTAATATTAAATATTAGCTTTATAAAGTTTTAGTGCGTGCTATTCCACACTTTAGTTTTAAATAATCATGGATAATTTATTATCTTTAAGATATTTGGAATACTAGCAAATAGTTAGAGTTTTAATTTAGTTTGTATTTGAGTGTTAAATTTGTATTGTACTTATTTTAATGCAAGGTTTGCGTTCCATTTAGTCATTAAATTTGTAGATAGAGAGCAAGATTTTTTGTTTGTTTGTTTTTATTATTGTCTTATCTTATGCCTTATTTTAAGCTCCATTCGCGAGTTGACCTCGACTAGAAAAATTGGAACTGTTGAAGATTTTAATTATATGTCTTAAGGGTTATCGTTTAGTAGAGGGTAAATTTTGGATAAAACTACTCAACTACGATATTGATTAAAACTCCCGCTTTAGCTATCATAAGTATAACTTAAATCTTGTTTAATTTCTTCTTTGTTAAAGAATCCGTTATAGTTTCTGCTCAGGATAAATCCATATTATTTTAACCATGTTTAGAAACGAAAGACTCACCCTTATTTATCTAGGCCTATCTTTTGTGGCGATTTACTGGTTTAAGATTGGTATTAGCATAGGATTCTACTTAAAGTTTACCCTTGTTTCAATATAGCCATTTTCATATAAAACTCATTTTTTTAGTTTTAGTCGTAGATACGAATTACTTATTAGTATTACATAGTCCTCATAACGCTGGATTTACTTATTGAATTAGTATTACTAAATCCGTTGTGGATCGACTTATGATTGTCTTTATAGTTAATTACCAGGCTTCCTACTACAGTTACAGTTACAGTAGCTGACAATTTGAATTGGAATAATATATTATAGGACGAACTATAAAACCCTTCATAATTACAAGCTTATAAACTAATTAAACCTATGGTGGATATGTAGCTCGCTCGATTCGATTTAACTTAGTGGTTTGGTATTAAAATTTTTAAACATCCCAGATACTCCGTTAAGAACTACATTGTAAGAGTAGCAGAAAACAGCAATTAATAATTAAGTGTAAACTTATAAACCTTATAGTAGTATACCCGATTATTTAAAAAGAGATTGAGACCTTGATTAACTATCAATATAAACCTGTATTACTTAAAAACGGAATAACCCATCGATAATCCTTTTGTATTGTTTGTTAGACATAATGCGTACTAAACTCAACATTCATAGATATGATTAAAATCCGTTACGATACCACTATTATAAAAATATTAAAATTTTAGAACAACGTGCCGCCTCGAAACAAATAACCTTGTAAAGTTATAATAAATTATACCCTAACTTTTAATTAAGAATAAAAGATGCTGAAATACCTTTAACTTATATTTAGATATTTAGTTATACAGGGAGCAGTACACACCTTTATATTTTTTATTTTTATTAAGTTAAACCAGTAACCTTTTATTAGTTATTTTATAATTTATTTATTAAACTTGTAAACTTTTAGTATGTATTTTTAATAAGAATTATTTTAATTTTAATTTGTATTTCTTTTGGGTATTAATTATAGATTATCCGAAAGTTTGGGAATGGATGATAGTTTTAACTAGTGTTTTAAGGAGGTAATCGTATCCTGTGGGCATCGGTGTGTTTTCGATTAGTCATTTGTGAGTTATGTTGTCGAAACAACGATAGATATCTGCGTCTATGATGTATTGAGTGTTATAGATTATTTTTCTTTAAGGTTTATTGGGTTTTTCATACACTCATCTAGGCATGTGGATCTTTTTCTTAGGAGAACAATATCACCATATCCTGGAATAGTCACGAGTATATAATTTGTGGGGTCATTATGATCCAAAGGGTTGTTTTTGTCGGGTAAGGTGTCCCGAATTATATAACTTTCTTTCAATTCTAGGTATGGTCTATCTCTTTTTGATACCTCTCTTTTTTATCTATTGTACTGTAATCGGTTATTAATGTAAGCGGGTTAGAATTTCTTCCAGGAGTAAAACCGCCTCACCAAGACGGTGCAGGTATGGATCTATAACTAGTTTAAGTAACATTTGGAATGGTCTATCATGTATAGAGGGGATAGGGAGGGGGAATGGGATTTGGAATTAACAGTGTTAGTACGCCTTTTGGTTTGTAATAGGTTAATCCTGAGTCTCTAATATATTTTAGTAATCCAAATTTAAGTGTATTGTTATTGGATATTGCAGTTTCGTATTTCTGATTTGCATACTTAACTGGATCCGTATTAATCAAGATTAAGATTTATTTTACTTCTGTTAGGGGTTATGGGGTTTTAAGATGTCTTCTTAAATTTTATCCATCGCTTACTACATCTAGAGTTTTTTGTTATAGTTTGGTCTGTTTTGCCAGAGGGAAGTGATACTAACTCTCCAAGAGTTTTATATTATTCGGATAAATACGTTTTCGCAGCGTCTTTTATGACATGTATACCTTATAACCTTGTTCCGTCCATTCTAGGAGATATAAGTCCGTTGCTTTTCTGTGTAACTTCTACTGCTCAATTTTTGTAAATTAGATTTTCCATATTGTTTCTCGCTTCTCCTAAAATTTCTGGTCATACTTCTTGGTTATTTACTCTGTCTAAATATACGATAGGGAAATTATTACGCAATTTGTAAGGTATATGATCATTGGAAGTGATTGTTATCTGTTCTAGATCTTTTATTTAAGAATCTATCCTGTTAATAATCTTTTCCAATGTAGTTTTACCTTATCTGGGTTATTTATGGTGTTAATGTCAAGTTGGATTTCCAAGATATTGAGTTTAACGTTTAAATATCAGGTAAAGACTTTATAACTCTTTAATGAAATTAAGAATATAGTTAGATTGATATACATTTGTATACCTTTGTTTATACCAGATGGGTTGCTATTTTGTTAATCTAAGAATCATACAGTATTAGAATCTTGTTTGTAAGTCTCTATATTCTTTCTAAGTACGGGAGTAATTATGTCTTCTAAATCTCTTTTCTTATCTTCCAGAGAATTTATACCATCTGGTCAGGTAGAATAAGATCGTCTCTGAATTCTGAATTGATCCTCCCCGGTTAGAAAGTTTGGTATACTGGTTATACTTAATATAGTTTCATGACTAAATTTAGGTTTCACACCATCTAAATTATGGATAGTACTACTGTTTGTACCATCGCGAATCTTATTACCCTCGAGGATAGTAACATCCAAACCCTAGTTAAAGGAATTAGAAAATGGTCCCTTATTCTTCTTGAGCAGTTATCAATATTTAAATATTGGGTGCTATTTAGTAGCGATATTAATCATCTGTTTATTCCTTCGTCCCTTTTAATCTCACTTAACCTCTTGTTATTGATGCAGAACCTTATTTATAACCCTTTTATTTTTGGAGTATCACTCCATTGTGTAGGTATAGAGAGTCAACAGAGTAAAAGATAATAATAATGTAAGTACGGGATTTTCTGGGCTACCCATCTATATCTCAATAAAGAAAAAAAATGGGAGACAAGATAATGGAAAGCCGCACACATAATCCAAGAATGGAGGAATATAGGGTAAAAAGGGAAGATGGAAATATAATTTAAATAAAGTGTTAACATTACAGACTCACATGGACAGGATATCCATTTTGGGAGAGTATAATATTATCGATTAAAACAAAATGTTCACCTTTGAAGTGTACCCAATTAGATATCAATTATTATCCGGAAAATTTAAAAGTGAGGGATAAACTCAATAAGTATAAAGAATAAGTTGCAAATATCATATTTATATAAAATACAGTATAGGAATAAAAGGAAAAGGTGATTAAATCATGTTTCTCTAAAACAGTTTTTGTGTAGTGGGATCATATCCAAAATTAAAATTTAATTAAGATGTATGTTAGTAAAATAGTGGATTTTTTTGTTTAATTTAAAGTAGTTAAACAATCAAAAGATTGGTCTGAAAAGGATGAAGAAAATAATATGAATATTAAATTATAAGTTACCAACTATGAGGTAAATATGTATCATATAATTTCGTAAGATTTTTAAGTATAATTATCAACATTTTAAAATGTTTTTATAAACTCTTAATAATTCAATATATTTGAGGATCATCATCCCCAAGATAATTTTTAATAATAATAAATTAATTAAAAAGATAATACGAAAGAGAAATAGGGTGTTAAGAATAATTTAAATTCTTTCTAAAAAGATATCCCAAATTTTGACAGCACAATGTTAACGATTAAAACAAAATGTTCACCTTTTTACTGTACCCCAAATTGATATCAATTCAATTATTCTCCCGCAAAAATATAAAGATTGACCTTTAAAATCAATAGGAAGATGGTGATATGGTATAACATAGCAAGTAATAAGTTAATTCACAAGATCATCAAGGGAGGTGTGAAAATGAAATTATGTAAAGAAAAATTTGTTGATCATACCATCTCATTCTTAAATTTAAGTTTTACCTAGTAAGTAAACTGTGTTGGTTGATTAAATCATGTTTCTCTTAAAAAGTTTTTTGTTCGGAGTGGGATCATGTCCATAATAATTAAGATGTAAGTTAGTAAAAAATAGTCGGTTTTAAGATTTAAATTAAACTAGTTAAAGATGATAAATAATGGAATGGGATAAGTAAGAAGAAGCAAATAAAATTATTTTTAAAATGTTAAAATATAACATACCATGTATGAGGTATACAAGGTGGGTGTGCCATCGTATGATTTTAAAGTTTAAATTTTAAATTTTTCACCTTTGAAAAAGAACTCATAGTAAAGATTAATCTAAATAGATTTTTTTCATAAAGAATGTAAATTATAGTAAGGAGATTTAAAATAAATTTATCAACCATTTTAAAAAATAGCATTCTAAATTAAGGGTTAGATTAGAGTTAACTAGACTAACAAAAGTAACATAATATTAATACTAAATAATAATAGCAATTTATTTGAGTTTTTATTTTAAGTACTAAATTAAAGGTAAAAAGATTAGCTACGAAAACAACACGACTTATGGACTTACGAAAACAACACGAGTTAAGGATTTCTATAGATAGTTATTTGTGTATTACCTCTTTTCTGTTAAAATTTTTTGTTTTTTTTGGATAATAAGTCATAGTATTGTTATAACTCCTATCACGAGGATCGGGGTTTATTATTATAATTTATAATTTGTCTGATATGATGACTTCTAGTTCTGTTAAGAGATTGATTATGAAAAGTTCTGCTCGTCTATGGCGATATAAATTAGGTAATGCTATTAGCCTAGAGGGTGTCCTGAGGAGTTATTAAAATAGAATGATTAATTATAGTATTAGAAATATGAGGACTTTCCATGATTAGTTAAAATAAAAAGTTAAAGGAAAATTTGAAGTTGCAGAAAAATTTGAAGTTGCATAAATATTTTTTTAAGTTGTAATTCATACCTAAGTCGTCAATATAAATATTTTTTTAAGTTGTAATTTATTTTGTCTATTTGTCTTGTCTATTTTTATTTGTCTTTCGATTCTTTACTATTTTAAATTATTTGCCCTTAAGTAAAAGAGCATAACTATTAATTTCACTTATGTATTTTATCTAGGAAGCATATTTTTTTAATTATTGCATACTTATGGATAAAATTTAAGGTACAAAGATAAACTAAAAATAAACTAAAAAAGATACAAAGAGAAAAGATTATAGGAAATTAACTATAAGATAGTCTAAGTTATCTTAATTTATAAATTATTTAGATATATATATAAGTGATTATTTATGGGACAAGAAATTATATATATAGGTGATTTATTTAGGGGACGATTATTATTAAATAACTATTCAAGATAATAAATATTATGAATTTCATAAAAGGTAGTATTAGTCGATTAAACATGTCGCTAGCTCTAAATTTGTAAAAGATTATTCATCTTATTAGTATCAAAGAGTTAAAGGGATCTACTTGAAAAGGCATAAATTTTATCTGTATATCTGACAAATTATAAGAAGTTTTTAAGAAGCAATCTAAAGACCACTTAAATTTTAAATAACCAAAGTTACCATTCGATCATCTTCCTTATTTTTCTTTAAAAGTCAATGACAAAATGCTCTAAGTAAAAAGTATTTAATTAGAGTTATAGCCAGATTAAAAATAAAATTTTATTAAGATAACCTTAGAGTTAAACTATTTTTGGTATTGGTACGAAAAATTTATTATTTTCCTAACAAAAGCAAGTAGGAGTATATAAGAGCATATTAACCCTAATAAATTTAAATAAATTTTATGATAAAAGTCTAAAGATTTATATACTAAGCAAATATATTTTATATTTTATATTTTACTTTTCTCTTTTTTATAAAACCAAAAACAAAGACTAGACTTAATAATTTAAAATTAAATCTTAAGGTTTAAATACTAGAATTAATAAATTTAATTAAAGGTTAAGTTTTTTTAATTAAGTATTTTTTTTTATTTTTTGCTTAGATTTAGCAATAATTTAAAATTAGCAGTTATATATTGCAATAAATACTTGCGGTTTAAATCAATATTTGATTTGGCGATTTTACAAGTTATTAGATAGAGTAGAAGGTAGTAATGGAGCCTGCGGGATTTTTTTTAAAAAGGTCTTAACATAAAGATTTTTAGTTAGGCAAAGGAAGAAATCTAAAAATAGATTACATTAAGGCCATTACCCAATGCTGCATATAAAGTATAAGATTAATAGATGTGGTTTAATTTAACTCTTAAATTTTAATCATAAACTATACTATATAAATAAGAAAGGTTATTTGATATAATTGGTGATTTTTATTAGTAAAATTCTTATTATTCCGTAGGGTTTATTATAAATTATATTTTGTTATTTGGATACTTGCTAATAAATTAGGTTTAAATTACCTTAAATAGCTTAATATCCTTAATATTATTAATTATAATTGAAAAATATTTGTACCCCCTCGCGGTTTACTTTATCGTATAATTCCAATAGGTTTTACGATTATAAATATATTATTTGGCTTAGTTAATACTAATAAAAACAGACAAGATACTAGTATGAAATTTATATTAATTATTGGTAGGTTAGAAGGGAGGGGTTATGTAAACTTAATAGTCATTTGAATTTTAGTAAGTCAAGTAAAAAAAACAAACAAAAAAACTTTTTTAATTTATTAACCTTAAAGATGCATAAAGATCTATGTATATTTTATTGTAGTAATTTACTAATAAATAAAGAAATACGGCCTTGTATAGTTTTATTATATAAGACTTAATCTGTTAATTTGTTAATCTGTTATTATGTTATTATGTTTATTTGTATCTTTTTTTACTTAATCTTTTGTTAGTTAATCTATTTATTTTTAGCAGAGTCTTAATACTTATTTAACCAAACCCATGAACAAGTATTAGAAGACAAATACTAAGACTTACTTATTTGGTATATTAAGAAAAATAATTACTTAATTTAAAATACTTAATTAAGCCGGTAGTTATTTTAAACTATATTTATTTTAGTAAATTTACTTGGTATTTAAGTTTATAACGCTTTTGCAAATATTTAGAGTTTTTAAAGATATAATTTGAGAAAAAATAGAATAATAAAAAGAAAGAAGAGTTAGAGTTAGTAATAAACTAATTTATCGCTTAAATCCTTTTAGAAATTATTAGTATAATTGAACAAGATAAATACTAAACCCAATTTTTTTGATAGACTTAAAGTATTAAATTATTGACAAATTAAGAATACTAATACTAAGAGTAATACTAATCATAGAAATAAGACTTCTACTTGAGCTCTTGCTTTTAACTATTAACTTTACTAATAAAATAGGGTAAATAAATTTTTATATTTTTGCAAATAAATTTTTATAAAATAAAAGATAACAAACTAAAAAAAGTTTATCCTAATTAAAGAATTGAATACTATTATAGTAAAATAAAAGAAAGGAATAATTGTTGTAGAAAAGGGCGTAGTTAATTGGAAAAACATAATAAAATTATGTGGAAATGTTAAATAATAGTGACTAACATTAAGCAATAATTACTTTTTTATGAAAAATTTAATATTTTTATTATAGTTTAGATAAGTAGGGTGATGTTTTTTTTATGTTAATTAATTACATTAACAATATTTATATTAAAACACTACCACGAATTTAGATTAAACTCTAAACTTAAAAAGATAATTTAAGCATATTACACAAAGGGGTAATATTAAACAATTCAAAATATTTTTATAATTTAATCTTCATCAAATGTAGCATCAAAAAAAAACAAAAAAACAAAAAAATAACCTAAAGAAAACATAAAATATTATTAATAATATAATTACTTTAAGCATATTACATCAAGGTTCAAAAAGAATAATATTTAACATACTATAACCAGTGATATAACTAGCTAAATAAAATATAGTATAAACCCGCAATAAAGTAAAAGATACAATGAGTGTTTCTTAAGTTTTTCATTTTTCCTTAATTAAAATGAGTCATGATTTTAAAGTAGGGTATCTAACAACAACCTATTTACAAATTATTAATTAATTTAATATAATTTAATATAATATAAAATAATAAAGTATAATTATATATGCATATGCAATATAACACGTTAAAAATAACAAATTTAGTGTAATTTCAGTTTTTAACACTTTGTTCTTAATTTATAATTACTAAATAATAAAACTCTGCTATTTAACCTATGAAATAATTCAGTAACTTATTATTTTAAATTAAATTTTATTATTTTATTTACTAGTTTTTATTAGTTGTGCCTTTTATTTATTTTAAATAGGTTTTATGAGTCGAACTTACCGTACTTTTTTATTTATTTTTGTAATAATTAATTATTTGTTTTTTTTTATAATAATAATGCTGAAAAAAGGAATTGAACCTTTATTTTACCGTCATGAATGGTAAGTTTTAACCTATTAAACTATATCAGCTTTTGGATTAATTCTATTAATTGAAGTTATTAAATTAGATTTTCTATTTTGTTTTATTAGGTAAAAAAAAAAAGTCGAAGATAAAGTAAGTGAAAAATTGTCGAAAATCAAATAGTGGGTTAGGTATATCTATAACTCAGATTCTGTTTATGTATATTTTGCTGATTTCTCTAAAAATTCTTAAGTACAGGTATAGGTCTTTTTACTATTATTATTATTTAATAATTAAAAAATATTTTTTCTATTTCTACAATTATTTAATAATTAAAAGTTTCTCATTTTTCTTATATACTATTAATATATTAAATTTTACCTAAATAATTATTTATTCTAAATTATACCTTATTTCATACTTTTGAGTTTCCTAATTACTTTTAATTAATCAAAATAATTCAGTTTTAGATATCCTAATTCTCTTTTAGAGCAACTAATTTAAAATTAAGTATTTGATAATACAAAAGAAATTAAATAATTTTATTATTATAAGTTTATAGAAAAACAAAATAAAACAAAAACAAAAGATAAGCAAAACTTTAATACCTATCTATGCGTAGGCAGGCTACTATACTTTCATCTTAATTAATAATTAATATATTTTTATAGGCAGGATCATCGTTCAATTTAAACAAAATGTACCAAGGTAATTGTAATAATTGCAAATTTAAACTAATGGTGTTGGTTTAATTAACTAAAAAATTATTATAAAAAACAAATAAAATACAGCAATCAGTAATTAAAAAACATATAAATTATATCTAATGATTGGAATTCTGCTTTTTGTCATTTAATTTAATTTTATATACCTATCCAAACAGGTTATTACTTTAAATTTACCCTTTTCTTAGCAATACTATTTTTAGTTAAATTTTATTTTGCCTAAATAAAAAAGACACACAAAAATAAATGTCTTAAATGTCAATTGCAGCTAAGAATCAAAATTGGATTGGCTACTTCTTCAATATTAAATTGGAAACACCTGGGCTCGAACCAGAACTTTCCCCTTAAAAGGGGGACACTCAACCACTCGAGTTCTGCTTCCTAAATTATATTATATTAAATGTTATTAGTTTATAACAACAAAAACTCTTGCTAAACCAACACAAATTTTAGTATAGAACCCTAAGCTAATTAATAAATATTATTTGTTATTTGCCAAGCTAATTGATTTACATCAAAAGTCCACCATAGTCTTTTTAGAATTTTTAAAAAAAGGATTTCATCGCCAACATAAGCTTATTTATTTTCTGCTAAGTAACAGGCAAGGGTTTATAATAAAAACATCTTATTGGAATCGAACCAATAAACTTATGCTTCGAAGGCACACGCTTTACCTTTCAGCTAAAGATGTTAACGAATAATACAAAAGTAAATAATTTTTTTGTTGAATAGAACAAGTAATTTATATAAATAATAAATTTTCTCGCTAATTGTATATGCAATAACTCTTTATCAACTAAAGCATTTATTTTCTATAAAAACAAACAAATAAAACAAAAACACATTTCTAATTCTTATTCTTAAAGGGGAGCCTTAGAGTAGGTAGTCCGATACATTCATTAGCTGGATACTTATAAATCCTATTTATATAATAAAATAATATATATATACTTATATCATATAATTCTTTCTTTGTTGTTTTTTGCTATTACTTATAATAGTGACAACTTTACTTTCTAAAACTTTTACCTTTTGGCGTAGAATTGTACCTTTACATTTGATGAACTATAGAAGTATATATCTTGAGTTGATACCGATTTAAATTTTTTTTGGTAACTAATAATTAACTAAGTAACCATCTAATCACATATAATACCAAAACAAAAGATGGTAAATTTCCTTTTCAGATCTTATTGCTACTGCTCGCTTATTAAATTACCATGCCGTTATTTATACGTACGATTTGTAAAATAAGTTTAACTCTCAAATTTAAGATTAAAAGACAAACAATATTTAGTTTATTCCTTTTCAATTGGTTTTATCTGGTATTTTTTAAGATTTAAGGTTAATCAGTTATTTTTTTTTTTGTTTGTTTATTAATATGGTTATTTGCTCGGTATACTAATATTATTTAATAATAAATACTGAATATATAATTATGAAGTACTAGTAATTTAACTTTACTGCTCAGATATTAACCCTTATGTTAGACAGAGATAAAATATCAAGGTAATAAATCGATTTTTAATAATAAATTTTACTTAATAATTTAAGCTATTTATATACTATTATTTAAGGCTCGTATGTCATTTTCTAATCTTAGTCTAGTATAATTAATCGTCTAATCTAAGTCTAATAAGAAATATAGTAGTATTGTATTAGTGTTAGTTTAGTGTTAGTTTAGTGTGTAACTTAATTTATATAATTTTATACCTATTTAATTAAAATTTTAGATGAAATTAAAGACGTCTAGTCGAGTTAGATAATTAATTTAAAAATAAATAGTAGACGAAAATAAAGACGAATACCCGAATTAGATATACTTAGACTTATATAATTTATAAATAAAGATAAAGATTTAGATTAGCCTTATAGCATATATCAGATAAAAGAAAAAAGATTAAAGATTCAAGATGAAAGATGAAAGATTCTGAATTAGAGCAAACTCTTAGACCAATACTCAGATTTTTTAGAAAAAGGGGTAAAAACTATGACTCCGCGGACAAACAATGAAAAGAAAACCCTATTCTAAAATAGGTAATTATATGAAGATAAACCCGAGTGTATAGAATCTGATAAATTATACAATTTACTGTATGACGTAAGAGTATATGAAATAGCGTATCACAAATTAACAGTAACCCTGGTAACATGTCGAAATGAAGAATAGCTACTACTTTGGATAGTATGTCTCATGAAGTCCTAGAAAGGATAATTAAGAGTCTTAAAGAAGATACATTTCAAATTATCTCCACCTAGAAGATTTAAAAAAACCTAAGGGCAAGTGTAAAATGAGAGGTCTTAGAATAGCACGTATCATAGCTAACCTAGTTCAATAACCCATTGTAATGATCGTATAACCCATTTTGAAAAACACATTATTCAAACGGTTACTATCAGGCTTTAAATTTTCTTTCAAGTGTTTGGAGTTGCTAAGTGATACAATGATTGAGATAAGTGGTAATGTTTTCCCTAGGCGTGATATCTTCGTGAAGATCTTAAGTAATAAAATATTATATCATATATTTCTGGTGATGATACAGAAACCCCTTAAAGACTTCGAATTTCGATTATTTCAACATTATCTTTCAGGTATCTCAACGGGTTCTATCATAAGTCCTAATCTATAATATGTATATATGAATGAAATGGACAAATTTGTATAACAACTGAAAGGTGAATTTGATAAAGGCTTAAAGGTAGAATCAATCGTGCATGGAGTAGATTATATAATCGTAAAGCCAGGGAAAAAATCTGTATACCAAGTTGAAATATCACAAACTAATGATGATTGTCCAGTCTAAAGACTCTCAATATTGGTATTTCAAGACCCTTCTCTATGTTCGTTATGCAGATGATTGAATTATATGGATAAGAGGATCGAGAAATGAAAATGAATAAATCCTTAATTGGATTCGTTACTTCCTTAAATATGAGGTAAACCTATATCTTAGCAGAGAGAAAAGGATGATCACGAATGGCAGCAAGGACAAACCTCTAATCTTAAATCTCCGATTTGGCAGAGCTAGACATACAACATTATCTTTAAACAAAATACAAAACAAGAACTAAAAATCAAAACTAGTTACCTCAAACTTAAAATACTATTCATTGCTATCTATCTGAGAATTAAATTTAAGACTACTTTTTTAAATAAAGTGTAGTAAAACTAAGCTAATTTGATTATAAAGAGTTTAAATATAAACTAAACGTAAGTAAAATAAACAACAAACAAATAAAAGACTACATCTAAATTAACCACAAATTGTCTAACAGATTTCACATATCCCAATAAACTATAAACTGAAAACCAATATAAAATATTAAACATATACCATAAGAATATAACATAGTGGAAAGTGGTACATTAAAATCTAAAAATCATCTCATTTAAAAATAGTTAAAAAATAAATAACCCAATGCTATAATACTATGTGAACGTTACGCACTGTATACCATTTCGATTTAAATAAAGTATTAAAACAAAAGTACAAGAAAATACTACAATTGATGTATAATTTACGTAAATGTACGTGAGATAACATTAACAGTAACAGTAAAACTAAATAGAAGAAATTAATAAAATTAATTGAAAGTTTATTCAATACTCACCTAAAACAAACACACACAAATAAAGTAAACCTACAAACTTATAATTTATCTAGACTCCCACACCTCCCTCTTTCTAAACTAATAAACCTGCAAAATTTATTTTTTAATATAAAACTATTTCACTTTGTCTCTTCCTTTATATAGCATTTCTTGCTTCTTCCGGTGATTATCATATCGTCTGCATATCTAATTAACTGCACTCCTTCCCTTATTCCCTTTTTTCGTGCTCTTCTTATTCTAATCCATTCAGTGCAATATTACACAATACCGCTGATATCTTCCCTCCTTGGGCTGTTCCTTCGCTCGTGTCTAGATAATTAATTTAATTTCTACCATTACACCGCAATTTACTCTTTGTTCCATGACCATCTTATGTATCGTAGGTGTATGTTCTAGCATAAATTCGTGACTTATTTCTGTCAAACCATTTAGCTATATCAACATCTAATACCCATTTGGAATGAGTAATTTTGTCCAATAAACTTATGATCGCGCTAATACCATCATGTGTCGATCTATGCTTTATTAACCCAAAAGAGTTACCCTCTGATTTCGCTTCTACCACACGTTCAATTCCTAATTGATATACTCCCTGACCGGCTCTGTCAATTACTGTTGATATTTATAACGCTCTCATTTATCCTTTGTTTCCTTTGGATATTTATACCCTTATTAAACGATTCGCTCGATATTCAGAAGGACTACGACTATTTCCTTCACTTCTTGAATTGATTTTCAGTAATCTTTACTACCTTTTATTATTTTTCCATCTACACATGCACTTTTACCTCCTTTATTGCTTACATCTTTTCTTTCTCCCTGTCTCCGCCTTCCAGGGGAGTGTACTAATACTCATTGTAATCTATAAATCTCTTTAAAATCTTCATTTATTCTAGCGCTCCTGAAGGTTATTTACTTTAGTTTCTATTTTATTTCAGTTCAAATCATTTCATCCATTTTCTTTACCTCTTTGAGACCTTGACGCTTGGCTTTTTTCCTCCTGTTGACTGCATCCATTTTGCACTTATTCCAGAACGATCACATTATAGCCCTTGATTTTTCATTAATTTTCATTTTGTGTTTGTCATTTTCATTTTTTTTTTATTTAAAATAATTTTCGATAAGCTTGACTGGAGATGTAACCTTTTTTAATTTTTTTTTTGTTTTTTTGCTCAATTTAACCGCGCCCCTGACACACGCAAAACATATGTGCCGATTCAATCCGCTTTCTTTTTTTACACTCCTAATAAACCAACGATTCTATCGAACTATTAAATTGTAAGTACCTCGTGTTCTTTATCCGTTGCTCACGATAACATTATGGGATGATTTGATTTGACGTTTTTTACTTCTACTAAAGTAATACCCCATATACAAATTTTAACCGTCGTTTACTCGATACTCCTTACTTTAACCTACCCATTTACTTTCCTTATGAACCCGGGCTGGTTATTTATTCCTTCACCTTACTAATAATTACGTTGACCACGCTGTCCATCTCATCATTATATCGATTTGAATTTTTCCATTTTCAAGATTCTATCGCTCATGTTACCGCTCCCCATTCGCTATTTGCACATTATTTTTCCCTAAATCAGATATGACCCCTTCCGCATTACGCTTTATAGTTCACCTCTGTCCTATTTCATCACTAATCTTACTCTCTTCGCTTTAAATTTTTCCTCCTTTGGACCTTCGCATCTTCCCTGCTTGTTCTTATCCTGCTGCAATTATCAACCCTTTATACTTATTCGATTATCTTCCATTATATTTCCTATATCCTCCCCTTCTTTTAGATACAACAGAGTATTAACGGCTTACCTTCCTCCACACTGGATAAAATTTTAATCATCTTCTTAGGTAGATACTTTAACACATGGCCCTTCTGGACTCCGACTCAGATGCTGATCCCCCCTTGTTCACGACCCACCATGTCCTTGACCATGTTTTAACTTAACAGATATCTTTAATTTATCCTTTTCCGACCCTATTCATTTATGATTTTAATTACCACTCATGTTCACGATGGATCATTAGGATTTACTAATGGAATAATCTCACTTCATTATCATCTGCGTCTTTCAACTCGCATTATAAAAAGAAAAGACGGTACGACTGACTCTCCATGATATAAATTATCACGTCTAATATGAACTGAAGAAATTAAAGATGCTATTAAATAGAGGGTTATAATTTTATTTGTTATGGGGATATCGATTCGAAACCTTCGTTGAATATGTCATTGAGTTATTTAAATTAAAGAAATAGAGTAATAACCCAGTATAAAATTTAATTGCTAACTATGCTTTAAATTCATTATATGGAAAATTTGGAAAAAAAAGATATTACTAATCAAAATAAAATTATGAAAAGAAATGAACCTGTAAGTTTAACTAAATTTTATAATTATGATTTAAATGATGATTATGTTATTATTAAATATTCTTCAAGAATTAATTAAATTTTAAGAGTGTTATATAGAGATAACTTAAGTAATGAGGAATTAGATAAAAAAAAGGACACTTTAAACTGACACCCCTGTGTATATACCTCCTCCTATAACTGGCTATGTTAGATTGTTTAAATAATCTTATGATTATTCCTGGTAATACTTGTTATTATAGTGATACAGATACTGTCATTCTTCAAAAAGAGTTCCCTAATAATTGAAATTTAGTTGGACGTGAACTTGGACAGATAATAATTTTACATAAATTACTAGAGGGAATACCTATAATAAGATGTTATATGCTTTTAAAACAGAAGAAAAATCGAGTAATTATAAAACCTAGTGGTATTAATGCAATTAATCTTACATATGATGATTTATTAAATTTAGCTAAAGGTGATTCAATAGAACTTGAATTTAATTCCTTCAATTTAGATTGCTCTTCATTGAAGATTAATGTTAGCAATAGAAAATTAAATGGAATTGATAAACCCAGTAGATGATTAAGATTAAAATTAAATTCTCCACCTAACTAACTTGATCAAGTAGATGATTCTAATATAAAATAAAATATTCCCCCTATCCATGTTATACCATTAAATCACATTTATGATACTTCGCATAAAGATGCTTATGCTTATATGAAATCTGGTAAAGATAAAATTTCTTCCCTATCTAAAGACACATCCGCATAAAGAAATCCATATAAATAAAGAAATGAGTAAAGAAAAGACTAAAGATAGAAATTTAAAGGTAAAGAAAGAAAATAAGAAAAGAGGTAAGAAAGTAAGTAAACTTCGGCTTAATAATAAGAAAATTTAAATTGTAACTTAAATCAACTCTTCTCATCTCGAAGATAATCTTATCATGTAACCTATTAACCTATTTATCATTATTATTGATTAAAATAGGAAATAATTATTTTTGAAATAATCACGAAATGCAATAAATGCAAATGCTTATGGAATTTTAGGTAGATCTATTTTTATTTATAATTAGATGTAACTCTTTTCCATTATCATCCTGAAATAATTCAATCTCACTATAAATTAATACTTGACTCAGGATACTATCAGGCATTGTTACTAAATAATTTTATTTCGTATTAGATTTCAATAAATGCACATTTAATTAACATTTACATTATTGTATCTTCCTTTTATACCATACCATTCATTAATTGTACAAATAGATTTAATTTCTTCTTTATCTTTTTAATTAATAGTTGCTATTCATCTTTGTAATTAATTTTCCCTTATTCCTTATTCTTATTTGATTTTTTATTTAGTTAATTTGTAGGTAATTGATTGTTAAACGCTTACATCCTTTAAGTAATGTACTTCTTCTCTTAATAGATTTATATTGTACTTAATTTTAACTTTTAAATTAGCTGGAGTTATTCATACTACTGGTAAGTATAATTATATATTATTTTTGACTAATGAATTTAAATAATCACTAACATCTTTTAATAATGGCATTTGTGTTAATACCTTATATTTTATTGTATTCAACTTACAGAATTCACTTGGTGTTATCTGTATTTTTTATAGTAAAATCTTTTGAATAACTATGATACTTTTTTTAATTTATTTTAATATAGAAATCCTTATCTTCTTCCCCTACTCCACTTTTGTATTTTATATAAGAATAATCAGAACTGTCTTTTTAATTAATTTTCTATTTAACTTAATCATTTTTGATAATTTCATATTTTATTGGAATACTGTCTATTTATTTATAATTTTATTATATTTTCTTACCATAATTATAAAATTCTTGACCTTTTTCATTCAGGTTGTTAGAAATATAACTTATTAATTTTCTCTTTACACCACCATCCATTTATCTTGTTAACGCAGACAGTTGTTGTATACCAGATCATGTTTATTTTAATAATATAGGATTATATGAAATATTTTTTTTCAGATTTTTCTTAGATTCTTTAAAACTCCTCAATTGCAAATTTATCCTTCCCACATTTTACCCTATACTTATTTCTTTCCTTTTTCTTAACACTTAAATTACCAAAATAAAAAACAAAACTAATAAATATATTGTTAATGATTCAAATATCAAATCTTAATTCTTACTGATAATTATACTAATGTAACTATGAATAATTATGGTGATGCTATTAATATCTTTATAGATTTTTCCCTTTAAATAAACAATCGAATACTACATTAATAAAATAAAAAATTAACAAATAAGTAAATTATAAAATTATCTCATTCAAGAGATTACCTTAAACTCCTTATTTAACTAATTAGTATAGTAAATATAATTTTAGATAAGAGTAATTCAGTTGTCAAAATTCTCCACCTTCACCCCATCCTGTATCATTTACGTTTAAATTTTATATATAAGAATAATGTATTAAGATATAAATTATTTATAATAATTATAGAATAATATATTTTAAGCTAGTCTACTCCGAGTTAAAATTATTATATTTTAATTGTTTGTTCGATTTTGGATTATTTATATTTACGATATCCCTTTACAAAGGTTTCTCTTTTAATAATCTATTTATGTATATTGAAACTGCTACTTAACCCGTAATATATTTTAAATATATAAAAAAAATATATATAATATATCGAACCTAATGAAACTTTTACAGGTGTAATATTTAAATATATCCTATAACTTTTAAGATAGATTGTTATGAAACTATTTTTATAAAACAAAGATGTTAACACAAAATTTATATTCAACTGATGCAATTTCACTTACTTACTTTATATTAATTTTTATTTTATTTTTTAGTATTATAACAGTTGTTGTATTAGGTATTCATTATTCTTCTGGTAAAAAATTGATCGAAAAATTTGTTAAACCTCTTGCTACGGCTGCTACTATAATTGGTGGTGCAGAAGCTGGATTAAACATATATGATAGGATTAAAGGTAATAAAGGTAATAATGGTAATAATGGTAATAACACTAATGATGGTAATAAAGGTAATAATGGTAATAATGGTTCTAATTCTTCTAATACTAATAAATAAATATATAAAATATAATGTTTATTAAGATATTACAAATTTTTAATTTGTTTAAATTAAGAGAAACTTTAGAGACTTATTTTTCTGTTAAACAATATTCATTTTTACTACCATTTATTTTAAATAATTTAGACATTAAAATCCTTCCTCCTTCCTCAGATTAAGAAAACATATTTAATGATATACATAATTTAGCTGTTTCATTTTTTATATTATCTTTATTAGTTTTATTTGCTTTTTCTAATGTTGTTGCTAATTTAACTGTTATAATTTTAAGATATAAATATGACTTAGATAGTAAATTCCCTAAATTTAAATGGATTTTTAAATATTTTGAGAAATATTCATATATTTGAATTATTATTGAAGTTATATTATGCTTAATAATCCTTTTTCCCTTAATTCCTATAAATTTATTCCTAATATTACCTATTAGAAGTTAATTGGGTTATTAATAAATCCACTTTTTACTTAAATTACCTTTTGTATTTTTTTTTGGATTTAATTCCTGTTATTTTTTAAAGGGGTTAGCTGAGTGGTTTAGCAGTAAATTTAATTTACAGACAGAGTTTCGACTACTCTACTCCTTAAATGAAAATTATTTATTTTTTTTTATTAGTGGCTAAGGCCCTACCTTTATTATCTGTGAATGTTACTCTTAATCTGAAAAAAGAGATTTATACAATTTCTAATATTGTTGTATTAGATGCCGGAGTATGTATTTACTTGGGATATTCAGTTATTGGATCAGGCATTGCGAGATATTATGGATTTGTATACAAGTCATATTTAGAGAGACTTATTAACTTAAATTTTAATTTCTTTATTTTGGGTATGATTTGGGCACCTGTTCTTGTTCTTTTATTGGCTTATTTATTTGATTTATATCACTTTTTTTATTACGATATTTTTAATCCTTTCCTCTGTCTATCCTTTGATTTAAATACTTATTTTTCACAAGATATAATTATTTCATATTTCTTTGTTCCTTTATTTTCACATATCAGACGTCCTTTAAATAGATTTAATTATTCTAAATCAGCTAATACTATTAATAAATTCAATAAAGACTTAACTAAATTAACTGGAGGTGGTTACATGTCGTATAATAATGTACTATCTTTAGGTTTTTTAATTGAGTTAATTGATAATTATCCTTTATTGTTAAAAAAAATAGAAAACTTTACATCTAATTTAGAGGATAAAAAAACTTATACATTATTACCTGTTGTTAGATGGATTGACGACGATACTGGTTTCACTCAAAGTATTACAATATCTGATTCATTTAAAATTAATAAATTCGTAAATATTAACATCTTAGCTAAAAACTTTCAGGATGCTATGTATTCAGCGAATAATAAATATTCTGTTGGTAATTTTAATGCCGAATTTGTGTTAATGTATAGAGTTTGATTAGATATAAAAGATTTTAATGTTAAAAATGATGAAATTAGTATTATTACTAAAACTATTGAAAATAATTTATCTAAAAAAAGATCTAATATTGATGATTTAATCATAAAAAGATTAACTATTAATGATAATTATAACAATATTCTTATGAATAATTATGGTGATCCTATTATTATTAACGGTTTAGTTACATCTTATAAAATTAACAATAATGAATCTATTCTGCTTCATAAAGGGATTAATGATACTAATTTTATTAAAGTTAAAAATTTAAATACTTATGATGATAAACATATTATCACTACATGAACTGATACTAAAAAGGACTTTGGTTTCATTAGAAATAAAAATGGTATTAATTATTACTTCAATCATCAAGGTTCTATTTTTAAAACTGAAGCTAACTATAATTTCTTAGATTACCCTGATGATAACATTCATGATGAACTAGACACTAAAATTGGGGCTATCGATTTTGAAACTTTCGGTGAGGAAGGGATGGGTCTGCAAAATGTGTACGCTGGTGGTTGGGCTATTAATGATTTTAATCAGACTAAGAAATTTTATTATATTGAGAAAGATGAAAATAGCTTAGATGTTGTTAAAAAGATTATATCTGATTTAGCTAATAACTTAGATATAAACGGTTATACTTTCTATGCGCATAACTTAGGGAGATTTGATTCGGTATTCTTAATTAAAGGATGTATTTTACTTGATGATATAGAGATTATTCCTAAATGGAAAGAGAATAAAATACTGTCAATAACTTTTAAGAATACAAAAAATAAATGTAAATTTAAAGTGTTAGATTCGATACAAATGCTGAATGCTTCATTAGATTCATTGTGTAAATCTTTTGAGATAATTAATAAAAAAGGGATATTTCCTCATAATTTTGTTAATAAAAAAAGATTATTTTATATTGGGCAAACACCAATTCATAAATACTTTAAAAATATGCCTTTGAAATTGTATGAAAAAAATAAAAAAAATAATTGGAATTTGAAAGAGGAATGTTTAAATTATTTAGAAAAGGATGTTCTAGGTTTATTAGAAGTTATGATTAAGTTTAATGAAAAAATTTTTAATTTATACTCATTAAACATTACGAAATTTGTGACAGCACCTAAATTAGCCGTAGCTATTTTCACGACAAATTTCTATTCTAATACTTCTGAAGATAAAATTAAAATGATTAGAGGTATTGTTGAAAAAGATATTAGATCTGCTTATTTTGGAGGAAACGTTAATGTTTGTGTTAATAAAATTAATAAAGCTTTCTACTATGATATGAATTCCCAATACCCCTTTGCTATGTTGAACGACATGCCTATTGGGAATCCGACGTTCAGTAATGATAAAGATTTAAATAATTACTTTGGTTTTGTTTATGGTGAAATTACTGCTCCGGATTATAATAGATTAAGAGTCCCATATATTCAAAATAGAGATGAGAATAATGATGAGGTATTTTGTCCTAGAGGTAAATTTTCTAGAATGATATTCAGTGAAGAAATTAAAGAAGCTATTAAAGATGGTTATTCCATGAAGATTATTTATGGCTATAAATTTGAAAGAGGGAAAGACCTATTCAAAAATTATGTAGAGACTATATATAATATTAAAAAGACTACTAACGATCCCGTGGAAAAAACTTTAAGTAAATTATTATTAAACTCATTATACGGGAAATTTGGGATGAAGGATATTACTTCAAATATAAAAATCGTTAATAAAGAGGATAGTAAGAAGATTACAAATAATTATAATTTCTCTATGTTTGCTGAATTAGATAATGGTAAAGTATTAATTAAATATAGTAGTAAAATACCTGATTCACTAAGAAAACTACTTAAAGATAACGATTCTGAACCTAAAAAAATTACCGATAAAACTCTTTTTAAAAAAAGAGGAGTACCATCAGCTGTTCAAATATCTGCTGCTATATCTGCTTACGCTAGAATGTCTATTAATAAATTTAAGAATATTCCTGGTAACCCTTGTATTATGAGTGATACTGATAGTGTTATTTTAACTAAAAATTTACCTGCTGATTTGATTGGGAAAGAGTTAGGACAAATGAAACTGGAACATGAAATAGAAGAAGGTATTTTTATTAGAAAAAAATTATACGCTTTAAAAACTATAACAAATCAAGAAGTAATTAAATCGAGCGGGGTAAAACCCACATCTTTAAATTATGATAAATTCAAATTATTATTATCAGGTGAATCTGTTAAATGTGACGCTTTATCTTTCCAGGTTTTATGAAAAGATTTAAATATAAATATTGTGAATAGATCAATAAATCTACAAGGCTTAAAATCTCCTATAATTGATATAAAAAATCATTACGATATTAACTTTAAAGCTATAGTTCCTTATATTCCATCTAAAAAAGAACAAAATATAGATAATAAATTACTAACTAAAAATACAATTACCTATAAATTTATCAATAAATTAAAAATTAAATTAATTAGATTATTAAATATACTATACAAATCTATTAAAGCTTTATTTACAAAAATATCTCAAAAATATAGTTAATAAACCTATAATTTTATTAAATCTCATTAATATAATGATTTTTATTATATTCTTTGTTCCTTCCTGTGTTACTTGCACAGGGAGTTTTGGAGGTTCCCTACCTCATTATTTGTACGGT
>Ga0153995_1000010_pt1 | contig 46318 bp, 43 predicted proteins | sample TSNC079MetaG_FD_104678 | JGI IMG/M metagenome (GOLD analysis project Ga0153995, IMG submission 104678) | Attine ant fungus gardens microbial communities from North Carolina, USA - TSNC079 MetaG | ecosystem: Host-associated > Fungi > Mycelium > Unclassified | place: USA: North Carolina, Lumber... | reverse complement strand
GGGCTGCATTGATCTGCGCGTCCGTGACATGCGCAGCGCCCTGTGGTGTCGAGTCCGTCATGACAGATCCTCCGAGTCGTCGCTGTCAGTATCGCCCAATGCGAGCACTTCATCAAGAATGACATCCGCGGCCGCCAACTCATCCGGACCCGCGAGAGTGCTGGTCACCATCTTCCTCACCATCAGCACACCGATGTTGGCGCGGCGCTCGTTGCCCTCGTCCAGCGCCAGCTCAGCCGCATACTGAAACCGCCGCCACCACTCTTCCCGCCGCGCCGCCAACTCTCGCTGATCTGTCGCGCCGGTGTTCGCTTTCCACACCAGGTAGCCCGTGAACAGTGCAGCCAGAAACGTCAACGAACTCAGAATTATCTGGGCAACCGGCACCCAGCAGAGTCTTCCACAACCGACCGGCCAGTCGGCGGTTGCGGCCACCTCTGCGATTCAACACGTGAGATGCCTTAAAGTCCCGTTTATGACGGATGAAACACCGCGGCCATCGCAGGACTATGAGCCCATAAAACTAAAGGAAAGGTTCCGGTGGGCAGCTGCCGCGGTTGGTTTAATAGCCGGTGGCGCCGGCGGCTACTCGGTGTTCGCTACAACCAATCAGGCGGGAAGCGCCATCCTCCTATTGCTCGGCGGACTTTCGCTTCTCATAGCCCTGACCGGTCGAGTACCGGAGAAGATGGGTAAAGACGGTGCGGTCTATCAACCAACGCTGCGCGCCCAAGTCAACGAGCGGTTTGTGGAGGGGATGCTCGAAAGTCCTGAACCTGCCGTACAGCGAGCGGCTGCAGCCACCTATACCGAAACTCGCTCAAATGTTGAGGACGCATTGCGCCGCGTCACAGCATGGACAGCAGCCGATCGCGCTATCGCTAACAGGGACGTCGTCTGGATGCCTCAGGATTTGGTGTGGGATATAAATCTTCTTCGCGCGCGAGGGCTCAATCTCGAGACGAACACGATTGAACTGCTCCGTTCTCGCACCGATGCGCACACGACCGTCAGCGATGAACGCGATGGTTTCGATCTCATCGTCCGATCGGGTTCTGGCGCGGTGGTTGCCGTAGAAGTGAAGGCGCAGCCAGTCGGGTCGAAAGAGCTCGACAAATTGGTGGAGAAAATGCGTGCGTCCAACTATGGAGCGTTGGTTGTCGTTGAGGGAGTGCGTGAGTCGACCGCTCCGGTGAGATGCAAGCATGTATCCCCGAATGTTGCCGTCGTCACGGGTCCCGCCGATATTAATGGCGACATTCCTGAAGAATTCGAAGACGCGATTTTCGACACCGTTCAAAGCTTCCTCAACAAATAGTCTGCGCAAAGAAAAGGTCGCCATATCTATCCGGTCCGAGAAGGTCTCTCAGACCAGGGCGGACAAGAAATTCTCTGTCCACCGAGGCAGATGTGGCGACCTGTTCTCGTCGCCCCCGAAGTGTAGTAGAAGGCACCGACAAGAAGATCCGACGAACCGCTCTCCGTACGACGAGATCACCCATATCGGAAAGCGATAGAAGCTCCCGCCGCTAGATCGGGCCGCGAAGCAAGGGTCTCATCGGGTCGATAAGAGTCGTGACATTATCAGCGTATGGTGGCATTCACTAATGTATGAATCCTGCGCATACTGCAATTTTCTTCACGAACGTCGCACTACTCGAAGGTCCAGCGCTGGTCGCTAGCAACAGCGGCCAGCGTTCTCGGGCGATAGCGGCGTTGGAGTACATCGACCGCGTTAGCTACTAGCTCGACTGGGTATTGTCTTGGCTCCTTAAGAACCTCTCGTGCAGCTTCGGCCCGAAGCTTTGGATCCACTCTGTGTGCCGGCGCCACCCCAGCGTTCCGTAGGCTCTGCATCCTCTTCGCCCAGACGAAGGCCTCGTCGGTGTCCTTCCAGGACGGTACATCGGAAACTTCCTCGCACTCCTTCATGGTTTTCAAAAGGCTGCGAAGCGGCTCTACTTGGCTTTGATCCGGCGTATAGACAAGGTCTGACAAAGATGCCTTCGTCGCGATCGCAAAGAGGACAGCCGTGCGGTTGGAGAACTGCCGTAAGTCAACTGATGCGAGCTTCTTTCGATCAGCTCGCAATTCGCGGTCGGAGGCCACTGACTCGAGAGTCGCACGAAGAGATCTGTACTTGTCCTCGTCGAGGCTTTCCACTATTTCATCGATCTGGACCCCGAGGTCATACATGTTTTTGGCGCTTGCCCACATTATCACCAATCCCACCCAGAACATACGGCTGAGCTCGTTGGACGCTGCCTCCAGTTGATTCAACCACCAGATCGTCCCGCCTCGACGGAGACGGGCCGCGCGCGCTCGAGCGCAGAGGGGAAGGCCTACATCGAAGAGCCTGTCCGAGCCTTCTGGAAGTTCGACAGAAGACTTGATTCCAGCGGTGCTAATCGCACGAGACATCGTGACCCATGTCTCACCGAAGGCTTCCCGCGCGTGCTCTACGACAGCATTCCATAGCTCTGGGGAGTCGTAGTGGGCGTGAGTAAGTTCAGAGTTATGGACATTCATATTCGACACAGCCTCCACGAAGTATCGCACTGCGTCCGGCATGAGTTCCATGCCAAAGACCTCAATACTTTCGTCACTGATCATCTCCTGAGACTCAAACTCTCTCATACCGAGGTACATGCCCGGCGCCGTCCCAAGCAGGTTCGCGAAATGCGGTAGCGCAAAATTGGTGTAAGAGGCACCATTCACATTTCCTTCGAGCACACCTTGCACAAATTCATGCACGACTTCCGGAATATGCATTGCGAGGATTGGTTCCTCGTCCACAAGATTTACTATGCGTGTCAATAAATTCTTACGTTCTGGCTGATCTGCAGTGATCAGCTTCCACACTTCTTCGGGCTTTAAATCAGCAGCTGCACCTGTCCTGAACATTCGCAATAGTTGGTTAGTTCGTGCTTCACCGACATTATCGCGTAATAGTTCGCTGAACTGCTGGCTGAGGCCTCGACCGCCATTCACCCGCAACACATGACAGAGTGATGAAGTTCTCGTGTCTTTCTGCCAGGATTTGAGTTGTTCAAAGATCACGTCGCGGAGCGTGTCTCGACCGCAATCTACAGCCAGGCGAAGTTCGTCGATCGGTTTTCCCTCTCCGGCAAGAAGTATCTGCATTCCGTCAGCGTCAAAAACTGCTCTGATCAACTTATCCTGTGGATACTTGACATTGCTGAATACCCAATCTTGGATGAGAGCCAGTCCAACACGCCTGGCATGAACGGCGACAGCCAGATCACCAGTTCGGATCAACTCCTCCAAGCTCAAAACAAGCGTGCCCGTCTCGCCTCGCTCACACGAGCCTGCGTAGAACCTGCACACATTCAGCCAGAGCGGATTTGCGGCGAGTGCTTCGAATCGCTGTGCTCGGTCCCCGCGGAGATCTCGATCTCGGTAAGTTCCCACCGGCGCGGTGGCGTAGAGATATTGAGCGGCGAAGAACTCGCGGAGTGGCTGAACTTCGAACTCGTAGAGCCCTTCAATACGTTCGACAAGTACGAAAATTCGTTCAAGTCCACCGCCGAAAAGATCATCAGCGATCCCGACCGCGTGGCCACCGGCACTGAGGAAATCACGGGCCATTCTTTGTAGTTCATTAGCTGAGATGCTTCCGGCTGATTTCGACGACTCGGATTGAATTTGAAGAACCCAGGCCAAGTGTTGGATGAAGTCGAGGAGCACCTGCCGATGCTCTCGCACAAGTACGGATTTGTCAGCCTCACGTGTGAGAAAAAGATCGACATATCTGCGGTACAGATCGGTACGCTGATCCGGAAGCGAGTGGCCCACTTGATGGATAAGACTCAAGAGAATTGTCAATTGCATCGGATTCCGAGTTAATTCACGTATGTGGGCCAGTTCCAGCTTTTCCGAAAGAATTTTCTTGACGTCTGCTATTTCCGATGTGTCAAGGCTTCGCGCTACTACCCACTTATTTGCGTATTCGTTTATTCGAGCCAGGTCGATGTTCTGCAACTTGAGAGTCGCGAAGCCGAACTTTCCGAAACTCGGCGCCCGCCCAAAAACGGATGGTCGACTGGTCACTACTACTTGCAAATCCGCCTCAAATTCGTTCCATCGCGCCAACGCTTCTCCGATTGATGTCACAAGCGCTTCCCGCGCAGAAAGATCAGCCACTTCATCGAGTCCGTCGAGAAACAGGAGAATTGGTGCGTTCTTGAGTAGCGTTAAAACATCATGTGCATTGAAGGAAATGCCGCCGGAACTGTAAGAAATGAGTTCCGCGAGAAATACGTCAAGAGTTCGCGGAGCGGTCGATGAGGCTGTAGATGAGAAATGCGAATTTCCATCGAGAAAGGATGCATAGTCTCGGAGATCGACTTTAACAGGGATCCTGAATGCGGTTTTCTGATATGTCTCCGGAATGCGACTTAGAAGTTCTTTTTTACGCAGGTATCTGGCACGGTGAATTTGACATACATACTGTGCCAGTGTTGATTTGCCTTGACCGGGTGCTCCCTCTAACACTACAAGTTTTAAATGGTCTTGAGCTACGCTGCCTAACAGAAGTTCAGCCGCGCCAATTTTCAATTTTCGTACCGAACCTGACGTTGTGCCGAAATATATATCACCGACCCCGACCTCACGGTCGAGGAGGACGGCATGATCAGATCCGGTGAGCGCCTTTAGAATTATTTTGTGACCGTCATCCTGAGTCGATAACCGGCCTGCGCGCGCGAAGAAATTGCTCGGGAACCCGATCGGGACATCGATGAAAAGATCAAGTAGATCGTTTGACAAGCTGACTTGTTTGAATTTTACGGTTTTGTCCGTGTCGAACTGTGCGGCTATGAATGACCGAATGGCATCTTGTTGATATTCATTATATTTTCCTAATACCGCCCCGAGGACTATTTCAATACCGTCCTCCAAGCTGAGTAACTCGGAATATTTGAACTTGAGTGATGCCGGCGCCGTGTCAAATCTCCGATCGAGTTCGTCGCGCCATAAACACGTTCCCGGAATAGGTAGGTTGGTGTTAAGCCAATTCTGAACTTTGTCTATTCTTCCGTTATCGAAGTGTGCGGTGCCATGAGCGTTCGTCGCCATGATGTAGCGTTCGGCGCCACGGTTGGCGAGTCGATGTATCTTTGGTAGCTCTTTTTCAAGAGCATTAATCATCCATTCGGCACTCTCTGTATCATCGTCACGCTTGAACTTTACCTGTAAAACCGTCTTGGTATCCGGATCCCATCCGTCCCTACCGCCATCCGGTTGTCCAACCGGAAAACATTGGAGCGCGGGAAAGCTCAAAGAGATCAGCGACTGACAGAAGTGTTGGAAGCGTTCCGGATTGCTGTTCTCATAGAGATATCCCATGGGATCCCGCCTTCTCGTTAGTGACCACGTCAACTTGCAATGACGGGCATTCGTTGCGTCAGGATATGCCGATTCGGCTCCCGAAGGTGTCATGCTGAGCGTGATGTCGCGAGCAGTTTGATCGTGCGGGTGAGGATGTTCGGCGAATCTTGCAGATCCGCATGGGGGCGGACGGCGCGGATGCCGGTCTGCTGGATAAGGCATGCCCTGCGGCTCAGTTCGCAAAATTCATTGGAAGCAGCTCGATCATGTTGCGGCACAAAGTGAATTGTCATCAAGATGACATAATATAAGTTATCGGCAGTTAATTTGCGGTACAGATTCCGCTGCGCGGGCCACCGCAGCGCTTCGATGTAGATCAGAACGAAGCCCCGGCCGGGCCTTCGAGCGTCATCCGGTTCGAGCACACAACACAAAGACCCATTTAGTTACCGCGGCACTTCGTTATCCGTCATCGATGGCCCTCCTCGGTTCATCTACGAGGATCGAAGCCCAGTTGGTGGAGATCGCTCCGCCAGAGCGCCCCATCAGTGCGATCTCGGCGTCGTCGGTGATTTCGGTTTCCGGGACATCTCAAGCGGCACGCAGAGCGTCGAGCGTCATCATCCCGTATTCGGGTCCGGCAGCGAAGTTCGCATCCGGGCCCTCTGTGCCCGGGACGATGATCGTGTAGCCAGTGCGAAGAGCGCCCCGAACAGAGCCGCTTCGATGCTCGTGAAGGTACCGCCGATGTTGAAGTTGCGTCCCACTCGGCGTCCAGTCACGATCGGGGTGTTACCGCGATAGCCCGCGACGGACTGTCGTAGAGGTTCAGTGAATCGTAAAAGGACTGGTACGAAACAATTTTGTTCGGTGGGCGTTGGCCGGTCGCAAGATCGAGGTGACGTTGGCCGACGGCTGACCGAGGGCGTCGGTGGAACGATAGAGAACCTGCACTGCCTGTATCGGGGTATGGATATTGAGCACGGTGTACGGCACGGTGCGAGTCTCGAGGACCGCACCCGGGCGTGTTACAGACAAATGCCCTGGCGTTATGCGCGGGACGAGTTGACCCTCACACCGATTCAGTATCGGATCACGACCATCGAGACCGCTGCATTGCGGGTGGGTGCCTGAGTCCCGAATACGTTCCTTGCAAGGGGATTCCGCCAACCCGAATCAGACACGGTACGAATCAGGCAGTCTTCCGTCAACGTCAACCCGTCTAATCATGGCTCTGGCTAAGTTCCGCTCATGGATCGGAGAGGATCCCTCGTAGATGCGCAGCGCACGAACATCACGCCACATCCGTGGGACGGGATGCGGGCCAACAATGCCCTCGCCTCCCAGTAGCTGAACGCAACGGTCGGCAACCCGGCTCGCCATTTCGGAACAGTACAACTTGGCGGAAGCAATGCGGTGGCGGGGAATGACACCGTCGTCGAAGGCGCGCGCGCTTTCCACCGCCAGTGCACGTCCGGCCTCGAGTTCGGCGAAGCTGGCTCCGAGGGTCGCCTGAACCGCACCGAGTTCAGCCAGTGGAACACCGAACTGTCTGCGGCCATTGACATGTGTGGTCGTTTCTTCCAGCATACGTGTGGCCTGACCGACACAGGTCGCTGCGACATGTAGACGGGCGTGATTGATGCCGCGCAGGGCCATTGTCAGCCCCGTCCCTTCGACGCCTCCAAGAAGGTTCGCCGAGGGCACTTCGACACTGTCGAAGTAGATCTCGCCGACTGGCGCCTCTGCATGCCCGTTCATGATCGTGGGTAGGACCGTCCGCACGCCGGGAGAGTTGGCATTTACGATTAAGGCTGACACTCCCGCGGCGCCATGTTCGGATTCGTCGGTGCGGGCGAAGACAATGAACGCGTCCGCCCAGGCGGCGTTCGTGATGTAGCGCTTGCTGCCGTTCAGAACGTACACATCACCGTTGCGCACGGCGGTGGTTTGCAGGTGGGCTGCATCCGATCCGGCCGCTTCCTCGGTGAGAGCGAATGCCGTGACTAACTCCCCACCGGACATCGCTGGAAGCATGCGATGGCGCTGTTCCGCGGTTCCGTGATCGAGGATGGTCTGCGAACACAGTCCGATCACCGTCGAGAAGCGTGACCGGTACACGCACGATGCACGAGTGAATTCGAGGGTGAGTTGGACCTGTTGTTCCATGGTCCATTCGAGACCACCGTACGCACGGGGGATGGAGATACCGAACAGGCCGATTTTAGCCATCCGGTCGAGGATACGAGAGGGAACCTCGCCCGTCTCGACCATCTCGTTCTCCGCCGGGATGAGTTCATTGTCGGTGAAGTTGGCAATGGCCTTCAAATAGGTGGGGAAGTCGTAGTCAAGGACCTCAGGGTCGATCATCAAGGGGCCTTTCGAAATAGGCGTCAGTGGGGCAGGGAGTCGCCGACAACTTCAGGGATCAGATTGCGCTGCAGACCATCTGGTCACAGCAACTCTTGGCGGTTTGTCGCGCGTCATCGTTCCGAACACCTGTAAAAGGATTCCGCCAGCTCGCGCCGGTGCGGCGGTGACTGGTTGTTCACGACGCACCCGAGTTGGTCTGTGTGAATTGACGCTCCAGGGACGACGCGGTCACGATCACGGACGACGTCGTCCCCGTTCCGTATTCACAGTCCTGAGTCTTCACGTGTAGTGCCCTTCCAAATATCCTCGCGGCACATCAACGTCTCACCGCCGCCGTCCACGAACAGGGTCTGCCCGGTGATCCGCGTATTGGCCGGGCTGAGGAAGAACGAGATCGCCGGAACGATGTCTGTCGACTCGGCCCGTCCACCGAGCGGCATAGGACGTGCTGCCATTACGCGAGCGACGTCCGCCGGAGTCCGATCGCGGGTGGTCATCGGCGTGTTGACCCATCCGGGCGCAACTGCATTGAGCGGGATGCCTGCGCCTGCCCATTCCGCGGTCGGAGCATTGCGTCGTAGCCATCGGCCCGCTGCTCGTTTGCTGCTGGCATATGCCTTGTGCTCGGCGTCGCCGGGTAGCGCGTCGACCAGATCGACGGCGCGCCCCTCATTTCCGGCTAAGCAAGCTTCGACCACACCGTCGTCTACCGGGAGAAGGACAGCCCGCGACGTGATCAGCACCGCGCGTGGCGCATCGAGACGCAACAGAGGGCGCAGTCCCTCGAGGCTCGCGATCGCACCGAAGTAGTTGACCCGCACCGTCATGGCGTCCCGACGATGAACACCAGCGTTGGCGACGATGCCATCGATGCCGTGCGGAGCAAGGTCACGAATTGCATCGACAAGCGCGGCGCGGCCGGTCAGCGTCGCGAGGTCCACGCTGACGTCGACGTCGGCGAGGTCGACACCGATGACGTGATCTCCCTGGGCGCGGAGGTGTTCCGCTGTAGCGGCGCCGATGCCATTTGCGGCACCGGTGACAACGATGGTGCGTCCACCGCTGGTTTCGTTGTCAGGCATAGAGGGCGTCGATCTCAGTGGCATACTTCTTATGCACGAGTTTGCGCCGTACCTTGGTTGTGGCGGTGAGCTCTTCGCCGTTCGTGTCCCAGTACATCGGCAGCACGCGATGAGCGCGCACTTGCTCCACCCGCGACAACTTTTCGTTACCGCGCGCAATGCCCTCGGCGACCTCGTTCATTACCTGTGGATCCTGTGAAAGCGTTTCCGCACGAAGGTCCGTCATACCGCGCGCAGTCGCGAATGCAGCGACCTGATCGCGGTCAAGAACGATCAGCGCCGCGATGTGTGACCGTCCGTCGCCGACTGCGACAACCGAACCGGCAAGGGGACAAGCGAGCCGGAGCGCGTTCTCGATGTTTGCCGGGGCGAGGTTCTTGCCCGAGGAGTTGATGATCATGTCCTTCTTGCGGTCGACGATTCGGACGTAGCCGTCCTTGTCAAGGGTGGCGATGTCGCCGGTATGAAGCCACCCCTCCGCATCGACGGCCTCGGCCGTTTTCGCCGGGTCGTTGCGGTAGCCCCGCATCACGCCAGGGCTACGGAGCAGCAGTTCACCGTCGCCGGCGAGCTTCACCTCGACGCCGTTGCGCGCCTGTCCCACCGTGCCGATCCGTATCCGGTGAGGGTGATTGGCGATGCCGGAGGCAGCGCTCTCGGTGAGTCCGTAGACCTCGCAGACCCTCACGCCAAGTGCCAGAAAGAATTCCAGTGTTTCCGGCGCGATCGGTGCGCCGCCGGAAGTCGCGTAGTACAAGGCGTCGACACCAAATCGTCTTCTCCACGTGCCCAAGACGCTCGCGTCCAAGGTGGTGTGCTCAGTCGCGAGCGCCTTGGGAACCGGTGCGCCCGCGAGCTCCAGACGGATCTTTTCCAGCCCGACTGCGAGTGCTCGCTCGGTTACGTCTCGTTCGGCTGGGGGCTCCGCGGCGATCGCATTTTCGATCATTGCCTTGAGCTTGTACCAGATCATCGGCACACCCATGAAGGTCGACGGGTGCACCTCCGAAAATGCTGTCAGTACTGACCTTCCGTCGATTACGTCTGTCACCGTTGCCCCGGTCACCATCGGTAGGTAGTGCGCGGCGAATCTGTTCGCGAGGTTGGCGTCAGGGAGATACGACAACACCCGCTCCTCCGCGTCGGGGGTCGTGAATTCCTCTTGCTGCGCCGCCCTGGTCGACGCGGAGTAGAGCAAGTTGGCATGGGCGATCTCGACGCCCTTGGGGTCCCCTGTCGTGCCCGAGGTGTAGATCAACGCGACCAGATCGTCGCGCGAAACGGCGCGCCATGACGCATCGAAGTCGAAATCCGGATCGGAGAGCGCGTAGAGCGCATCCAGTGAGATCTGGTCGGCCGCAGCATCGTCGATGCAAACCACGCGAGTACCCGGGTACTGCCCGACAGCCGGGCGCACGACCTCGCTGAACTGCGCCTCACACACGAGCACCCGGCTGCCGGCACTGCCGAACAACGACGAGACCTGATCGGCGGTGAAGGTGTTGTAAATCGAGTACGACACCGCACCGAGATGCATCACTGCTGCGTCGACGAAGTGGAACTCCGGGCGGTTCCTCAACATGATCGCAACTGTGTCACCGGGGCGAACCCCGAGGCCCGCGAGACCGGCGGCGATGCGTCGCACCTGTACGTCGTACTCGCGCCAGGTGAAGGTCCGCCCGTCCGCCCAGTCCCGCAGCGCGACACGATCGGGGTAAGTAGTGGCAGTGGACTGGAATACATGACAGAGGCTGGGCGCCTGAGCGACCTGTCGCGTGGTCAGATGTGTGGGCACGTGAGGTCTTCCTTGATCGAGGGGTCGGGACTCACAGGGCATTCGGGGGCCAAAGTTGGAGTACCTGTCCCGACATGTGGGTCGTGGCGGGTGAGACGAGATAGCGCACGGCCTCGGCAACTTCGTCCGGTGTCCCGAGACTGTCGGCGATCTCTTTCTCGCGCTCGGGCTGTTCGCTGAGTCGCTTGCGTAGCCTGCCGGTCGAGATCAGACCTGGAGCAACGCAGTTGACCCGAATCCCCTCCGCCGCCAGTTCGTTCGCAAGGTAGCGGGTGTAGTGCATGACGGCTGCCTTGGTGATTCCGTAGTGGGCGTAAGTGCCCCGAGGGTTGGCGATCGCCCCAGTGACCGAACCCATTGTCACGATCGCGGGGGTGGTTGCTTCTCGCAGTGCCGGTAGGCATGCCTGCACGGTCGCGATCGTGCCGTGAAGGTTGCGACGCAGAACGTCGTCCAACGCTTCCAGATCAATGGTGGCGGCGGTGTTTTCGGCGAGACCTCCGCTCCCACCACCGGCATTGCACACCACGGCGTCGAGTTGCGACCACTCTCGGAGGATCTGTTCGCCGAGCGCATTCATCGCCTCGACGTCGGTGGTACTTGCCTCGAGCGCGATGGTCGGCACTCCGATCTCGCTCAGCTCGTCGAGGACCGACCCGGCGGCCTCGCCGAACGCGCGGTAACCGTCGAAGTCGGTGTCGACGACAGCGACGGCGTACCCCTCACGGGCGAGGGAGAGGGCAATTTGTCGGCCGATGCCGCGAGCGGCGCCGGTTACGAGTGCGGTGGTGGACATTATTGCCTCCTGGCAGTCAAACGATCATTTACTTCTATGCGTTACGACCGCAGGATGTCAAGAGGGTCAGAGAAAATTGATGTAACAAGTCGTTTGGTATCTGTCATTGCATTTTGATCAATCAACAGCATAATGGAGTGCATAAGTGAATGAGATATAGAGTACATTCCACAACTCAGCCTCTGGAGTTTGTATGACACACGCAGTCGATGTCCCCCAGTACCCGATGCCTCGCAACGTCCAGCGCTGCCCCTTCGATCCGGCAGAGAAACTGTTCGAGATCCAGCGCATCGACGGACTACGACGGGTACGCATCTGGGATGGCACCCAACCCTGGCTCGTGACACGGCACGCCGACGTCCGCGCGGTGATGGCTAGCCCGCACGTCAGCGCCGACACCGACAACCCGGCATATCCGCACAGCTCCGCCGCGATCAAGGCCCGCCGAGCACGGGCGAAAACCTTCTTCACGGAAGACGGCGCCGCCCACGACATCCCACGCCGTGCACTGGCAAGGGACTTCACAGCCAAACGCATGCAAGGAATGCGCGAGGTCGTCCAGACCGTCACCGACCAGTGCATCGACGAGATGCTCGCAGGCCCGAAACCCACGGACCTCGTCGAAGCGCTCGCTCTGCCGGTGCCGTCGGTCATGATCTGCGAACTGCTCGGAGTGCCATATCACGAGCACGACCGTTTTCAGGTGCTCACCAAGGTGTTCACTGCAGCAACATCCACGGCGCAGGACACCGTCGCAGCGGCAGAGGAGATGCTCGAGATGATTGCCGTGGTCATCGACGGCAAGATGGACAACCCCACTGACGACACCCTGAGCCGACTCGTCGTCGAGCAGCTGATTCCCGGACACATGACCAATGAAGAAATCGCACGGATGGGGTTGCTGCTTCTGACCGCCGGCCATGAGACGTCGGCGAACATGATTGCCCTCGGGACCGCAGCTCTGCTGTCTAATCCGGCGCAGGCCGCTCTGATCCGCAACTCCGACGACCCCGCAGTCGTCGCGGGCGCGGTCGAAGAATTACTGCGCTATCTCACGATCGTCCACTCCGGAGCCCGGCGCGTCGCAATCGATGATTTCGAGATCGCCGGCACCGAGATCCACGCCGGAGACGGACTGATCCTCGACTTCGGCACCGCCAACCGCGACACTGCCGCCTTCACCAGCAGCGGCCACGGCGAACCCGACGACCTCGACATCAGCCGCCCCGCACGGCACCACCTCGCGTTCAGCTTCGGCGTCCACCAGTGCCTCGGCCAGCAACTCGCCCGCGTCGAATTACAGGTCGTCTACTCGACCCTGCTCAAACGAATCCCCACGCTCGCACTCGCCGAACCGCTCGAAAACCTCGAATACAAAACCGACATGTCCATCTACGGCTTGCACCGCCTGCCCGTGACCTGGTGAACGAAAAAAGGACCGCATGATGAGAATTCACATCGACGAAGACAAATGCGTAGGCGGCGGACAGTGTGTACTCGCTGCACCCGAAGTGTTCGACCAGCGCGATGAAGACGGCATAGTCATCCTGCTCCAGGATGCACCTTCCTCTGACCTCGCAGCGCAGGTGCACGAGGCCGCACTACTGTGCCCGGCGCTCGCAATAGTGGTCGAAGAATGACCATCGACCAGGTCGTGGTCGTCGGCGTCTCGGCAGCGGGTCTGACCGCCGCCGAGACACTCCGACGCGGAGGGTACGCAGGCCGGCTGATGCTGGTCGACGGCGACACACGGCCACCGTATGACCGGCCACCGCTGTCGAAGCAACTGCTGCGCGGTGAATGGGCCGAGGAGAAGCTCACGCTGCGCCCGCCCGCCGCACTCGAAGGCCTCGACGCCGACTGGCGACTGGGAGTGCGGGCCGAGCACCTCGACCTCGAGTCCCGCGAGATCGGGCTCTCGGACGGCTCGCGAGTAGGTTTCGATGGTCTGGTCATAGCCACGGGTGTGCGTCCGCGGACGTTACCGTTCGCGGACGGCCGCCGGGGCGTACACGTTCTTCGCTCCGTCGAAGACGCGCTCGCACTGCAGAGGGAAATGGTGCCTGGCGCCGCAGTCGTCATCGTGGGCGCGGGTTTCCTCGGTACGGAGGCCGCCGCGGTGGCCTCCGTACTCGGCTGCCGAGTGACTGTGATCGACCCGCTGGATCTACCTCTGGAACGCCAACTCGGCCGGAGGATCGGGACGCGGGTCGCACAGCTGCACCGCGCCCACGGCGTTCAACTTCTCGGCGGGAGCGGGGTTACCGACATCCGCGAGACAGACGGCCGTGTGAGAGCACTTGTACTGCAGGATGGTCGGGAAATTGCGGCGGACGTGGTGCTGATAGCGATCGGCGCCGAGCCAGTGACTGACTGGCTCAGCGGTAGCGGACTGGTCCTCGAAAACGGCGTTCACTGCGACGAATTCTGCCAAGCCGCCCCCGGGATAGTCGCTGCTGGCGACGTAGCGTCGTGGCAGCACCCGATCCTGGGCCGGCTCCGACTCGAACACAGGATGAATGCCACTGAACAAGGCATGGCTGCCGCACGGACTTTGTTGGGCGAACGTATACCGTTCTCGCCGGTGCCTTACTTCTGGAGCGACCAGTACGACGTGCGGATCCAGGTTTACGGCCGCCCCACCGCCGCCGACTTCACCGCGGTGGAAGGAGCCTTCGACGATGGGCCGTTCGCCGCCGTTCAGCGCGACGAATCAGGTCGTATCACCGCCGTCGCCGGGTGGAACATGCCTCGCCGACTACGTGAACTGCGACAAGAACTTGTGAATCAACAGGCCGCGTAATGCTGACCGACTTCGGGTGGCTTCCGATGGCGCATCCGCGCAGGCCACCCGAAGTCGAGTCGATCCGTGACAGGCTCCCGACGAACTCGGCTTACCTGCCCCTCGGCGTGAACAGTACTGAGGACCGAACAGCCTGTTCTCCACAGGGAAACCGCGACATTCGCCACACAGTTTGATTCGTGCCGAGTAGTTCGTCTTCGGCACACCTGCCGGATTAGCTTTCAGTCGACTACATCGCTACGAAAAAGATCTCAGCCGGTGGCGGAATTCGTCAGGCATCGGCCATGGCTTGCGGGTCTGTTCACCAACCAACACAATCACCGTTTCGGCGACCACCGCGGGATCGGCGGCAGCACACGTGCGAATGGAACTGCGCACTCGGAAGGACGTCGTACCGATATCGGACACCCAGAAGTCGACGAGAAGTGGCGAGGCCTGATACCAGAGTTCCCTGCGGTAGTCGAAGTCCTGCTTGCGCACCGTGTGCCGCACGTTCTTCGGGAGCGAATCGAGCAACCCGCCGGTGGCGGAGTGCAACGTCACCGGTCGACCGAGGTAGGCACGTCTCGCCTCCTCGACGATCCGTACCGACGCGACATTGTTGACGTGCCCCTCTGGACCCAGATCGTCGTACCGGACGGAGACGGACAGGGTCCGCACCCCCTCGAACTCAGTTGACGACATCAGCGGCCCGCAATTCGTCGATCCGCTCCGGCCCGACTCCCGCGGCCAGCAGCACAGCTCCGGTGTCGGCCCCGACGACAGGCGCGGCGACCGGTCGCGGTAGTGGCGTACCGGAGAATCTCGGCATCGGTGCAGGTTCGATGGTCCCGGATTGACCGACGAGAAATGTCTGACGTGCCTGGTTGTGCGGGTGGTGGGGTGCTTCCGTCAGGTCGAGCACGGGAGAGAAGCTTGCGCCGCGGCCGTCGAAGATCGTCTCCCACTGGTCGCGTTCGTGCTGAATGAACAAGGCGGCGAGAGTCTTTCGCATGAGCGGCCACGCGGCACTGTCCGTCCGGTCCGCGAACGTCGGATGCCCAATCAGGCCCAGGACGCCGAGCATCGCGCGGTAGGAACGCTCGTCCCCAATGCCGAGGGCGACATGGCGATCGTCGGCGCAGCGGTAGACGCCATAGCAGGGGTTGCCACCGTCGATCCCGTTGGTGCCTCGTTCGATATTCCACCGGCCCGCATTCCGGAAGTCGTGCACCATCGCCATCATCATGGCGCTTCCGTCGACCATGGCGGTGTCGACAACTTGGCCCTGGCCGGAGTTGCGGCTGTTCAGAATGGCGCCGAGCACACCGAGCGCGAGGAATGTTCCGCCTCCCATGTCTCCGACCAGGTTGAGCGGCGGCACCGGCTCGTCGCAGGTACCGATAGCTCCGAGAACGCCGGTGAGGGCGATGAAGTTGATGTCGTGACCCGGATCCTGGGCGAGCGGCCCGTCCTGCCCCCAGCCGGTCATCCGGCCGTACACGAGAGCGGGATTACGGGCGAGCATCTCGTCCGGACCGACACCGAGTCGCTCGGCTACACCGGGCCGAAAGCCTTCGATGACAGCGTCTACGCCAGTGGCGAGATCCAGAACGAGATCGGCTCCGCGTGGGTCCTTGAGGTCGACAGTGATGGAGCGTTGGTTGCGGTGCAGCACAGGGAAAGGGTTGTCCCGGCCGGCGTCTCTCGGTCGGTCGACTCGGATGACCTCGGCGCCCATGTCGCCGAGGAGCATCCCGGCGAAGGGCGTTGGACCGATGCCGCCCAGTTCGAGTATTCGGACACCGGTGAGCGGACCCCGTGAGGTGGTTGGTTTGGTGGTCATCGGGTCAACTCACGAACTTCGGGACGCGCTTCTCGATGAACGCCAGCCGGGCTTCTTCGGCGTCCGGCGACGCCAGGCAGGTCGCGAATTGTTCGGCCTCGAGTGGCAGGTAGTCGCCGAGTGACAGGGTTGCCGCGGCCTTGAGGTTTCGCCGCGCAGCGGCAAGACCTCTCGGCGATTTCGAGGCGATGTGGGCGGCGACCTCGCGAACCCTCGCCGAGAGTTGCTCGGGTGGCAGTACCTCGTTGGCCAGTCCCCATTCGACGATGTCCGCGCCGCGGATCTTCGGCGAGAGCAGCATCAGCTCTGCTGCCTTGGCCGGGCCGAGCATCCGCGTGAGCTGCCACGGCCCACCGAGGTCGCCGCCGAAGGCGACGTCGACGAAGGCCGTGCGCATCACGGTCGTGGTCGAGACGTATCGCAGGTCGGTGCTGAGGGCGAACGACATGTTTGCACCGGCGCAGCCGCCCTTGACCTCCGCGATGATCGGCGTGTTCATGTCGTGCATCTGGGTGATCAGTCGGGTGTAGTGCATCAATCCGGTCCGGCCCGAGAGGTGGTCCCCGGGAGGGTACGGTGCAGGATCGGTGCCGGAGTTGTCACGGCCTACGCCGAAATGGTCACCCGTACCGGTGAGAACGACGACTCGGACGGACGGATCCATCTCGGAGCGCTCGAGCGCGTCGAGAAGTCCGTCGGCCATTTCGAAGTTGAAGGAATTGCGACGCTCGGGACGGTTCATCGCGATGGTCGCGATGCCGTCCTCGATTGTGAACAGAACGGTGTCGGTCATGGTTGTCCTCCAGGCCTTACAGGCCCATGTCCTTCGCGATGATGGTCTTCATGACTTCGGTGGATCCACCGTAGATGCGGTTGACTCGCAAGTCGGCGAACATCCGGGCGATGGCGTACTCCCGCATGTAGCCGTAACCGCCGTGCAGTTGGAGGCACTTGTCGACAACGCGGCCGGCCATCTCCGTGGTCTGCAACTTGATACGCGCCGCATCGGCTGCGGTTAGTTCGTGATCGCTTTCCAGTTCGATGCCACGATCGACCAGGGCCTGACTCGCTGCTACCTCGGCGTCGCACTCGGCGAGCACGAACTTGGTATTCTGGAACGCCGCGACAGGCTTGCCGAAAACCTTCCGTTCTTGGACATATTCGCAGGTCATATCCACTGCGGCGCGCGCGCGCGCGACGGCGTCGACACCGACGATCAGCCGCTCCCGGGGAAGGTTCAGCCCGAGATAACTGAAGGCCGCCCCCTCCTCGCCGAGCAGATTCTCGACCGGAACGTGCACGTCGGTGAACGACAGTTCGTTGGTGTCGCTGGCCTTGAGTCCGATCTTGTCGAGGTTGCGGCCGAACTCGAAGCCATCGGCGTCTGTGGGAACGACGATCAGGCTCAATCCCGCGCGTCGGTCGGTTTCGCTCGGCGCCGCCGTACGGGCCACGACGACGCACAACTCGGAGTTTCGGGCACCGGAGATGAACGTCTTCGCGCCGTTGATCACGTAGTGGCGGCCGTCGGGGGAAAGCCGGGCCGAAGTCCGGATTCCGGCGAGATCGGAACCGGTGCCGGGCTCGGTCATCGCGATGCACAACAGGATGTCGCCTGATGCGATACCCGGCAGCCAACGCTGCTTCTGCTCGTCGGTGGCAAGGCCCAGCAAGTACGGCAGTACCATTCCGGTGCTCAGGCCGTAGTGGCCCAAGTGCACGCACGCTCGCGCGACTTCTTCGGAGATGATCGCCTGGTATTTGAAGCTCACCTCGCCTGGCCCGCCGTACTCCTCGGGGATACCGAAACCGGTGACGCCGATCTTGCCCATCTTGCGGAAGAGATCCCGCGGCACCATGCGGTCGTGCTCCCACTCCGTGTAGGAGGGTGAGACCTCGGTTGCGATGAAGCCGCGAATCATGTCACGAAACGCATCGTGGTCGGCGTCGTAGATCTTGCGTTGCATTGTCGAACTCTCCTTGTGTCGTCTGGCTCAGCTAGCCGCGATGGTGTCGCGCAGCTTGCCTTTGATGATTTTTCCGGTGCCGGTCATGGGCATTTCGTCGACAATCGTCAGACTGCGCGGTGCCTTGTACCCGGCGATCCGGTCCTTGACGAAGGCCCGTACTTCCTCGATCGACGCGTCCTGTCCGGGTCGCAGAACGACGACGGCGTGTACCCGTTCCCCCCAGTCCGCGTCCGGGACGCCGATCACGGCGCAAGCCGCGACGGCGGGATGCCCTGCGAGCACGTTCTCGACTTCGGCGGGGTACACGTTCTCGCCGCCGGAGATGATCATGTCCTTGAGACGGTCGGCTATCCAGAGGTAACCATCCTCGTCTAGGTAGCCTCCGTCGCCAGTTTGGAGCCAGCCGTCACGGATCGTGGCTGCCGTTTCGTTGGGTTTGTTCCAGTAGCCCGCCATCACATGGTCACCGCGGGTGACGATCTGGCCGACCGTCCCCGGGGGCACCGGGTTACCGTCGGGGTCGACGACCTCGAGTTCGATGCACGGGGTCGCCCGACCGACCGATCCGAGCTTGCGGCCGGCCCGGTGGTCGGGCCCGTTGAGCATTGTCAGGCAACCAGTTTCGGTCATACCGTAGACGTGGACGAGCTGCGTTTGCGGCAGATTTTTCATGACCAGTGCGAGCAGGCTGTCGGGGGTCGCCGACGCGCCGTATCCGATGAATTCGAGGCTGCTCAGGTCGTACGACGCGAAATCCTCGTGCTCGCAGATTCGTTGGATCATCGTCGGTACCAGTGCGCATCCGGTGACGCGGTGTTCCTCGATCGTGCGCATTGCGTTTTCCGGCGAGAATGTCGGTACGAACACGAGCTTGCCGCCGAGCAGTTGCTGGGAGTACCAGCCCAGTAGGGCGCCGATGTGAAAGAGCGGGCCGGTCAACATGGTGACGCCATCCGCGCGGACTGCCGCCCCGGACATCTGATAACTCAATAACCCGGTGAGAAACGAGCGGTGGGTGATCATCGTGCCCTTGGCAGCGCCCGTGGTGCCGCCGGTGTAGAGCACGAACGCGAGGTCGTCATCCGATCGGTGCGCGTCGGCGACCGGTTCGGCACCCGAGATCAACTCGTCGTAGGCCGCGGCGCCCTGGGGCACCTCACCGCGTCCGATGTAGACGATGGTCGCGAGGCCGGGGACCTGCTCGCGTATCACCGGCACCATGGGGGCGAAGGCTTCGTCGACGAACACTACCTTGCACCCAGAGTCGTTGAGCGCGTATGTGATTTCGGCGGCCGACCACCGTGTGTTGAGCGGGCTCGGTACCGCCCCCGCCCACCAGCTTCCATGGAAGACTTCATGATGCCTATCGGAGTTGAGCGCGACGATCGCAACCCGGTCGTTGTCGCCGACTCCGAGCGCATGTAACGCGCCCGCGAGCCGGGCGACGCGATCAGCCGACTGAGTCGAGGTGAAGACGCGGTCGGCGTCGATGGTCAGGACGTCATCGGCCCAGTAGCGAACCGCGCGGTGCAAGGCATGGGTGAGGTACATCGGGTCAGACCTTTCAGCTCATGATGTTCGGGCGAACGATCTCCAGTGCGTGGGGAAACGACTCGTCTTCCATGATCGCGGCGAGTTCGGTGACGCTCCAGCTGTGGTCGGCCTCCACGACGTGACCGACTGAGAACCCGCGATAGAGGCCGACGTGACCACCGGTCACTGAAAAGACCTGCCCGGTGAAAGGGCAGTCTGCTTTGACGAGGTATGCGACCAGTGGCGACGCGTTTCGCGGGTGGAACTTGTCGAACGCATCTTCGTCCTCCGGCGCGGCGACGGCTGCGGCGAGTCCGGGCGACGAGGTAACCATCGCGGTCCGGGCGGCCGGTGAGATCGCGTTGGCGCGGACGCCGTAGTGACCGAGTTCGGCCACTGCGAGCAGGGCCTGCGCGGCAAGACCGGCCTTGGCTGCCGCGTAGTTCCATTGTCCGACGTTTCCGTGAAGGCCCGCGGCCGATGTGGTGTTGACGATCGCGCGGTCGGCCTGACGGCCGGCCTTGCTCTCCGCTCGCCAGTGCCGTGCCGCTGCCCGGGTCACCGAGAAGGCGCCCTTGAGGTGGACGTCGACAACGAGGTCGTAGTCCTCCTCGGACATGTTCCAGACCATCGCGTCGCGGACGACGCCCGCGTTGTTGACGATCGCATGCAGGTCCTCGAACGCGTCGAGTGCGGCCTCGACGAGGCGCTCACCGGTTGCCATCTCCGCGACGTTGCCCGCGACGCCGACTGCTCGTCCGCCGTCGGCGATGATTTCCGATACGACATCGGCGGGGTCTGCGAGGTCGTTGACGACGACTCGCGCCCCCTCACGTGCCATCAGCAATGCATGCTCGCGACCGATGCCGGCGCCGGCGCCGGTCACGATAACGACCCTGCCGTCCAGTTGTCCTCTGTGTTGACTCACTTTTCGTCCTTTGTGTTGGAAAGAAGCCGTACCACCGACTCCTGGGCGGCGCTGGCAACCATCGTTCCGTCGGGTGACCAGAACGTGCCCTGGTTGAATCCCCGCCGAGAGGCGACGCTGGTGCTCGCCTGACGCAGAAGCAGCCAGTCGTCGGCGCGCATCGGGCGGTGAAACCAGACGGAGTGATCGATCGAGGCCAACCCGACTCGGCCGGGTTCACGGCGCAGCGGGTACATCACCTCATGCTCGATCGCCGAGGACTGCGCCAGTGTGCTGTCCGACAGATACGTCAGAGCGCAGGCGTGCACGAGCGGGTCGTCGGGCAACGGGTGGCGTGAGCGAAGCCAAATATCTTGGCGGACAGCGCCATCGACGTCAGGCGCGGTGGGACCTGTCGGCCGCGGCACGATGCGTGCCTCGATCGCGCCTGCGTAGACCGCCTCGGCATACGCTTCGGGATGCAACGAGCGCCACACGTCGTACATGTCGGGTGCAGTGTCGGGAGCGGGCACGACTGGTGCGACCAGATGTCGCTCGCTGTCGGCAGTCGGACGCACGAAAGACGCTGTCATCACGAATATTTCGGAACCGTCCTGAACTGCAGCAACCTGGCGTGCGCTGTAGGTGCGGCCGGATCGGCTTCGTTCGACGTGGTATTCGATGACCTTGTCCGGTCGGCCTTCGCGCAGGAAATATCCGTGCAGCGAGTGTGGAACTCGATCAGCGTCGACGGTCGCGCCCGCGGCGGCGAGGGCCTGGGCGGCGACCTGTCCGCCCATTACTCGCTTCGGTGCGCCTGCGTGGCCGAGTCCGTGGAAGGTGTCCGCGCGGTGTGGCCGAACGGAGACGAGGTCGGCCAGCGGTGCGGCCGTGGTGAAGTCAGGGTTTGGCTCGGGGTCGTCGATCGAAGCGTTCGTTTCGAGCTTCGTCGGACTCTGATGGGCCACGGCATCCTCCTTTTCGATGGCGAACAGCCCCTACTTGTTACCGTTCTGTCCCTAACGATAATTCACTTTACCCTGCTTGTGTCAAGATGGTTCCCGAATCGTCAGTTACTTTGTCGGTTCCGGCCTTTTTGTAGACGGCCTGAGCTCGGCCTCGCGTTGCAGCCTCTTGACAGTGTCCCGATTGGCGTTTAAAAGTTAATGAACATTAGGCAAGGAGGCCAGAATGAAATCTCGAGTGCTGATCGCCGGCGCAGGAATGATCCCCTTTACTAAACCCAGTCTCGGCGCACGATATGACGATATGGGTGCCGCCGCTGCCCGGGCGGCCCTCGACGACGCCGGCTTGAGTTACGATAAAATCGGCCAGGTCTACGCTGGATATGTTTACGGTGACTCGACTTCCGGCCAAAGAATTGTGTACCAGCTCGGAATGACTCGAATTCCTGTGCTCAACGTCAACAACAACTGTGCGTCCGGCTCGTCGGCGCTGTGGCTGGCCAGACAGGCCGTTGCCAGCGGCGCAACCGAATGTGCGCTAACTATCGGCTTCGAGCAGATGCCGCCGGGCGCGCTCACCGCCAAGTGGACTGACCGGCCCGCTCCGCTGTCGGCGTTCCAGGCCGCACTCGACGACGTTTACGCCGTCGATCCCGCACTGCCGATGACGCCGCAGTACTTCGCGGCAGCGGCGCAGGAGTATTTCGACAAGACGGGCGCCACTGTCGAGACGCTGGCGGCCGTCGCCGTGAAAGCGCGCAGGCACGCGGGCAACAACCCACTCGCCGTCTTCCGCACTCCGATCACCGTCGAGGAAGTGCTCTCCTCCCCCACCGTCGCAGGTCCACTGACCCGGCTGCAGTGCTGCCCACCGACTTCCGGCGCGGCCGCCGCCGTGGTGTGCACCGAGGAGTTCGCCCGCAAGCACGGCCTCGACGCACGGGTCGCGATAACGGCGCAGGCACTGGAATCCGACGACCAGGACCTCTTCGACAGACGGAGTGCGATCTCCCTTGTCGGGTCAGACGTGACACGCCGAATTGCTGAGCGCGTGTACGAAGAAGCGGGGGTGGATCCGGCCGACATCGACGTGGTCGAGTTGCATGACTGCTTCACCATCAACGAGGTGCTCACCTACGAGGGCCTCGGGCTCTGCGAACCTGGCGGCGCCGAGAAGTTCATCGCCGAGGGTGACAACACCTATGGCGGCCGCGTGGTCACCAATCCGTCCGGTGGTCTGCTCTCCAAAGGCCACCCCCTCGGTGCTACCGGGCTCGCGCAGATCGTCGAGCTCACTCGACAACTGAGCGGCACCGCGGGCGAGCGGCAGGTGCCGAACGCCAAACTCGGACTGCAGCACAACCTCGGCCTGGGCACGGCCGGCGTCGTAACCCTTCTGGAGAGGCTCTCGTGAGATGACTACCCCTATCGATCCCTCTCTCATCGGTACTCGCACCGACGAGTTCTCGACCTCCGCCGAGCGTGGACGGCTCCGATTCTTCGCCGAGGCCACCGGCCAGACCGACCCGCGCTACAGCGACCTCGGCGCGGCACGAGCCGCAGGCCACCCGGATCTCCCGATCCCTCCGACCTTCTTCTTCTGCCTGGAGATGGACAACCCCAATCGCGGCGACTTCCTCGCCCAACTCGGCGTCGATGTCCGCACCATCCTCCACGGCGGACAGAAGTTCACCTACCACGCGCCCGCTCACGCCGGCGACGTACTGACTTTCTGGACCGAAGTCACCGACGTGTCCAGCAAGAAGGGTGGCGCGCTGCAATTCATCGTCCGCGACACCCACGTCGGCATCGCGGGAAAACCCGTCGTGACACTCACCAGCACGATCGTCGTGCGCGATCCCAAGGCGGCTTTATGACCTCGCCAACCACGACCGGCACCAACCTTGCGTTCGGCCAGGAGTTCCACCTCGTCTGCCCTCGGATCACCCGCACCACCCTGGCTCTCTACGCCGGCGCCTCTGGCGACCACAACCCCGTGCACATCGACACCGACGCGTGCCATGCGGTCGGCATCGACGACGTCTTCGCCCACGGGATGCTCTCGATGGCTTACCTCAGCCGACTGCTCACCGACCACTGGGCGCAGGAGCAGATCGTCTCCTTCGAGGTCCGCTTCAGCGCGATAACCCCAGTCAACAGCGAACCGACCTGCACGGGCACCGTCACGAAGGTAGACGACAGCGTCGCCCATCTCGACCTCACCGTCGCTCTACCCGACGGCACCGTCACGCTCCGCGGCGCTGCCGTCGTACGGCTCGGCTGAACCCAAACCCTCCTACGAAGGAAGAATCGACATGCCAACACTTCAGAACAAAGTCGCGGTCGTCACCGGCTCCGGTCGCGGTATCGGCCGCGCCGTCGCGCTCAAGCTAGCCGCCGAAGGAGCCAAGGTCGTCGTCAACGACCTCGACGATGCACCCGCCAAAGAGACGGTCGAGGACATCGTCAGGGCGGGTGGGCAGGCAGTGGCCTGCGTCGGCTCGGTCACTGCGCCCGACTTCGCGCAGCGCTTCGTCGACACCGCAGTCGAGAACTTCGGCGGCATCGACATCATCGTCAACAACGCCGGCTACATCATGGACAACGTCATCCAACGGATGACAGACGAGCAGTGGGACAATGTCCTCGAGATGCACCTGACCGCGCCGTTCAAGATCCTGCGGGCGGCGGCTCCTTACATCAAGTCGAATCCGACCGACTATCACCGAAAGGTCGTCAACGTCTCGTCGGTCTCCGGCGTCTACGGCAACCCAGGCCAGGTCAACTACGCCGCTGCCAAGGCCGGTGTCATCGGCTTGACCAAGACCCTCGCCAAGGAGTGGGGGCGCTACAGGGTCAACGTCAACGCTGTTGCCTTCGGCTTCATCCTGACCCGGATGACCGAAGCTGTTGCGAGCGAAGACACTGTTGTGGAGATCGAGGGCCGGAAGATGCGGGTCGGTGTCAGCCAGGCCGCAATGGACAGCGTGCAGAAGACCAGCCCGCTCGGCCGCCCGGGAACGCCCGAAGAAGCAGCCGGCGCGATCTATGCATTGTGTCTGCAGGAGATGAACTACGTCTCCGGTCAGTGTGTCACCGTCGATGCGGGTGCGCGATGATGCGCGACGCCGTTATCGTCGAGGCTGTTCGAACTCCGGTCGGGAAGCGCAAAGGGTCTCTTTCCCAAGTGCATTCGGCAGATCTCTCCGCCATCGTCCTCAACGCGCTCATCGAGCGCTCCGGCCTCGACCCTGTGCTTGTGGACGACGTGGTCTGGGGCTGCGCGATCCCCATCGGCATGCAGAGCGGCGGCATCGGCCGGGCCTCGGTACTCGCTGCGGGCTGGCCGGAGTCCGTCCCAGCTGTGACGGTCGAGCGCCAGTGCGGTTCGTCCCAGCAGGCCGTGCACCAAGCCGCTGCGGGCGTGATCTCGGGGCAATACGACATCGCCGTGGCCGGTGGTGTCGAGATCATGAGTGCCGTTCCGGCGCAGGCGGCGCTCGGTGACGGCTCATACGGTCAACCATTCGGACCTTCGGTGTTGAAGCGCTACAACGGAACACGCTTCCATCAAGGCGTCGGTGCACAGATGATCGCCGACGAGTACGGGCTCACCCGCACGGACCTCGACCAGCACGCGCTCGACTCTCACGCACGTGCCGCGCAAGCGATTGACGAGGGGCGGTTCAAGAACCAGATCGTGCCGGTCGAGGTAGCCGACGCAGACGGCGCCACACGACTTTTCGACACGGACGAGGGCATCCGTCGCGGCTCCACGATCGAGGGGCTCGCCGGACTCAAACCGGCATTCGGAGACAACGGAACGATCACTGCCGGTAACGCCTCGCAGATCTCCGACGGGTCGGCCGCACTGCTCATCACGACCAGTGAGATCGCACAGCAGAAGGGCTGGCGCCCGCTGGCCCGTATCCACACCGCCGTAGTTGCGGGCACCGACCCGGTCACCATGCTCAAGGGCCCCATCCCCGCGACCGCCAAAGCACTGGCCAAGGCGGGTCTGGACATCGACGACATCGGCGTCTTCGAGATCAACGAGGCGTTCGCGCCGGTAACGCTCGCGTGGCTGCGTGAGACCGGCGCGGCGTACGAGCGGATGAACCCGAACGGCGGTGCGATGGCGATCGGTCACCCGATCGGCGGTTCCGGCGCCCGACTGATGACCACGATGGTCCATCACATGGTCGACCATGACGTCCGATACGGGCTTCAGTCGATGTGTGAAGGCGGTGGCATGGCCAACGCAACGATCCTCGAACGCCTCTGACCCCCAGAGAAACCAATTAGGAGAAAGCCATGGACAAGGAACACAGCTACGCGTTCGACAACCTCGCCACCACCCGCCGCGGTGCGGTCCTCGAGGTTCGCATCGACCGGCCCGACGACTTCAACGCGATCAATCACGCCACGCATCGTGACTTCATTCGATTGTGGCGCGAGCTGCGACGGGACACCTCGGTGCGCGCCGTCGTGCTGACCGGAAACGGCAAGGCCTTCTCGGCGGGCGGCAACCTGAAGGGGCCGCGGATGTCGGCGGGTCAGGAGCTCGACGACTTCTTCCGCGATGCTCGATCGATCATCGTCGACCTGCTCGAGGTGCCGCAGCCGATCATCGCCGCCATCAACGGTCCCGCAATCGGTTTGGGCGCGACCATTGCCTTGCTCTGCGACGTCACTTACGCGTCACGAACTGCCATTATCGCCGACCCTCACGTCAACGTGGGGGTTGTCGCAGGAGACGGCGGGGCGATCGTTTGGCCCTGGCTGGTCGGAATGGCCCGGACCAAAGAGTACTTCTTCACCGGAGACAAGATCGACGCCACCGAGGCGGAACGCATCGGACTCGTCAACCACGTTGTCGAGCCTGACGAGTTGCTCGACGCTGCACACGCATTGGCTCAGCGGTTGGCCAATGGGCACACTCGGGCTATTCAGGGCACCAAACAGGTCCTCAACGCGATCCTGCGCGACACCGCTAACACCGTTCTCGACCTGGCACTGTCCGTGGAGAAAGAGTGCTTCGCTTCAGGGGACCACGCCCTAGCTGTCGAACAGTTCTTCACGCAGCGCGAGGCGGTAAAGCAAAATGCTTGAACTGCAGACGGTTCCGTAAGTGGGTACCGATTTTACGCAGTCTCGATGCACTCCTGGATCCGGTCGCGCTCCCGCCGACCGGATCCAGGATCGTTTACTTAATGTTGCTAGTTTCCAACGAATTCCGGAACGCGAGCGCATCGCCCCCCGTCTCTGCGAGTGCCTCGTTCCGTCGGCCTGACTCCGGTCAAACCAGAAGGTCGGCGGTGTCGAACTTCTCCTCGATGCCCAGGACGGCATGCCCGAGCCGCCGAAGCGGTTGACGCTGCTCGGTTTTCCGAACAGGGAGGTGATGACGCATCGCGTCGATCACGCGCTGCGCTGCGCGGACCAAAGCTTCTGTGTCGGCCTGGCTCAGGTCTTTCCGGCTCGCTGCGAGTAATACTGCCCATTCGTTGACGTAGTCCTGCTGCGCTCGTCGGATCGGAGCTCGCTCCTCTTCCGGGACATGGACGATCCCGGTTGTCAACGTCACGAGCGCATCCCCCTGCGCGACATTGATTCGAACAAACGATGCAAGTGCCAACTCAAGAGCTTCAGCAGGGTCGTCAGTACTCGACAGCACGGCTGCCAAATCGAAATTCAGTGCTTCGAGACAACGCAGGATGATGTGGGAAAGTATCGCGGATTTACCAGGGAAATGGTGGTATAGCGTCGGCCCGGATATCCCTGCCGCAGCGCCGATATCATCCATTCCGACGGCCTGGAACCCTCGTTCGGCGAAAAGGTGCACAGCGGCGGCTAGTGCGGCCTCACGCCGAGAGGCGAAACTGAGCACACCCACTACCGGCGTGCGTGGCGCCGGTACCTCCGCCACGGGCAGCAATCGAGGGATCTCAGCCACAGCAGTTGCGGCGGCGACCATGAGACGGCGCCCCCGCTCCCTGTCGACCTTCACCCGCTCGAAAGCTCGCGCAGTGTTCATCACCGCATGAACAGCCCAGGTCAGGGCATCAGCGTCGGCGTCGGTCAGATCGCTGTGGGCGCGCAGCAGCGCTGCCCGTAACGGCATCAGTGCTGCGAGGTGGCGCTCGGCGAGCCTCGACCGAGCTTCCGACTCGAGAAAAGGACTACTGCGTTCCCACAGGGTGTTGACACGTCCGGGACGTAAGAGTGCCTTCGCGGCCTCGTCGAGAAGTGCCGGCAACTCCGTGTCACTTGTGTAGATGCGTTCGATCTGGTCGATCTCAAGCTCGATGGCGGCCATCAACAAGTCGGATTTGCTGCGGAAATGGCGGTAGAGGGCCGGACCGGTGATCCCGACTTCGGCCGCGATATCTGCGACAGAGGTGTCGTGGAAGCCTTTTCGCTCGAACTGTCGTGCGGCGGCCGCGACGATCAGTTGTTTGCGGTTACGCGGTCGACGTTGAGGAGACCCTTCGGTCATTTATTAGCCCTCTCATGGCAGAACACCGGTTGGCGTCGCGCAGATGTTAGCAGGTGTTCGAGTCGCCGTTTGCGATTCCTGGCTTGACTCACCGGGCGGCGCCAACCCGCTGATTTCCGCGCTCGAAGGTGACAAAGTGAACGACTTTGTCATATTTAAAAGTCCCAACTGGTGGTGCCAAATCGCCTTTATGCACTGTTGACATGTGCAAAGCTAGGATGCAAAGTTATCAACTGCTCGGGTCTATGACGATTTCGAGCTCTGGCGCCGCGGAGCAGATGCCCGCCGCAACTAAGGAGTCCGTCATGTCGCAAATCACTGCCGACGAGCAGTCGATGCATCGCAAGGACGACGTGCCACCAGGCACACCCGTCCGCCCTTTGGCGAAGGTCCGCCGACCCCGAAACGCACGGAGATCGACGCTGCTGATCCGCGTCGCTCAGCTCGCGCTCGTCGTCGTCTGGCTCGGCGCATGGGACCTGACCGCGCGCTACCAGTGGATCACTCCAATTCTGGCCAAGTCGCCGAGGCAGTCGTGGGACTACTTCGTCGGGGCTGTCAAGAACGGGGAGCTCTGGTCCAACGGCCAGGCCACGATGCTCGCCGTCGTCATTGCCTGGGTCCTGGCCAGCATCGTCGGCGTCGTCGCGGGTATCACACTAGGCCTACTGCCGACCGTCGAGCGCATTCTCGCTCCGTTCCTCGATGCAGCCAACGCGATGCCGCGCATCGCCCTCGCGCCCTTCTTCATCGTCGCGTTCGGCATCGGCACCGAAGCCAAAGTGGCACTGGCCAGCACACTCGTGTTCTTCATCGTGCTCTCAGCGTCGCGAGCCGGTGTCCGGTCGGCCGACTCCGAATGGCTACGCCTGTCTGCGGTGCTAGGTGCGAAGAAACACCACCTGTTCTGGAAAATCATGCTGCCGGTGGCCACTCCTGCGATCATCGCCTCACTCCGACTCGGGCTGATCTACGCACTGCTCGGCGTCGTCGGATCCGAACTGATCGCGGCCGAAAACGGCCTCGGCCAACTGATCGCCAAGTACTCATCCCTGTTCCAACTCGAGGCGGTCTACGCAATCTTGATCTTGCTCGCCGTCATCGCCGTCACCCTGAACCAGCTCATGGGATCCATCGAGAGGCGACTCCTCCGCTGGCAACCCCCCGCCGACCACTGATCCAGAAGAGATGACTGCCATGAACAACACCACCGTCAGTACCGATACTGAGAACATCGAGCGCAACGCCACGATGATCCGGCTGAACCAAGCGCGAGTCACCTTCGACAAGCCCGAAGGCGGAACCCACACAGTCCTGCACGACATCGACCTCGACATCGCAGCCGGGCAGTTCGTTGCGTTGGTCGGACGCAGCGGCTGCGGCAAAACCACTCTGCTCAACATGATCGCTGCCTTGGTCGAACCGTCGTCCGGCTCGATCCAGGTCCACGGCACCAGCCCTCGAGAAGCCCGCCCCCACCTGGGCTTCATGCTCGCCCGAGACGCGCTGCTCCCGTGGCGATCTGCCCAGGGCAATGTCGAATACGGGCTCGAACTACGCGGCATCGACCGCGCCACCCGGCGCAAGGTCGCCCATGACTGGCTGGGCCGCGTACACCTTGGCGGCTCCGAACGGCTGTGGCCATGGCAGCTGTCCCAGGGCATGCGTCAGCGCGTCGCGCTTGCCCGCACGTGGGCTCTCGATCCCGACGTCCTGCTGATGGACGAACCCTTCGCAGCCCTCGACGCCCGCACTCGAATCTCGGTCCAGCAACAGTTCCTCGAATTGTGGCAGTCCGGACCGCAACGCACAGTCGTCTTCGTCACTCACGACCTTGGTGAAGCGATCACACTCGCTGACCGAGTCGTCCTCCTGGGCGAGGGCAAGATCCTCGACGATGTCGAAGTCGGTATCGAACGGCCACGCGATCTGGAGAGCGTGGCTGCCCACCCGCGCTACCAAGAACTCTACGAACGCTTCCGGGCATCCCTTTAACATCTCGCTTCCTTATGATCCAGGAGATCCAGACACCATGAAAACCAAGATCCTCTCTCTTTGCGGCGCCCTTGCACTGCTCGCCGGGGCCGCGGCTTGCAGCTCGTCCGAGGCCGGCAGCAACGACCCCAACAAGATCAATGTCGGTTCGTTCCCCGGCACTATCTACACCTATCCGCTCGGCGTCGCCGAGACCAAGGGCTTCTTCACCGACGAAGGCTTGGACGTCACGCTGATCGACGGCAAGTCCGGCCCCGAAATTCTGTCGGCGATGATCGGCGGCAGCACCCAGGTCACCTTCGGTCAGCCAGGCGTCATCGTCCCCGCCGGCGCCCAGGGGCAGGAACTTAAAGTACTGGGCCCCTACTCACGCGGCCGAGTCGTGATGGTGGCGACCGAGGAATCCGGCATCACTACTCTCGACCAGCTCCCGGGCAAGAGGTTCGCGGTCCCACAGCGCGGTGACTCCAACGAGCAGCGAACTCTCAGCGTGCTCGAGGAGTACGGCATCGACGGCACTGCGATCACCTTCATCGGCACCGGGTCCCCGGCAACAACAGCTGCCGCGATCGCCAACGGCCAAGCGGACGCAAGCGTTCTGGGCCTGACGACGTACGAGTCGCTACTCGCCAAGGGCACCAAGCTCCGCATCATCGCCGGCTCCACCGAGGGCACCATGGGTGAACGCGGCAAGAACGACGTAACCGGCATGTTCGCCACCACGAAGCAATTCTGGGACACGAATCCAGACGCGATCGGCAAGTTCTGCCGAGCGATGAAATCCTCGATTGGGTGGATCGCAGACGACGCCAACTCCGACGAGGCCACCAGAATCCTCGTTGCCTGGACCGGCCTGTCCGAGGACACAGCCCGCGGAGTTTGGGAGAGTGAGCGCGACACTTTCACCATGGACCTGAGCGAACAACTGTGGAACGCCAATGTCTCGTATGTCGATCCGAAGATCGATCCGAAGTACAACGACATCGTCACCAACGGATGCCCCTCGAGCTAGCCACCCCGAACTGGTGGATTGTCCCGCCGGGGACGAGCCCGTTCGGAGTCGCTACGGTGCCTGCATGGACGTGCGGCAATTGGAATACTTTCTTGCGGTTGTCGACAACGGCGGCATAAACCGTGCCGCATTGGCGCTCCATGTCGCTCAGCCGTCGTTGTCCCAATCGATTCGCAAGCTCGAGAGTGAACTAAAAACGGAGTTGTTTCACCGCGTCGGTCGGGGTCTTGTACTCGCCCCGGCCGGCGAAGCGTTGGTCGGCCCGGCGCGCAGGGTGCTGCGCGAAATGAACGCGGCACAGGTCGCTGTTCGCGAAGTACGGACGCTCGAGCGAGGTCGTATCGACATCGCAGCTCTCTCCGACATGTCCACCGATCCACTGTCGGTGTGGGTCGCGCGTTTTCGGGTGAAGTACCCCAACATTCGTATGCGCGTCGAGGAACGTGACGACCTCGCCGGGGTGCTCGAGCTGGTGAAGTCCGGCGCCTGCGAACTCGGCGTGACGATGTTGCCGCTTCCCCGCGGGGCGTTTGCGAGCACAGATGTCGTCCGTCAGCGATTTGTCCTCGTACTGCCGCCAGGTACAGGTGACGATCTGCCCAACCCCGTCCCTCTCAAGATGCTCGACCACATCCCTTTGGTCATGGGAGGACGTAACACCGCCAATCGAGATTACGTCGAGAGAATGCTTCGCAGCAGCGGCGTCGAACCGTATGTTGCCGTCGAGGTCCCCCAGCGCGGCGCGGTCGTTCCGATCGTTCTCTCCGGCGGCGGTGCGGCGATTGTCTCGATGCGCGTTGCAGTGGAGGCGACGCAGCGCGGTGCAGTGGTCAGAGATCTGACTCCGTGTCTTTGCCGCGACATCGGGTTCGTGCACCGCACCGGTCGACTCACCGAAACTGCTACGGCATTTCTGGACTACTCGAACCTCCTGGTCGGACAGTGGGAGCGAGCTGTGGACCAGCAAATGGCACAAGGACATTCATGGATAGACGCAACCTCGAAGATCGTCGCAGCAATGGAGCGACGAAATGTGGCGGCATTTCGAGACGAATCACCGGTTGAGCGGGTTCCCGACGATCTCCTGCCACCCGACCTATAGGCAATTGCAGTCAATGCAGCCCGAATCGTGTCTTTGACGCTATCTATATCTCGTCGTTTGATGTGATGAACGCCGTTGAGAACAAGGATCTTCGGTGGCTCACGATCATGAAAGGCCATCGATGGCAAATAGGGGTGCACGCTCAACAGTCTCATGTTCGATCGAGACCGGAATCGCGACAGTCACACTCAGCAATCCTGGACGTCGAAACGCACTCTCGCTGCGAATGTTCGGCGAATTATCGGAGACATTGGGTGAGTTGGAAAAATCCGTCGATGTTCGTGTCGTAGTTTTCACCGGTGAGGGCTCTGCGTTCTGCGTCGGCGCCGATTTGGCCGCTGAGCCCCGATTGCGTTCCCTGCAAGGTGATTCCGTCGAGGGGGATACCTCACGGTTGCGCGCCTCCACACGCGTTGCGGAGCAGTTGTACGAGTTTCCGCGCCCGACGATCGCGGCGATCAACGGCCCGTGCGCCGGTGCTGGCCTTTCCCTGGCCGCCGCCGCCGACTTCCGTATCGCCTCCGATGCTGCGGTCTTCAATACCGCTTTCCTTTCTGCTGGATTGTCCGGCGATCTCTGCGGAATCTGGTTTCTGACCCGAATGCTCGGTGGTGCACGAACGCGCGAGCTCTTCTTGACACCGTCCAAGTTGGATGCGCAGTCCGCCTACAGGCTGGGATTGGTGAACTCGATCGTGTCCTCCGACGAACTTGACGCAGCAGTACGGCAGCTCGCTGATCGGCTGGCTGGATCTGCTCCGGTCGCACTTCGAGAAATGAAGCAGAATCTCATTGCAGCCCAGACGATGTCATTGGGCGACTACGCGGGTACCGAGGTGGCCGCAATGGTCCGTTCGTTTCACACCGAGGACGCACGTGAGGCGGCATCCGCATTCCTCGAGAAGCGTGAGCCTGTCTTCGCGGGCCGATGAATCCAGCACGCTGACCACTTACAGACTCGTTCAGGAGAATTCATGTTCAGGGATGTCTACACTGCCGACCACGATGCGTTCCGAGAGACGGTCAGACAGTTCATCGGCAAAGAGATCGTTCCCAATATTCTCGAGTGGGAAACCGCCGGCGTGGTGCCACGGGAGTTGTATCGCAAGACAGCGGAATTGGGCATCAACGGACTGCAGATTGCGGAAGAGTACGGCGGCGGGGGTGTCGAGGGGTTCCGTTTCAACGCGGTAGTGCTCGAGGAAACCGGTTATGCTGCTGCGACGGTCGGTGGATTGCAAGTCCATCTCAACACCGTACTCCCCTATTTTCTCGAGTATGCGAATGACGAGCAAAAGGCGCGGTGGTTTCCCGGTTTCGCCAATGGTGATCTGATGACTGCGATCGCGATGACCGAACCCGGAACGGGTTCGGACCTCGCTGGGATGTCGACCACTGCTGTGCGCGACGGCGACGACTACGTGCTCAACGGTGCCAAGACATTCATCACCGGTGGAATCAATGCCGATCTGGTCATTGTTGCGGCTCGGACCGAGAAGTTGAGCGATAATCGACGAAAGGGACTGTCGCTCTTGGTGGTCGAGGCCGATATGGCAGGCTTTCTGCGCGGCAGAAACCTCGACAAGATGGGTCTCAAAGCCCAGGACACCGCGGAACTCGTGTTCGACAACGTCCGGGTTCCGGCCGCGAACCTGCTGGGTCTAGAGGGTGACGCGTTCACCATGCTGACTGCGAACCTGCCACAGGAACGACTCACCGTTGCGATCGCCGCTCAGGCAACTGCCACCGCGGCTTTGAACTTGGCGGTTGATTACGTCAAGGACCGCAAGGTTTTCGGACAGCGAGTTGCAGATTTCCAGAACACCAAGTTCGTCCTCGCCGATTGTGCGACGGACCTCGAGGCGGCGCAGGCCCTCGTCGACCGAGCGCTCATTGCACTGGACAACGGACGACTATCGGTTTCCGACGCAGCCAAGGTGAAGCTTTTCTGCACGGAGAATCAGGCCCGCGTCATCGACAAGTGTTTGCAGTTGCACGGTGGATACGGATACATGAGCGAATATCCGATCGCCCGCCTCTATACCGACGCCAGGGTGTCCCGGATCTTCGGCGGTACCAGCGAGGTCATGCGAAGCATCATCTCGAAGTCGTTGAACCTCTGAGACATCCGTGACCGATGTTGCCAGCGAAGCAGTTATCGACGAACTGAAGTCGCGTGGTGGACGGCCAGTGCCGAGTTTGGCCGTGGCGTCATTCACCGCCCTTCTCGGCGGCATCAACACGAACGCTCGCACGAACCGCCACACCTGGCCGCGCCTGTCCTACAAGTGAGACGAAAGCGTTCCGCTTCGGATATCCAGGACCACCCGTTCTGCGAGACGCCACCTGCACGAGACTGTCGAGGTCCCCCGGTTCCGGAAGCGGGGGCGCCGAAACTCTCCGGCGCAGGGGAATCAATCAGATGTGCACTCCGATCTAGTCGTGCATGCCCCAGGTCAGCGGCCTCTACGGCCGCGACCACCGCAGGGAAATTGCTCATCTCGGTGGAGTTACACGGGACGATGCATACGTGAGAGAGCACTCCTGGACCAACAGAGTTTCTGCGTCGATTCACGAAGAAGACCTCACCGTCGGAGTGCCAGAGCCGTCAGCGTGAACTCCGATGGTAGACCTGTGCGAGCTCTCGACGACTGGCATGCCGTTGTCCGCAGCGTGTGTAGCGCCGTAGCCAGTGGTGCAGCGATCGGCCCGTATCGCGGGTGAACGGAATGCGGTAATTGCAGGTCTTCGTTGCATGTGCTGCCGAAGTCAGCAACGCAGGTGGGCGTTGGCCCGAGTAGACGGCCCACACAATGTCGAAAGATCGGTACCCGGACAAACGATTCCCGAGTGGTCCGGCGGTGGGCGCTGCAGAGCGCGACACCGATCGCATCGACAGGGTGGAAATCGACAAAGTGAGATACGTATGTCTAACATGTGTCGAACTCGGCGGGAGACTGCCGTCGAGCTGCCCCTCGAAGGGAATCGACAGACATGCGCGCTTTCACCTCACCAGTCACTTTGACCGTGCCGAGCCGGATATCTCTGGCCGATAACGTGTTTCGCTACGCCGACGAGTCACCGGACTTCGTCGCGTTCAAGAAACGCGGCGAGGACGGGCAGTGGGCTGATGTCACCGCGGCAGAATTCGCGGAGCAGGTCACAGCTGTTGCGGCAGGGTTGATCGCCTCGGGTATCACCCTGGGGGATCGCGTGGCGATCATGGCATCGACGCGTTACGAGTGGGTGCTTCTCGACTACGCGATCTGGACCGTTGGTGCATGCGCCGTCACCGTCTACGAGACCTCGTCCGCCGAGCAGGTGTCGTGGATTCTCGACGATTCCGGGGCCGTCCTCCTCGTCGTCGAGACCCCCGCTCACCGCGAACTCGTGCACACGATCGGAAACTCCCTGGACAAACTCCGCGAAACGCTGCAGATCGATGCGGGCGCCATCGGTGAACTCGCGCGGCGTGGCGAGGCGACAGACCGGAAAGAAGTCGAGGCCAGGCGCCGAACCGTCACAGCTTCGACGCCCGCCACCCTGGTATACACATCCGGGACAACCGGACGCCCCAAAGGGGTCGTGTTGACACACGGCAACCTGTTCGCAGAATCCATGGCTGCACGAAATGCACTGTCTGCAGCCCTGCGCGACGGGAAGCGCACTCTCATGTTTCTCCCGTTGGCACACATCTTTGCTCGAGTGGTCTCGCTCAGTGCCTTCGATGCAAAGGTCACCGTCGGGCACACGTCGGACTGGGCCACCTTGGTTGACCAATTCGCCGAATTCAAACCGCATTTCGTCCTGTCCGTACCGCGCGTCTTCGAGAAGATCTACAACGGCGCCAGGCAGAACGCGCAGGACGCAGGCCGAGGCAAAATCTTCGACGCAGCGGCCGATGTGGCCATCGAATGGAGTCGCTGCCGTCAGTCGCCTGAGCGCGTGGGGCCAGGACTGGCGCTCAAGCACCGGATCTTCTCCTGGGTCGTCTACCGGAGAATCAAGACCGTGCTCGGAGGCCAGTGCACCCACGTCGTCTCAGGCGGCGCACCCCTGGGGACACGCCTCGGGCATTACTTCAACGGCATCGGTGTCCCAGTGCTCGAGGGCTACGGATTGACGGAAACCAGCGCCGCGATCACCTTGAACACACCGAGCCACCACAAGATCGGTTCAGTGGGAAGACCTCTCGACGGCCATTCGGCAAAAGTTGCCGACGACGGAGAACTCCTCGTCAAAGGTCCCGTCGTCTTCGGTCAATACTGGCACAACGAGGGCGCCACTTCGGAAGCCTTCGACGACGGCTGGTTCCGGACCGGAGACTTCGGGACCATCGACGAGCAGGGCTACGTCTTCATCACCGGCCGTAAGAAGGAAATACTGGTCACTGCTGCAGGAAAGAACGTCTCGCCGGCCCCACTCGAGGATGCCCTCCGCGCTCATCCCCTGATCAATCAGGCAATGGTGCTCGGCGACGCACGACCATTCATCAGCGCGCTGATCACACTCGATTCCACGGCACTTCGGGCGTGGCGGGAGCGGAAAGGCCTGCCCCAGGAAGTATCAGTCTCCGATCTCGAGCTCGTTCACGGCCTGCACGCCGAAATCGACAGGGCCGTATCGGAAGCCAACAAGATGGTCTCGAAGGCGGAACAGATCAAACAGTTTCGCATCCTCGACACCGAATGGTCTCAGGATGCCGGAGAACTGACGCCGAAGCTGTCGCTCAAGCGTGACATCGTCCTCGCAAATTACGCTTCCGACGTGGAGGCGATCTATGCCTGAGGCTCAGCGTCGCCCACCGAGCGAAGGACTATCATGGACGCGTGCAGGAGGTGAGCGACGAGACTCGAAACTACGGCGGTCGACCGGTATCGGCTCGGCGTGCCGAAAGGCGGCTGCAGTTCATTTGGGCTGCGCTGGAAGTCTTCTCGGACAAGGGCTACGCCTCGAGTTCGGTCGCGGACATCTGTACCGCTGCGAGCCTTGCGCGACGACAGTTCTACGACGAGTTCGACAGCCGTGAAGAACTGTTGATCGCACTGTACGACCAGATCCAAAGCGATGCGCGGGACGCGATGCTGACTGCGATCGCTGACAGAAAACCCGTCACACTCGCTGATCTCGCGGAAACGGCGATGACAGCGTTCGTCGAGTCGATCGGCAGCGATCCTCGGCGAGCTCAGATCTCGTACGTAGACATCGTCGGGGTCAGCCCGCGAGTGGAAGCGCATCGAGTAGAGCGGCGCACAGAATGGGCCGTGTTCTTCAAAACGACAGTTCAAAATGCCGTGGGTGAGGATTTCGTTCCCCCCGGAGGATACGAAATGGCGTCGACAGCATTCATCGGCGCACTCATAGCTCTCGTGCATCAGTGGAGCACTACGCCCACCCGCCCGCCCGTCGACGGTCTTGTCAAAGTCATGTCCACGATTCTGAGCGCACTGATCGGCACCGACACCTCGATCGGCTGATTCGACCGCGGCACACTGCCCGGTGCGGCGCCGGATCGGTTTCGAAATCCGACCTTAATCCCTCCGGAGCTTTTCGGCGTTCCGGCACTTCCGCAGGCCAGGGGTCTTTCTCGGCCGCAACCCACCGCGCAAACACTCTCGTGGACGCCCACTGTGGCGAACCCGGTGAGCGATGACCATTGCGAGTCCCGTCACAAGTGCGCTACTTTGAAAGAAAGTTAGACAACAATGTCTTACACGGAAGATCTGAGAAGAAATGCACAAAGTTGCACTACTCCGTCTCGCGGCAGTGGGCTTCCTCGCTGCAGGAGCTGTTTCCATGACTCCTGCTCTCGCACAAGCGGAATCGCAGGACTTTTATCAACCACCCACGACATTGCCGACAGGGGAGGGAGTGATGATCAAGTCCGAGCCTACCCCTCTGCTCGGTCAGATACCCGGCATCCCTGGCACTTGGCCGGGCAATGGCGAGAAGATCATGTACACCTCCACTCTCGTGGACGGAACTCCCGTGGCCACCACGGGCGCAGCCATCACGCCGGCGTTTCCCTGGCGCGGGCCCGGTGAACGACCTACCGTGGTCGTCGCTCCGGGTACGTTCGGCCAGGGCGATCAATGCGCCGGTTCGAAGAACCTTGCGTGGGCCTTCAATATTCAGATCAGCCCTCAGTTGAGCTTGCCCGTCAACTACAACGTCGCCGACGCCGGCTTGCTGCTCACCGCAGGGTTTCGAGTAGTCATGCCCGACTACATCGGACTTGGCACTCCCGGGATTCACACCTACGTCAACAGGGTCGAGCAGGGCAACGCCGTCGTCGATGCCGCGCGCGCCTCGAATCAACTGTGGAATCTGCCTGACTCCACGCCGATCGCGTTCTGGGGCTACTCCCAGGGCGGCGGGGCGAGCGCATCCGCTGCAGAAATCGTCGGCGAGCGGGCACCAGAGCTGAACATGCTCGGTACCTACGCGGGGGCAGCCGATCCCGATCTGCGCGAAGTTCTCCGCAAGGCAGACGGGTCACTACTCACCGGAGCGATCGGGTACACCCTAAACAGCCTGATGGCGAGATACCCCGAGCTAGGTCCGATCTTCGACAAGCGGCTCAACGAGGAGGGAAAACAATGGCTTACGACCAGTGCGACGCAATGCGTGCCGGATACCGGGCTGACATCGTTGGGTACTCGTAGTACCGATTACACCGTCGACGGAAAATCCTTCTCTCAGATCCTCTCCGAAGAGCCGGAACTCGCGGCAGTAGTCGACGATCAACAGATCGGACGCACGACCCCCTCTGCCCCGGTATACCTGCACACGTCCACCAACGACGACATCGTTCCCGCTGATTCCGTTGCAGCACTGAGAGACAGATGGTGCGCATTGGGAGCGGAAGTCGAATACACACAAGACGACATCACGCCGCCATTACTACCGGGGTCAACTCTCAGCCATGATTTCGGAACGGCGACCGGAATGCCGCTAGCGGCAAAGTTCCTGTGGGACCGAATCAACAAAGCACCGGTCAACTCAGCGTGCAGTGCCTGACGGGCTGACCGCGAACGCCGATGGCCTGGCCACTGCCGAAAACAAGGAACACCAACCGAAGGGAACGGCATGACTGACGTAACTGTTGTTTTGGTACACGGTTTTTGGGGCGGCGCGGCCCACTGGGGCAAAGTCATCGTCGATTTGCACGCCAGGGGATATTCGAATCTCCGCGCCGTCGAACTGCCTCTGACATCACTCGCTGACGATGCCGAACGCACGCGCAAGATGGTCGAGCAGATTCAAGGCCCTGTTCTGCTGGTCGGTCACTCCTATGGCGGTGCAGTCATCACCGAAATGGGGGACCTCCCCAACGTCGTCGGGCTGGTGTACATCGCAGCGTTTGCACCCGATGCCGGCGAAAGCCCGGGCGGTATCACCCAACAGAACCCACCCGCCGCTGCCGCAAATCTGACACCGGACTCCGACGGATACCTGTGGATCATTCAGGAAAAGTATCGCGAAAGCTTCTGTCAGGATCTCGACGTCAATGACTCACTGATCATGGCAGTTACCCAAAAAGCACCATTGGCAAGTACTTTCGGTGACGCGGTTACTGCACCGGCGTGGAAGGTCAAGCCGAGCTGGTACCAGGTCTCCAGTGAAGATCGAATGATCCATCCCGACAACGAGCGCATGATGGCTGGGCGGATGAACCCCCGCAAACTCGTCGAGCTGCCAGCTGGGCACGCATCCTTGGCGTCGCAGCCGTCAGCGGTAACCGACTTGATCGTCGACGCGCTCAGCGACATTCAAGTCTGACAACCCGATCACTCATCCCCCGAGCGGCAGGTCCCGGCCCGCTCGGGGGTATCGGACCGAACCGGTACGCCACACGGAGAGCAGAGAATTGCTGAGCGAGCATGGATACAGCGTTTTCTGCATCAGATTGAACGCTCTTTTCGCAACCCGCCAACCTGGATTGACCAATGCACGAGTCTGCGACGCACTTCGCCAGCAGGGGTATCGCATATCGACGCCCTACCTTTCTCAACTTCGCACCGGGGTTCGCCGCGCCCCGTCAGCGACTGTGATGCATGGCCTCGCACAGTTCTTCGGTGTCACAACCAGCCACTTCTTCGACAGCCGAGGCGATTCAGGAACTGAAGACTCGCGACACTCGGATGCCTTGCTCATTGCCCAGTTGTCGGATGAACCGGTGAAGCATCTTCTCGGACTGACAAACGCTTTGTCGTCTGATTCCCAGGAGATGCTGATTTCGTTAGTTGATCGGCTGCGAGGATCTGATGGGTTGGAGATTCGAGGTCGCAACGGGCGTAAGTCAGGTGTGGGCCGAGGGCACTAAGCATTAGTGATGCACAGGTTTTGCCTTCAAGTCACGACTACACAAGTAGATCGATCAACAGGTGCAGTCGGTCTCGGAACTGGACGTAGACGGCGTGGACGTGTCGATCGTGAGCATTTCTCCCGGCATCGACCAACGGTGACGCGGGAAGGCAAGTGCAATGACTGCCCACAAGGTCGAACCACCTACCGCCTCGGCAGGGCCGGATTTCTGATCGCCGCAGCAGTACTTGCGCTCGGCGGACGAAGTTGCGGGCACGACTCGTTCCTGGTTGTGGTGCTGGTGAAGGAACTTGAATCGTCACCGAGACAGTCGTGCCCGCCCCAATGCAAGTGCTCGGTTGAGCATCATCTCGCACTGAAACCACGGCTCAGCGGGCATCACTCACGACTTTGCCGGACGCCTGAGGCCTTCACGCCACGCCACCTTGGCCAATTCATCGTCAACCACCACAACTTCAGGTTGAATGTATCAACACCGCCGGTCACCGAGAACCCGCTTCGCTGTCAGGCAGTGTTGGATCGCAATCGTCCGCGCGCGGGACCCTGGCGAGGTCTCGAAAGCCGTGGGAGAGTGGCGGTTCGCTGGTAACCGCGCGGCACTCACTCATCATGGAGGCTCTCGCAATGACACCTGACACCTCATACGAGTTCCCGGGCGGTTTCCCCACCGACGAGACGATCACTGCTGCGTACGACGCGGCGGATATGGTCCGAGCCGTCACCTGCTACAAGCATTTCTTCCCCGCCGTTTCCGGTATGGCCATTCTGTCGGGCACGAGAGCCGTCGGTATTGAGCCGAATCGCGTGTTCGGGACGATGGACACCCGCCCCGGACAAGTCGGGTTCACACTGAACTCGGATACTCCCTACGCCCCGGTTCTGTTGGATCTGGCGGCCGGACCTCTGGTCGTTACCGTCCCACCGGGTCCGATCGTGGGCGCGTCGTTGAACGCCGATCAGAGCTGGATCGCAGATATCGGCATTCCCGGCGCGGACGCCGGCCATGGCGGTCGACACATCTTTGTCGGTCCCGGATACGACGGCGTTGCGCCCGACGACGGGTTCGTGCACCACACCCTCGGCGACCGTGTCGTCGTCGGTCTCCGTGCGATCCCTCAGCACGGCGACGTCACCGCCGCCGTCGACCTGCTCCGCTCCGTCAGCGTCAGCCCGCTACAGGACGACAGGGCATGGGAGCAGCCGACCTGGGTGGACCTGACCGGCAAACCGCAAGACACCACCCCGCTGTCCGTACAGGGGACTTTCGACTACTGGAAGCTCGTCCACGACTACGTCGCCACCGAACCTATTCACCCCGACGACCGCGCCTACATCGGCGAACTCGCCGTCCTCGGCATCCGCGGCGACGCCCCGTTCGCACCGGATGACCGGCTCACCCGGATCCTCACCGCCGCGGCCCGGGAAGCGGACGCTCAACTGCGGGTGCAGTCGCTCGCTGACCGCCGCCCGGACCGGGTTGTGTGGTCCGGGCGGCAATGGGAATGGGTGACGCTGCGTCCCGAGAATGCGAACTTCGAGGTCGACGGACACATCGACGTCGACGCTCGCGAGACATGGTTCTATCAGGCGATCGCCTCCTCCCCGGTGATGTTTCGACGACAAGCCGGGACCGGATCGCTTTACTGGTTCGTCGCCCGAGACGCCACTGGCGCATACCTCGACGGCGACCGCTCTTACCGGCTCCGTGTGCCCTTGCCCGTCCCGGCTGGCTTGTTCTGGTCGCTGACCGTCTACGACGCCGAAACCCGCTCGCAGATCGACACCGACCGAGGCGCCGCCGCCGTCCGATCCTTGTTCGAGCTCGACGGCAAACTCGGTGGCTACCATGTCGACATCGCATTCGGCCCGCAACCCGCTGAAGCCGACGCCGCTGCATGGGTGCAGACAATCCCCGGACGGGGCTGGTTTGCATACTTCCGCATCTACGGGCCTACCAGTGCGGCATTCGACGGCAGCTGGATCCTCGACGATGTCACCACCCCCGACTAACTCTCGAGCCGACCGTTCGACGACGAACTCGCGTCGCCGGGACCGGTGGATACCGCATCGAATTCAGGTCATAGGGCAGGCATAGATATGACCAGCTTCGCGACAGTCACTCTGGTCTTACGTTGGCCCTGGATTTGACCATGTGGTGGTCACGACAGCGACAACACGGATGGGCACCGCTGCAGCGGCTCACGGGAGAAACGAGGAGATCATGACCGACTCTCACATTGATGTGCTGAAGCGCGGGCAGCACCGCCATGCGGTTGAAGCTGCGATCTGGGGGATGGCCGCCGTCAATTTCGAGTTGATGCGGGAGGTGATGACCTCGGGGAAGACAAACGAGTTCGTGTATTGGTCGCAGCTGCTCGATTGGCGCAATCAGACCCTCACTCCCAACCCTGACCTCATCTATTACATGGCGTTCTTTGATACTCACGACGGCCCTGTCGTGGTCGAGATCCCCGGTGAGAGCGACGGGCAAGCGCTGAACGGTTCGATCTGCAGCCTTTGGCAGGTTCCTCTCGAAGATGTCGGCCACTTCGGCGTCGACCAGGGGCGCGGCGGAAAGTACCTCATCCTGCCCCCTGCATGGAACGAGCCCGTTCCAGATGACTACATCGCCTTGCCCTGCGAGACGTATCGAAGCTATGCGCTGTTGCGATCCGTGCTAGCCGAGGGAACGCAGGAGGCCCTCGAGAAAGGGCTTGAGCTGTGCCGTCACATCCGCGTCTACCCGCTCGTGGAAGCGGACAACCCGCCGGAAACAAGAGCCCATGATCTACAGGGTGACATCGTCGACACCACGATCCCCTACGACATCCGCTTCTACGAGCTGCTGCACCGCACAATTCAAGATGAACCCCTGCTGGCACGTGACCGGCCGTTCGAGGAGATGCTCGCGTCGATCGGCATCCGCAAAGGCGAACCATTCGATCCGTCGCCGGAGCACGTTGAGCTGCTGGAGGATGCCGTCGCAGAGGCGCACGCCTGGGTGACGGCCGCCTACGAGCAGACCTTCGACCCGTTTTTCAGCGGATCGCAATGGTTCTTCCCGGGCCGGGAAGATTTCATATCAAGCCAACGCGACGGTTTCGACGCCCACCCCGAGGGGTACCCATACCTGAACCGCGGTGTCATCTACCACATGGCCTTCATCGGCATCAAACGTCTCGGTATCGGTCAGTTCTACCTGGTCGACCTGCGTGACAGCGACGGCGAGATATTCGCCTCCAGCAGCACATACAGGATGCGAGTACCCGCGAACGTACCCGTGTCACAGTTCTGGTCAGTAACGATGTACGACGCTGACACCCACGCCTTTATCCGCGGCAACACAAAATACTCCGTCTCGTCGCAGACCCCCGGCCTCGTTCGAAACGACGATGGCACCGTCGACGTCTATTTCGCTCCACACGCCCAGCCGGGCCAGGAGGCGAACACCATCGAAGCCGGCGACTCCAGCAGTTTCGAGCTCATGTTTCGGTTCTACGGGGTGGGCCAGGAAGTCATGACCAAGCAATGGTCGCTTACCGATGCCGTCCGTATCCCAGAGAATGAAACTCCCAGGCAGTAGTAGCAAGGAATCGACATCCAGCTGCTCTCCGCCTGCGCCACTTGCCATCCCCGCACTACCGTCGTTGCCTGGCGGATCGATCGGTTGGGTCGGTCGTTGATCGAAGTGCTGGGCACGTTGAACCTGCTGCGGGACAAGGACGTACACGTCCGGGCGATCGCCGACGGGATCGACCCGGCCACGTTGACGGACGGCTGACGTTGAACATGCTCGCCAGTCTGGCCGAGTACGAACGCGAGTTGATCGTCGAACAGGTGAACGCGGGCATCGCCGCGGCCTGGGAGACCGGAACCCGATTCGGCCGGCCACCGGTCGATCCCGCGGTGGTCTCCGAGAAACTCGCCCTCACCGCCATCGGCGATCAACACGGCATTGGCTCTGTGTCAGCCGATCTGGCGCAAGGACGATCCGCCCTGGGCGACGTGCGGATTCCCGACGTCATCGCCGAGTGGTCACAGAACACCGCCACTCAGCGATCAAGTCCACAAGTCCGACCTCTCTCGCAGCTGTCCGGTGGGGCCGCTATCGGACGCGGGCTGACGCTCTCAGAAGAGGGTGTCGGCGACGCGTGAGGGCCGGTACCCGGTGGGGCCGAGCTGGGCGAGTTCGCCCTCGATGTCGACGTCGATGGGGCCGAAGAAGTTGATGTTTTCGCTGTGCGCCGGGGAGATGTGGGCCAAGACTTCGTCGTCGATGCGCCGCCCGGATCGGCGTATCGACTCGACCGCCAGCCCGTAGTACTCGGTCGTCCAGGTCACCACGGCGTTGGTGACCAGCGTGAGGCACCAGGCTTGTTCGATTTGCTGTTCGAGATGGCGGCCGCGGATGGCGCCTTCGTGGGCGTACAGCAGGTCCCGTTTGAGGGCGTGCAGCGACTCGCCCTTGTTCAGTTGGCGGAGATCCTGCGCCGATATACCGGATCTGACAGGTAGCGGGCGGCGTAGATGGTGCGTCGCAGCGCCCCGTATTCCTTGAGGGCCGCGGCGAGCGCGTTCTGCCGGGTCGAGGCGGAGAGCTTGCCGACCAGCAGCGACGCGGTGGCGTGCCCGAACTTGAGTGATCCGGCCAGGCGCAGCAGATCGTCCCAGTGCGCGGCAATCAGATCGAGGTTGGCCCGCCGCGTCAGCAACGGCCCCGCCAGTGGAAACGCCGCGTCCACTTCCGATTTCGGGGCGGCCCGGTGCAGCGTGATCTTGCCCAGATCCCGGATACGCGGGGAGAGCTGCAGGCCCAGCAGGTCGAACAGTCCGAAATTGACCAGCGTCACCCGGTGGCGTGTTCGGTGATCGGGATATCGGTGGCATTGCCGAGGATCTCGTCGAGCACGTAGTGCGCCTCGCGTTTCATCGCGACGATGATCTTCGTGCCGTAGGTGCTCCAGTGGTGGACCAGGCCGTTCACGGCCCCGATGAACGCGCTCGCGGACAGGTGACCGCCCCGTTCACCGCGTCGCTTGCGACCGCGGAGCCGCGGGTATTCGACACGGCTGTGCATCTACGTGCGCGAGGACGGATTCACCGAGAAGGGGGCCTCGTCGTGCGACTGCCACCGCCATTCGGGTGAGGGTTCGTGAGGGCATCGCGGGGTCCTTCAACTCCAGCAGGTGGCCACGAGCGTTCACGATCACGTAGTCCGTGCCGTCGAATGTGCCACTCATACCGCCCAACGCAGCGGCGAAGTTGCGTGCCGCCGAGGGCTTCTCGGTGAGAATGCCGACTTTCCCCATGCTATTTCCTCTGTTCCTGATTTTCGTTGCCCTCGTTCGCCAGAGCGCGTCGGGTGCCGTCGGTGAGTTCGTCCATCCGATCGCACAGTCGCTTCGCACTTGCAGGGCTGGTGAGGGCAGCGCTTTCTCTCAAATGCCGCCGCCATGGCGTCAAGACCGCGCTCGCGGCCGCCGTGTCGCTGCCATCGGCGCAGCGCAGAATGTTCTCCAGCTTCGTGTCATCAGTGACCTCGAGCGCAGTGCTCCGGACGATCTCAGCCAAGTAGAGCGCAGCCCACTGACAACCTGGAGTGTCCGCCAGATCCCGTAGCGACTCGACAGCGTCGTCGACCGGCCTCCTGAAACTGTCGTCGATGCCGATCACGCGAACTCACCCCCGCCCTCGTCGAGGAGGTCGTCGAGCAGCTCCCGCGGTACGGGTTCGTACTTGAGCGCGGGATGACCCATCCACGAGCCGTCTGCTGTGGCGTCGGACATCGGGCCGGTGTCCCCGTCGAAGATCACGCGGACATGCGGCTCGAGGTGCTGAATCCACCAGTTCGACATCGCAGAAGGCTTGTCGGATGCTCGGGCTTCCTCGTACGCGAACCAGAGCGCTTTGAGGCGAGCGGCCACCTCGGGATACAGCGCCCACCGCGGATCCCAGACGTTCCCACCGTTTCCGCCGCCAAGGCCC